>OCLY01000030.1_pt1 | contig 206193 bp, 141 predicted proteins | sample 1538971 | NCBI WGS metagenome assembly OCLY01 (sample SAMN04168657, study PRJEB22393) | human gut metagenome | biome: human gut microbiome; feature: stool | host: Homo sapiens | collected 2014-03-20
CACGCAATATGCCTGATGCATTATGGGATTACCAACCTGAAATATCCGCTGATCCATGATTCTGAATATCTATATAGAGACTTCTGATTAGTCCACTATAATCGGTTTGTACTTCGGAACCAGTGCCTTCATGATGCACCAGCCTATCAGGTAGGACACTGCACATACACAGAAGATGATGAAATATCCGGCAGGCTTGCCCTGGAATCCAAGAAATACCATTTGTGTCTTGTCGGCATAGTCGAACAGCAAACCGGAACTCATGTTGATAAGGAATGAGCTGATACCGCCCGCCATACCTCCGATTCCCACAATGGTGGCAATGGTGCTCTTGGGAAACATATCACCTACCACAGAATAGATGTTGGCCGACCAGGACTGATGGGCAGCGCCTGCAATACCTATGATGATAATCGGGAACCAATAGGCTTGTTCGCCAAATACTTCCTTGTTGCCCAATGGCTGTGCAAACAATGCCAATAGCGGGAACAGTGCAAAGATGAACATGGCCTGCATGCGTGCGGCGTAGGGGTTCTTACCGGTTTTGTTGATAATGATGGTGGGCAATTTCCCGCCATAGACGGACAACATCGTGATGGCATAGAGCACAAAGATAAGCATCTGTGCCGTGGGAGTATCTGAGGAGAATCCGTAAACGTCCGAAATGTATGCGGGTGCCCAGAAGAGGAAGAACCACCATACACCGTCAGTCATGAATTTGCCGAAAAATACAGCCCAGGTTTGCGGATATTTGAAACATTGCAGGAAAGAAATGCTCTTTTCATCCTTGGTTGTCGGAGTAGTCGCCTTTTTATCCTCCTCATTGTCTTTGTCTTGTTCTATATATGCCAGCTCAGCTGCGTTTACGTGTGGATTTTCATCAGGTTTCTTGTACATGAATATCCACAGTCCCATCCAGATGAAACCCAATCCGCCGATAACGATAAAAGCCATTTCCCAGCCGTTGCCCACGCCCATGCGTTGGAAGTAGCGGGCCAGGGTAGGGATACACAATGGGGCTATCAGTGCTCCGATGGTAGAGCCGGCATTGAATATGGAAGTGGAGAAGGCACGGTCTTTCTTTGGAAAATATTCGGCAGTCACCTTGATGGCGGCAGGAAAGTTTCCTGCTTCACCGATGCCCAGTATGATACGGGCGGCAATGAAGTAGTAAACGCTGGTGATGGCTATGGTAGAGGCCAATGCACCGGTAGCGCTAATCATGTTGGCGGCATTTTCAATGCCGAGGGTCATTTCTGTGGCAAGTCCGCAGAGGGCGTGCATACAAGCGCCGATAGACCATACGGCAATGGCCCATAAATACCCTTTTTTCGTTCCCATCCAGTCGATGAAACGTCCGGCAAACAGATTGCCTAAGGCATAGACAATGGAAAAGATAGCTGTGATGTAGCCGTAGTGTGTATCGGTCCAGTGGAATTCGGGGGAGATGAAATCTTTCCAGGTCAATGAAAGAACCTGGCGGTCGAGGTAGTTGACGGTTGTCGCGAAGAATAGCATGGCGCAGATAATCCAACGGTAATTGGTCATCCGCCCTGCGGTGTTTTGAAATGTACTCATGATAATAGATTTATATTTTGATGCAAATGTAGGGGTTTGTGTGTTGTTCGAGGTGTAATATTGAGTAAAAAGGATGTAGAAAATGACAAAAATAGGCATGGATTATTTAAGTCCATGCCTATCGGACGTTGCAGGGCAACTTTATTTCATATCGATGTATTTGATTTCGTCTTTGTCGCTGTATTTCAGGTTTTCACCGCCCATACCCCAGATGAAAGTATAGTTGCTGGTTCCGGCAGCAGCGTGGATGGACCATTCGGGAGAAGTGATGGCTTGTTCGTTGTGCAGCCATATCAAACGTTCTTCCTGCGGTTCGCCCATCAGGTGACAGATAGCGTTGCCGGGTTTCAGGTTGAAGTAGTAGTAAGCTTCCATGCGGCGAGTGTGCGTGTGGGCAGGCATGGTATTCCATACAGAGCCGGGAGCCAGTTCCGTGAGTCCCATCTGCAACTGGTTGGTACCGCCGTCTTTCACTCTTTCCAGTACATCTTTCACAATCAGCTGGTTTACGATACGGTCGTTGCTGTCTTCCATTTTTCCATAATGGTCGGAGATGCCCAGTGCATATTTCTTGGGGTTGGCTTTCTGAAGCTTGGCATCGGTAGTAATCAGCTGAGTAACATAGGGCTTGTAGGCCGGAGCCGAGTTGATGTAGAACTTGGCGGGATTGGTAGCGTCGTTGCTCTTGAAGGTTACTTCCTTATTTCCGCAGCCTACGTAAAGTGCTTCCTTATACTTCATGGGGTATTCCTTACCGTCTACAGTAACCACTCCGTCACCACCGGTATTGATGACACCCAGTTCGCGGCGTTCGAGGAAGTAAGTGATTTCCGGACCCAGTTCACGGAACACTTCCAACTTCAATGTCTTGTTCACCGGCATAGCGCCACCGTAAATCAATCGGTCGTAGAGGGTGTAGGTTACGTTGATTTCATCTGGAGCCATGACTTTGTCCATCATGAATCTGCTGCGTAGAAGTTCCGTGTCATAATGCTTCACGTCCTGCGGATGGCAGGCGGTCTGCACTTTGTAATTCACTTGGGCATTGGCTGCCATGGCAGCTGCTCCCATCATAAATGCAAGTACTAACTTTTTCATAATTTGTTACTATTTAATTTTTAACTTTTAATTTTTGATTGATTTTTGGTATTTGATAATAGCACGACGGTTCATAATCATCAGGAACAATGTGCATAATACAAGGATACCGGAGCCTATCCATTTCAACGAGTAGGTTAGGTGGAAAATGACCCAAGCGAAGGGGCTGGATGCAAAATCCAGTGCGCCGCCTTCAAATCCGGCAGGGATATTCACGGCAGCATCTTGTGTCTTCTCGTATACATCGTGGGCTGCTTGTGTGAAATAGGGGGCGAGGTCTGTTACGAAATAAAGACCGATGGTCAGTACAACGAGTCCGATGATGAATGTCTTTACTACATTTCCTTTCGTGATGGGCAGTACCAGCGGGAAGAGGTAGAACATTCCGGCCAGCGACGCCAAAGGCAGGAACTGGTTACCCGGCAGGATGACAGCCAGCAGTATGGTTACGGGAATCAGCAGCAGGGAAACCACCAGCGTTGCAGGATGGCCGATAACCAATGCGGGGCTCATACCGATGTTCAAGCCGACAGCACCTTTGAATTTCTTGGCAATCAGTTCGCGGGTCGCATCGGAAATAGGCTTCAAGCCTTCGATGAACAAAGCGGTGATACGCGGAATCAGCTCCATTACGGCGCCCATCTTGATACCCAAACCTAATATATAAGGTATCTTGTCTACCAGTTCCTGACCGTTCTTGCAAGACAAGGCACCGATACCGCAACCGACCAGAATACCCAGGAATAAAGGCTCACCCAGCAAGCCGAATTTCTTCTTCATGCCTTCCGCATCGATGTTCAATTTGTCAAAACCGGGGATTTTGTCCAATGCTTTATTGATGACTACGGCAAATGGAACGAAACCTGCGCAGAAAGGCTGGGGAATGGAGATACCCTCCATCTTGTCGTAGAATCCCTGGAATTTGTCGGCGGTATAGTCGGCCATAATCAGGGTAATGATGTAGCAGATGATAGCGGCGAAGAAGCCCCACCAGATATTGTCGCTGGCAAAATAAACGACTGCGCCGATAAATGCGAAATGCCAGTAGTTCCAAAGGTCGATATTGACCGTACGGGTCGTTTTCGTTAATAACATCAGAAGATTTACTCCCAAACATACCGGAATGATGAATGCACCCACCGATGTGTTATAGGCTACAGCCGCAGCTGCAGGCCATCCCATATCGAATACTTTCAACTGAAGACCGTAAATTTCAACGACTTGGCTCAGAGCAGGACCGAGGCTGCTGGTCAACAACGCAGTGACAACTGACAGACCAACGAAACCGACACCTACCAGCAGACCGCTCTTTAGCGCCTTACTGAATTTAATGCCGATGCATACTCCCAAAATTGTAAAGATTATAGGCATCATCACTGCTGCTCCTAAGCCGATGATATAGCCGAAAACTTGTTCCATTCTCTTGTGATTTAATTAGGTAATTGAGTTTGTTTTTGTAATAGTATGAATTAAAAACCGGGTCAAAAATAAGACCTTTTCTCAATTAATCAAACTCGAAAAGCATAATTATTTAGTAAATGGGACAATTTTGGACGAAATTGGTCGTTATCGTGCACAAAATTGCTCGTTTTCGTACACGAAAACCAAATAGTACACTCTCTGCATTGAAAAGTATACATAGGAAAAACAACAATTTTGGGTGGAGTGAACTTTAATCCAGTTTACTGTGTTATTATAAGACATTGAAACAAACCGGACTATAATGATATATTTGTTTTTTTTATTGGCAATAGGACTATTGGTCGGATGGAGCTTATGGAAAGCTCCATCCGATATTGATTTATGGGGAAAAGATTTAGAGGATTGATAGTTATATTGGTTATATTCTGAAAATTTAACTATATTAGCGCCCGAAAAGCATAAATATGGCGCTAAATCTGATAAAAAAGGATGAGTCTCGTTCTGTTGTAAGCATTAAGCTGGATGAGCAAGAGTTTCATAATATTTTTAAGGAATATTATGCGGCGCTTTGTTCTTTTGCGTTCCAATACATGGAGGATGCGGATATGTCAGCAGATATAGTACAAGACGTATTTGCCAAGTTGTGGCAGATAAGAGACGATTTCTTTTATCTTCATCAGGTGAAAGCTTTTCTTTATACGGCCGTACGTAACCATGCCTTGAACGAACTTGAGCATTCGAAGGTAGCTCATGAATACGAGCAAAAGATTATAGCCAAAAAAGCAGATGCTTTTTTTCGTGATGCGATTGTGGAAGAAGAGACTTTCCGGATTCTGTCAGAAGCTATAGAGAAACTTCCTACCCAAATGAGAGCCATCATGCAGTTGGCTTTGGAAGGTAAAAAGAATGCAGAAATAGCAGAGCGTCTCAATGTCTCTCCCGAAACGGTACATACTCTTAAAAAAGTGGCTTATAAAAAGCTTCGTGCATTCCTTACCGATTATTATTATTGCCTTCTGTTATTTATCTAAAAGCACATTTTTTTCTATTTTTTCAAAAAAAAATCTTTATCGATTCACCATGTTTTTATTTTGGCTTGTATTATCATTAAAGATAGACTAAAACATGCCAAATTATGATAAAAGAGTACTTTCATATAGCTCATCTTATTTCCAGGCACCTATCCGGTGAAGTAACACCGGAAGAAAACCGTTTTTTGGATAAATGGCGCAAAGAGAGCAAAAGCCATGAGCAGCTTTTCCAAAAGATTTGTAGTGATGAATATTATGCACAGCACGAAATTCGTAAAATGGAGTTTGATTCGCAAGCTGGATGGAAAGGTGTCGAAACACGTATCAAGAGGATGGAGCTCAGAAGGAGACATTTGAAACTGTTACGGTACGTTGCTCTTTTTATTGCACCGGTGCTGATATTGGTTTTTGCACTTCAGGATATTTCTGTACCCCATGTCATGGATGGCAATCAATTATTGGCTGCCCAGCAAATACTGCCGGGTGGAGCCAAAGCTATTCTTACATTGGATAATGGGGAAACGGTTTATCTGGATGAGAATGCCGATGGGCGGCAGTTGCAGTTGGCTGGTAAACAAATACAGATAGATTCGACGACCTTGAACTACAGCGCTGCAGACGGGCAGGTTGGGCAGTCTGCTTTGGCATATAATAAAATTGAAGTGCCTCAAGGCGGTGAGTATACACTTGTTCTGAATGATGGTACAAAAGTACATCTGAATTCAATGAGCAGTCTACGTTTTCCGCTTACTTTCGAAGCTGGGAAGCGGGAAGTGGAATTGGCGGGAGAAGCTTATTTTGAAGTAAATAAGACCGGTCATCCCTTCATTGTATCGACTCAAGGTATGCAGATTGAGGTGTTGGGGACAACTTTCAATATTTCGGCCTATCCGGGTGAAGAATATCAGGCGACTCTTGTCAGTGGTTCTGTTAAGGTGGACACCGGGGAGGGACAGAGCCTTGTCTTAAAACCTTCACAGCAGGCATCATTAATTCCCGGGAGCGGGAATATACAAGTGCGTACAGTAGATACTGCCTTCTATACATCATGGGTGAAGGGAAAAATTAATTTTAAAGATCAACGGCTGGAAGATATTATGAGAACCCTTTCAAGGTGGTATAATATTGAAGTGGACTATTCAGACGAAGCGTTAAAGAACCTGCGTTTCGGTTGCTATGTGAACCGTTATGAGGAAATAGCTCCTTTCCTTGAGTTACTGGAAGCGACGGAAAACATACATGTCAAAATCAACGGTAAAACTATTATATTCTATAAATAACCATTTAATAATTTAATTATGACTAAGGAACAGAGCTACACCAGGTTTTGGGAAGGTAGTAAACGTATGTGGATTACATTCCTGTTTTTCAGTTTCATTATGATTGGTTTTGTGCAGGCCGCCAATACGGCGTTTGCCCAGACAACAGTTACTGTAAATGTGCAGGACGCCACTTTAAGTGACGTGTTATGGGAAATTCAACGCCAGACGGATTTTACTTTCATTTATAGTACAAATGACGTAAAGAATGTCAAGGTACGTAATTTGAGGGTCACGAATGGAAAAATCGCAGCAGTGCTGGATGAATGTCTTAAGAATAGCGGATTGGCTTATGTTGTAAAAGACGGGGCCATTGCTATCCGTCCAGCCAATGAAGTGAATGCTGTGAAGGCAGTAGAACAAGCTAATGTTATTTCCGGAACAGTGGTGGATGAGACCGGTGAGCCCGTCATTGGAGCCAATGTTTTGGTCAAAGGTACTACAAACGGCCAGATTACCGATTTGAATGGAGGTTTCTCTATCAAGGTGGAGCATGCATCGGCTACCTTGCTTGTCTCTTATGTCGGCTATGTTCGTCAGGAAGTGAAAGCTACTTCGGGTAAGATATTGAAGATTGTATTGGTGCCGGATGCAAATATGATGGAAGAGGTGGTTGTAACCGGTTACGGTACATTCAAGAAATCTGCTTATGCAGGTTCGGCTGCCAGTGTGAAGAATGAAAAGATTGCCGATGTGCCTTCCGTTTCTTTCCAGGATTTGTTGCAGGGAAATGCTACGGGTGTACAGTTTACTTCTGCTTCCGGCCAGCCGGGTTCTTCAGCTTCTTTGAGTATTCGTGGTATGGGCTCTTTCAATGCCTCCAACTCTCCGCTGTATGTTATTGATGGAGTGCCCGTTACTTCCGGTTCGATAAACTCCATCAGTTCGGATGGTGGTCTGGATGCCATGTCAACCGTCAACACTTCGGATATTGAGAATATTACGATTATCAAGGATGCCGCTGCTGCATCACTCTACGGTTCGCGCGCTGCGAATGGTGTGGTTCTGATTACGACGAAGAAAGGTAAAACCGGTAAGGCTTCTATCAGTTTGAAAGCCGATTGGGGATTCAGTGACTTTGCTATGGATTATCGTCCTACTTTAAGCGGAGCAGAACGTCGCGAATACATATACAATGGTATGGTGCTTGGACAACAGCGCAGCGGCAAATCGGATGCGGATGCCATAGCTTATGCTGATAAGAATATCGACAAATATGCTCCGGTTCCCTGGTGCGGCTATACGGATTGGGGAGATTATCTGTTCAAGAAAGGAAACCATTCCAGTTATGAGGCTTCCATATCCGGAGGAACCGACAAATTCAAATACTATTCTTCATTGTCCTATCTCAACCAAGAGGGTATTGTAAAAACATCGGGTCTGGAAAGAATTACCGGACGTTTGAATGTTGATTTTCAGGCTACGGATAAATTGAAATTCGGTGCCAACATCATGTTTACCAATCTGAATCAGGATGTATATAGTGAAGGAACCGGTTATACAGCTCCTTTCTATTCCAGCGTAAGCAAATTGACGCCTTCAGATCCGGTTTACAATGAGGATGGAAGCTATAACCAGGACTTGATTTCGTTGTCAAGAAGAAATCCCGTTCTTGCCCAGGAGTACAATTACCAGCGTGAGTATGTTACCCGTATGTTCAATACGATTAATGCCGAATATGAATTTATCAAGGACTTGAAGTTAAAGTCTATTTTGAGCTATGACTATAACATCAGTAAGGGTAAGGAATGGAAAGACTCCCGTACCTCCGACGGTGAGAAGAATAATGGTGGAGCCGAAAAGGCATATAGTGAATATAACAAGTTGGTATGGTCAAACCAGTTGACTTACAAGACTACTATCCAAAAGGACCACAATTTGGATGCCCTTGTCGGATATGAAATCGATTCCAAGTACAATGACTTCTTGTCGGGATATGCTACTAACTTCTTGACTCCGATAAAGAATGACATTGCCAACGGGCAGACTTTGGAGAGCATAGATGGTTCTTCCAAGAGGTCAAGAATGGTTTCTTACATCACCCGTCTCAACTATGACTACAAGAACAAGTATTATCTGGGTGGAAGCTATCGTATGGATGGCAGTTCACGCTTGCACAGAGATAATCGCTGGGGAAGTTTCTGGTCTGTTTCAGGAGCATGGCGTATTATCGAAGAGGATTTCATGAAACCCACGTCCAAATGGCTGACCGATTTGAAACTCCGTGCATCCTACGGTGTGAATGGTACGTTGCCCTCCGACTTATACGGCTATATGGGCTTGACGAGCCTTAGTGGCGGCTATATGGAGAATCCCGCATTGATTCAGTCGCAGATTGAAAATAGGGATTTGGAATGGGAAACGAATTACAACTTGAATATCGGTCTGGATTTCGGCTTCTTCAACCGTTTGAACTTCACTTTGGAGTACTATACCCGTACCACCAAGAACCTTTTGATGGACTGTCCCGTATCTATGACTACCGGTTTCAGTTCCTATCTGATGAATATCGGTGAGGTGAAGAACCAGGGTGTGGAATTGGAAATCAATTCCAAGAACATTGTGTCCAAAGACTTTGACTGGTCTACCTCTTTCACCCTTTCGCACAACAAGAATAAGATTGTGAAACTGGACGGCGAACAGACCCAGATTATCAGCGGCTCGCAGATTCACATGATTGGCAAGTCCTACCGTACATTCTACATGATAGAATTTGCCGGAATCAACCCCGAGACCGGTGCACCTCAGTTCTATACCAACGACGTGGACGAGAATGGAAACTATATCAAGGAAATCACAGAGAATAACAAGGATGCCAAAGCCATTCCTCAGAAGAAACATGCCGAGCCCAATGTGACCGGTGGTCTCTCTAATACTTTGCGTTACAAGTGGTTCGATTTGAGCTTCATGTTCTCTTATCAGTTCGGTGCTTATGGATATGATAACTGGGCACAGAAAACAGAACATGGCGGCAAGGACTTTACTCTTAATATTCCGGCCTATTATCGTGACAATTGGAAGCAACCGGGAGATATCAGTAAATATGAAGTGTTTATAGAGAAGCCGGCGGTAGCCATGAATGGCGTTACCACTACCCGCCGCTTGCACAGCACGGACTTTATCCGTCTGAAAACGTTGACTTTCGGTGTGACCGTTCCTAAAACATGGACCCGGAAAATCGGCGTAAACAGCCTGCGCCTTTACGCATCTGCCAACAACTTGTGGACTTGGGCGGCTTACGATTTCTATGATCCGGAATCAGTCAGTGCAGGTACAGCCGGCTGGGGAACACCTCCTTTGAAAACAGTAACTTTCGGTCTTAATTTGAATTTCTAACCTCATAATAAAGAAACACAATGAAAGCATTAAAATATATGATGATGGGGATGTTGGTCAGCCTGACCGCCTCCTGTGGCAATGACTGGCTTGATGTTGAATCCAGTACAAAGATTCCGACTGAAACCGCCATACAGAATCTGGATGATGTGGAATATAGCTTGAACGGTATCTACGACGTGATGCGCAGTACCAACTATTACTCGGGCCGTATGATTTATTACGGAGACGTGACGGGTGACGATGCGCAGTCCATAAAGACCGGAAAGCGTACCACCAGCTACTATATGCTGGACTATACAAAGGATTCCGGTCCGTCTTCCCACTGGTCTTATGCCTATAAGATTATCCAGAATTGTAATATCATTTTGTCTCAAATAGACGGATTGGATGTCAGTGAGGATGATACGGAATACTTCAACGACCTGAAAGGCCAGACCTTGGCTCTCCGTGGATTTGCCTTGTTCGACCTGACCCGTTTCTTCGGCTATCCGTATGCCAAGGATGGAGGAACTTCTTTGGGAGTGCCTATTGTGACCGAAGTATCCAATACGGAAAACAAGCCGTCGCGCAATACCGTTGCCCAGTGTTATGAGGCAATCATCAAGGATTTGAAGGAAGGTGCTGACCTGCTGGATGAAGAATTCAACAAGGGTAAGATTAATAAGTGGGCGGCAATGCTGTTGCTGAGTAGAGCCTATTTGTATATGGAAGATAATCAGAATGCCTTGATTACGGCTGAAGCTGCCATTGCGGGAGCGGAAAAGAATAAGTACCGTTTGTGGACCAATGATGAGTATGGCACGATATGGGGAACTGATTTTGCCTCTTCCGATCCGGGAGAAGTCTTGTTTGAGCTGGTGAATCTGACAGTGGACGGCGTTGGTAAAGAAAGTGTGGCTTACCTTTGCTGGCAGGCGGGTTATGATGATTATTGCCTGACCAGTTCTTTCTATGAACTGATGCAGGAAGATCCGGATGATGTCAGAAATCAGGCATATACGGTTGTTCCTAAGACAAAGAGAGCTTACATAGCCAAGTATCAGCCGCAGAGCGGCAAGGCTGTGGAAGATTCCAATATTCCGGTACTTCGTCTGTCCGAACTTTATCTGATTGCTGCCGAAGCGGCTGCAAAGCTTAATAACAATGACAAGGCAGTGAAGTATCTGGATGCCATTGTCAGCCGTGCCAACCCGGAAAAGACCGTGCAGGGTAAGACGGTGACGTTGGATGATGTTCTGTTGGAACGCCGTAAAGAGTTGTTCGGTGAAGGACACCGTTTCTTCGACGCCCTTCGTAATCATCAGACTATCGTGCGCAAGGAGTCGACCAAGGAATTCCCGGAAATAGCCGAGACTTCACATCTGAAGATGGTGGATGAGAGCGTATCTTTTGATTGGAACTATTATCGTGTAGTATTGCCCATTCCTAAGGCGGAGATGAATTCCAATCCGAATATGCAGCAGAATCCGACTTATGGTGATTAATTCCAAAAAAGTGAGAATATGAAGTATCAGACAACTATTGTAAAGTCTTTCTTTACTGTATTTATTCTAACCTTCATCAGTTCCGGCCTAAGTGCCGGAACTCTTGGTTTAGACGGTGATAAGGAGAAGAAGGAGGAATTGTCGGCAGACGGACCTTATGTGATTTATGAACCGGACGGAAAGGTGCGCGTCATAAGCGTTACAGCCCAAGGGCAGATAGAAGATACGACTTATACAGTACTTCCTCAGGATTTCACCCTTCATGTCACGGACCACAAAGGGCGTTATCCGTTTGATGTGAAGCTGCATCCGGTCAAACGTCCGGAATGGCAATACAGACAACCGGATAAAGTGTTTGTGATGTCTGACCCCCATGGCAAGCTGAATTGCGTGATGAGCTTGCTGCGGGGCAACAATGTCATTGATAAAGACTACCATTGGAGTTTTGGAACCAATCATCTGGTGGTTATCGGTGATATATTTGACCGTGGCAAAGATGTGCCGCAGATATTTTGGCTGTTCTATAAATTGGAGAAGGAGGCGGCGGATGCAGGTGGTCATGTCTCGTTTCTGTTGGGTAACCATGAACCGCTTGTGACGGCAAATGATTTGCGTTATACCAAAGAAAAGTACAAGACATTGGCCCGAAAACTGGGTATGGATTATCCGGCATTGTTCGGTCCGGACACAGAACTTGGCAAATGGCTTGGTACCCGTAATACGATGCAGACCATCGGACCTAATCTGTATGTGCATGCAGGTTTGGGAAAGGAGTTTTATGACCGTGACTTGAATATTCCCACAGTGAATGAGGAAATGAGCCGTGCATTGTTCATGAGCAAGAAGGAACGTAAGGCTCTATCGCCTCTCACGGCTTTCCTATATGGTAATAGCGGCCCTATCTGGTATCGTGGATTGGTACGGACAGATGCAAAATACCATCCATTGGCACAAGACTCCCTGCAACTGATGTTGAAACGTTATGACGTCGAACATATCATTGTGGGGCATACCATCTTTAAGGACATTTCCACTTTCTATGATGGACGGGTGATTGGAGTGAATGTGGATAACGAGGAAAACCGAAAGAAGAAACGTGGGCGCGCTTTACTGATTGACGGGAATACCTATCTTGTGGTGGGAGATAAAGGAACGATGCGGAAATTGTTCTGAGGCTGTTTTCTTTCTGATTATTTTTTAGGCGTGGAAGTACGTGGATTTCACGGAGAGACAAAGAAAAACTCCGCGTTTTTCGCGTAATCCGCGCCTAAAAAATATCATAATGTAAATATGCGCTCTCGGATAGCCGGGGGAGGGAGTGCCCTCTCAAAGATCGGCGATAACGGCAATGTCCGTAGCATTGTCTACGATATGTGCCGGATGAAACTCTTCCAGTTCTGTGCGGGGACGGAATCCCCAGGTGACTCCGCAGGCAGTGACTCCGGCATTGGCGGCCGTCTGCATATCCACTCCGGAGTCTCCCACATATAGCACGTCTTCACGGGATATCCGGGTGATGTCCAGAATGTCATGCACCACTGTCGGGTCGGGCTTCACGTTGACCCCTTCCCGTTGTCCGAAGACAGCGGTAAAACGTATGTGGGGGAAATAGTGTGAAATCAGTTTCACGGTAGCCGATTGATATTTGTTGGAAGCCACTGCCAATATCATCCCTTTCTCCTGCAACTGTTCCAGCAGTTCGGGGATGCCGGGGTAAGGGCGGCTTTTATCAGCATTGTGCACGTCATAATAAGGCACAAACTCCTTGCGGACGCGCAGGACGTTTTCTTCGCTCTTTTCCCCTTTCGGGAGGGCGCGCTCGAACAGTTTGTTGATTCCGTTGCCAACCATGAAGTTATAGTCCGATTCCGGGTGAGTGGGATAGCCGAGCGCTTGCAGGGCATGGTTTGTACTTTGTGCCAAATCGGCTATTGTATTCAGTAAAGTTCCGTCCAGGTCAAATATAATCAACTTCTTCATTGCTTTCTCTATTTTTTAGTTTGCTGCAAATATAAGGCTTTTTGCGCTCATGTTCAAATGCTGTCTCGGGTTTCATCAGGTATTTGCAGAATAGGAAGCCCTGGGCTGATAATCAGTGCATTATTACTGCATTCCTGCTGCATGCGTTTTGCAGTAGTACTGCAGATGGAGTGCAGCGTTACTGCAAATATGTTTGCAGTGATACTGCAACTGCTTTGCAGCGTGACTGCAACTGTATTGCAGTGGCACTGCACAAGCGTTGCAGTAGTTTTGCAGTGGGTGATCGGTGTATTTTTTGCCCTTCTTCCCTTTTCTTTGCACACTTTCGGGCTTTTTATGCAAAAACTTCCTATCTTTGCAGCCGAATTTTACTAAAAATAGGTATGAGTTACAATTTGTTGAAAGGAAAAAGAGGCATTATTTTCGGTGCTCTGAATGAGCAGTCCATTGCCTGGAAAGTAGCAGAAAAAGCAGTAGAAGAAGGTGCAGCCATCACTTTGTCGAATACGCCGGTTGCCGTCCGTATGGGCGAAGTGTCCGCTCTTTCGGAGAAACTGAACTGCGAGGTGATTCCCGCAGATGCTACAAGTGTAGAAGATTTGGAAAATGTATTCAAACGCTCTATGGAAGTATTGGGTGGCCCGGTTGACTTCGTGCTGCACTCCATTGGCATGTCTCCCAATGTGCGTAAGAAACGTACATATGATGATTTGGATTACGATATGTTGGAAAAGACGCTGGATATTTCCGCTGTCTCTTTCCACAAGATGATACAAGCTGCCAAGAAGCTCAACGCCATTGCCGACTACGGTTCAATCCTGGCTCTGAGTTATGTGGCTGCGCAACGTACGTTCTACGGTTACAACGATATGGCAGATGCCAAGGCACTGCTGGAATCCATCGCCCGCAGTTTCGGTTACATCTACGGACGCGAACACCATGTACGTGTCAACACCATTTCCCAGTCTCCTACGATGACCACTGCCGGTTCCGGTGTGAAGGGTATGGACAAGCTGTTCGACTTCGCCAACCGCATGTCTCCTCTGGGCAATGCTTCTGCCGACGAGTGTGCGGACTACTGTATCGTGATGTTTTCCGACCTCACCCGCAAGGTTACTATGCAGAACTTGTTCCACGATGGAGGTTTCTCCAGCGTAGGTATGAGTCTTCGCGCCATGGCTACTTACGAGAAGGGACTGGATGAGTATAAGGACGAAAACGGAAATATCATCTACGGCTAATGGAACTCGCACTTTATCTTTTGCCGGTCACCTTGGGCGATACGCCCATTGAAACGGTGTTGCCTCCTTATAACAAGGAGATAATACTGGGAATCCGCCATTTCATCGTGGAGGATGTGCGTTCGGCACGCCGGTTTCTGAAGAAGGTGGACAAGGGAATAGATATTGATGCGCTGACATTCTATACGTTGAACAAGCATACGTCGCCCGAAGACATCTCCGGCTATCTGAAGCCGCTGGTGGAGGGGCAGCCGATGGGCGTAATCTCCGAAGCCGGTTGTCCGGCTGTGGCCGACCCGGGAGCGGACGTAGTGGCTATTGCACAACGGAAAAACTTAAGAGTGGTCCCCTTGGTGGGACCCTCTTCCATTATCCTCTCTGTCATGGGTTCCGGCTTCAACGGACAGAGCTTTGCCTTCCACGGTTATCTTCCCATAGAACCGGCAGAGCGTGCCAAAAAGCTGAAAATGCTGGAACAACGCGTCTACAATGAACACCAGACCCAACTTTTCATTGAAACGCCTTACCGCAATAATAAGATGATAGAGGATATTCTTCATAACTGCCGTCCGCAGACCAAGCTCTGCATTGCGGCGAACATTACTTGTGAAGGGGAGTATATCAAAACCAAGACAGTGAGGGAGTGGCAGGGCAAGACCCCCGACCTTTCTAAGATTCCTTGTATTTTTCTCTTGTATAAATAATAGCTTCCAGGTGCTCGAATTCATATTCCAGGCAACTGCTGAAGAAGTTCCGTCCCAGGTTGTGTTCCATTTGCTGGAACGTCCATAGTTTTCCGCCCTTGAAATTCTTATTGCATAAGATGGAGTCATCGTCCAGGTCTAGCGTGAAGAGATAGACCAGGCGGTTGGTGGCTTCATTCTCAAAATGATACATGAAGTTGAAGTGCAAATGGTCTAATGGGGCGGTGGGAAGCGTTTGCCGTAAAATTCTGTGTGCACCTTGTTCCAATGTTTCTCCATATATCAGGTAACCCTCCATCAGCAAGTCGATTTTGTCTTTCTCGAAAACGTTGCATTTGGGGCGGGGGAGGAGAAACAGCATGCCGTGTGAGGCAACGGCAATCCGGATGACCGGATTGATATAGTCGTTTTTCCGGTTGATGGCTTCTGAGGCGATGGCTTTCCCCATGACATCTCCTTTGGTGTTGACTATCGGTACGAAAACCGTGTGGTTCATCACTATATTGAAATAGAAGATACCGAACTGGTTGAACAGAATGCCTGAAATGAAGACGAGGGGGGGAGCTACATGGAATAGAATATAGCGTGTGGTGCTTCCCAAAGGATGGCTGATTAAAATAGCAAGGAAGATAATCAGAAAATGCAGCAGGCTTATGATAAGGATCACGCGTGCGGATACGATGGCGGCTTCTGCCCCTTGTGCAAAAAGCTGCTTACAGCATTTCTGTGTCTGGGACATGTGGTAGTCCAGAAATCTTCTCCTATTGAGGTAGATGATGAACGGGGGGATGATGGCGCTGATTTCCAGCGTGAACGGAAGCATGAAACGGGGACAGTAGTTTACGAGGAATAGGGTCGTTACCGATAATAGCAGTAACATTCCGGTAGTGCAGTAAAGTATGATTTGTGGAACATGAGTCCCTCTATGCCTCACCGAATAGATGCTAAAGAAGAGTCCTACACCTGTACCGATGTAGATGGACATGTCCTGCGTTATAAACTCGCATAATATGATGGATATTATAACGGGGATGAATCCCAGCGACATATTGAATCTTGATGATAGAATTCTTTGATGATTCATTATCCGTATTATGATTTTGTCGTTTACATCATAACAACTGGGAGATTTAAATGTTTCCTGTTTTACTTCTTTTTTGTATAAAATGAATCTGTTTTTCCGCATGATAGGAGGAGCGTACCAATGGGGCGCTTTCCACTTGCTGAAACCCTTTTTCCAATCCTTTCTCTTTGTAGAGTGCAAATTGTTCGGGAGTAATATATGCTGCTACCGGATAATGTTTGTGTGTGGGTTGAAGGTATTGCCCTATGGTCAGTATGTGACAGCCCACTTGGCGAAGGTCGTCCATCAGTTCTTCCACTTCTTCCGGAGTCTCGCCTAATCCCACCATAATGCCGGACTTGGTGGTGGTATTGCTTTCTGCAATCTGCCGCAACACTTCCAGACTTGTCTCATACTTGGCGGCATTGCGCACGAGGGGACTGATGCGGCGGACAGTCTCCATGTTGTGCGAAATGATTTCCGGTTGTGCATCGATGACTTGTGTCACGAGTTCCTTTCTTCCCTGGAAGTCGGGAATCAGTACTTCGACGGTGGTGTCCGGATTGAGCCGCTTGATTTCCCGGATGGTACGTACCCAGTGCGACGCGCCTAAGTCGGGCAGGTCGTCACGGTCTACAGAGGTGACGACTGCATGGGAGAGTTTCATCAAGGCGATGGATTCTGCCACATGTGTAGGCTCATCGGCATCCAGCGGCAAGGGTTTCCCGCTTGCCGTGTTGCAGAACTTACAGCACCGGGTGCAGATATTTCCCCCAATCATGAAGGTTGCGGTGCCTTTCCCCCAACATTCCCCCATATTGGGGCAACGGCCGCTGCTACAGATGGTATGTAGGCAATGCGATTCGACAATGCGTTTGGTCTCGGTATAGCGCTCGTTGGCACCGATGCTTATTTTGAGCCACTCAGGCTTACGTACTCTTTCGGGCATTATTTCAATTCTTTGTTGAAGAAGTTGGTCAACCGCGTGTATAGGTGTAACCGGGTATTTCCTCCGTAGATACTGTGGTTGCGGTTGGTGTAAACCTGCATATCGAACTGTTTGCCGAGTTGTACCAGTTGTTCGGCATATTCGGCACAGTTCTGGAAGTGTACATTGTCGTCTGCCATGCCGTGTACCAGCAGCAGGTTGCCGTGAAGCTTGTCGGCACGGGTAAAGGTGGAACTGGCCTTATAGCCTTCGGCGTTTTCTTTCGGTGTGCGCATAAAGCGTTCGCCATAAACGGTGTCGTAGTAGTTCCAGTCGGTAACGGCAGCTACGGCTACTCCGGCCTTGAATACCGGTGTTCCTTCACTCATACTCATAATGGTCATGTATCCACCGTAACTCCATCCCCAGATTCCGATGCGTTTTTTGTCCACATAAGGCTGGTTGCCCATGTAGAGGGCGGTTTCCACCTGGTCTTTGGCTTCCTTGATACCCAGGTTCAGATAGGTGCATTTGGCGAATTCGGCACCACGTCCTCCGGTGCCACGCCCGTCTACGCAAACCACGATATAGCCTTGTGATGCCATGTAGGTTTCCCAGCTTACACTGAACTTGTCAAGCACTTGCTGTGAACCGGGGCCGCTGTACTGGTACATCAGTACCGGGTATTTCTTGCCGGCAGAGAAGTCGGCAGGTTTCATCATCCAGCCATTCAATGTGGTTCCGTCGGAAGTCTGGAAAGTGAAGAATTCCTTCCGTGGCATGTCATAGCCGCTGATATCCTGCTTCAATGCCGCATTGTCCATCAAGGTGGCAAGAGTCTTGCCCGTATTGTCGTTCAGTGTAATGACGGTCGGAGTGTCCAGATTGGAATAACGGTTCATATAGTACTTCATGTTCGCACTGAACTGCGCACTGTTTGTTCCGGCTTGTGACGATAGCCTGGTCTTTTTACCTTTCCGGTCAATCTTGTAGATGGCACTGCGCATGGGGCTTTCCTCGTTGCTGCTGAAGTAGAAGCTTCCTTCTTCGGGGTCATAACCCAGGAACTCCTGCACTTCATATGGTCCGGCTGTCACTTGTTTCAGCAGATTGCCACCTATGCTATACCAGTACAGATGGTTGTATCCGCTCTTTTCGCTGACAAAGCTGAAATTTTCCGGATAGAAGACGATGTTGTCGAATACATTCTCGCGGATATAGGTATCGCTTTCATCACGCAGAGCCAGTTTGGCTACCGTGCTGCGAGGGTCGGCAAAGTATAGGTCGAACCGGTTCTGATGGCGGTTCAGTGTCATGACGGCAAGCTTGTTGGGGTCTTGGGTAAAGCGGATGCGGGGAATATAGCCGTCTGCATCTACCGGCACGTTTATCTTGCGGGTCACTTTCGACTTGATGTCGAAGGTGTGTACGGACACTTTGGAATTTACTTCTCCCGTTTTAGGATATTTGTAAGTATACTCTCCCGGATACTTCTCGAAAGGGGTGAAGTGGGGGGCTTGTCCGGCAAAAAGAGGGAAAGAGTAGGAGGGAACATCTTTCTCGTCGAAGCGGATGAAAGCCAGCATCTGGCTGTCGGCACTGAATTCCAGCGCACGGTTGAAGGAGAACTCCTCTTCGTAAACCCAGTCGGGGATGCCGTTCAGCACCTCGTTCTGTTTCCCGTCTTCCGTCACCTGGCTTTCGCTGTTGCCGTAGAGCAGTTTTACAAGGAAGATGTTGTTGTCGCGTACGAAAGCCACCTGATTGCCGTCCGGTGAAAATACGGGCACCTGTTGCGGGCCGCCGTCCGAAAGCTTTTCCACAATGTTGTTGATTTTACCGTCCAGATTGCGCTTTAGGCTGTAGATGTAATGCACAGCCGTATAGGAATGACGGTAGATGGGAGTTGTTTCGGTGGCAATGAGCAGCTTACTGCCGTCCGGAGCAAAGCTGTAGCTGTCGAATGTCTTGAACGTGCATTCGCGTGCGGTAGCGGCATCAAACAGCACTTCCACGGGTTTTCCCGTTTTGAAGGAGTACTTGATGATTTGTGTCCTGTCCGCATTCATCTGCGAATAATGTTCCCCGTCTCCCGGGATGGGGATAACGCCGGAAATATTCTTCGGAGTGAACTTGCCCGATACGATTTCTTTCAAATCGAGTGCCTTGCCACTTTGGGCGAAACCTGCCAGCGTACAGAGGCAGAGGAGAAGTGCGATGCTTATCTGTTTCATATCTATCTTTTATGCTTATCTGTTTCCCTATTTTTTCTGGGGAACAAATATACAACAAAGGGAAGATTTATCGAAGCAGTGGGCCGATTTTATTCTTTTTGAACAGAAAAAGCCCGTCCTGCTCCTTGGGGGCGAAGCAGGGACGGGCCTCCGTCACTCATAGATGATGATTGGATGAGATGATGATTGGAATATCTTTCGTTACAAGCACTTGACTTTTCTTTGATATTCTGCAATGGCTGCATCCAGTCGTTCGTGGGCGGTTGTGTCACCCGGAACGTTGTGCGACGGATGGATGTACAAGTGTACGCCACGGTCGGCAAGGATTTCGGCAACGGTAGTGATGGTCATCCATACCATGGTGACGAAACTCAATGTAGACAACGGACCTACCTTGTCGAAGTGGTTCTTCAAAGGTACGGAGGCGTCTACCAGGGGAACGCAGGAATCCACTACGATATCTGCCAACTGGAAGAGGTTCTTTCCGCTGGAGTGACGGCTGGCCTTGTCGCCCGTTTCGCTGGCCGAACCGTATACGATAACTTTCATGCCGCGCTTCTTGGCTTCCAATGCCATGTCTATATTGACGGCATTGATACCGGTATGTGAGAAAATCCACATACAGTCTTTGGAATCAAAATCATAGTTCTTCATGATTTCCTGGCCGTAGCCTTCTGCCCGTTCCAGGAAGAGGAACTGGTGAATACCCATCTGGCCGATAATCTGCGTGAAGAATGTCAGAGGCAATTCGCAAAGCGGGTGGAATCCTACAAAGCTGCCGATACGCGGATACATTTCTTCTACGGGAATTGTTGCGTGGCCGCAACCAAACGTGTGGACCCAACGACCGGCTTCGATGGAATCTGCCATAACAGTGGCTGCTTTTTTGATGTTTTCCAACTGGGTAGCCTCCAGTTTTTCCATAATGCCATGGGCATTCTTTAACCATTCGAGTGCTAACATAACTTTTTTTGTTTTTTAAGAAGTTAATAAATTTATTTGAGTGAGCGTTTATACAAAAGGAGCATGACGGCAAGTGAGGCAATCATCAGATAAGGATAAAGCCCGATGCCATTGGTGTATTGGGAAATCATGCCCATCAGGCCGTTCATTGCAGTCTGGCCAATGAGGGCTATGGCAAGCGCCACGCTGAATGCTGTTCCCGATAAGGACGGGTACCGGCTTCCAAGAATGCTGAGTATCACGGGATACGTGGCCGACAGCCCCATACCTACCAGCACCATGCCGACTGCCGCGCGTGCAAAACTCGGCGAGAACATAAGGAAACAGAATCCTATGGCAGTGATCGTAAGGCTGTAGGGCAGCACGGTTTCCGGTTTTATCTTCTTGAATATCGCAACTTGCATCATACGTGCTACGGTCAGTCCCGCTACCATGCAGGTCAGTGCAATCAATGCCTGATTGGCCGGAATATCCGTCATCTGCCCAAAGTAACTCGTGGACCAGTTGTTGCAGACACCCTCGATGCCGCTTTGGAAAAAAAGAATGAAGCTGAGTAGCAGTAAGCTGCTTTCTTTCAGCAGTCCCAATCCCTCTTTTACCGGGAAACCTTGCGCCTGCTTAGGGGCGGGGAAGCGTACGGGGATGCAGAATATAATGCCCGCAAGCATCACTACGCCAATTCCCAGTAAGATGGTTTCGAATGAATAATGCCTGGAAAGAGAGCCCAACAACATCGGTATGCCCAATGCGCCCAGTCCGTAGAACATGCCCAGAAAACTGAGGCGTGAGCCTTTTTCGGATTCTCCTGAGATGTCGGATACCAATGCATTGGTTTCTCCGTTGAGGATGCCTCCGCCCAGGCCGATGCCGACGATGGAAGCTTGCAGCAGTGGCACGCTTTCAAAGAAGGCAAGCCCTTCCATCCCCAGCAGTACGATGATGCAGCTGGGCACCAGCAGGGCTTTATGTCCGAACCGGTCTACGATGGGACCGAAAATCAGGGAACCGGCCAGCATGCCCAGAGGCAGGAAAGTGACCAGTGAGGTTGTCTGCAACCCGCTCAGATTCAGCTTGGCTATGAGGGATGGCAACACTGCTCCCAATGTAATCATGGAGACTCCGAAGAAACACATCCCGATGCACGCTGCCGTGAATACGAGATTCTTGTGATAACTGTTACTCATACAAGTGATTTTTGATGGCAAGAAACGCTGCTCCTATCAGTCCGGCATTACCGGACAACTGAGAAGGTACAAATTCCACCTGCTTGATGCTGAGCGGTTGCGCCCATTTGCAGGCTTCCTTGTAAATGTCATCTATAAAGATACCGGCAGGGCCGAATACGCCTCCGCCCCAAATTATCTTCTGCGGGTTGAGCAGGCTGACCAGATTTGCGGAAGCCATGCCCCACATCTCGACGGCTTTGTGCAATACGGAGATTGCGATAGGGTCTTTTTCATTATAGGCACTGAACACATCATAGGCCGATATGCGGCAGATGGGTTTCTGGCGCAGTTTTCCTTTGTATGCCTTGTTGGCGCGTACGGCATCGCGTACCCGTGCCCCGATACCATTGCCGGAAGCGTAATATTCGAAACATCCGCATGCGTCATACTCTTCCCGGTAGGGAGGTTGCAGGGCCATCCAGCCGGTGGCGCCGATAATGTCGTTGGCTCCGTGCAACACGTGCCCGTCGATGATGATGCCGGCACCGATACCGGTTCCCACGGCAATGAATATGGCACTGTGACATTCTTTGGCGGCACCTTGCCACATCTCTCCATACATATAGCAGGTACGGTCGCTGTCGATGTATATCTCGATGCCCGGAGGCGTTACACTGCGCAGCTCCTCATAGAGGGGGTAGTTGTCCCAGCCCGGTATGTTGGGGGCCCATACCCGGTTGGTTTGGGAGTAAACGATACCGGGGATGCAGACACCTATTCCGTCGACGTGTATACGGCTTCTGCGTGCTACGGTAAGAAGTTTGGCGAGGATATCCGCGGCGAGCTTGCCCACTTCGTGACCGGTTCTTCCTTTCAGGAGCCGTTTGCGGTTAAACATCATGCTTCCGTCCGGAAAGAAAATGGCGCTGGCTATTTTTGTGCCGCCTATGTCCAATGCGATTGTTGCCATGGTGTTATAGTATTTATAGGTTGATTCATTAAGGTTGTATGCAAAGCTATGAATTTATTTCATTCTTGAGGTGTATAAACTGAGAAAATTGTGTGTAAAAAGAGTGTCTAATCACTAAATTGTGTTTAATGTAATTGCGCTTGGATGTACTCTTTCTCAATTAATTAGTTATATATCAGTGGATGAAACATTTTTTAGTGCAGGTGGAAATTCTTTGTTTTATGTTCGTTAACAAATCGGGTGGAAAGTATTCTTGTTTTTGCAGGTTCATCCCACAGAAAAATCCTATATTTGCCACTTACATAAGGAATATGTATGGAAACCAAATCTACGCTCTATAATGAGTTCCCTTTTTTTCTGAAGCGATATTTTCCCTATAAGGTACAGAAAATATCGCTGAATGCCGGTTTTACGTGCCCCAACCGGGATGGAAACAAAGGAGTCGGCGGTTGCACCTATTGCAACAACCAGACCTTCAACCCCGATTATTGCCGTACGGAGAAATCCATTACCCGCCAGCTGGAAGAGGGCAAGCAGTTCTTTGCACACAAATATCCGGAGATGAAGTATCTCGCCTATTTCCAGGCCTATACCAATACGTATGGCGAACTGGAAGACCTGAAGCGGAAATACGAGGAAGCCTTGTCGGCAGACGGGGTGGTGGGCCTGGTCATCGGCACCCGTCCTGACTGTATGCCCGACAGCCTGCTGGACTATCTGGAGGAGATGAACCGGCATACATTCCTTTTAGTGGAGTACGGCATAGAGAGTACCGACGACAAGACACTTTGCCGCATCAACCGCGGGCATACTTTCCATGCCGCCGCCGATGCGGTGGAAAGAACCGCTTCACGCGGAATCCTGACCGGTGGGCATGTCATCCTCGGACTGCCGGGCGAGACGCACGAAAGTATCGTGGTACAAGCCGGCGTACTGTCCCGTCTGCCGCTCACTACCCTGAAGATGCATCAGCTGCAACTGATAAGGGGCACCCGCATGGCTTTAGAGTACCGGCAGCATCCCGAAGATTTCCATCTGTTCGGTGTGGACGAATATATCGACCTCGTGATAGACTATATCGAGCATCTGCGGCCGGACTTGGTGCTGGAGCGTTTCGTCTCCCAGTCTCCTAAGGAACTGCTCATTGCACCTGACTGGGGACTGAAAAATTATGAATTTAATCATCGGGTTCAAAAAAGAATGAAAGAACTCGGTGCATATCAGGGAAAGAAGTATGAAATGTGAGAAAAAAGAATTATTTTTGCCGCAACTTTAAATATGGAATCAATCTAAATAAAGAATAATTATGAACCCAAAAACAGTGATAAAAGGAAAAATCCACTACGTGGGAGTGAATGACCGCAATAAGCATTTGTTTGAAGGTATGTGGCCGTTGCCGTATGGGGTTTCCTACAACTCTTACCTGATAGATGATGAGACGGTCGCTTTGGTCGATACGGTAGACATCTGCTACTTCGAGGTGTATCTGCGCAAGATAAAGAGCATTATCGGCGAGCGCCCCATCCAGTATCTCATCATCAACCATATGGAGCCGGACCATTCGGGCTCTATCCGCCTGATAAAGCAGCATTATCCCGACATCATCATCGTGGGCAACAAGCAGACCTTCGGCATGATAGAGGGCTTTTATGGCGTGACGGGCGAACAGTACATGGTGAAGGACGAGGATTTTCTGGCTTTGGGGCATCATAAGCTCCGTTTCTATATGACCCCGATGGTGCACTGGCCCGAGACGATGATGACTTTTGACGAAACGGAAGGAGTCCTTTTCGCCGGTGACGGCTTCGGCTGTTTCGGTACGTTGGACGGCGGGTTCCTGGATACGCGCATCAATCTGGACAGATACTGGGACGAGATGGTGCGCTACTATTCCAACATCGTGGGCAAGTACGGCTCTCCGGTGCAGAAGGCACTTGCCAAGCTGGGCGGTCTGCCCATTTCCACCATCTGCTCCACGCACGGGCCGGTGTGGACGGAGAATATAGCCAAGGTTATCGGCATCTACGACAAGCTGAGCCGTTATGCCGCCGACGAGGGCGTGGTCATTGCATACGGTTCCATGTACGGCAACACGGAGCAGATGGCGGAAGCCATTGCGGCAGAACTTTCTGCACAAGGCATCAAGAACATCGTGATGCACAATGTGAGCAAGAGCAATCCTTCTTATATCATTGCCGATATCTTCAAGTATCGCGGACTCATCATTGGCAGTCCCACCTACAGCAACCAGATTTATCCTGAGATAGAATCCTTGCTCTCCAAGATTCTGGTACGCGAAGTGAAGGGACGCTATCTGGGATACTTCGGCTCCTTCTGCTGGGCGGGTGCCGCCGTGAAGCGCATGGGCGAGTTTGCCGAAAAGAGCAAGTTCGAGATTGTGGGCGACCCGGTAGAGATGAAGCAGGCCATGAAGGACATTACTTACGAACAATGCGAAAACCTGGCACGTGCCATGGCAGAGCGTTTGAAGAAGGATAGGAAGTAGTTGAAAATTACCCCTAATTTATTAACCTAATAAAACAATCACAATGAGACTAATCATTCAACCGGATTATCAATCCGTATCAAAGTGGGCGGCACATTATGTGGCTGCCAAAATCAAGGCCGCTAATCCGACACCTGAAAAACCGTTTGTATTGGGATGCCCCACCGGTTCTTCTCCGTTGGGCATGTACAAGGAACTTATCGACCTGAACAAGAAAGGCATCGTGTCTTTTCAGAACGTAGTGACTTTCAATATGGACGAGTATGTAGGTTTGCCCAAGGAACATCCCGAAAGCTACTATTCCTTTATGTGGAACAACTTCTTCAGCCATATAGACATCAAGCCGGAGAACACCAATATCCTGAACGGCAACGCTGCCGACCTGGATGCCGAGTGTGCACGCTATGAAGAGAAAATCAAGTCCTACGGTGGCATCGACCTCTTCATGGGCGGTATCGGCCCCGACGGACATATCGCTTTCAACGAGCCGGGTTCTTCCCTTTCGTCACGCACCCGCCAGAAGACATTGACTACCGATACCATCATTGCCAACTCCCGTTTCTTTGACAACGACGTGAACAAGGTGCCCAAGACTGCCCTGACCGTCGGTGTCGGTACTGTGCTTAGCGCCCGCGAGGTAATGATTATCGTAAACGGACACAACAAGGCACGTGCCCTCTATCATGCAGTCGAGGGTCCCGTGATGCAGATGTGGACTATCAGCGCCTTGCAGATGCACGAAAAGGGTATCATCGTTTGTGACGATGCGGCCACCGAAGAATTGAAGGTGGGTACTTACCGCTACTTCAAGGATATTGAGGCTGAGCACCTGGATGCGGAAAGCTTGCTGAAATAAGCAAACTAATAAAAGTTTTGCAATTCCACCCTCACCACCCTCACCGCTTGTCTGCATCTGCTTGTTCATCGGTGTTTCAGGGGTGAGTGAGAGCAATTTAAAAGGGTGAGGGCAAATTTTGCCCTCACCCTTTTTGTTCTCCTGATTTTGGTTGACTGTTTTCAGGACAGGGCGTTATGTGATGAAAACGGGCTCTGCTCCGCTGTAAGGCTTTGGGTGCCAATGTTAAAGATACCAAATACTCACTGCAAAACCAGTGCATCGTTTTTGCAGTGCCGCTGCAACATAGATGCAGTGCCACTGCAACTGTTTTGCAGTGCTACTGCAACGCCTTTGCAGTGTTACTGCAAAAGATGTGCAGTAGGTTTGCAGTGAGGGCTTGTGATGAAAAAGCCATGGGCGTGCTTTCTTTTTTGCGGAATATGTGCTATCTTTGTCATACTTGTAATTTAAACAGTAGCAGCTATGGAATTGAGTGGCAGACGCTATCCGATAGGGATACAGAATTTTGAGCAACTGCGTACGCGGAATTGTGTGTATGTGGATAAGACGGAGCTGGTGTACAAATTGGTGAATACAGACCAAATTTATTTCTTCAGCCGCCCCCGTCGGTTTGGCAAAAGCTTGCTCGTGTCTACGCTGGAGGCCTATTTCCAGGGGAAAAAGGAACTTTTCGAAGGGCTGGCTATGGAACGTCTGGAGCAGGAATGGGAGGTTTGCCCGGTGCTGCACGTTGATTTCAGCTTGACGAAATATACTGAGCTGCGTGACTTGACGGGGCAATTGAATTTGTTTTTATCTCGTTGGGAAGAAATTTACGGAAAAAAGGAAGAGGAAGAGGGGGCGGCAGAGCGTCTGCAAGGCATCATCCTGCGTGCCTACGCCAAGACCGGAAAGCCGGTTGTAGTGCTGATTGACGAGTACGATGCTCCTCTGCTTGACAGTAATTCCGATGCCCTTTTGCAACAACAGCTTCGCAACGAGATGCGCAAGTTCTTCAGTCCTCTCAAGGGGCTGGGGCAATATCTCCGTTTTCTTTTTATCACGGGTATCAGCAAGTTCAGCCAGCTGAGCATCTTCAGCGAACTGAACAATTTGCAAAATATCAGTATGCGCGATGACTTCAGTGCCCTCTGCGGCATCACCGAGGAGGAACTGCTGACGCAGTTGAAACCCGATATTGAGCGGATGGCCGAGGCTAATGATGAGACTTACGAGGAGGCATGCTTGCATTTGAAGCGGCAATATGACGGTTATCATTTCAGTAAGGCTTGTGCGGATATTTACAACCCGTTCAGCCTGTTCAATGCTTTCAATTCCAAAGAATACAAGAACTATTGGTTCTCCACGGGCACGCCTACTTTCCTGATAGATATTCTGCGCCATGCAGACTTCGATGTGCGTGCGCTGGAAGGTGTTGAGGCTACCGATGAGCAGTTTGATGCGCCTACGGAACAGATAACGAGTCCCATCCCGGTGCTCTACCAGAGCGGTTATCTGACCATTAAGGGCTATGACCGTAATTTCCAAATCTATCGTTTGGCCTATCCCAACGGTGAGGTCCGTAAAGGGTTCATTGAATCCCTGCTTCCCTCTTACGTGCACTTGCCTGCCCAGAACAACACCTTCTACGTCGTCTCTTTCCTTCGCGACTTGATGAAGGGTGATGTGGAGAGCTGCCTGGAGCGTACCCGTTCCTTCTTTGCCTCCATTCCCAATGATTTGGAGAACAAGACCGAAAAGCATTATCAGACCATTTTCTATTTGCTGTTCCGGTTGATGGGGCAATATGTGGAGTCGGAAGTGAAGAGTTCCGTAGGCCGTGCGGATGTGGTGGTGCAGTTGCAGGATGTCGTTTATGTCTTCGAGTTCAAATACGACGGTACCCCGGAAGAGGCGTTGGCTCAGATTGACAGCAAGCAGTATGCCATCCCTTACCGGGCGGACGGCAGGCGTGTGGTCAAGATTGGTGTGAATTTTGACAGTGCCACGCGGACGATTGGCGGGTGGAAAATAGCTAAAGCGGATTAGAAGAAGAAATTGTTTTGATTTTATTTCCTTCTTTCTCAAGTCATTTTCTTTTTTCTTTATATTATTGTTTTAACTTTGGCGCTATTAAGCAGATGCCTTTTCGAGTGCATGGGCAGAAATGAATAAGATACAGAAGTGAAAAAGAAGATGAAACGTTGTAATAAGATTACTGTAATATGGACATGTGCCATTGTAGTAGTGGCACTGTTTTGGGGAGTGGCATTGTATAATAATGCCCGGAAGGGACAAACTGTGGTCAAAGAGGTCGCGTTGCAAACTCTGCAGAAGGTTGCGGAGCAGGTGGTGAATCGGGAGTTTGATAAGCTGAGGGTGTATCATGTCTCTTGGGATAATAATGGAACAAAACAGACCAAGAGACAAGTAATAACAGAAGAAGGCGAATTTGAAGTGACGATAGATTCGCTGAAAGAGGCACAAGGGTTATATTTGTTGGAAGTTGTAGGATATAAAGCCGATATTCTGAATTGCTATGGGAAATTTCCATTGGAAAAGATTAGGTCTGAATGGCAAGAGGAAATGGATGCGCGGTACCGTGGCACAGTGTGTGTGCTTTCTTTGAAGATTACCCCATTGGGGAAAGATGTTTTTCAAGAAACATTTGCTGGAAATGAAACAATTTGTACTTCACAAAACAATTTGGGTACCTACTATCTGGACAACATGTATACGATGAGTCTGACTGCATACATGCAACCCGTTTTTTTGTATTGCATTGATTGGAAAGATAATGTACTGCTGATACTATCCTGCTTTTTGTGTATTTTACTGTTCGGATTGTTTTTTTATGTAAGGATTCAACTACATAAAAAGGAAAAGGCAACCGATGTATCGGAGAAGAACATCTACCTAATCGGAGAATCCAGTTTCGATGCCATAAACCATACTCTAACCAATAAAGAAGAAGTGAAATTTTGCCCTCCCCAAGCCGCAAAACTATTGCTTGCTTTTATAGCTACATCCGATTATTTCCTGACGTACGATGAAATAGCTGTAGTTTGCTGTTGGACCTTATCTGATACGGGATTGAAAGAACGTCGCAGAAAAGCAATTAACTCATTGCGCAAACTATTTGAAACGGATAAATCTGTCAAAATACTCGCTGTATCAGAAAAGCAGGGGTATCAAATTGTTATCTCTAAGTAGCTGAAATGTTAACCAAATAGGTGTTAAGGGGCGTGAAATTTTTTTCACGCCCCTTTTTGGTATGTTTGTTTATTATTTAGTTGCTGTTTTCCAATTTTTCCTTTTACCTTTATTGGCATAACAAAAAACAAAAATGCTATGAAACGCAAAATGAAGTTATTGGGAATTTTGGTTGTTAGTGCCATCGCGATTTTAGGTTATGCTGAAACTACTCATTCAGAAAGCTTGGATAATTTATTGTTGGAGAATATAGAGGCATTGGCGGCCGGTGAGACAGGATCTGGTGGTGCGTGTGTCGGAAGAGGTTCAGTTGTTTGTCCGCTTACCAAGGAAGGAGTCGAACATGTGCACATTTATTATAGCATGCCTCATTAGCTTGTCCGCACTATCCCTTTCCTCTTGTACGCAGAAAAAAGTAGCAACTTCTGTTGCCTACATGGATTTTCCGCAAACAATCGAGCTGAAAGCGAGGGTGCAGCCATTGGACACCGCTTTGTTCCGTTATCCGTTCCGCGTTCGGGTGCAGGGTGATAAGGCTGTGGTAATGGATTTGCATGGCACGGACTACTTTTGCCATGTTTTCCACTATCCGGGTTTCCGCTATTTTGCTTCGTTCGGCAAGCGGGGCGAGGCTCCCGAAGAGATGCTTTCTGCTGAAAATATCCGATGGCATGGTCAATCTCTGTGGGGACTTGATGCTGGTAAGTCCGTATTGACCAAGTATGATTTTACTTCGTCGGGTTGCTCAATCGTTCCTCAGAAAGTGATAAATATGGATGCTGACATGCTTCGCGTTTTAGACTTTGTGATGGTTGACGACTTTACCTTCATTGTTCCGGACGGATCTGGCAGTAGCCGCTTTTGCTGGGTAAACTATCAAGGGAAATTATTGCGCAGAACCGGTCAAATACCGTCAGCCAACGCGGAGGCTTTACAGAATGCCCGTCCTGCATTGGCTCAGGCATGGCGTAGCTTCATCGACTATAATCCCCGAAATGGAGTGCTGGCAGCAGTTACCCAGTTGGGCGAAGTACTTGAAGTCTTTAATTTGAAAGATAGTACGCATGTGGTACGCATTGGTCCGCACGGTGAACCGGAGTTTAAGATTTCTCAGGGTTATGGTATTCCTACGGGTATCATGGGATTTAGCGATGTCCAAGTGGCAGACAGTGCTATCTATGCGGTTTTTCATGGGCGCTCTTTTAAGGAAATTGCGCAAAATGTACAGCAAGGTGTCTATTTGCCGGATGGAGGACGGTATATCTATGTTTTTAGTCTGACCGGCGAACCTCTCTGCAGGTATGTGTTAGATCATTATGTTTATGGCATATCGGTAGATGAACAAAAAGGAATAATCTTGGCAACGGATGTGAATAAAGATGATCCGATAATAGAGTATAGTATGAAATAAAGTAAACTATAATATGGATGGAGAGGAACGGACGGTTCACGTTTGGTTGGTGCATCTCGTACCGTCCGTTCCATAACCCACCAAGAAAGGAGGTCGAGGCAAAGATAGTAATTTGAATTGAAAACAGAGTGTGTTTTCTGCCATTTCGATAGGTATGGCAAGAAAAGAGTTCTCCAAGATTTTTATATCTTGATTCTGGTACGCAAGCATTATGCTTGTGGTAAATGATAAAAAAAGAATAATCTTATACTAATAAAACTGAAGAGTAGTATGAAGAAAATGATTAAGATAGCTTTTGTTGCAGCATTTGCAGCGATTGCAGGATATGGAGTTTATGCAAATCAGAAAACAGATGTTATGTCTGATTTGGCATTGGCTAATATAGAAGCATTAGCAGATGGTGGTGAAGGTTCTGGTGATTGTTATGGTTGTGCTATATATGCAATTGGTATCTGTAAAGATTGGGGATGGGGTGGATGTAAAGGACAATCGCTTATACACTATGTTTAATTAATAAATATAAATCAAGAAATAGTATGAAAAAATATTAATATTGTTTGTTGTTCTGTTTTCTTTAATCAGTGTAGAAAGATTGCATACTGTAGAAGATACTGAGCAGATATGTGAGTTGCTGTTAAAGAATGTAGATGCTATGGCGTCTGGTGCAGAGATTATAATAGGTCCATTTTGTATTCAAACAGATCGTACATGTTTTGTAGATTATGATGGCTTTTTTGTAAGAGGGTATCGTCAGTATTTCTAGTAATTCATTTTATTGGATAAATACAGAAAGTAATTCAGGAGAACTCTTCTTTGTTATTCAAAATAAAAGACAACGAAGAAGAGAATTCTCTTGATTATATGTTAATATACTAATATTTTTTTATTCTTTATTATGAAATATTTATTGGTTCTAATTTTAGTAGTTTCATTTTCATCATGTACAAATTATGATGAAAAAATGAGAAAATTTGATGCTTCATTTACAAAGATGCGTAAAATTACTTCTGCGAATGTCTTAAATCATGAATTAATTTTAGGGAGACCATATATTATTCATTATGCTGATTCATCGGTTGTTATCTATGATGATATAAATGATAGTATATTTACATTAATAGATTTAAGAGATAATAATTCTGTATATCATTTTGGAAAAAGAGGGGAAGGTAATAATGAATTCCTTCAGGTTTTTTCTTTGTGCTCTTTGTATGGAGATTCGTTAATTGGGGTATATGATGTTTATAAGCGGAACCTAGTGGAAATGAATCTACGGCAAATTAAACAAGGAAACATTCAATTTCCAGTGTTGATGCAGGATAGTCTGATGAGCTTAAATATATGCCCAACTCAATATGATACATATTTAGGATTAGGGTTTTATGAAAATAATATGTTTAGTCTTACTGGTAAGCATATTGGAAGTAGGTATTACTACGAGTATCCTTATCGTGATAAACAAGAAAAAGAAGTTAAAAATCGTTTAAGAGGAATGGCTTATCAAGGAACGTTATCTTCTAATAAATCATTGAATCGATTTGTCTTTGCTATAGGGTCAGCACCTATATTTTCATTGTATTCTGTAAATAAAGATAATATAGATAAATCATTTGAATTTGTAGGAGGATACCCTGAATATAAAACAGAAGATACAGGTACAACTAGGTCGGCCCCAATGAGTGTAGCTAATAAAATGGCTTTTATTAAAGCTTATGCTACAGAGAAGTATGTTTATCTACTGTATTCAGGAAATAGTTATAAGGAAGTTGGTGTAAAGGCTTTTAATGGAAAAATTATTTATCAGCTAGCTTGGGATGCCACTCCTATATGTAAGTTTGTCTTAGATTTTCCAATTATGAATTTTTGTGTATCAGATTCAGATGATACAATATATGCTTTAATGGATAAAGAGGAAGTAGAATTGGTTAAATATTCGTTGAATTTGTAGTTATGAATCGTATTTTATATATTTCTCTGTCAGTTATACTATTTATTTCTTGTGGAAATAAGGATCGAGAAATACTCGTAAAGTTAATGCAAGAGTGGAAAGGACGTGAAATATTGTATCCTAATGATATGCATTTTTTTATGCAAGGTCGAGATACTTTGAATGCAGATTCCATATGTATGTATAAGATAATAACCTATATAGATTCGATAGGTTGTATGAGTTGTAAATTGGGTTTATCACAATGGCAAGATTTTGCAGTAAATGTTGATTCTATATTTCCGAATACTGTGCATTTTCAGTTTGTTTTTCAGCCATATAAGCTTAATGAAATACGGCTTTTGTTAAAGAGAGAACGGTTTAATCATTCGGTATATATAGATAAAAATAATAAGTTTAATAAATTGAATAAATTTCCTTCTAATATGAATTTTCAAACTTTTTTGTTAGATAGAAATAATAGGGTTATTGCTATTGGTAATCCAATTTATAATCCTAAAGTGAAAGAACTCTATCTGAAGATTATTAAAGGTGAGAAGATAGAACGAAGAGATGAAAGTAAAGTGATAAAAACAGAAGTGGATGCCAGCAATATATCTGTTTCGCTGGGTCGTTTTGATTGGCAGGAGGAACAAAAAGCAACTTTTATATTGAAGAATGTGGGTGACAAACCATTGGTTATACAAGATGTTGCCACTTCTTGTGGTTGTACTACCGTAGCTTATTCAAAGGAACCGGCATTACCGGGTAAGGAAATAGCTTTGGAAGTGGTTTATAAAGCCGAACATCCGGAGCACTTCGACAAGACGATAACGGTATATTGCAATACAGAAAATTCTCCGTTGGTTTTGAAGATTAGTGGGGATGCAAAATAACTGATTGATGGGATGAAGGAGCGGCTGCAATTGAAAAAATGGTTGAATGGAATAACAAACGTATTATTCTGTCTGTGCCTGCTTGTTGTGATACTGATAGTATTGCAGGTGTTTGTGGTGACCTCCTTCAAGATACCGTCGGACTCGATGGAACCGTCGTTGCTGGCGGGTGATTGTATTCTGGTGGATAAATGTTCGGGTGGAGCACGCCTATTCAATGTGCTTGATGCCGTGGAGAAAAAGGAGGTGAAGATACAACGTATGTCCGGATGGAGAAATTATCAGCGGAATGATGTGTTGGTGTTCAATTTTCCTTATCCGGGCAGGTGGGACAGCATTGCGCTGGACGTGATGTTGTATTACGTGAAGCGCTGTATCGCCATGCCGGGGGATACGTTGGAGATAAGGAATACGCATTATCGTGTGTCCGGATTTGATGGTATCGCAGGAAATGTGCAGGCGCAGGAGGAATTGGATGAATTGATATCTTCGGGAATGACGGAGGAGCGGGGCCTTGTTCTTAAGAGCTTTCCCGATGGTGGCTGTAATGGGTGGACTATCAGCGAGTTTGGGCCTCTTTATATACCGGCCAAAGGCAGCGTGGTAGGAATGAATCCGGAAACACGGTTGCTGTATCGGAACGTGATAGAGTGGGAACAGAAAAAGAAACTGACATTGCATGGAGATTCGGTTCTGCTGGGGGACAGTGTGATACACAATTACCGCTTCTGTGAGAACTATTATTTCGTTTCGGGTGACAAGATGGTGAATTCAAAAGATTCCCGCTACTGGGGATTACTGCCGGAACCATTTATAGTGGGAAGGGCATGGCTGGTATGGAAGTCCGTCAGCCCGAATACTGGAAAAATGAGATGGAAACGTATCTTTAAAAGAATAGACTAAGATGAAAGTTCTGTTTAAATTGCTCTGGATATTATTGATTGCCGGGATATTGGAGGCTTGCAATGCTTCCGGCAGATTGGAGTACGCACTGGAGTGTGCTGCAACCAACAAAGGCGAACTGGAAAAGGTACTGGAACATTATAAAGATGAGCCTGAAAAATATAAAGCCGCTTGTTTCTTGATAGAAAATATGCCTTATCACTATGCCCTTGAAGGTGAAGAACTGGATTCTTTGAAAACAGTGCTGGCTTCGGCAGATGCTTATGGGGTGATGCTGAAGGATACTGCCGTACCGGATTGGGATTATTATACCCCTTCCGGATTGCAGAGAAAACCGGATGTACTGAATATAAGGGCTGAATTCTTGATAAATAACATTGATTTGGCTTTTGATGGTTGGAAAAAGCGTCCGTGGAATGCTTCCCTTTCTTTTGCAGATTTCTGTGAATGGCTGCTTCCCTATCGTATCGGAAATGAGACTCCGGACAACTGGCGGCAGATATACCATGACCGTTATTCCTTTTTGCTGGACGAGGTTTATACGGGTATCGATGTAGTGGAGGCGATTAGCGTAGTTTGGGAGTATTTGCAGAAGGAAGACCCTTACCGGTTTACATGGGTCTTTAACTATCCGCATTTGGGAGGAGAGTACCTGCTGCATAATCGTATCGGCAAGTGTCAGGATGCTTGTGATTTTATGATTTATGTGATGCGGGCCATCGGCGTCCCGGTAGCCTATGATTTCTATACTTTCAATGCGGAAACACGGAAAGGGCATGTGTGGAATGTGGTGAGGGATGTAACGGGTGTCTGCCTTCCTTTTACTTTCCCTTCCCGGAAGCCGGAACGGGGAAGTTTCTATATTGACAGTCGGCGCCCGAGCGTGGTTTACCGCCGGTGTTTTGGCAGACAATGGGACATGGATGGCGATTTTATGCGGAACCGGTCCGTACCGGCTGCTTTTAAGGATGTGTTTGCAAGAAAAGTGTCGGATAATTATTTTGATTCGAATCTGGAACTGCCGGTAGAAGGGATGGACGGGAATTATGTTTATGTGGGGTTGTTCAGTGCTTATGGGTGGCGGGGAATAGATTTTACTAAGGTAGAAAGTGGAAAAGCGCTTTTCAGGAATTTGGCTTCGAGGCAGGTTTATATATTGTTGGCATTCGCAAACGGGCAGTATCGCCCTATTGGAAATCCTTTTTATTTTGATGGCAAGGATATACATCCTTATGTTGCAGATACCTCCAAGTGCTATTCTGCTGAATTGTATCGGAAATACCCTCTTTCGGAACGTATCAGGAATTATATGGGAGGGATAAAAGACGGGCATTTTGAGGCGGCTTGTGATAAGGATTTTAAAAATGCGGAGTTGTTGTGTACTGTGAAAGATACGCCCGGTATCAATTATAATCACGTTATTCTTGAGAAACCGGTAAGGGGTCGCTATGCCCGTTTTTGTTCTTCGGCAGAGGGATATGCGGAAGTTGCCGAAATGCATTTTTATAAAGGAGAGGAAGAAATTGTCCCTATAGACAGTTGGGGAGATGCTCCGGCTACAGTGGGTACTTTTGCCCATCAGGTCTATGATAATGAGCCGTTGTCGTATTTCATTTCATCAAAACCCGGTGCAAGTGTAACGGTGGATTTTGGAAAGGTTGTTACTATAGACAATTTTATGTATATGCCCCGTAACGATGATAACTTTGTCAGGATAGGGGATTGTTATGAACTCTTCTATTGGGGAGAGGGCTGTTGGAACTCATTGGGGAAGAAAATGGCAGAAAAACCTTTTCTGCCATATGACGGGATACCATCGGGAGCTTTGCTCTATTTGCATGACAGTACCCGTGGAGAAGAAGAACTGATATTTCATATGGAAGATGGTAAGCAGGTATTTGTATCGGATTGTAAGGATTGATTGGATTGTCTTTCAGATTGGAATAGAAAAAAATGGAATAGTGATATGAAACATTGGTGTGTATGGGTATGGTTTACAGCAGGTCTGTTTATGGCTTGTTCTTCGGAAAATCAGTGGTTGGACACAGCTTTGAATCTTGCCGGTGATAACCGTGCGGAGTTGCAAAAGGTACTGGACCGTTACAAGGAAGAGGACGGTGACAAATATCGTGCTGCTTGTTTTCTGATAGAGAATATGCCTTTTCATGGTGCTTACGAGGGAAAGGCCTTGGAGAATTACAGGAAGTATTTCAGTGAATACGTTTCATTTCCTTATTCCAGGCATGTGCAAGAGTTGATTGATTCCTTGAAAAGAGCAGATGGAGAATTTTCTATAAATCAATTGACTTATAAGAGGGACATTATGACGGTGGATTCCGCTTTTTTGGTCAATCATATAGAATGGGCATTCAAAGTCTGGCGGGAGCAACCTTGGGGAAAGCATGTTGATTTTGATACTTTCTGCGAATATATATTGCCTTATAGAATAGGGGATGAGCCGCTTTCTCTCTGGCGCAAAGAAATTTATGAGTGCTATAGCCCGATTTTGGATGAATTCAGGAAGACAGATGAGGCTGATAATCCTAAGGTTGCCGCCCAGTTGTTGATGGATACGTTGCGGAAAGCGAACTACCGGAATACGGCTCTTTTTCCGGTGGGGCCTCATTTGGGACCGGATGTACTGAAATGGCATACGGGCAGTTGCCGAGAGTTTACGGATGCCATGATATATGTGTTGCGGGCATTGGGCATTCCGTGCGGAGTAGATAGGGTGATGGTATTAGGAGACAACAATGCCTCTCATTTCTGGAATTTTGTTTTGGATAAGGAAGGAAAGACATACATTGCAAATCTTCCTTATGAAGAAGTATGGAGCAAAGCGGAAGAATATAGCATTTCGAGGGGAAAAATGTACCGGGCAACCTATAGTATTGATAAGGAGGCGGTACGGAAACTGGGGAAATATTCCGATGTTTACCCGGCATTCCGACGTCCGTTCTTCCGCGATGTCACTGCACTTTATACCGGTAGCAGGAATTGGACTGTAGCTCTTCCGGATTCTTTGCTTTCCGGACAGTTTCGTGAGGGGGATATGGTGTATTTGTGCCTTGCCAACAGACTACAATGGCAACCTATAGGATATACTTTCTTTAAAAAGCGGGAGGCTCGTTTTGAGGATGTGGGAGGCGGGGCGGTCTTTACGCTGGCTGCCTGGAACGGAAAGGAATACGCTGCAGTATCTTCTCCTTTTCTTCTGGAGCGTGAAACCGGAAAGATACAGTTCATTGTTCCGGAAGCTGAAAAGCAGGAATTGGTCTTGTATAGGAAGTGCCATCTTACTTTGAGTGTTCTTTTCAATGACCGGATGATTGGGGGAGTAGTGGAAGGAAGCGACCGGGCAGACTTTGGGTGGAAGGATACTCTACTTTTGATAAAGGAGGCTCCGTATCGGCTATATACTGTGGCCCGGTTGAAGTCTGATAAACCGTATCGGTATATGCGCTATAAGGGTGCTGACGGATGTTTCTGTAATATCTCGGAACTGGCTTTTTATGAGAATACGGAAGATACCATACCTCTATATGGGGAAATCATAGGTACTCCGGGAAGTTTTGAAGACAATACACATGAATATTTGAACGCATTTGACGGTAATCCGGATACTTCATTTGATTATATACATCCGGATGGAGGATGGACCGGGATGGACTTTGGAAGTCCCCATCGTGTGGAGAAGGTGGTGTATACTCCTCGTAATGAGGTGAATTTTATTTATAAAGGTAATTTGTATGAATTGTTTTATTGGGGTGGAGGAAAATGGAATTCTGTCGGGCGGCAAATGGCTGTGTCAGATTCTATTGTCTATTCAGGGTTTCAAGGTGCTTTATTTTATCTGAAGAATCACACAGCCGGTAAAGATGAACGGATTTTTGAATATAAAGACGGGAAACAAATCTTTTGGTGAATTATAGAATACTATTGAATATTTGATAGATAGAATGAATAATGTACGTAATCTATTGACTGGAAGTTTGGTCTACATTGCTTGTATAGTTTTATTGTCTTTGGCATGTAACGTTTCTTCCGGACTTCCTGTAGCTGATGTTATAGGGCAATGGCTCTATTTCGATAAAAGTGCATTGGTAGTTGCAGGATGTCTGTTGATGGCTGGATTGATGATGGAAAAAAGGTATTTTCTTTTTATACCGGTTTCGTGGGTATTGGTAATGCTGGGGGGCATTGAGGCTGTTTGGGGATTGAGGCAGCTTTATGGTTATGCTGTGTCCAACCATTCCTTGTATGTATTGACAGGTTCTTTCTTCAATCCGGGGCCTTATTCCGGCTATTTGGCCATGATACTTCCGGTCTGTCTGCATCAATGGCTGACCAAGAGGGGGGAGATTCTCTGCTCTGACCGGAATGATGGAAGAAGATGGAAAAAGGTGATGGATAAGGCTGGAACTATGGTCGCTGGTGGTGTGATGCTACTTATCCTTTGTGTGCTTCCGGCAGGAATGAGCCGTTCGGCATGGTTGGCGGCAGGAGTTTCCTGTCTGTGTGTATATGCTTGGCATATGGATTGGACGGATAAGTTCAGATTATTATGGCAGCAGCAAAGGCAGCGTGTGGTGATGGTAGTGGTCGGTGGATTCTGTGTCTTGCTATTGGCGGGCTATTTACTGTTTGTCTTGAAACCCGATTCTGCACGTGGCCGTCTTTTCATGTGGAAGATAACTTGTCGTGCCATTGCAGAAAAGCCGTTGACCGGATATGGGATTCATAATTTCGCAGCAGCCTACGGAAATGCGCAGGAAACTTATTTTGCAGCAGGTGATTATGAACCGTGGGAGGAACGTGTGGCGGGAAGTCCGGAATATGCATTCAATGAATATCTGCAGGTTGCGGTCGAACTGGGTATTCCTTTGGCTGTATGTCTATTGGTTGTGGTCGTGCTGTGTTTGTATAGGGGAGTCCGTAAAGGACGTTATGGTATCTGTGGGGCCATTCTTTCCTTGATGATATTTTCTTTTTCCTCCTATCCGCTACAACTTCCGGTATTTATCGTTACATTTGGAGGATTGCTTGTGGCGTGCTTGTCCGGTGCCGACCGTTGGCAATGGTTGGGGCTGGCTGTATCAGTAGGCATCATTGGCGGTTTTCGCTTGAAGAATGACTTGCAAGTGGAGCAGGCCTGTCGGGAGTGGATGAATGCGCGGGTGCTGTATAATGCAGGTGCGTATCAATCGGCAGAGAAAGAGTACGGGCGCCTTTATCCTCTGTTGAGGGACCGGGCATCTTTCTTGTTCGAATATGGGCATGGATTGCACAAGCAGCAGCAGTTCGGTAAATCCAACCGTATTTTGAAAGAAGCTTTACAGCGTAGTTGTGACCCCATGATACTGAATGTGATAGGCAAGAACTATCAGCAGATGGGTGATTGCTTGTCAGCGGAAGACTGGTTTATCCGTTCCACCCATCGGTTGCCGGGGCGTATTTATCCCTATTATCTGCTTGCGAAGCTTTATGCGGAACCAGGATTCAGACAACCGGACAAGTTTGAAAAAATGAAGCGGATGGTATTGACGAAAGAGCCGAAAGTGCATTCTACGGCAATACGACAGATGAGGGAGGAAATAAAAAAGATTCAGCTTATTTTTGTCCATATCAAAAAAGATGAATAAAAACGGAAAGTGTTAATAATGAGCGAACTAATTGCTAAAGTGCTATGAAAAAAGTGTCCACATGCAAATATCGGTTCGTTTTTTTGAAACGATTAATTTTATCAATTTATAATTGAGTATGAATATGAAGACACAGAACTATCGATACCTGCTATGCATGGCCGTTGCCCTGCTTGCCGCCTGCTCCGATGCCGGAAAGGGAAAAGAGTCCGAGGAAGGGGTGGCAACCGTCCTGCCAAGTGAAAGCAATGAAGTGACCGTGAAAGTCCTGAAGCGGGCGACCTTTGAGCATGAACTGGTGAGCAACGGAAAAGTAACCGCCGGTGCCATGGCGGATTTGCGTTTTGAGACCACCGGTGTAGTGGCACACATCTACGTGAAGAACGGTGACCCGGTGCGCAAAGGGCAGAAACTTGCCGAACTGGATAAGTTCCGCCTGAAGAACAAGACCGCGCAGGCCAAGGATGCCTTGGAAAAAGCGGAACTTGAGTTGCAGGATGTATTGATAGGACAAGGCTATCCGGTGGGGGATGCCTCCAAAGTACCTGCTGACATCATGAAGCTGGCCCGCGTGAGGAGCGGTTACGACCAGAGCCTCGCCCAGTATGAGCTTGCCGCGTATGAAGAGGAACACGCCACGCTGGTTGCGCCTTTTGACGGGGTAGTGGCGAACCTGTTCTCCAAACCGTTCAACGAGGCAAGTACCTCGGAAGCCTTCTGCTCCATTATCGGCACTCAAGGTATGGAGGTGGACTTCACGGTGCTGGAAAGCGAACTGCCGTTGATAAAGAGTGGCGACAAGGTGATTGTTACCCCTTATTCGGATGCCGGCTTTAGGCAGGAGGGGCGCATCACCCAAATCAATCCTCTGGTGGATGACAAGGGGATGGTTAAGGTGAAGGCTGCCGTCAATGGCAAGGGACGGCTGTTCAGTGGGATGAACGTGAGGGTGAACGTGCACCGCTCTCTGGGCGGACAGCTTGTAATCCCGAAGAGTGCCGTGGTGTTGCGTTCGGGCAAGCAGGTGGTGTTTACCCTGAAAGACGGAAAGGCGCAGTGGAACTATGTGCAGACCGGTCTGGAGAATGCGGAAAGCTATAGTATGGCCGACGATGCCCTGAAAGAAGGCGATACGGTCATTGTGACGGGAAATGTGAATCTGGCACATGAAGCATCGGTGAAGGTGGTTGATAGATAATGAGTGATAAGTGGTAATTCAAAATTCATAGTTCAATTGATAAAGTTTTTGATACAGCGGCCTATTGCCGTACTGATGGCATTTACAGCATGCTTCATTGTCGGGCTGGTGACTTACTTCACCTTGCCGGTATCCTTGCTGCCCGATATTGCCATCCCGGAAATTACAGTGCAGGTGTCGGCGCAGAATACCTCGGCGCGTGAATTAGAGAATACGGTGGTGAAACCTCTGCGGCAGCAGCTCATCCAGGTGGCGAAACTGAAGGACATGGACAGCGAGACGCGCGATGGTGCAGGCATCATCCGCCTGGGCTTCGACTTCGGTACGAATACCGACCTTGCCTTCATAGAAGTGAACGAGAAGATTGACGCCGCCATGAACTATCTGCCCAAGGATGCCGAACGCCCGAAGGTGATAAAGGCAAGTGCGACGGACATTCCTGTCTTCTACCTCAATCTGACCCTAAAAAACGACAGTGCATACGGCAAGGTGGACGAACGCGCGTTTCTTGATTTGTGCGAGTTTGCCGAAAATGTCATAAAGCGTCGCATCGAGCAGTTGGCAGAAGTGGCAATGGTGGATGTCACGGGTTTGGTCGAACGCCAGTTACAGATTGTGCCCGACCCGGGTAAGCTTGCTGTGTTGGGGCTCTCCATTGAAGACATAGAAAACGTGCTGGCGCAAAACAACGTGGAGCCGGGCAGCATGACCGTGCGCGACGGCTACTACGAATACAACATTAAGTTCTCCACCCTGCTGCGGACAGAGGAGGACGTGAAGGGCATCCTGCTGCGAAAGGAAGGACGTATCATCCGCTTGGGAGACTTCTGCCGGGTAGAGATTGTTCCTGCCAAGGAGAAAGGTGTCTCCATGAGCAATGGCAAGCGTGCCGTTACCCTTGCCGTCATCAAGCAGGCGGACGAGAATATGGAAGACATGAAGCTTGCCATCAACAGCACGATGGACTACTTCAAGAAAGTATATCCCGACATTGATTTTAGCATCAGCCGTAACCAGACGGAGTTGCTGGACTATACCATCTCCAATCTTCAGCAAAATTTGTCGTTGGGTTTCCTGTTCATCTGCATTGTGGCGGTACTCTTCTTGGGTGACATCAAATCACCGTTCATCATCGGGTTGAGTATGGTGGTATCTATTGTCATCTGCTTCCTGTTCTTCTACTTGTTCAAGATGTCACTCAATATCATTTCTTTGTCGGGATTAATCCTGGCGTTGGGTATGATGATTGACAGCAGCATCATTGTGACGGAGAACATTTCGCAGTATCGCGAACGGGGCTATTCGTTGCGGCGGGCTTGCGTGACGGGAACGAGTGAGGTGATTACGCCCATGCTGAGTTCGTCGCTGACCACTATTGCCGTATTTGTGCCGCTGATATTCATGAGCGGCATTGCGGGAGCGCTTTTCTATGACCAGGCATTCTCTGTTACGGTGGGGCTGCTGGTTTCCTACTTCACGGGTATCATGCTGCTGCCGGTCCTCTATATGCTGGTCTACCGGACGGGGTTGCGCGGCAGGTCGTGGTTCTCCCGCATCCGCATCAACAATCCGTTGAAGGAACATACGCTGGACCGTTTTTATGATGCGGGCATCGACTGGGTATTTTCCCACAAGACGGTAAGTATCATATTCTGTGTGGTTTCTATTCCTCTTTGTGTCTTTCTGTTCTATTCCGTCGGCAAGGAGCGTATGCCGCAGATAGACCAGAATGAACTGATAGTCCACGTGGAATGGAACGAAAACATACATGTGGACGAGAACCGGCATCGTGTGAATGTGCTGTTCGGCCAGTTGCTGGACAAGACAGTGGAACAGACGGCTGCCATAGGCCAGCAGGACTATCTGCTGAACCGTGAGCAGGCTCTCTCTTCTTCGGAGGCGGAACTGTATTTCAAGACTTCCTCGCCTGACGGGATTGCTCCCTTGCAGAAGCAGGCGGGCGAGTGGCTGACACGGGAATATCCGTTGGCGACAGTCTCCTTTTCTCCACCCGAAACCGTGTTCGAGAAGCTTTTCGTGACCGGGGAGGCCGATGTGGTGGCGGAACTTTATGCCCGTAACAAGGAGAAGGCGCCGGCGGCGGAAGAATTGCGCGGACTGGAACAACAGTTTGCGGAGCTTACGGGGACAGCGCCCGTAGGTATCGCTTTCGAGAACCAGCTTGACATAAGCATCCTGCAGGAAAAGCTGTTGCTCTATGACGTTTCGTATGACGAGCTTTACCGTACGCTGCGGACGGCATTCAAGGAGAACAGCGTAGCTATGCTCCATTCCTACCAGCAATACCTGCCTATCAGCATTGTGGGCGAGGAGCGGACAGTGAATGAGGTGCAGCAGCAGACATTGATACAGACCCGTCCGGACAGTAAGGGCGAAGTGGAGTATATTCCGCTTCGGGAGCTGGTAAAGGTGCGTCCGGCCGAGGATTTGAAAACGATTACGGCAGGACGCAACGGTGAATATATACCGTTCCGTTTCTATGAAGTGGACGATGCTCCGGAGTTGATGGAAAAGGTGAAGCGGGAGGCAGATGCCACGGGTGACTGGGATACGGCCTTCTCCGGCAGTTTCTTCTCCAACCGCCAGATGCTGGACGAGTTGGTGGTGATTCTTTTCATCTCTATCCTGCTGATGTATTTCATTCTTGCCGCCCAGTTCGAAAGCTTCGTGCAGCCGCTCATCGTGCTGCTGGAAATTCCGATAGATGTGGCGTTTGCCCTGCTTCTGTTGTGGATATGCGGGCATACCTTGAACCTGATGTCTGCCATCGGACTGATAGTGACGTGCGGTATCATCATCAACGACTCCATCCTAAAGCTGGATGCCATTAATGAATTACGGAGGGCTGGTATGCCGTTGCTCGAGGCCATCCACGAGGCGGGGCGCAGAAGGCTCCGGCCCATCATCATGACATCGCTCACCACCATTTTCGCTATGGTTCCGCTGCTGTTCTCGTTCGACATGGGCTCGGAGCTGCAGAAGCCGCTTTCCATAGCGATGATTGGGGCGATGTTCGTGGGGACACTGGTCAGTCTGTTCATCATCCCGTTGATATATTGGTTTATTTATAGAAAAGAAAGAGCATGAAGAAATTAAGTCTTATACTTTTGTTCAGTCTGGGAGCCCTTTCCGCTTTTGCCCAACAGCGGATAACGCTCGATTTGCAGCAGACCATTGCCCTGGCGAATGACAGTTCGCTGGAAGCCTTCCGCACCAAGAACATGTATCTGGCCGGTTATTGGGAATACCGCACCTATAAGGCAAACCGCCTTCCCAGCCTGACGCTGAACATGACTCCGGCACAGTACAACCGTGATATCACCAAGCGTTACGACTCCGAACAGGACCTTGACATCTATCGCAGCCAGCAATCCTTCTATGCATACGGCAATCTTGCCGTCAGACAGAATTTCGACTTGACGGGCGGTACGTTCTATCTGGATACGGAGCTGGGCTATATGCGGAGCTTCGGTGGAAACAAGTATACCCAGTTCACCAGTGTTCCGGTTCGTTTGGGCTACTCGCAGAGTCTGGTCGGTTACAATCCTTTCCGTTGGGAACGCAGGATTGAGCCGCTGAAGTACGAAAAGGTGAAGAAGGAGTATATTTACAATGCAGAGCGAGTATCCGAGCAGGCCACTACCTATTTCTTTGCGCTTGCCATGGCACAGGCGGAATATGACTTGGCCAAGGACAATGCCGTCTCCACCGATACCCTCTACCGCATCGGCATGCAGCGCCTGAAGATAGCCGCCATCAGCCGTGCCGACCTGCTGACGCTGAAACTCGACGTGGTGAACGCCCGCAATACTTTGCAGAATGCCGCCAGTGCCTTGAAGCGCGCCATGTTTTCGTTGGCATCTTTTCTGAATATGGAGAAGAACACGGATATCAGGGTGTCGCTTCCGGGACGTCCGAGGGCGCTGACCATACCGGTTGATGAGGCTTTGCTGGCCGCTCAAGCCAACAATCCGGAATTTCTGGGGCTTCGTCAGGAAGTGCTGGAAGCCGAGCAGACAGTAGACAAGACGAAGAAGGAATCGCGCTTCAACGCCAGCATCAACGCCAGCGTCGGCTTCAACCAGGTGGCAGAGAAATTCGGTGAAGCATACAGGCATCCCATGCAGCAGGAGATGGTGTCGGTCAGTGTCTCCATTCCACTGGTGGACTGGGGCGTGAGGAAAGGCAAATACAACATGGCGAGGAACAATCTGAACGTGGTGAAGACTTCTGCCCGGCAGAGTGAAATCAGCATTGAGGAGGAGGTTATCATGACCGTCAGCGACTTCAACGTCCAGCAAGCCCTCGTCGCCAGTGCCGAAGAGGCCCTCGACCTTGCCATCCTGGCGTATAACGAAACCCGCCAGCGCTTCATTATCGGCAAGGCAGACATCAACAGCCTGACCCTCTCGCTGAACCGCCAGCAGGAAGCGCAACGCAATTACATCTCCGCCTTGCAGGACTACTGGCTGAATTATTACAAGATACGGAAACTGACGTTGCACGACTTTGCCAGCGGATTTTCGCTGTCGGAAAAATTTGATTATAATAACTGATGAAACGAGTTTCTTCCTTCACCGTCATAGTGGCGTTTGTCTGCCTTGCTTTGGTAGGGGTGGCGTTGATACCGCTGCTCCCCGTCAAGCTGAATCCGTCACGCAGCCTGCCCGGCTTCACGGTGGGTTTCAGCATGCCTGGCACTTCGTCGCGGGTGGTGGAGATGGAAGTGACCAGCAAGCTGGAATCCATGCTGGCGCGTATCCGCGGAGTGAAGCGGCTGAACTCCACCTCGGGCAACGGCTACGGCAACATTACTGTGGAGCTGGACAAGCATGCCGATGTCGAGGTAGTCCGCTTCGAAGCTTCCACCATCATCCGGCAGACGTGGCCCCAATTGCCCGAAGGTGTCAGCTATCCCACCATTCACATGAAAGTGCCCGACGAGAACGCCTCACGCCCTTTCATGTCCTTCACACTGAATGCCCCTTCCACTCCGATATTGATTCAGCAGTATGCCGAGGAGCATATCAAGCCGCGGCTGGCAAATATTCCGGGTATCTATAAGGTGGAACTCAGCGGTGCCACGCCCATGGAGTGGAGACTGGAATATGACAGTGAACAGTTGCGCTTGCTGGGTGTGACCCTATCGGACATCAGCGAGGCAGTACAGCGGCATTACCGGAAGGAATTTCTGGGTACGCACAATGTGGATACAGGTAACGGTAGCCGGGAATGGATACGCCTGGCACTGGTGCCGGAGAGCAACTCCCTTGGTTTTAATCCTGCTGCCATCACCGTGACGGCTACCGACGGGAAACTGCTCCGCTTGGACGAACTGGTGTCGGCTGTCCGTATGGAGGAGGAGCCGCAAAGCTATTACCGCATCAATGGGCTGAATTCCGTCTATCTATCCATTACTGCGGAAGAAACTGCCAACCAGTTGCAACTGAACCGTGCCGTGATGGACGAGATGGAAGCTGTTCGGCAGGTACTTCCTGTCGGATATGAAGTGCATACCAGCTATGATGCGACCGAGTACATACGGGAAGAACTGGACAAGATTTACTTCCGTACCGGTTTGACGGTACTCATCCTGCTTGTATTCGTATGGCTCATTACTCGTAAGTTGAAATATCTTTTTCTGATAGTTACCAGCCTGGCTGTAAATATAGCGGTGGCACTTATCTTCTACTACCTCTTCGGACTTGAGATGCAGCTTTATTCGCTGGCGGGTATCACTGTCTCGCTGAATCTGGTGATAGACAGCACCATTGTCATGACCGACCACATTCTGCATCGGCGTAATCTCAAGGCCTTCCTGTCGGTGTTGGCGGCAACCCTCACTACGATGGGTGCGCTTGTTATCATTTTCTTCCTTGACGAGAGGATACGGCTCAACCTGCAGGACTTTGCAGCGGTAGTGATCATCAATCTGGCTGTTTCCTTGATGGTGGCGTTGTTCTTTGTTCCGTCGATGATTGAGAAGATAGGACTGGTGAGGCGGATTACGGGGAAGAAAAGGCGTCTTGTCTTGCCGGGGCTGACGCAAACATTCAAAACAAGGTCGGGACGGATTTTCAGACGTTTCCCCGTTTATTTCTCCCGCTGCTACTCTGTTCTCATCCGTTTTCTGTGCCGTTGGCGCTGGGCTGTATGCCTGCTGTTGCTGTTGGGTTTCGGTCTGCCCGTTTTTCTGTTGCCCGACAAACTGGAAGGAGGGGGAAAATGGGAAGCTGCTTACAATAAGGTATTCGGTTCGAATACCTATAAGGAGTCGGTGAAACCCATTGTGGACAAGGCGCTGGGCGGCAGCTTGCGGCTTTTCATACAGAAGGTGTACGAAGGCAGTTACTTCACCCGTAATGAGGAGGTGGTGCTCTATGCCAACGCCAACCTTCCCAATGGCAGCACCCTCGAGCAGATGAACACTTTGATGAAACGTATGGAGACCTACCTCAGCCGGTTCAAGGAAATCAGGCAGTTTCATACTTCCATCTACAGCCCCCGGCGTGCCAGTATGCAGATTTATTTCAAGAAGGAAGCCCGGAACAGCGGTTTCCCCTATACACTGAAAGCCAATATGATAAGCAAGGCACTGGAACTGGGAGGCGGCAGCTGGGGCATCTACGGATTGCAGGACCAGGGGTTCAGTAATGACGTCCGCGAGAGTGCCGGCTCCTACCGCATCAGGATGTACGGCTACAACTACGACGAACTCTATGAGTGGGCGGAGAAGCTGAAGGCCAAGCTGCTGACGCACCGGCGTATCAAGGAAGTGCTCATCAATTCGGAGTTCTCCTGGTGGAAGGATGACTATCAGGAATTCTACTTCAACCTGAACAAGGAGCACATGGCGCAAGAGGGCATCGACGCGCAAGTGCTTTTCTCTGCGGTGCGCCCCATCTTCGGCAAGAATCTGGAGATTGGCTCGGTAGCGGCCGAGCAGGGAACGGAGAAAATCAAGCTCTCTTCCCGCCAGTCTGCCGAATATGACATCTGGGCGATGCAGTTCTTTCCCTATGGAGTAGGAAACGGCAAGCATTACAAGCTTTCCGAACTGACTACTGTGGAAAAGGGACAGATGCCGCAGGAGATTGCCAAAGAAAACCAGCAGTACCGCCTCTGCCTGCAATACGAATATATCGGCTCCAATGAGATGGGCAACAAGATACAGAAACGTGACCTGGAGGAGTTCAACAAACTGTTGCCGATGGGTTATACAGCCGAGTCGGACAGCAACAGTTGGTCATGGGGCGAGAAGGACAACCGCCAATACCTGCTTCTGCTGGTGGTGATAGCCATCATCTTCTTTACGACCAGCGTTCTGTTCAACTCCCTGAAGCAGCCGCTTGCCATCATCTTTGTGATTCCGGTTTCTTATATCGGGGTATTTCTTACTTTCTATTGGTTCCGGCTGAACTTCGACCAGGGCGGTTTTGCCTCGTTCGTCCTGCTGTGCGGCATCACGGTGAATGCCAGCATCTATATCCTGAACGAGTACAACAGCATCCGACGTCGTTTCCCCCGTCTTTCCGCTCTTCGTGCCTACGTCAAGGCGTGGAATGCGAAGGTCGTTCCTATTTTCCTCACGGTAGTTTCTACCATTCTGGGATTTATCCCTTTCATGATAGGTGAGGACAAGGAGGCTTTCTGGTTTCCATTGGCGGCGGGTACCATTGGCGGACTGGTGATGTCCGTCATCGGTATCTTCTTTTTCCTGCCGGTTTTTGTGCTGAAACAGCGTGATTTTCTTAGGAAATGATTACTTTTGCTCGATTTTGTTACCTGAATGGATACTTGAATTTTAAATATGGAAAGTGCGGAGTACTCTTTGGATGAGTTATTATGTCAGTCTCTTCTGTTGTTTCGTCAGTATCGGTTTTATGATGCTCCAGAATGTGGAGAAAAGGCATTCCGGATATTGGAGGAAGCCCATGTATGGATGGGGCGTACGCAAGAGTGTGTGGATATGGCGAAATGGGGGTGCGTGATAGAGTGTCTTGCGCAGAAATACTACATAGAAGATGATACGGATGCGATTCTGGAAGAAATTGATGCTGCCTTGGTTGCGCATTGGAAGAGGATAGAGAAAATCCATGCAGAAGTCACCACCGTTTATTTATGGCTGGGGTACTATTTCCTGCTACGTTTCAGAAACCGGGAATCCCGTTCCCATTCCCGTTGTAAACAGATAATGTCCAGCTTGTTGTGTGCTTTGGTCGAAATCTTCCGTAAGGTGGAGAAGGGGGGAGCCCCGACAGAAGTCTTGTCACATCTTTCGGTAGATGTTTGGGGAGAGACCGTCTGCTGGATGGAGCAGGTACATGATTCCCGTCTTTGCGAGAAGCAGTCGTCAGCTTTGCTGGCACAACTCTATAACCTGAAAAGTGTGGAGTTGGAAAAAGGTCTGGGAAAGCAGGATGCTTTGCTCCAGCAGATTCTGGAGTTTTATTGCTTTTAAGGGAAAATTATCTCTGCTTAGTTTTATCATTTCTGCTTCCACACTTCCACCTACTTCCTGCATCCCTTTATTCATCGGCATTACAAGTGCTGTGGAAGCAACTCAAAAAGGTGGAAGCAACTTTTGCTTCCACAGCGGAAATACGCCGAAAAGTAAGTTAATATCTTGTTTGTTAGTGTATTAATAGAATGTACAGCATTTTGCAAATATCTTGTTTACACGATATGCGTTTCGTGTAAACACGGTATTAACTTCGTAAAAGACCGTTTACCGATAGACTGCAGCTGGGCTCATAATAGGAATAAGATAGGTGCACAGTATGGGGAAACTATGAGTATAATAGGTGTTCAACGGGCATGAAGCACCTTGTTGACGGTCGTTAGTCGAGTAGTTGACGGCCGTTGGCAGAGCGCATCACGGCCGATAGGCGCTGATAACTCCGTACAGAAAATGGAAAGGAAGCCTATGTAAGGGGAAACAAGCTCTGAGCTATTTGTTTTGTTTGTCACATTTATCTTGTTTTTGTACATTGTTGAAGCGGTTTTTTGTATCTTTGAAGGGAGAGGCCGTAAAAAAGCTTATTCTCATCCAAAGTTTAATTATATATACATGGATTATGAAGCGATGTATAGTACTGTTCATAACATTCTGCTGTGCAGTTGTTTCTAATGCGCAGACAAATGGCATTGTGACTGATGGGGAAAAAGGATTGCCGTTGGCTGGTGTGAATATTTATCTCCAAAAGGATTCTGTGTATACGCAATGATAATCTGGTAAAGAACATGTTCATATGAAAAAACTGCTATATCTTGGGCTTTTGTCCGTTTGTGTACTGTTAGGTTCTTGCGTAGAGAAGAACGTATCCAATGTTTTTGATAAGGTAGAGAGGTATATGGATGTATATCCTGACAGTGCATTGCTGCTGTTGGAGCAAATTCCTCATCCGGAGGAGCTTCGTGGGAAGCAGCGGGCGGACTATGCATTGCTGCTGACGCAAGCACGTGATAAAAACTATCTGGATAGTTTGCAGTCGGATTCGTTGATAAAAATTGCGGTAGATTATTATAAGGATGATGGTGTAAAAGCAGGAAAGGCATTGTTTTATTATGGTAAAGTGGCAGCTTTGCAAGATAATGATACATTGGCTATACAAGCTTATTTGAGCGCTTTGGCTAAATTGGAGAAGACGGAAGAATATAAGTTGCAGGGATTTGTACATGAATATATCGGTGTTTTGAATACGGACAGAAAGCTATATAAAGATGCTCTCGACAATTATCAAAGTTCAGCGTATTGTTTTCAAAAGGCTGTTGATACTTTAGGAGTTATATATGTTTATCGGGATATTGCTCGTATTTATTATGTAGAACAGAAATATGACAGTGTTTATAATTACATTAATCGTGCTTTGTCCTTGTGTGAGAAAAAGAAAGGATGTATCAGTTTTGAACGGGTAATCCCCTCTTTATTACAAGTAAAAGGGATTGCCAAAAGAAATGAAGGGGATTTGGGAGATGCAATAGCCCTGTTGAAAACTGCGGTAGAGACTGAACAAGATAGGCATTCTATGCATCACTGTTCAATGTCATTGGGGAATATTTATTTGAATCTAAATAAGTTGGATGAGGCTGGAAGATGTTTCGCTTTAGCTTTGAATTCTGAAAATCCTCGTACTCTGGCGGGTGCATATCACTATTTGTATCTGTTGGAAAAGAAACAGAAAAAGTATGCAATGGCTCTCTATTTCAAAGAAAAGTCTGATTCGTTGTTAGTCATTGAACGGGATGCTAAACAAACATCTCAAATTTTGACTTTGCAACGTAAATATGAAAGAGGAAAACTTCTTTTAGAAAAGCAACAGGTTGAACGTGAAAAGCAAATACAGCTTTATTTTTGGATAGCAGTAGTCTTGTTTATTATACTGCTATGCATTGTTTTGTATTTTCTTTTGAGAAAGAGATATGAAGGACTGTTCCGGAAGAATATGCAAATAATAGAAGAAAATGAGTGCATGATTAAACGATATGTTTATGAACTTGATGTGTTGAAACAAAGGGCAGGTGAGATGGCAGAAACAAATAGAGAGAAGATTGCTAAATTGAACCAAAAGATTTTGCTATTGGAGAGTGAGAATAAAAAAATAAGTGAAAATGTATGTGTAAATGGCGTTTATCTCTTGGAACAATTGAAGAAGGAAAAGCTGATTGTGAAGAATATGACCAACCAGGAGAAAGAACAACTCCTTGAATATATAGATTTAATATATGGTAATTTTATTTCTCGGTTAAAGAAAGATTTTAAATTAACTAGTGGCAACTTGATGTTGTTGGCTTTGCTTAAAGTCGGTTTCACTTCCAGTGAATTGATGTTCACTTTTGACTGTGAGATGAATTCCATTTTTACGAAGAAACGGAGGTTGAGGGGAATCTTAAGTTTGGATACAAATGATAAATTGGAAGAATTTGTAGCTCTTTACTAGAATAATCGCTTGATTTTCGTCCACTAATTTAGAAATGTTTTTACTGTCATCTTATTGGTGTATAGAGTATTGACTTGTCTTGTGTTGTCCACTCGTATTTTCTCTAAGAAGTGATTGAATGGCTATCTTTGTAACATTCAAAACTAAAGATACTATGAAATCATTTTTTATTTTGTTAAGTTTATACTACTTTCTTGTAGTAAATGTAGTAAGTGCAGATTCAGTTACTTTTCCTTCGAGAGTAGAAATCGTCATGGATGAGGATTTTGATTTACCGGGTGGTCCGGGGAATGCTCATCGTTCTATTCCTTCAGCTACTCCTTTTTTAGCATTTTTGAATGATGACCATTCCATTGATTTGGAATTCTATCAATCGATAGGTGAAGTGGAAATTGCAATTTCTCAGAATGGGAATGTTGTTTACTCCTCTGCTGAGAATATAGACTCTCCTATATTAAGAAAAGTACAGTTACAGCAAGGTTTAGGTGGTGATTTTTTACTTGAGATAAAGGGCGCGGATGGGGCTTATGCATTCGGTAGATTTACTGTTCATTGATTTGATAATGAATATATAACACTATGAAACAAATCTCATTTTGCATCACTTGCATGAACCGGCTTATTATCGACGAAGTCATAGTGGGAATATGGTTTTTAGGTTAGCGAGTCGGTATGTAATCTGGATGCAGATAATTATCTGGGGAAAGGCTTTGCAGAGTTCGTGATGAAGAAGTTTGAGAATGAAGAAAATATATTCTATATCAGTACTCTTTGTAAACGTGATGTTTTTGGACGAATATGTTTGAAGAAGCGAGGCTTTATTGCAATGAAAGGTTATAATGAGGCTTTGGTAGGCTATGGATTTGAGGATGCAGAATTTTATGATGGTCTGGAGTCGTAATCAGGATATGAAGTCGGGTGAAACTTGTTCGTTTTTAGCTAAAGAAAAGATTGTATAACGCTTCTTTTTAGTAAGAAGCATAATAATTATTTACGTATGAAAAAAAATTGTAGTGTATGTCTTGATGGCTTTTATAGCTCTATTTTTAATATTTAGATTCGTGTCTATATCAAATAACATAAGTCTGCAAAGAGGAATTGTTAGAAGTGTATCTGCTACAGAGCATAATGATATTGTAATAGAGTTGGAGAATGATTCTTTTTATTATATAAATAGAGGTATGGAAAGTGAAATAAATTATGAATGGTTTCAGAATTATTTGCCAGGCCATGAAATAGAGTTGTATATTCAAAATGAACATTTATTTGGGTCAAATAGTAATCGTATTGTTGAAGTAAGCATAAATGATTCTTGCATATATAAGAAGTGATTTATATTTATTCGCAAGAAAACAGTTGTATGCCAAGAAGGTGATAACTTGTTTGATAAAGAGAACAATCAGCATATTCAAATTCGGGGAGTTAGTTCGGATGGATGTTTTTTTGCTTTATTACAACCGGATGAACTTAGCGATGATAATCAACAGAGAATGGGAGTTGAAGAAGAAGGTAACCCCATAATAGCTGTTCTTTATTAAGAAGTTGATATAAAGATGAAACTGTTTTCCCATGAAGTGTGAAAAATATATCTATGAATAGTTCGTAATTCATTTGTTTTTAGTATGTTTGTGCTATTCGTATATATAGTATGAAATACTAAGGAAGAGAATGTTCTTAATGAAAGTATGAAAAGAAGAGTTAAAGCATTGACTGTTGTTTTGGCAATATGTCTTATAACTGTTTTTATTCGATGTCAGTCGAATGAAACTCCTATTCAGCAACTTGTAGTTGTTGTGAATGGGGATTCTATTGAGATGGTTTTTGTGAAAGGAGGTACATTTATGATGGGATGTACAGATGAGCAGGGATGTGACTGTGAGGATAACGAGAAACCAGCACGTAAGGAGTCGGTATCTGATTTTTACATAGGAAAATATGAAGTTACTCAAAGGCTGTGGAGGGCGGTTATGGATACTGATTCCATTTTGCCGTTTAATGGGGGATGCGGAGATTGCCCGATGGAAAATGTAAGCTGGAAAAATGCGCAGGAGTTTATCGGTAGATTAAATGCTATGACCGGTAAAACATTTCGTCTTCCGACTGAGGCCGAATGGGAATACGCAGCGCGTGGTGGACACAAAAGTAAGCACTATAAATACAGTGGCAGCAATCAGGTAAGTGAGGTGGCTTGGTATGTTGGGAATTCCTCTGGCGGACAATATGGAGAAGCTGGAACTACCCGTCCGGTAGGTCTGAAAAAAAGCAATGAATTGGGATTGTATGATATGAGTGGCAATGTTTGGGAGTGGTGCGGTGATTTGTACACTAAAGAATACAAGCAAGGTGGTAAGTCTATCCATCCGGGATGGCCTTTTGAGGGTACTTATCTTTTTTTCCGCCGAATATTGCGAGGTGGAAGTTGGGGAGGAACAGCAGAGGGGTGTCGGGTGTCGTACATTGATTACGACATTGAGAATTATAGTGACGAGTATGGAGGTTTTCGCCTTGTGATGGAGCCGGAATCGATTAAATAATGTAATTAATGATGATAAGTGATATTTTACTACTTTCAGAGTAATGAATAGAAATGGTATGAGATATATGTGGAAATTCTTTTTATTATTGATGTTGGTTGTAACTTCGTGTTCCGAAAAGCAGATTGATGGCAATGTAATTAATGTTGCGGAAGCAATGAGTAGATTGTCAGAAGGACAATCTGTACAAAATTTGTTTTCCAGCATAAGTTATATTCCTTTGGAGACTAATGAGCAGGCTATTATAGGAAAATATCCGGAGTGCATAATTATGGATAGTGCGATATTGGTATCTTCTGTCCATCAGAATCTGAAACTTTTTGACCGTACTAACGGGAAGTATATTCGGGATATTGGACACGTAGGTACTGATCCGGAAGGATATGCAAAGGATTCATGGGGGAAAGTGAGCTTTTGGGCTGATGCGGTTCGGAGAACCGTTTATCTATTGGGATGGAATAATGATTTCCTACTATATGGATTTGATGGGAAATATAAGGATAGAATTCGATTGCAAGATACAGTCAATTGTATTCTGTCCCAAAATTACTATTTGATGGATGCGGACAGAATTTGGGGACATAATAAAATGAAACTCTCTCCGGAGACGCCATCAGTCTTTTATATGGATAGAAATACGATGTCATTGACCGGTATTGCTACATGGAATTCAGCCCTGCTTCCCATGGATGAGGTTTTGTCGGTTTCAAATTTGTTGGGGGGCAATGTTGCTTATGGAGGTGACTTGGCAATGGCAGAATTTGTTGGTGACCGGAAATATTATACGGCAATCAATAGCCCTTCGTTATGGAAATCTAAGGATGCCATCCGAGTGAAACAAGCTTTTAATGATACTATCTATACTATTTCAGAGCAGGGACTTACTCCATATCTGGTTTTTGAACTGGGTGAGTGGCACTGGAGTGAGCAGCAGCAATTGGATGTAGAAGGATGTGATAAGAAAATAGCCATAGACTATATTCTGGAGAATGCAGAATACATCTATTTCCATTTTCATACAAGCTTATATTTAGAAGAAAGCCAGTCATATTGTGGATTTTACCATAAGGAAAAGAAAACTGTTGTTTGCCAAAAGGGTGATAGCTTATTTGATAAAATGAATAATCAGCATATCCAAATCAGGGGAGTCACTTCGGATGGACATTTTTTTGCTTTGTTACAACCGGATGAACTCAGTGATGATAATCAACGGAGAATGGGAGTAGAAGAGGAAGGTAACCCTATTATGGTCATGCTTTATTAAGTACTTATTCCGTCGTCTTCCCCCTTGCATCCAAATACCCTCTTTTAAACATATCCACGAACAGAAAGAATAGTGATAAGAGCAGTGGCCCGAAGATGACACCCATGAATCCGAAAAGGGACAAGCCGATTACAACTCCGAAGACAGTGATAAGCGGATGAATGTCTGCCATTTTCTTCTGGATGATGAAGCGTATCAGGTTGTCGAGCTGTGAAATGACTGCACCGCCATAGATGGCCAGCCCGATAGCTTGAACCCAGTTGCCTATCAATGCCATGTAGACAGCTATCGGAAACCATACCAGCGCTGTTCCTACCATTGGGATGATGCTGGCGAAGCAGGTCAGGAAACCGGTGAACAAGATGTTGGGAGCACCGAAAATCCAGTAGCCTATCATGGCTACTCCTCCTTGTATGACGGCGAGTAAGGGGATGCCGATGGCATTGGAGCGGACAATCATGTTGATTTCGTGGATGACGTTTTGTGTATTGTCATCATTGAACGGCAGTAGGTCGTTGACGTACTGTTCCATCTTTTTGCCCCCTATCAGCATGAAGTAGAGTACAAAGACCAGTACGAAGATGTTGACGGCAAAACTGCTGATACCTCCCATGATGGCTTGCCCGATGCGGGGAAGAATTGAAATGACGTATGCCACCGTGTCTTTCCCCAAGATATAGTAGCCGGTTTTGGCTTTAATGATGTTGGCCGCTTCTTCGAAAGGAGCTATAATGGCTTGCGGGTCCAGATTGATGTTTTGAAGATTGACCACAGCCAGCCATACCACCAGCCCAAGCGGAACCAGAAAGCAGAGAATTGCCTCTGCTGTAATGAGGGTGGCAGCTATGCTGCGCTTCATTTTCCGCTTGTCGGAAAGATACATCATCTGCTTTCTTACCAGGATATAGATAGTCAAGGCTCCCAGCAGACCGCCCATGAATGGGGCTATTTGTCTGAAAAGAATGATTCCCAGCCCGATAATGATAGCTATCAATGAATATTTCCAGTATTGTTCTTTTGTGCTCATAAAGTTCCTGTATTTCTTAGTAAAGAAACATAAAAGAAGTTGAAAAGGTTTGGAAATTGTGGCCGGAATTCAATATTTATCCTTCGTCCAGCCAGCCTAACCCCTGGCGTATGATTTCCGGCTCCCCATTGGTGCAATCCACTACGGTAGAGCCTTCCGTACCGCCGATACCGCCGTCTATTACCAAATCGACAATATCACCGAATTTCTCGTCAATCAGTTCCGGGTCTGTGCAGTATTCAATGTCCTCATTGTCATCATGCGGCAATGTAGTTGTCATGATGGGAGCATCCAGCAGGCGGGCTATTTCCTGAATGATGGAATTGTCCGGCATACGGATGCCGACCTCCTTACGGTTACGGAATATCTTGGGCAGGCGGGTGGTGCCGTTCAGAATGAAGGTGAAAGCTCCGGGCAGATTACGCTTCATCAACTTGAAGGTGCTGTTGTCCACTTTGGCGTATTCGCTGACCTTGCTCAAGTCGTAGCAGATGATGGAAAGATTGTTCTTCTTGGGGTCGATGTCCTTGAGGCGGCAGATGCGCTCGATGGCGCGCTCCTTCAGTCCGTGGCAGCCGATGGCATACATGGTGTCGGTAGGGTAGATAAGGATACCTCCGTCATTCAGTAGGTCGATCACCTGCTGCAGGTCGGCGGGATTGTTATTTTTTTCATAAAGTTTCAGAAGCATGGCGGAAATGGATTTGAGTTTTATATTACATGCAAAAATAGATAATAATCGGCTTATAAACAAGCGATTCACCTTTTTAGCATCTCTTTCTCCAGTTTCTTTATCTTCTTCCAGGCCTCTTTGAATTTGGGACAGAGGGTGACGGCTTTCTCATAGTTTTTCATGGCTGCCTCCTTCATGTCATGCTTCAGGCATTCGTCACCCATAAGGATGTATTCGCGGGCATACTTTACAAGGGCTTTCTCTTTCTCCAATGCTGCTTGTTTCAGTGCACGGTTTTCCTCTTTCAGACGGTTGATGATGTTCAGCTTCCGGCGGATGAGGCGCTGCACGTTGGGCTTCTCGATGTCGTAGCGGGAATGGATGGCTTTGAAAAACTCATCCAGGAAAGTGCCGAAATCCCCTTTGTCGAAGGCTTTGGCGGCGGCAACGTATTGAACGTCTGCCTGTGCTTGCTTCAAGGCACGGTCGATGGCGGTGCGGTTGTTGAAGCGTTCGGAGAAACTGACAATCTCCGGACGCACGAATACATCGGCACGGCTGATGGGCTTTTTCAGCTGGATGCCTTCCAGCGAGGTGCAGCGGCTGAGGGCTACGTATGCCTGCCCACCGGCAAACACGCCGCCGGTAAAGTCGATGACTACCCGGCTGAAGGTCAGCCCTTGGCTCTTGTGGACGGTGATGGCCCATGCCAGGCGCACGGGATATTGTGTAAAGGTACCCAGCTCTTCCTCTTCAATCTGTTTCTTTTCTTCGTTGTATTTGTAGCGGATGTTTCGCCACGACTCTCGTTTGACGTCACATTCCTTGCCGTCGTCGGTGATGACGTAGAGGGTCTCTTCAATAGGGTCGAAGCCGCTGATGACGCCGATGGTGCCGTTCACCCAGCGGCGGTCGAAGTCATTCTTGATGAAGATGATTTGTGCGCCCGGTTTCAGTACCAGTTCCTGCGAGGTGGGGAGGCTGCTTTCGGGAAAGTCTCCCATGATTTCGCCGTAGAAGGTGACCGGGTCACCGGGAAGTTCCGCCAGTTTCTTGTCGTTGATGTAGTCCACATTATCACGGCGGGTGGCGAGGGTGATGTACATGTCGGCTTCCGATTGCTCTATTTGGGTGCCATAGCGGGTGTTGAGCAGCTGAAGTTCGGTAGAGCCGACGGTATTGTTGCGGATGTGATCCAGCACATGGATGAACTTGCTGTCTGTTTGCCGGTATACTTTCTGCAGTTCGATGGAGACAAGGTCTATCTGGCCGAATACCCTGGCAGAGAAGAAATAAGGGGTAGGGTAGAATCGGTTCAGTATCTCCCGTTCATCTCCTTTGACGACGGGTTCCAACTGGAACACATCGCCCACCAATAATATCTGTTTGCCACCGAAGGGTTCGCGCAGGTTGCGGGAATAGACGCGCAGGATGCGGTCTACGGCGTCGATGATGTCGGCGCGTACCATGGAAATCTCGTCGATGATGACCAATTCCAGCTCTTCCAGCAGTTTGCGGTGGGGTTTGGTGTATTTGAAAAATTCGTGGATGCGTCCCCGTTGCAGACTGAAGTTCGGGTCGTCGGGCAGCAGGGGGTAGAAGGGCAGTTTGAAGAAGCTGTGCAGGGTACTGCCTCCGGCATTGATGGCGGCTATGCCGGTCGGTGCAAGCACCACGTGCTTTTTCTTTGTATTCGCGCAGATGTACTTCAGGAAGGTCGATTTGCCCGTACCTGCTTTGCCCGTCAGGAATACGGACTGACGGGTATACTGGATGAGGTTCAAGGCGTCTTGAAACTCTTTGTTTTGGGTATCGGGAACGAAGCTCAAAAGATTTCAGATTTATGATGGATTCCCGACTATGCCGAAATATTTCAGGGCGTTGGCGATACCGTCTTCATCAACAGAAGTGGTTGTGTAGTTACTGGCAGCTTTCACGTCATCATTGGCATTGCCCATGGCTACACCGATACCGGCATGGCGCAACATGCTGATGTCATTTCCTCCGTCGCCGAAGGCCATGGTTTCTTCCAGCTTGATGCCGAAGTGGCGGATAATCTGGTCGATACCGTTCTGCTTGGTGTTTCCTTTGGCTGTCACGTCTACGAAGGCGGGATGCCAGCGGCCCATCTCGCAGTGGGGGACGGCGGGCAGGATGATTGCTTCTTCCTCGGCGTTGATAAAGGGAGTCAGCTGGAAGAAGGCTTTGTCGGCATGGCTGTCGGTATAGGGCTTTGCTTCGATGGGGTCCACTTTGAGTTGGCGGTGGAAGATTTCCTCCACTACTTCGCCGGGCTGGTTCACGCAGATGTCGTGCTCTCCCACCAGGATGCATGGGATGTTGCGTTCGTGGCAGAAAGCTGTCAAGGCATCCACTTCCGCTGTCGGTATGGGGCTTTTGTAGATAACGGTGTCTTCTACAAAGCAATAGGCGCCGTTCATCGTGATGTAGCCGTCTATCAGATTCCGTTCCTGCAAGGCAGACAAGTTGTTGATGATGACGCGTGGACGTCCGGTAGAAATGAAGATATGTATGCCTTTGGCTTTGGCGGCAGTCAACGCTTCAATAGTGGAAACGGGAATTTCGTGGGTCTTGAAGCTGACCAAGGTTCCGTCGATGTCAAAAAACAGAGCTTTTATCATAAGGGGTTCTTTTATCTTGTGCGCGAAATTACTTAAAAAAGCGAAGATATTTCGTACTTTTGTGCACAAATAAATGATAAATAACAAATGAAGAAACATTCTTTGAAAGATTGGATGATAGCGGTGCGTCCGTGGTCATTCCCCGCCTCTTCGATGCCGGTGGTGGTGACGTTGGCATATCTGTATTGGATGCGGCAGGACATAAACTGGGTGAACGGTATCTGGGCATTGTTGAACATCATTGTGTTTCACGCTGCCGGGAATACCTGGAGTGATTATTTTGACTATAAGCATAAGGTCGATGCAAGGGATACCTTTGGCGCCAAGACACTGACTGATGGGATGTTTACCCCGCGTGAGATATACCGCTTGTCGATGGCATTGCTGGCAGTTGCCCTTGTTGCGGGTATCGGCTTGTTGTGGCGTACCGGCTTGCCGCTGTTGTATATAGGTATAGGCGGTGCAGCTTGCTCGTTGCTTTATCCACCGCTCAAGTATCGTGCGTTGGGCGATGTCGTCATCTTTTTGGCGTATGCCTTGCTGCCGACGTTGGGCACCTGCTATGTGGCTACGGGAGTAGTTGACTGGAATGTCTTGTGGATAGCTCTGCCGGTGGGACTGATTACGGTGGCCATTCTGCATGCCAATAATACACGGGATATGCGTACCGATGCCCGTGCAGAGATTCAGACACTGGCCATGAAGCTGGGAGGAAAGGCGTCGATGTACGTTTATTGTGCCGAAGTCCTTTTTCCTTTTGGCTGGATAGCCGGCTTGATAGCTGCGGGAACTCTTCCTTTATGGACCCTGCTGGTGATGCCGGCACTGGTTCCTGCCATAGGCAATGTACGGGTGGTGTCCCGTTTTCCCGGAAAGGGAGAAAGTGCCATAGCCGGTCTGGATGAGATGACTGCAAAACTCCAGTTGTTGTTCAGTCTGCTGTTCACGTTGTCGTTCGTTGTAGCCGGTCTGCTGTCATGAAGAAGCTGATTTTTACCATTCTGCTGGCTGCCGTGCTGTGGACGGTCATGTTTTCGCCTTGGACGGCTCCTTTCGTGAATTTCTGGTGGATGATGACCGGTTCTGCGCTCACACTGTCCGTGTTTGCCACCTTGTTCAATCCCGGCTGGTGGCGGGAGGTGAAGTGGAGCTTGCCGAATGTCTTGCTGGGACTTGGCATTGCTGTTGCTTTGTGGGGCGTTTTCTGGTTGGGAGACAAGGTGTCATCTTGGATGTTCGATTTTGCCCGTCCGCAGGTGGACTCCATTTATGGGATGAAAGAGGGAGAGTCTCCTTGGCTGCTGGCAGCATTGCTGCTGTTGCTGATAGGGCCGGCGGAAGAGATTTTCTGGCGCGGCTATGTGCAACGCACGCTTTCCAAACGCTGGAATCCGAATGCGGGTTTTGTGGTGGCTACTTTGATTTATGCACTGGTGCATGCCGGTTCCTGCAACTTCATGCTGGTCATGGCGGCTCTGGTGGTGGGGGCGGCATGGGGGGCGCTTTACCGTTTCTTTCCGAACCGCTTTGCCGCTATTATCTTGTCTCATGCAGTGTGGGATGTGGCGGTATTTATATTTTTCCCGATATGATTATTGTTTACAAAAATAAGGTGGCGGTAATGGATTGTATACTGAGCCCTATTCAGTCGTATACTGAACCTATTTCAGTATACGACTGAATAGGGCTCAGTATACGACAGAAATAGGATGTATTTATACATGTTGATAATCAGATAGTTGTAAATTCTCTTTCGGGCGGTATAAAAACAAGACAAATTGATGCGTTGAATTAGTGAAACTACAATAAAAAGACAAGCAAATGACTTACAATTTTGATGAAGTAATAGAGCGCCGTGGTACCGACTCCGTGAAATGGGACGGTGTGAAGAGTGTATGGGGACGCGATGACCTCCTCCCCATGTGGGTGGCGGATATGGATTTCCGCACGCCCCCGTTTGTGATGGAAGCCTTGCGGAAGCGTCTTGAACATGAAGTGCTGGGCTATACGTCTGCGTGTGAGGAATGGTATACTTCCATTTGTAGCTGGCTCAGTCGTCGCCACGGTTGGGACGTCACTCGCGAGATGCTGACTTTTGTACCCGGCATTGTCCGCGGTCAAGCCTTCGCATTGCAATGCTTCACCAATCCCGGCGACCGGGTAATGGTGATGACTCCCGTTTATCATCCCTTCTTCCTGGTGACGCAACGCATGAAGCGCGAAGTGGTTTACTCTCCGCTCGACCTGAAAGATGGACAGTATCAGATTGACTTTGAGCGTTTCCGTAAGGATATACAAGGATGCAAAGTATTGATTCTCTGCAATCCCCATAACCCGGGCGGGCGTGTATGGACGATGGACGAATTACGCCGGATTGCTGATATTTGTATGGAAAACCATACGTTTGTCATCTCCGATGAAATTCATGCCGACTTGACTCTGCCGCCTTACAAACACCATCCTTTTGCTACTGTTTCGGGGGCTGCTGCGCAGAATTCCCTCACCTTCATGGCACCCAGCAAAACATTCAATATGCCGGGATTGGGAAGTTCGTACGCCATTATCCTCAATGAGGACATCCGCCACCGTTTTCAGGAGTTCATGGAAGCGGGCGAGTTCAGCGAAGGGCATATGCTGGCCTATATCGGTGCGGCTGCTGCCTATATGCATGGTGAGGAATGGTTGGAACAGCTGCTGGACTATATAAAGGGCAATATCGATTTCACGGAGAACTACCTGCGCGAGCATATTCCGGGCATCGGCATGATACATCCGCAGGCTTCTTACCTGATTTATCTGGACTGCCGGGGATTGGGACTGACTCAGGAGAAACTGGTGGGACTATTTGTAGACAAGGCACATCTGGCACTGAATGATGGCACCATGTTCGGTGAACCGGGTAAGGGATTTATGCGGCTGAATGTCGGCTGTCCGCGTTCGGTGCTGGAGCAGGCGCTGAAGCAACTGGAAGCTGCGGTTGCAGGCAGATGATAACTGCGTTTGACGGATTGAATAAAAATGATTTAGACAGAAGAACAAAAACATAAGAACATAAGGAAAAAAATGTTCTTTTGTCTGAAAACACATCTCCTATATATGAATCGATTACCTTTCCTGGGACTGTTGTTTGCATTGCTGTGCCTCGTTTCCTGCCGGCAGATGAACGATGTACGTCTGCTGCATCTGGCAGAAGAACAAGTAGAAATGAATGTGGACAGTATTTATGCTTTGCTGTCACAGATAGAGAAACCCTCGCAGCTCTCGGGTGAAGAGAGGCTGTTGTATGGGTGGCTGAATGCGTACGTACACTATAAGTGGCGAAACTCGATGACGGAAGATTCCCTGATATTGCCTGCTTCCGATTATTATGCTTTTTGCGACGACACGGCGAAGAACCTGCTCTCCTACCAACTGAAGGCCTGGTATTGGCATTGGCTGAAAAAGCACGGACAGTGTATAGCTGCCATTGACAGTGGCATAGCTCTTGCCAAAGCCTTGCAGGACACCGGAAGAATGGCAGATATGCTGAGTGATAAGGCATATTGGTATGTGTACGTGTGGAAAGATTATAAGAAAGCCATAGAAACTTTCCATGCTGCCATAGCTCTGGACGCAAAGGCCGAAAGCTTCTTCTCCATGGGTATTGCCCTGGGGCTGAATAAGAATGATTCTGCACCTTACTACATGGAGCGTAGCATAGAACTGGCTGTGCAGGCAGGAGATACCAGTAAGATAGTGCATTATTTGCGTAACTATGCCCAGATGCAGGCTTACCTTTTTGATGAACCTTCCGGTGCGATAGCTACTATTCGTCGTATGGAGCAGTATGTCGTCGACCCGGTGCAGTTGCGTATGGGAGATTTGGTGAAAGTGGAAGTGTTCTTGAAAGAAGGGCTGCTTGATTCGGCGGAATACTATTTGAATAAGGAGAGGAAACGTGGCGAGGGCCGGAACCGGTTTCTGACGGAAGAGAATATGGTGGCAGTATATAGGGCATTGATAGATTATACACGTCACCGTACGTTTGATGTGCTGGACGTGGCACGTTATAATGATTCTGTAGCCAATGCTCTTGCTGCGCTGCAGAGTACCGTCCGGCGTAAGGATGAGTCGAAGGAGACGCTTTCGCAAGCCAACTTGATTCTGACGGTGGAACGGAAGCAGGCACAGTTGAATTTGTTGCTGGCACTGTTGGTACTGGTGCTTGCAGGTGGCGGTGTGTCCCTTTATGTCCGTAACCGGCGTAACCGGTTGATTGAAGCGGAAGAACGGGCGGAAACACTGACCCGGCTGTTGGAAGATGCGACCAAGAACCAGTCGAAGGAGGAAGACGGACAGTTTTTCCGGAAAATACTGTTGCAGCAATTAGGCATGATACGGCTGGTGGCTAAACAACCTACCTCACAGAATCAGGAGCTGCTTCGCCGCATTTCGGGTATTACCAGCCATGAACTGCCGGTAGAGAGTTTGCTGGTATGGGAGGACTTGTACCCTATCATAGACCGGATGTATGATAACTTCTACACAAAGATGGACAGCCGTTTTGGCGATGTGCTCATTGACAAAGAAAAGCAGCTTTGCTGCCTGCTCTGTGCGGACTTCTCGACGAAGGAGATTAGTGTGGTGACACAACAAAGTATTCCCACCATTTACCAGCGAAAGACGAATATCCGCAAGAAGCTGGGGATGGAGGAGAAAGAGGGCATCGTAGAGTTTATAAAGAGCATATAGACCGGGAAAGGTATAATATAGAGTGTTGTAAGGTTAAAACGTTGATATGTAGTGATTCGTGGTTCGAGGATATAGACTTTTTATTCCTTGGTATAGACTGTTTGAGGCATGTTTTACCCCTATCTTTGTTTCAGCGAAATACAAAGAGTAAAACATTGAAATCAAACGCATAATGAAAGAAAATCTACTGAACAACGTTAGAAAAAAAGTGATGGTATGGATGGCCTTGGCAAGTATGGCCACTTTCCTTTCCGCCCAGACTTACCGGCTTTCCGGTTGTGTGCAGGACGAGAACCGCCAACCGGTAGAGGTGGCGAATGTGCTGCTGAAGCAGGCAAAAGACAGTGCCTATATTACCGGTATGCTGACCGACACGCAAGGTTGTTTTTCCTTTGACCAGCCACTGGGAGAATACTTGTTGCACATTACCCTTATCGGCAGCGAAGACCTCTACGTTCCCGTTGTGCTGCGAGGAAACAAAAACGTTGGCGAATTGACATTGAAATCTTCTTCCGCCTTGCTGGACGAAGTGACCGTTACGGCCGCGCGTCCTGTTATCAAGCGTCTGGTAGATAGGGTAGTGTTCGATGCACATAATACCATAGTCTCTGCCGGTGGCAGTGCACTCGACCTTCTGCGTGAAGTGCCCGGTCTGCAGGTTGGACAAAACAGCATTGGTATTATAGGTAAAGGGGGCATCAGGGTTTATATCAACGACCGTGAGACGAAGCTGTCGGGAGATGAACTGATAGATTACCTCCGTTCCTATGACGCCTCTCAGATACTGAAGGTGGAGGTGATTACCACGCCTCCGTCCAAGTACGATGCCGCCGGAAATGCAGGCATCATCAATATTCGCTTGAAGTCACGTCCCAAAGATTACGTGGGTGGTACGGCTTCCGCTTCCTACAGCGCTGGTGAAAAGGACAATTACGGATATGGCGGGGTAAGCCTGAACCTCAGCAAGGGGCGCGTGTCATCCTTTCTCAACGGGGGTACTACGCAGGGCAACTATGAGACGCGTGAGAAGAATTACCGCTATTTTCCGCAGAACACCTGGAACAGCCGTGCCGACTACACCAATTACATGAATAGCTTCTACCTTCAGGGAGGTGTGGATGTATCGTTGGAACGGGACTGGAGTGCAGGTATGCAGGCCATCTATAATCACAGTGCTCCCAAACCGGGCAATGCCCTTTCATGGACGGAAGTTTACGATGCCTCTACCGCCGTACTGGATTCTCTGCTGTACTCCAACAGTGACAAGGATACCGGTTCCGACCGCCTCAATCTGAATTTTCATACCGATAAGGTCTGGGATGACAAAGGCAAGAAAATGACTTGGGATGTGGATTACCTGCGTGACAACCGGGACGAAAATATGGGCTTTCTCTCGAAAACCCTCCTGCCTGACGGTACGGAGATTCCGGGTACAAACTTCGACTACAACTATCTGCAACATCGCAAGGTGGATGTAGTCTCCTCCGCTCTTGATTTCATCCTTCCTTTTGAAAAGTACAAGATAACGGCAGGTGCCAAGGTCTCCTTTACCAACACTCGCAACGGTATCAATTACGATACGTCGGACCCTACGCTGGTGCAGGATGATTATTTCCGTTACAAGGAGCAAATCTATGCCTTATATGCTGATTATAGCCGTGAATATTCCGAACGTTTTTCCATGCAGTTGGGCTTGCGTATGGAGCACACCCGCACTACCGGTATTTCCGAAGCGAAGGATACGGAGGACAAGCACGACTATACGCGCTTATTCCCTACTGTCTATCTGCTTTATTCGCCTACTGACGGGCATGCGCTGAACTTCAGTTTCTCCAACCGCATCTCCCGTCCGTCACAGAATATGGTCAATCCTTTTCCGTTCTATCAGAACAAGTACACTTACGCTTGTGGTCGTGAAGACTTGAAACCTAGTTATACTTACAATGTCGAGCTGGGATATACGTTGAAGAATAACTTCAATGTTTCTGCCTATTATTCTTATTCGGACGATGTATTCTTCCAGGTTGTGGACTTGGATGCCGAAACGAATGTGACCTCTTTTCTCTGGGAGAATTTCATGCAGACGCATGCTTTCGGGCTTAACAATTCGTACACTTTCCGTACCAAATGGCTGCAAGCTTACGCCCAGCATGGAGTGAGCTATCGCCGGACCACCTCCAGCGCTGCCACCACCTCTCCCGAGGAGAAAGGGTGGGCTTATGACGCCAGTCTGCGCAACACTTTCTTCTTCAATGAAAAGAAGACTCTTCTGGCTACGTTGTCCGGTTCCTATTCTTCCCGTCAGTATCAGGGCATCTATCTGATGAGCCCCACTTACAGTATCAGTGCAGGTATGCTTTACCGGTTGTTGGACAATAAGCTCAGCCTCAGCCTGAATGTCAACAATTTGTTTGTCAGCCATTCCAAATTGGAAACCATGTCCAACGGGCTGAAGATAATTGCCGACAATCAGTTTGCCTTTACCAGTTTCCATATCGGTGTATCCTATACTTTCGGTGGTGATATACGTAGCAAGGGTCAGCGGAACAGTAACGAGGATATTCAGAGGAGGCTATAACGCGGAAAGGGTGCTACCCGGTTTCCCCCTTTTGTTGCTAAGTGAGAGATTGTCGAACTTTCATTGTGGAGCGTTATTGTATAGGCTTTCTAATGTATATGAAGGGTCATTGGAGAAATACCCTTTGGTCATGACATCTATCACATCCTTTCCATTGTTGACATAAGTTCCTGTGGTGTGATTCATCAGCCCGGAACATTCCCGTCCGGCGCCGGCATTGCCGTTGTCCCAATAGAATACGGCCATGCCATTGGTGCGTGCAGCTTTGCATACATATTCCAGGTAGTATTTGCGGAATGCTTCAGAACGGTTGTTGTTGCGGTGTACGCACCCCATTTCTCCAATGTATACGGGAATCCCTTTTTCTACGTAAGCGGTTCTTAATGCTGCAAAGACTTTCTTAAGATGCTCTTCGTCTCCCCAGCTCTCTTTTTTACTGGGGGCGCCGGTGTGTCCCCACTCTGCAAATTTATCTTCCAATGCGAAGGTGGCAGGGTCGTAGTAGTGTACTGATATTAACAGACGGTCTTGTGCCGGGTCTGTCGGGAGCTGCAAGTGTTTTATAGTAAGATTAGGGCTTGTGCAATAGCCGCTGATACCCAAGTAGCGGGTTGCATTGTTGCCGCCGGTGGCACGGACGGCATCTACAAAAACTTGTTGCCATTCGTTGAGTATGGCATATTGTTTGCCTCCGTCGGTGGTATTGGTGCCAGAGCCCCATCTTCCGTCATGGATTTCATTGAGGCCTTCAAAAATGAGGAACTCGCCTTTGTTCTCGAAACGTTGGGCTATTTGTGTCCACATGGATTTGAGTTGCTCTTTGATAGCGGTATTCATGTCCTTGTTTTGTGCTGCTCCTACGATGTCAAGCCAGCGATGCTCGTCAAAACCGTCTTCGTGGATGTGGCGGTGTCCGTCATGATGGATGTTGATAATGGCTTTCAGTCCGGCTTTTTCAGCATATTCCACTACTTCTGCCACGCGGTTCATCCAGTCCGTGTCGATGTGATAGTGTGGGGCCTCGCCTACTTTTCCCAACCAGGTAACGGGGATGCGGACTGATGTAAATCCGGCTTGTTTTACTTTCAAGAGTGTTTCTTGTGTAACTTTGCCGTTGCCCCATGAGGTTTCGTCGGCTATTTCGTTTACATGGGCATCAAGCTGGTTACCCAGATTCCATCCGAGCCCCAACTCCTTTGCCACTTTTACAGCAGGGAGATTCTCGTCTATGGCAGGTTTGCTCTCTTGTTCATTATTTGCAGCCTGGGTGATGATGATGCTGGTTTCTTTTTCACCGGCCGTGATAGTTATGCCGGCTTCACGGGCATTCCCTTTATTGGCTTTTGCTGTAAATGTAAATGACGTAAGGCTATCGGAAGAAGTATTTGATTTCAGTGTTATCCACCCGGCATCGGATTGGGCTGTTGCGATGGGATAGGATGAAACACGGATGGTTATTTCGCCACCGGCAGCTGCGAGATTCTGAGGGGATACACTTTTCACGGTGAGATAGGGCAACTCCTCTATGGAGGAATTGGAGCTGGAACAGGACAAAATGTTTATGGACAATAGTATTGCCATTACATTCTTCAAGCAGATGAATTTTGTGCTCATAAAATCAGTTTTATAGGTTTATGGCGACAAAGGTAGTGGCAATGGGGTTATGTATAGTTTGAAATCCTGCATATAGAGGTTTGAAATCCTACAAATCAGCCTATATTCATTCTTTGCCCGGTGTATCGGCTGGGTTGGACACCGAAATATTTCTTGAATAAGGTGCTGAAATATTTGGAGTTTACAAATCCCGTTTGTATGGAAACATCGGTCACCGGTATTCCTTGTTGCAGTAGGGCGGCAGCTTGCTCAAGGCGGATAATACGGATGAAGTCTTGCGGGGTATGCCCGGTAAGAGCTTTCAGCCGTTCGTGGAAGAGAGTCCGGCACATAGCCATGTGCCGGCAGAGCCGGTCAATGTCGAATTCAAAATCGCTTATGTTATCTTTCACGATTTGGGTTGCTTTTTCCACAAAGGCACTGTCCGCATTATTGGGCACGGCAGATTGTACAGGCATTTCCTTGATGGTCTTGTCTGTTGAAAGGGTATGTTGCAGAGCAATTTGCGTATAGTATTGCCGCAGGCGTCTGCGATTCTCTATTTGTGCCTGAATTTTGGCTTTCAGTATATCTATGTCGAAAGGTTTGGCTATGTAATCATCGGCTCCTTTCTGCAATCCTTCTATGATGGATGTTCTGAAGGTCTTGGCGGTAAGTAGTATGACCGGTATGCCCGAAGTGGCAGGAGTGCTTTTTATTCGGTGGCACATCTCGTCACCCTGCATGCCGGGCATCATTATATCAGACAAAACTAAACTGGGGTATTGAGTTTCCATATATTCCAATGCTTCTTGGGCGTTGGATTTGTCTACGACCCGGTAAACCGGCTCGAATATACGGCGCATATAGAGGCGGAGTTCATCATTGTCTTCTACGATAAGCAACGTGTCTTTATCCGGGTCACAAGGCATGGTGCTTTCGGTAGTGACGGACCTTTCCATAACTGGAGTGGTAACGGATATCGCAGAATTTGTGACTATAACCCTATTGAGTATGAGCGTAAATTCCGAGCCTTGGTTCACGACGGAGCTAACCTTTATGTCGCCTTTCAGCAAAGCGGCAAACCTCTTGGCCTGCAATAGTCCCAGGCCGATGCCTGGAGTGCCGGAACTGATGGCATTGCTGGCACGGAAAAAGCTTGTGAACAGTTTCTTTTGCTCTTTGGGCGAGATGCCGATTCCAGTGTCACTCACGATAATCTTTACCTTGCTCGCTTCGGTTTTCACGCTGATGCTGATTTTTCCTCCTGTAGGGGTATATTTCAGGGCATTGGATAAAAGGTTGGTGAGTATTCGGTTCAATAATTGGGGGTCGGCCCATACCCCAAGCTGGCAGTCAATGCTGCTTGTATGCAATGTTTTCTGTTGCTGCTGGCAGAGAGGTTGGAAGACGGTAAAAAGATTGTCCATGATCTGTTTTAGCGGCACAGCTTCTATTTTGGGGAGCATGCTGGAATGGTCTATCCGTTCAAAATCAAGTAGCTGTGATAATATATCCAGTAATTTGTTGAGATTGGAATGTGCCAACTCTATGGATCGGGTAGCGTTTTCATGGAGTGTGGAGTCATGGCGAAGTTCGTCCAGAGGGGCTTTGATAAGTGTAAGCGGGGTGCGGATGTCATGGGCTATGCTTACGAAGAAAGCGATTTTTTCGTTCATGTAGTGGCGTACCAATTGTTGCTGTTTACTTTTTATAACTGCTCCTATTATACAGCATAGTGTCATGATGTATAATAACCATGCCCACCAAGTGTTCCACCACGGCTGACAAATTGTGATACATGTAGTCCGGCTGCTCAGTATGAGTCCGCTATTAAGGCTATATGATTGTATACGGAATTGGTATTTGCCCGGTGACACATTGGTGTAGCGCAGATGCTCATTGTTTCCCAGTTTGTTCCAGTCGCGGTCAAACCCCTGAAGCATGTATTCGTATGCAATGTCTTCCTGATAGCGGAAGCTTACAGACTCGAATTCCATTGTGAATGAATTATGGCGATATGATAAAGTAATGGTGCTATCCGCCAGCATTTGCATGAGTTCCGGGCGCATACTCGCAGACACTCTGGCGTCTATGTTGTCTATTCGGAAGTCGGTGAGTTGTAAGGATGGGGCCTGATAGGAAGTCAGTGAAATGTGAGGTTTGAATATCAGTACACCAGTGGTACTTCCCAGTGCTATGCGCCCATTGGCTAAAAGAATGGCTGCGGAACGGTTGTAGAATCTCGACATCACTTGCTCGAAATTCTGGTTGTATATTTGCATGGACGGCTGCGGAGGAAGGCATGCCAAACCGTGATCGGTAGTAATCCATAACCTATTGCTATGGTCGATGAGTAAGGCACTCACACGGTTGGACGGCAGGCGTTGTTCGGTAGAGAATGTCTTTTTTTCAGCAGTTTGCAAGTTGTACAAATAAAGACCTCCACCGTCAGTTCCCAGCCAGGCTTGCTCATCGTCTACAAATGCTATGGATTGAATGAAAGCATTGAAGTCTTCTCCTTTGTTGTCGGTACTTTTAAACAAATGTGTGTGTGTCCCGGTATGTTTGTTTATCAGTACCAGTCCGTCTACTGTACCTACAGCAATGGTATGTGCATCCTTTTGCACTATGCAGCGTGCTTTAGTTACGTTGTGTGACTTCCATTGCCGAGTGGAGCACTCCAGTTGCAGCAACTGATTGTCCATGGTCCCTATCCATAGATCTCGGTCTGTATCAAACAATACTGTAGAGAGGTAGTCGGATGGCAAGCTGCTATTGTTGCTAAGGTAATGGTGTAATATTTCTCCCTGACTGTTGAGAAGAAATAGTCCATTGCCATAAGTACCTGCAGCAATGTTGTTCTGGGAATCAATGGAGACACTTAATACCACATTACCTGCAAGTATCTGTCTGCATCGGTTGTTTTGGGGATTGTATATGTTGATACCGTCATCGGTGGCAATCCACAGTTCACCGTTGCGCTGTTCACAGAATGCATTTACATTGTCATCGGCTAAGGAGGGCTCTTCTCCTTTGTGATGTCTTAGTAAAGTGGTGGTGGTTTCTTCGGGCATCATGAGAAAGGCGCCGCCAGTGTAGGTGCCTATCCATATGTTGTCTTCACAATCTCGGCATAAGGAATATACTCCCATAGCAGTAAGCATTCGGTTGGTACGTGTAAAGAGTGGTTCTGCCCCACCGGTCGGGTAGTTGTAGGTGTAGACTCCATCTCCGTCAAATCCTAATAGGATAGTAGAAGGTGCCATTTCTACCATGGAACGAATAGGAGTATGAGGAAGAGTTGCAGCGTCGGTTGGCTGCTCTTGCCATGAGTTGAGGTTGATGCTTTTTATTCCACTATTGAAAGTGCCTATTAATAATGTATCACTGTCTGATGGCGCTAAAAGGCTTTGTACATAGGTGCCTGGACAGAGCTTATGCAGTAAAATCCTATCCTTGGAATAGATACGCAGGCCACATGTGCTACCTATGGCAATGCCTTGAGGCAATTCTGTGATATAGGTCACATGGCTCTCTGAATCGATAAGCTGAGGCACTTCACCAAATCTGCAACAGTAGAGCCCGGTACTCAGTCCTATCCACAATTGTTCTTGAGAGTCGATAAGAAGGTACTGAAGGACCAGCCCCGTGTAGATATGTTCTGCTAAATCAAGGCAGAGCTCGAATTGGTCAGTAAGCAAGTTGTATTTGTAAATCCGTCCTACATTATTATAAGCATAAAGTGAATTGTTGGGGCTTATAGCTAACATGGTGGTGCTTCCTGAAGCATCGGATAATTTTTGATTGGTTCCTAATTGGTAGCTTTTCATCGAACGGCCATTGAAACGGTTGATGCCATCAAGGGTAGCCATCCATATAGCTCCTGACTTATCTGTGGCAATGGAGAAAACCCGCAGGCTGTTCAATCCTTCTTCGGTGCCAAGTTGCAGGCTGGAAAAACGCTGGACATGCTTTTCTGCATTGGCTGAGATTGAGGACAGTGTGAAAAAAAGTAAGATTAAAATTTGTATAATTTGTTGAGTGTGGATATACATTTGATGTGCAGTATTGGTTAACGAGCACAAAAATACATTAACCGAGTGAATGTTCAAAGCAATAATTCAATAAGTTCTATTTATTGAAGTCGTGTACATTGGAAATCAAACTTTTGTACTAATTCTGTGAGAACTCAAACCTGATATGTAGGGATTCAAACCCTATGAATGAGTACTTTGATGAACTTTGTAACCTGACTGAGAATCTGATTTACTAATTTTATATATAATATTATGAAAGTAAAGAAATGTAAAAGCACGTTACTCTACAGTACACTTGTTCTCTGTTTGTGGGGAGGTTTTCCGCAAGTGAGAGCTGCCTCATTTGAGAGTTTTGCCATAGAACAGCAAAGCAACAAAGTTATAGGTACTGTGAAAGATGAGTTTGGTCCGGTGATAGGGGCCTCTGTCGTTGAAAAAGGAACCAGCAATGGTGTAGTTACCGACTTAAACGGCAAATTCAGTTTAAACGTCAAACCCGGCGCAACGTTAATCATCAGTTTTGTGGGATACAAACAGCAGGAGGTGAAAGCCGGCAATGTTCCACTGAATATTGTACTTGAAGAGGACAGCAAGATGCTGGGTGAAGTGGTGGTAACCGCTTTGGGTATCAAACGTGAGCGCAAGGCTTTGGGATACGGTGTGGCTGAGGTACAAGGTGAAGCATTGACTAAGGCCAAAGAAACGAATGTTATCAATTCAATGGCGGGCCGTGTTCCGGGTTTGGTCGTAACCCAGACCGCGGGTGGAGCCTCAGGCTCTTCGCGTGTAATATTACGTGGTAGTACGGAAATGACCGGTAATAATCAGCCTTTGTATGTGATAGACGGTGTGCCTTTGGATAATACAAATTTTGGTAGCGCCGGTACTTATGGCGGTTTTGACCTTGGTGACGGTATTTCCAGTGTAAATCCCGATGATATTGAGAGCATGTCGGTATTGAAAGGACCGGCTGCATCGGCTCTTTATGGTAGTCGTGCTAGTCATGGTGTAATCCTTATCACTACCAAGAAAGCCAATAAGGATAAAATCAGCGTGGAATACAATGGAACTATGACTTTTGATACCCAGTTGGCTAAATGGGATGATGTCCAGCAGATTTATGGTATGGGCAGTAATGGTACTTATCCCATCAATGCGGTGTCTAATACCAACATGAGCTGGGGAGCCAAAGCTGACGGTACCAATATGCTTAAGTATTTTGATGGTGTGGAACGTCCTTACCTGATAGTTCCTGACAATACTTCCCAGTTCTTCCGCACAGGCTTTACTGCAACTAACAGTGCTATCATCGGGGTGAATAATGGCAAGACCGGTATTCGTTTCACCTATACTGATATGCGCAATAAGGATATTGTGCCAAAGACTCACATGAGCAGGGACATCTTCAATTTGCGCGCCAATACCAGTGCCGGGAAGTTTGACTTGGATTTCAGTGTTAACTATACCCGTGAAGATGTGAAAAATCGTCCTGCATTGGGAGACAGCAAATCGAATATTGGAAAGAATTTAATGACTTTGGCCACCACTTATGACCAGGCATGGCTCAAGTCTTATCAGGATGCCAATGGTGAATATGCCAACTGGAATGGTATGGACCCTTATAATGTGAATCCTTATTGGGATGTTTACAAGAACTCAAACAGCTCTAAGAAAGACCAATTCCGTTTCAATGGTAAGGTTGTCTGGAACATCACTCAACACCTGAAGGTACAAGGAACAGCAGGAGCTGAGCTTAATTGGTTTACTTTTGAAGACTACAAGGCTCCTACCACGCCGGGATATGAATCCGGTTACTTGCAGAATAATAATTTCCGTAATCGCATGTATAACTTCGAGCTTCTGGCCCTCTATAATAACTCTTGGGGGAATTTCGACTTTAATGCGACATTGGGAGGTAACTTGTACAAAGTGAATAACCAGACTATAGTCACTACTGCCAAGGACATGAAGATTCGCGATGTGGTGGCTTTGATGAGCTTCAATGAAGTAAGTGTAGAGCCTTACAGTTATCGTAAGCAGATTAACTCTATTTATGGTGCCGTTAACTTGGGTTGGAAGCACATGCTTTACTTTGATGCAACCCTTCGTGGCGACCAGTCTTCCACATTACCCATCAGTAATAACATGTATATCTATCCTTCTTTCTCCGGTAGCTTTGTATTCTCCGAGTTGCTGAAGTTGGGTGACAAACTTCCTTATGGTAAAGTGCGTATGTCATGGGCGCAAGTTGGTAGTGATACCGATCCATATCAGCTCGGATTGGTGTATACCAAGTCTAAGTTTGCTTATCCCGGTTATACTATTGGTTATATCAGTAACGGTACTATCCCCAATAAGGATTTGAAACCTACCAAGACCAATTCATTCGAAATGGGTCTGGAACTGAAATTCTTGAAGAACCGTATCGGCTTGGACTTCACTTATTACAGCCAGCTTAGCAAGAATCAGATTATGGGTATGGCCAGCTCCTCGACTTCCGGCTACGGCTATCGTTTGATTAATGCGGGTGAAATTGAGAATAAAGGTGTGGAAATAGCTTTGAACACTCGTCCGATTCAAACGAAAGACTTCTCTTGGGATTTGAATTTCAACTTCTCGAAGAATAGTAATAAGGTGAAGAAACTGGTGGACGACATGGATATGTTTGAACTGGAAAAGGCTACATGGCTTGACGTACAAGTGGCTGCCAAGGTAGGTGAGAATTTCGGCTCTATCGTAGGTCCCGACTTCCAGCGTAACGAAAATGGTGATATTCTTATCGATCCCTCAACCGGATTGCCTATGTACGACAAGAGCAACCATGTGCTGGGAAATGCATCTTGGGACTGGACCGGCGGTGTTTATACCAACTTCTCCTACAAGAATATTTCACTTTCTGCCGTGTTTGATGTGAAGGTAGGTGCTGACCTTTATTCTATGTCAGCTCGGGCCGCGCATGAAACAGGCAAGAGCATGGCCACTTTGGAAGGCCGCGAAGCATGGTATAAGTCCGAAGAGGCTCGTCAGGCAGCAGGCTATGCCAAGGATTCTCCTGACTGGATACCGACCGGTGGTTTCATTGCTCCGGGTGTGATTGACAATGGTGACGGCACCTATCGTGAAAACGACATTATAATTAATCCAGAAAAGTACTGGATGAATGTTTGCCGCAATGCGCCTTCTATGTTCATCTATGATAACTCTTATGTAAAGTGCCGCGAAATCACGCTGAGCTACACCTTACCTAAAACCTGGTTGAAGAATGTAATAGACGGACTGACAGTATCGTTTGTAGCCCGTAATCCGTTCATTGTCTGGAAAAATATTCCAAACATTGACCCGGACTCCAACTACAACAATACCACCGGTATGGGTATGGAGTATGGTTCACTGCCTTCACGCAAGAGCTACGGCTTCAATATTAATGTAAAATTCTAAGAGACCCCATACAATTTATCCAATACATTATTAAAAAAGATATATACAATGAGACACTATAAATCATATATCACAATGGCGTTGGCAGCATGTACTTTGTCTTTTGCTTCTTGCAGCGATGAGTACATGGAGAACATGAATACCGATCCCTCAAAGGCTGCAACCATTGACCCCAACGCACAGCTCACGACTGCCCAACTCCATACTTATGGTGACCTGGAGGTGAGTGAAACTTACCGTAGCTACATTTATGCCTTTAATCAGCAACTGATGGGCTGCTGGAATACTACGAATTATGGTGGCCGCCATACACTTGACCTTAACGAGATGGGGCATATCTGGCAGAACTACTATTTGAAAAATATCAAGGACCTTACCGATGCGCAGGCACGCACTACGGATGATGACGAGAAGGTGAACATCAATGCGGCTGTCCGCATCTATCGTGTCTATCTCATGTCTCATCTTACTGATATTTATGGTGATGTACCTTACTTTGAAGCGGGAAAAGGCTTTATTGATGGTAAGTTCACGCCTAGATATGACACGCAAGAAGAGATATACAATGACTTTTTTGCGGAACTCGACGCTGCCGTAACAGCTTTTGATGGTACCAAGGACCGCATCACCGGAGATGTCATTTATAACGGTGATATAAACAAATGGAAGAAGTTTGCCAATTCACTCCGCCTGCGTTATGCTATGCGTATCTCGGATGCCAACCCACAGAAGGCCCAGGAAGAGTTTGAAAAAGCTTTGGCTGCAGATGGTGGTATCATTGTCTCTGGTGCTGATGACGCACTGATTCCTTATTTGGATATTGCTTTTGACTTTGGTGGCGAAAGCTATTCCGACTATCGTCGCAACGCTTTGTCACAACGTCTGTATGGTAACGACCCTCGCAATAACCCCAGTTTTATCTGCTCTACTTTTTATAATCAGCTGTTCAATACTGGTGACCCTCGTTTCCTTGCTATCATACGATTCTACTTTGACCAGATAATGAGCACAACCAGTACCGAAGGCCGCATTGATATCACTGAAGAGGTATTGGCTAAAAATATGGCGCATCCGCGCGATCCAGGTGCATTCTTCTATGAACCTTGGCCCGAAGCGTACGAGAGCGACCTTATAAAAGAATTGCAGGAAAGCAATCCTGCCATTGAAAAGATTTCCATGGATACAGAAACGGAACCCAAGTTGGCAAGTAACTTTCTTGAGGGTGAAAACCCGGGAGTGGTTATAACCTCGGCCGAAGTGGACTTCCTGCTGGCAGAAGCTGCTCTGAAAGGATGGAATGTGGCTGGCTCCGTAGAAGAGCATTATAGAAAAGGTGTACGTGCGGCTATGGACTTCTTGACGGACAATTACGGATGTGATAAAGTAACTGATGAAGAGTTCGACAACTATATGGCCAATAACATCATTGGTTACACGGTAGAGCAGAAAAAGGCATCTATCAATACGCAGGCATGGATTCTGCATTTCACCAATCCGTTGGAGTGTTGGGCTAATTTGCGCCGTTCCAACTACCCACAGCTAAAGTCTCCTGCAGAGTATGGCTTCAGCCAGGTTCTTACTGGGGGAGCAGCTATCCCGGTCCGTCTGTGCTATCCTGTGCTGGAATCTTCATACAATAAGAAAAACTATGAGGAAGCGCTGGAGCGTATGGGAGGTAATAATAGCTGGAATACCCCTGTGTGGTGGGATAAAAATAATGTTCAATAATTTCTGTTCAACATCAAATTAACTATCAATATGAAAAAGATATATGTTATGCTGTTTGCCATATTGGCATTCAACGCCTTCTTGACAAGCTGCAGCGACGAAGAGCCGTTCTCTACGGCTACGCCCAATGATGAGCCTCGTATACTCGACCCTACCTTTCCGGATCGGGTCAATGGAAATTTGGCCACATTTGCCAATTTCAGTCGTGACGGCAAATTTTCGATGAAACTCACGGTGACTCCCGCGGACTATACTACCGTAACCTGGTTTGTGGATGGAGAAGAAGTGGCTACCGGTACTGAAATAGAAAAGGAATTTATGGCAGGAACTTATCACCTTAAAATAACAGCTACCACCACTGTTGGGAAATCCACTTACCGTGAGGGGCTTATCCAGGTAAATCCTTTAGTGGATGACCCCAGTGCCACTGAAGTGGCATTCGAACGTATTGTGGCTCCCGGTAATAAAGCTTGTCTTTACGGCGATAACCTGGATAAAGTGGAAAGCATTCTTATTGGTGGGATGGCTGCCACGGATATTACTTATGTGGAGTCGGAAGATGGCAATTATGTGGAATATACTGTGCCTGCCGGCTTGTCGGAGGGAGACTACCGGGCTATTTTTATCGATGCCGAAGGAAATGAATATGGCGCCAATAAAGTGAAAGTGACTAAAGGGGCTATGATTACAATGGGAGCCAACCGTGCTACCGTTGGTACGGCATGGATAATGACCGGTATTAATCTTGATGCTGTTGCCTCGGTTGCGGTAGCTGATGTGGAGGTAGTGGAATTTGCAGAGCAAACTACCACTTCTCTCACGCTGATTTGCCCGGAACTGGCAGAAGGGGAATATACAGTGACTGGTAAGACCAAGACTGGTGAGAGTATACAGTTCTATGCCAATGGTGAAGTTACTACAGAACAGAAAGTTACTATCTCTTCTGAGAAAGCCCTATGGGAAGGCCATCATTATGTGTCTTGGGACAAAGCGGACGGTGATCCGAACAAATCGTTCAACCTAATTCCTCAAGAAGTGATGACTGCCCTTAAGCCGGGAACTATTTTGCGGGTGTATTATTCGATAGAGCCTACAGCAGAATATCATCAGATGCAACTTGCTACCGGTTGGTGGACAGGGCTGATGGATAAGATAGAATTCAGTGAAGATGGTGTTTACGAACTGATTATCACCCAAGAGGTTATTGACAAGATAAATGCTGAGGCCGGATTCCTTTGTGTGGGACACGGTTACTATGTTGACTTGGTAACAGTTCAATAATTTCTAATAAAGAGTGAAAAAATGCATACTTACATTTTACGATTTTTTCTGCTGTTTGCTGCATCTGCCACAAATCTTAGTGCACAGATACCCATATATCAAAATCCTGATATGCCTATCGAAGTGCGCGTTGAGGATGCGTTAAGCCGTATGACACTTGAAGAAAAGGTGGCACTTTGCCATGCGCAGAGCAAGTTCTCATCGGCAGGGGTGCCCCGTTTGGGTATTCCAGAGTTGTGGATGAGTGATGGACCTCATGGAGTTCGCCATGAGTTTGAATGGAATACTTGGAATTATGCGGGTTGGACCAACGACTCTATTACGGCTTTTCCTGCTCTTACGGCTCTTGCCGCCACTTGGAATCCGGATATGGCTGCACGCTATGGCAAGGCTATTGGCGAGGAGGCACGTTATCGTAAGAAAGACGTATTGTTAGGTCCCGGTGTCAATATCTACCGTACTCCCCTTAATGGGCGTAACTTTGAGTATATGGGTGAAGACCCTTATCTTGCCGGTGTGATGGCGGTTCCTTATGTCAAGGAATTGCAAAAGAACGGTGTTGCTGCTTGTGTGAAGCATTTTGCATTGAACAACCAGGAGCTGTGGCGTGGTACCGTTGACGTTGAAGTGAGTGACCGTGCTCTTTACGAAATCTATTTGCCTGCTTTCAAGCAGGCAATAGTGGAAGGGGGGGCATGGAGCGTCATGGGAGCTTATAACAAGTATCGTGGCCAGCATTGTTGCCATAATGCCCGTCTGCTCAATGATATTCTACGTGATGAATGGGGTTTTGACGGTTGTGTCATTACGGATTGGGGAGGAGCTCACGACACCAAAGAGGCTGCTTTTAATGGTCTTGACATCGAAATGGGGTCTTATACTAACGGTTTGACTTCGGATAATAGCTTGGGGTATAATCTCTATTATTTGGCAGATTCCTATCTGGAGATGTTGAAGAAGGGGGAATTGCCGATGGCGTCAGTGGATGCGAAAGCGAGAAATATACTGCGTCTGATTTTCCGGACTTCATTGAATCAGAATAAGCCGTATGGCTCACTCTGTACCAAAGAACATTATGATGTGGCTAAAGTAATAGGTGACGAGTCCATCGTACTGTTGCGGAACAATGGCATTCTTCCATTACAAGCTGATAAGTATAACCGGATATTGGTGGTTGGTGACAATGCTGTCCGTAGACTTACGGATGGTGGCGGTTCGTCGGAATTGAAACCAAAAGATATGATTTCTCCACTTGATGCACTGCGTGCCCTATATGGTGATAAGATAGAATACACCCAGGGTTATGCATGCGGCCGTCCCTTTTTTGGACATGAGGAGGAAATGCAACAGACGGTGATAGACTCTTTGCGTGCTGAGGCTGTGGCAAAGGCACGGCAGGCAGATGTTGTTATCTATGTGGGAGGTTTGAATAAAAATGCTTTTCAGGATTGTGAATCTACTGACCGTAAGTCGTATAATTTACCTTTTTCTCAAAATGAATTGATAGAAGAGCTTGTTGCTGTCAATCCAAATCTTGTGATAGCCAATATCAGTGGCAATGCTTATGCTATGCCGTGGTTGAAGAAAGTGCCTGCAATCCTGCATATTTCTTATTTGGGGACCATGGGAGGAGCGTCGATTGCAGATGTTATCAGTGGTAAAGTGAATCCATCGGGTAAACTGCCTTATTCTTTCCCGGTGAAGTTAAGCGATTGTTCGGCGCACTCTTTTGGTGAAGGGGCTTATCCGGGTATCGATACTGGCAAGGAAGATGTGTCTTTGACGGATTATCAGCGCAATGTCGGTGTCAACCCTAAAGAAGAGTATAAAGATGATATTTTAGTAGGTTATCGTTGGCACGATACAAAGAAGATTCCGGCTCTTTTTAGTTTTGGGCATGGATTGAGTTATGCTTCTTTCAAATACGGCAAGTCTCGGCTGTCATCGAAGACGATGGATGAAAAAGGAAGTATCAAGGTGACAGTACCCTTGACTAATACGGGTACGAGGATTGGTAAAGAAGTGGTACAACTTTATCTTGGAGATCCGGTGTGTAGCGTTATCCGTCCATTGAAAGAGTTGAAGCATTTTACAAAAGTAGAGGTCGAACCTGATGAAACTGTTCAAGTGGAATTTGTTATCACTCCTGATGATTTGAAGTTTTTTGATGAGGCAAGCCATCGATGGGTAGCTGAATCGGGAGTGTTCAATGTGTATGTCGGGACTTCATCTGCAGATATTCGTTGCATGCACTCCTTTAAATATATATGTGATTGACGTAATAATTCAATGGCAATTAAACATATATGTGAAGAAAACGTACTGCCTTTTAGGCAGTACGTTGCATAATGAATCATTCTTTTGAAGCTTGAAATTTAATCAATATCCATTATCTTTGTATATTTGGATAGATAATTGCTAATATAAAACCATGATGAAACAGAAACTTCTTTGCCTTTTGCCATTCTTCCTATTGTCGGGATGTGGACAGGCTACTTACAAGAATGCATCTCTGCCGGCAGAAGAGCGTGCCGGACTTTTGCTGAAGGAACTGACGCTCGAAGAGAAGGTGTCCTTGATGATGGACAGCTCCAAACCAGTGGAACGTCTGGGCATCAAGCCCTATAACTGGTGGAATGAAGCGTTGCATGGAGTGGCGCGTGCCGGGCTGGCCACAGTGTTTCCCCAACCGATTGGTATGGCGGCATCCTTCTCGCCGGAGACTGTATACGAGGTATTTACTGCTGTTTCTGATGAGGCCCGTGCCAAGAATGCCTACTATACATCCCAGGAAAGCCATGAACGCTATCAAGGATTGACGATGTGGACGCCTACAGTGAATATCTATCGCGACCCCCGCTGGGGAAGGGGTATAGAGACTTATGGGGAAGACCCTTATCTGACCAGCCGTATGGGTGTGATGGTTGTAAAAGGTTTGCAGGGTACGAACGATGGAAAATATGACAAGCTGCATGCTTGTGCCAAGCACTTTGCCGTACACTCCGGTCCGGAATGGAACCGCCATGAGTTTAATGCGGAAAATATCAAGCCCCGTGATTTGTATGAAACTTATCTTCCTCCTTTCGAGGCTTTGGTGAAAGAAGGAAAAGTGAAGGAGGTGATGTGTGCCTACAACCGTTTTGAGGGCGATCCTTGCTGCGGTAGCGACCGCCTACTGATGCAGATTTTGCGCGATGAGTGGGGATTTGACGGTATTGTCCTTTCGGACTGTGGAGCTATTGCCGATTTTTACAGAGACTATGGTCATAAGACGCATCCTGATGCAGAGTCCGCTTCGGCAGTTGCGGTGCTGAGTGGAACTGACTTGGAGTGCGGTTCGAGTTACGAGGCCCTGGTAGAAGCGGTGAAGCAGGGAAAGATTGATGAAAAAGCAGTGGATGTAGCAGTCAAGCGTCTTTTGACGGCTCGCTTTGCCTTGGGTGAAATGGACGAGCCGGAGAAGGTGTCCTGGACCGGCATTCCTTTTTCTGTGGTGGCTTCTGCCGGACACGACTCTCTGGCGCTCGACATGGCTCGCAAGTCAATGACACTGCTTATGAACAAGGATAATACCTTGCCGTTGAAGCGTGGAGGGCTGACTGTAGCCGTGATGGGTCCGAACGCCAATGATTCTGTGATGCAGTGGGGAAATTATAACGGTATGCCTCCGCACACAGTCACCATTCTGGACGGAATTAGAAAAGCCTTGGGGACTGATGACCGGCTTATTTATGAACAAGGCTGCGGATGGGTGGAGAGAGCTCAGATACAGAGCGTCTTCAACCGTTGCAAGACTGCCGACGGGAAACCCGGATTCAGTGCACGCTACTGGAATAACGTGACTCGTGACGGTGAGCCAGTCACTACTGCCCAAGTGACCACTCCTTTCCATTTCTGTACATCCGGTGCCACGGTTTTTGCTCCGGGTGTGAACCTTACCGACTTCTCGGCTACCTACAACAGCGTATTCACTCCCGACCAGTCGGGAGAGGTGGTCTTTGACATCTATGCTTATGGCTCAGGGAGATTGCGGATAAATGGGGAGGAAGTGAGAGGATTCTCCAATCAGCACGGTGGGCAGAAGAGTGCTTATACTTTGCAGGTACAAGCAGGAAAAACGTATGACGTTGAATTGGATTTTGAATATTTCCGTAGCGATGCACTGCTGAACTTCGACCTTGGATTTAAGAATGAAGTGGATGTGAGGAAATCTGTGGAGCGTGTAAAGGATGCTGATATCGTGGTCTTTGTGGGAGGAGTCTCTCCGAACCTCGAAGGCGAGGAGATGGGTGTTGAGCTTCCCGGATTCAGAGGAGGCGATCGTACTGATATTGAGTTGCCTGCTGTCCAGCGAGAACTGATTGCCGCTTTGCACCGTGCCGGTAAAAAGGTGGTGTTGGTGAACTGTTCGGGTTCTCCCATTGGTTTGGAGCCGGAAACCGGGAGGTGTGGAGCCATTCTGCAGGCATGGTATCCCGGTCAGGCAGGCGGTACGGCTGTAGCCGAAGTATTGTTCGGTGATTACAATCCGGCAGGACGCTTGCCGGTCACCTTCTACCGTAATGTGTCACAGCTTCCTGATTTTGAGGATTATAATATGACCGGCCGGACTTACCGTTACATGACCCAGGAACCGCTTTTCCCCTTCGGTCATGGATTGAGCTATACCTCTTTCAGCTATGGCGCTGTGGTGCTTGGTTCGGATAATATAAAGTCCGGTGAGAAATTGAGATTGAGTGTCCCCGTAACCAATACCGGCAAATGTGACGGTGAAGAGGTTGTGCAGGTCTATTTGAAGAAAAACGATGATGTAGAAGGACCGAGCAAGGCATTGCGTGCTTTCAAGCGGGTACATATCCCGGCAGGAAAGACGGTCGATGTAGAGTTTGATTTGGGTGATAAAGAGTTGGTGTGGTGGAATCCGCAAAGCAATACCATGTGCGTTTCCGAGGGCAGTTATGAACTGATGGTGGGCGGTAGCTCGCAAACTGCTGATTTGCTGCGCCGGTCTTTTGTCATTCAGCCTTGATACATCACTGACAGAGTCAAAAAAAGTTTTCCGCTTGAGGGTGAGTTATGACCCTCAAACGGAATTTTTATATACTGGGAATACATGTTCTTAATAATCCTTAATACTATATGTTAACTCCCTTGTTTCTTTGTACTTCTCTAATTTTAATTGATATATTTGTGATATCATTATGATATCAATTAAATTTATAGAATATGGAAACAAAAGAGTGTGGTTTCAGTGGTTTCAAGATGAATGGCTTTCTGGCCTTGTTCCTTCATTTGGTAGTGCTTACGGCAGTGATAATCTTTGGGTTTATCATTTCTGTGCCTACCTTGATCCTTTCGGTGTGTCTGTGCCTGGTATGGTTCATTATGTTTGCCGGCTATATGGAGCTGGAGCCGAACGAGGCGCGTGCTATGGTGTTCTTTGGTAAATATAAAGGGACGTTCAAGGAGACCGGCTTTTTCTGGGTAAACCCTTTCCTTAATAAGAAGAAGCTTTCGCTTCGTGCACGCAACCTGGATGTGGAGCCGATAAAGGTGAACGATAAGATTGGTAATCCTATTCTCATAGGGCTGGTATTGGTGTGGAAGCTGAAGGACACTTATAAAGCCATGTTTGAGATTGATTCACAAACAATGGCTGCATCCGCTCCGACAGCGGGTAATACCAACCAGGTGAGCCTTGGCAATGCGGTGGCCAACCGTATGAATGCGTTCGAGAACTTCGTTATGATACAGAGTGATGCCGCTCTTCGCCAGGTTGCTGGTCAGTATGCCTATGATGATAATGAGGCTGATACGGAAGAGTTGACACTTCGTTCGGGCGGTGAGGAAATCAATGAACAGCTGGAGCAGAAACTGAATGAACGCTTGGCCATGGCGGGTATGGAAGTGGTGGAAGCGCGTATCAACTATCTGGCATATGCGCCCGAAATTGCTGCTGTGATGCTGCGTCGCCAGCAAGCATCTGCCATTATTACGGCACGCGAGAAGATTGTGGAAGGGGCAGTCTCTATGGTAAAAATGGCGCTCCATAAACTTTCTGAAGAAGAAATTGTTGAACTGGACGAAGAAAAGAAAGCGGCAATGGTCAGCAATCTGTTGGTAGTGCTTTGTGCGGATGAGGCTGCTCAACCGGTAGTCAATACGGGAACGTTGAACCATTGATAAAGGATACGGATGAAAGAGATGGGGGTTATAGGACGATGGGCTCTTATACTGCTCTTGCTGGGCAATGTATATGGGGGCTTTGCACAAGATGCGAATACTGTGCGCGCGCAGCACATTTATGAATTGTTTGTGGTAGGGCAAGGTGACAGTATCCATGCGGCATTGAACCGGGAGTTGCAGAAGAAACTAGCTCCGGCACTCTTCAATGATTCTTTCCGGCAAGCAGAGAAAATGTTTGGTAAATCCATATCAAAAGGAGAATGGAAGACCGATTCTGCCCAGGGAATTACTATCTATTATTCCGATGTGGAATTTGAACGTTATAATCTCCGTTTTCTGGTGGCTTTTGATGCTGACGGGGCACTGAATACAATCCGGCTGGTCCCTGCACCTGCTGTTAGCACTGCCCAACCGGTAGCCTATGATAAGACAAAAATGGATGAAAGGGATATTACGCTGGGAGCCGACGGCTACAAGCTTCCCGGAACGTTGACTTTGCCCAAGCGGGCAGTCGGTCCGGATGCATGCAGGGTTCCTTGTGTTATTTTGGTACATGGTTCCGGTCCTCACGACCGTGACGAGACGATAGGTCCCAACAAGCCTTTCCGTGACCTTGCCTGGGGATTGGCGAAACGCGGCATTGCTGTCGTCCGCTATGAAAAACGGACAAAGGCATATGGTGCGGCTTGCGTTCCTGCCGGTCGCGAACTCGATTATGATACTGAGGCCGTGGACGATGCCGTTGCCATAGTGGAGCAGGTAAGGGCTTTGCCCGAGCTGGCTCCTGACAGTGTGTATGTGTTGGGGCACAGCCTGGGAGGTACATTGGCTCCCCGTATTGCCGGGCGTTCGAAAGGTTTGGCAGGTATCATTATCCTTGCCGGACTGGCAAGATCGCTTGAAGATGCTCTTGAGGAACAGTTTTATTATACCTCTTCTTTGACGGATTCTTCAGTCAATGTAAAGGTTCAACTTGGTGAGTTGAAACAACAGTTGGCTAATGTCAAAAAGCTTGGTACGGAAGAGTTTGATGAAACGATTTCCTTGCCATTGGGGCAGCCCCGCTCATATTGGCTGTTTGCCAATGCTTACAAACCGGTGGAAGTTGCCGCTAAACTAAAGCTGCCTATATTTGTTCTTCAAGGGGAGAGAGATTATCAGGTGACTATGGAAGACTTCGGTTTATGGCGTTCCGGTTTGTTGCGCTGCAAGAATGCATATTTCAAATCTTATCCGAAATTGAATCACTTGTTGCAGGAAGGCAGCGGCAAGGCGACTCCGTTTGAGTATAGCCATGCTTCGCCCGTCCCAGCATATGTTATGGATGACATTGCCTCCTTCGTGCGGGGCAAGCAGAATACTCTTTGATTGGTACTTGGTTATATCAAAGTAACTTCAATCGTAAATCGTAAATTGTTAAATAGTAAATAAATAGTGGCTAAAAAAGAAACTTCAACCAAAAGCTTTGTCCTCCGTGTGGATGCTGCAACGATGGATGCCATTGAAAAATGGGCAGCCGACGAGTTTCGTAGTACCAATGGACAGCTTCAGTGGATTATCGCTGAAGCATTGCGGAAGAGTGGGCGGATGAAGAAGTCCAAGAATCCTCCTCCGTCTGAAGAGAAAGCAGAGGAGGATTCGTAATAACAGATTCTAAATCGCAGATAGTATGATTAATCTTGGTCCTTATTCCGGCAAGAATTGCCCTAATGTCCGTTTTCAACCCACTGTGATTGACCGTATTCTGGAAGGTACGGCCCTGCTTATCGTGCTCGTTACGTGGATTAGCATTTTAATAGTTCTTTTACCATTTATCCTCCTTTTTCATCTTTATTTGTTGTTATAAATCTGCCATTACCTACTAATGGTTACTTTTTCTCTTCTTTTCGTAATTTTTAGGTATTGTTCTCCTTTTTAACTACCTCTACCTTTGCCCCAATAAAATTTAAGATAAAAGATGAGAAAATTAACAGGCTTATTCGTTTTATGTTTTCTGCTTTCTGCCAATGCTTTGCAGGCTGCTGAACCTGAAAAAGTTACTTCTGCAGCAGAGAGTACGGAAATTTCAACAGACAAAGAGAAAAAGGAAAAAGTAGCGAATGATGGCGACAACTACAAGAAATTCCGTTTCGGTGGATACGGAGAAATGGTTGCAAGTTTTAAGGATTATGGTATTAACCGTTTCTATGGTGCGCCTGAAGGCAATCCAGACAAACATAGGAATACAATTTCTATACCCCGTTTCGTGTTGGCTCTGGATTACAAGTTCAATTCCAAATGGATACTCGGTGCTGAAATCGAGTTTGAATCCGGTGGTACGGGTACTGCTTATGAACTTGAGAATACGGAAAACGGTGAGTATGAAACGGAGGTGGAAAAGGGTGGCGAAGTGGCTATCGAGCAATTCCACATTACCCGTTTAATTGTTCCACAATTCAACATACGTGCCGGTCACGTCATTGTCCCGGTAGGATTGACCAACGCCCATCATGAACCAATCAATTTCTTTGGAACTTATCGGCCGGAAGGAGAGACAACCATCCTTCCTTCTACGTGGCATGAAAACGGACTCGAGTTTTTTGGTTCTTTTGGAAAAGGATATGCCAGCTTTGATTATCAAGCCATGATAGTGGCCGGTCTGAATGCCAATGGTTTTGACCGTAACACCTGGATAGCAAGTGGCAAACAAGGCATCTTTGAAGAAGACAACTTTACTTCACCGGGCTATGTGGCTCGTCTGGACTACAAGGGGGTTCCGGGGTTGCGTATAGGCGCTTCGTTTTATTACTGCGCTGATGCCGGTTCCAATTCTGACAAAGCGGATACTTATTCGTCTACCGGTAAGATTCCGGTAAGAATCTACACGGCAGATGCCCAATACCGTAATAAATATGTGATTGCCCGTGCCAATATGGTATACGGAAATTTGGGCAATTCAGCGAAGCTTAGTGAGGCAAATACCAAATTGTCGAATAAATCTCCTTACAGCCGTATAACCCCCATTGCAAAGAATGTAGTCAGTTATGCAGCCGAGGCCGGTTTGAATATCAGCGCTTTCTTCAAAGGAAACAAGAAAGTTCCGGTTATCTACCCCTTTGCACGTTATGAATATTACAATCCGCAAGAAAAGGGAGAGGCTAGCCAGATAATGGAGAAACGTTGTCAAGTAAGCATGTGGACTGCTGGATTGAATTGGTATGCCTTGCCTAATCTGGTGGTAAAGGCTGATTACACCACCCGCCAAATCGGAACAAACAAGGTTTTCGGAACTGGTAAGTATAATAGTGAAAATGAGTTCTCGATCGGTATTGCCTATATCGGTTGGTTTGTCAAGAAGTAGATGAATAGTAATCAATTAATTTATACAAATGAAGAAAAATTTCTTTTATGCGACAGCTTTGGTATTAGGGCTGGCATTTACGGCTACTGCTTGTAGCGATGATGATGACAACAGTACAGTTAATCCTGCTGACATTGAGTATAATTCGGAGAATGCAGCAAGTTGGCACAACTACATGAGAAATGTGGCGGCTTTGTTGAAGACAGATGCCACCAATCTTTATGATTCTTGGAATACGAGTTATAAGGGTGGGGCAAGTTTTGCAACTTCCTTCAAAGCTCATAATGGTGCCTATAACTTTTCAAGTGCCTGGAACTGTATAGAGCAGGTTATCGACGGTTGTGTTGAAATCTCCAATGAGGTAGGTGAGACGAAGATTGGTGATCCATATAATAAATATATGGCAAACAATGTTACAGAGGCCCTCTATGCTGTTGAGTCATGGTATAGCTGGCATTCCCGTGATGATTATACCAATAATATTTACTCAATCCGCAATGCCTATTACGGCTCTTTGGACGGTAAGGTGAGCGACAAGTCAATTTCAAAATTGGTGGCTGGAGCCAATGCGGAGTTGGATACGAAAGTGTCGGCAGCTATCACTACGGCAGCATCGGCTATTCAGGCTATTCCCCAACCTTTCCGTAATAATATCAACAGTCAGGAAACGGTAGCGGCTATCAAGGCTTGTGAAGAACTGGAAAGTGTATTGGATAAGGAGTTGAAACCTTATATCAGGGACAATAGCACCATTAACAGCAATGAAGCACTTGACCCGATTGTTGAAAATTATGTCAATGTTGTGGTTTTGCCTACCTATAAGGATTTGAAGGAGAAGAATAGTACGCTGTATGACGCTGTGGTGGCTCTTGCCAACAATCCCTCTAACAGTGCTTTTGAGACGGCATGCAATGCTTGGATAACAGCCCGTGAACCTTGGGAGGAAAGTGAGGCGTTCCTATTTGGGCCGGTGGATGAGCTGGGGCTTGACCCGAATATGGATAGTTGGCCTTTGGACCAGAACGCCATTGTCCAGATTCTGAATTCCCAGAAATGGGGCGATTTGGAATGGAGCGAGGGTGATGATGATGCAAAAGTTGAATCTGCCCAAAATGTACGCGGATTCCATACTTTAGAATTCCTGCTTTTCAAGGATGGCAAGCCTCGTACAGTTAAATAAGAATTATTTATAAACAATACTCAAGAAGTAAAGGGGGGGGATTTGGAGAATCCTGCCTTTACTTCTTTGGCATGTTTGGATATGCCATTATTAAAAAGTAGATAAAGATGATGAATCATTTAATGAGATATTCATGTCTTCTCCTTTGTTTGTCGGCAGGTTTGACTGCTTGTGATGATGATGGGATTGACGTGTTGGATATAGAGATTCCTGAAGGATACGCTCTGTCTGCCGGAACGTCCACAATCTTCATGAATTCATCCAAGGCCTATGATTCACCGGCAGATTGGGTGTCGGGTGTTTACAACAGTCGCTTTAATGATGGTGACGGGCTTTACGATGATGTGCGTACGAGTAGCAATGGTATGGGAGGGGGGCTTGGCCCGGTCTATGCGGGGTATTCTTGTGGCAGTTGTCATCGTAATGCCGGCCGTACCAAACCGACGCTGTGGAGTGAAGGCGGATCGGGTAGTTACGGGTTTTCCTCGATGCTGGTTTATATAAGCCGCAAGAATGGTGCGTTTTTTCAGGATTATGGCCGTGTTCTCCATGACCAGGCCATTTATGGAGTGAAACCGGAGGGAAAGCTTTCTGTGGAGTATACTTATGAGACTTTTACCTTTCCCGACGGAGAGAAGTATGAACTTTGCAGACCGGCTTATTCCATATCCGAATGGTATGCTGACAGTATAAAGCCTGAAGATATGTTCTGTACGGTGCGTATCCCGTTGAGACATGTCGGTATGGGGCAAATGATGGCTTTGGAACCTACGGAGATTGAAGCGCTTGCTGCAAAAAGTAATTATCCGGAGTATGGTATAAGTGGCCGTTGCAATTACATTACCGAACGTGGTGTGAGAAGCTTGGGGCTGTCGGGAAATAAGGCTCAACATGCGGATTTGACTGTTGAACTTGGTTTTTCAAGTGATATGGGTGTTACCAATAGCCGCTATCCGGAAGAGATATGCGAGGGGCAGGCCCAGGTGAATCAAGGCAGCATGATGGGGCTTTCTTATGCCCAGTTGGATGTTTCTACAGAAGATATGGAAGATGTTGACTTGTATATGCAGAGTCTTGGTGTTCCTGCACGGCGTAATGTGAATGACCCGCAGGTGATAAGGGGAGAACAGAATTTCTATAAAGCCAAGTGCCATCTTTGCCATGTCACCACGTTGCATACCAAGCCTCGGGGCTCCGTGCTGTTGAACGGTACCCGTTTGCCATGGTTGGGAAGTCAGACAATTCACCCCTATTCGGATTTTTTGCTGCATGATATGGGCTCCGAAATTATGGGAGTCGGTCTGAATGATAACTATGTAAGTGGGTTGGCGCGTGGCAATGAATGGCGCACTACTCCGCTTTGGGGTATCGGGCTTCAGGAAAAGGTAAACGGACATACCTACTTCTTACACGATGGCCGTGCCCGCAATCTTGTTGAAGCCATAATGTGGCATGGGGGAGAGGGAGAAGCATCGAAAAATCTCTTTAAGAACATGAGCAAGGATGACCGTGATGCCCTGATTGCATTTTTAAATTCACTTTAGAACTAATAAGCTTTATATAAAAAGTAATTATGAAGAAATTTTTATATGTTGCCATGCTGGCTGTTTTGCCTTTGACCGCTATGGCGCAACATGAGGAAGATACGGAGAATGGTGTAGTGTCATTGGCCGGAAGAGAAGGTTTTACCATTGAAACAAAGAAAGGTGACTTTGTTTTCAAGCCTTATCTGTTGGTACAAACGAGTGCTAATTTCAATTGGTATGATGATGAAGGCTTGGATAAGGCTTATAACCAAGATAATATTGCCAATTCGGGTTTTTCCATTCCTTATGCCGTACTTGGCTTTACTGGCAAGGCTTTTGGAAAAGTAGCTTTCAATCTGTCCATCAATGCTGCTGCAAGTGGAGGAGCGCTGTTACAGCAGGCGTGGTTTGATGTACAGCTGAAAAAACAATTTGCGATTCGTGTCGGAAAGTTCAAGACTCCATTCTCGCATGCCTATCTGACAACTCTTGGCGAAACACTGCTTCCCCAGTTGCCGGTTTCTCTGACGTCTTCTGTAATTTTGCCTTATTCGTTGAATGCCGTGACGCCTAATATCGGTACGGGATTTGACCTGGGTGTTGAAATTCACGGTCTGGTGGCAGATAAGTTCGGTTATGAAGTCGGCTTGTTCAATGGAACCGGAGCTTCCGTGAATACAGCTTCAAAGACGATGAGTGATGACTGGCATATCCCTTCATTGCTGTATGCCGGACGTCTGACTTATATGCCCAAGGGGGTGATGCCTTCCACACAAGGTAATCCTAACCGTTTGAACGAGGATAAGATATTATTCGGTCTTTCGGGTTCTATCAATGTGGAGAGTGAAAATGAGAGTACCAATGATACCCGTGTGGGGTTGGAATTTGCCATGTTGAAGAACAAGCTCTATCTGGCGGCTGAAGCTTATTATATGAATGTAGGTTTCACCAAACGGCAAAAGATAAATGAATCGTATAGCTTTTTAGGCGGTTATGTGCAAGGTGGTTACTTTGTCGCTCCCCGCCTACAGCTTGCCGCACGCTACGATATCTTCAATCGTAACGGTACGGATGACGACGGTTTCCTGAATATGCCTGCTGTAGGTATGAACTACTTTTTCAGAGGATGCAACTTGAAATTGCAGGCAATGTATCAGTATGTAGCCCGTTGGGGACACGACACGCAGCTCGACCGTGATAATGATAATTTAGGTCTGGCCACTCACTCTGCCACGGTGATGCTTCAATATACATTCTAAATGAAGTCAGGAAAGGATTCGTCTATGAAAAAATACATTCTTTTCTTTTTTCTGCCCGTGCTTCTTATAGGTCTGCATGCATGCGATGAGGGGAGAATTTATGAGAATGCCGTTGTGGCCACGGGTGAAGGACGCACAGTGAAGATGACAGGCCGGATTAGTGGTGTGGATAAGTGGTCGGGCGACTATAGTGTGGTAGTGGCAGGATTTGATGATGAAAGCGATTATGCCATTGTTTCAAAGGTTGTTCCGGCATCCGAATCGGATAATGATGAAATCCAGTTGACAATGTCCGGCATAACGGATGAGGTGACAACTGTCGAGCTATGTGTAATCAATAAGTTGAGGAAGCGCATTGTCAGTTTGGTGGCAATGGAATGTACTGAAATCGCTGATACTATACTTATGGATGCAGGAACAGTTGATGCAAGTATGTACAATGCCATTCAACAAAAAATATTCAATGCCACTTGTACGGCTTGCCATGGTCTTAGCACCACTCCGGGTGGTGGCTTGAATCTGCTGGAAGGACATAGCCATGCTGATCTGGTCAACCGGGCTTCAACGACGGTGGACGGTAAAATGAGGGTTATGCCCGGTAATGCGTCAGAAAGTGTCTTGCATCTCATATTGGGTACGGACATCAGCTCGGATTGGCGTATAGACCATTCTCAGATGATAACCTCATCTGATATGCAGTCTTTGATTGGCAACTGGATTGACGATGGTGCACAGCAGTAATAATGATGGGCCTTACTGGTAATACCGGTACTTTTTTGAACAACAACGACTAATTGATATTTAATATGAAAAATAAACAACAACAAACTAATCAATTGGAGAATACCTTAACCGAAATCTTTAAATATGAGGTAGAAGCGGGTGTTTCAGAATATCATGTAATGATTCATGCCACCAGACCGGAAGCGACTTATGAAGAACAGCTGAATGCGGTGGTCGACACTTACTGCCAACTGCGTGAAAGTGAACTACAAGGTGCTGTTGCCATCTTTAAACGCTACTTTCTAAGTGACGCCGCCAATCAAGCAGATATGCTACTGGCGCTTTCGGCAGAATGTTCGGATTGTGCACTCTCCGTGGTAGAGCAGCCGCCGTTGAACGGTACAAAGATTGCACTGTGGGTCTATCTGCAGAAAGGTGTAGAAACACAGGTGCTTCATAACGGATTGTTCGAAGTGAGACATGGCGCCTACCGTCACCTTTGGGGAGGCGGCTCTTTCAATCGTGCTGCCAATTCGGAATACCAGACCCGTCTGCTGTTGAATGACTATGTGATGCAGCTGATGGAACAGGGCTGTAAGCTGGCTGATAATTGCATACGTACCTGGTTCTTTGTACAGAACGTGGATGTGAATTATGCCGGAGTGGTGAAGGCGCGTAATGAGGTGTTTGTTACCCAGGACTTGACGGAGAAGACTCATTATATTTCCAGTACCGGTATCGGTGGCCGTCATGCCGACCCCAAAGTGACGGTTCAGATGGATACTTATGCTGTAGATGGTTTGAAATCTGAACAAATTCACTACCTTTACGCACCGACACATCTGAATCCCACATACGAATACGGTGTGAGTTTCGAGCGAGGTACGTATGTGGATTATGGCGACCGTCGCCAGGTGTTTATTTCGGGTACTGCGAGCATCAATAATAAAGGTGAGGTGGTATGTCCCGGAGACATTCGCAAGCAGACGGAACGTATGTGGGAGAATGTGGAGGCTTTGTTGAAAGAGGCTGGCTGTACGTTTGATGATTTAGGACAGATGATTGTTTATCTGCGGGATGTTGCAGACTATACCGTGGTCAAAGGAATGTATGACGAGCGTTTTCCGGATACTCCGAGAGTGTTTGTATATGCTCCCGTATGTCGTCCGGGTTGGCTGATAGAGATGGAATGTATGGGAGTCAAGTCTTTAGAAAACAAGGAGTTTGCTCCATATTGATTTTTTACTTTTAATTGATAGCTCTTAATTGAAAAAGTTTCTCATAGCTGTTTATGGTTGTTTGCTGCTCTTACTTGCTGCAACTACGTTTGTAGAGCAGACATACAGTACGGATTTTGTAGAAAAGCATGTTTATCATACGATTTGGTTCTGTTGTTTGTGGGGAGCCCTTGCTGCGATGACTGTTGTTGTGCTTGTAAGACAGCGGTTGTGGCGGCGTCTCCCGACGTTGTTGTTGCATGGCTCCTTCCTCGTGATTTTGGCGGGAGCCATGACTACGTTTCTTTGTGGCCGAAAAGGATATGTGCATCTTACTGTCGGCAGTGAGGTGAACTGCTTTTTGGAACAAGACGGCAGGCAGGTTGTAGAGTTACCGTTCACCTTACGTCTGGACAGTTTCCGGATTGAGTACTATCCGGGTACGGATGCTCCTGCAGATTATATCAGCTATATTCACGGTGAGACGCCCGTCTCCATGAACCGTATTCTTTCACGGCAGGGGTTCCGCTTTTATCAGTCTTCCTTTGATGAGGATATGCAGGGGAGCTGGCTGACAGTGAATTATGACCCGTGGGGGATAGGGGTTACCTATAGTGGATACCTCTTGTTAGGTGTCTCCATGCTCTGGATGCTGGTCAGCCGGGGTGGAGAGTTCCGCAGGCTGCTGAGGCATCCGTTGTTGAAGAAGGGAGGAATGTTTGTTCTATTGTTGCTGTGTCTGGGAAGTGGGGTACATGCGCAGAAGAGAAGCCTTCCGGCACTGGCACGCAAGCAGGCGGATAGTCTCGCCCGTAAGCAGGTGATTTATAATGACCGTGTGGTTCCTTTCAATACCCTTGCGCGCGATTTTGTACTGAAACTGACGGGAAAACCGTCTTATGGAGGCATGACGCCGGAGCAGGTGATTGGTGGATGGCTTCTGCGTCCGGAAGTTTGGCAGAATGAGCCGATGATTTATATCAAAAACGAGGCACTCCGTCGCCTGCTTCATTTGGAGACACCCTATGCATGTCTGGCTGATTTGTTCGACGGTGAGAAGTATCGCTTGCAGAAGTTCTGGAAGGGGAAGCAAGACCATCATCAGAAAATGACTTCTCTGGAAAAGGCCATTGTAGAGGCGGATGAAAAGGTGGGACTGATTTTGATGCTCCAAAATGGTACATTGATTCGTCCTTTGCCGGAAGACGGGAGTGTGGAGCCTGTTTCCGATACTAAAATACAAGCCGAATTGCTGTATAACCGTATTCCTTTCAGTAAATTGCTGTTCATGTTCAACCTTACGGTGGGGATGCTGGCTTTCTTCCGTCTGCTGTATCGCGGCCTGCGTCGTTCGTCGGCATTGTCAGACTCTTCCGGTAGGATTGTAGCGCTCTCTTTCTCTTCGCGTTTGGCAGATACTTTTTTCCCGTTTTCTCTTTATGCGGCGTTTCTCTTTCAGCTCTTCGGGTATGGCCTGAGGTGGTACATCGGTGGGCGAATACCGTTGGGCAACGGATACGAAACGATGCAGTTCATGGCATTGTGTGCGCTGTTCCTGGCTTGTCTGTTTCGGCGGCGCTTCCCGTTTATGGTGCCTTTCGGCTTTTTGCTGTCCGGTTTTGCCTTGCTAGTGTCTTATTTGGGACAGATGAATCCCCAAATCACTCCCTTGATGCCCGTGCTTGTTTCTCCATGGCTCAGTACGCATGTGTCGTTGATAATGATGTCTTATGCTTTGTTTGCCTTTATGATGCTGAACGGCATACTGGCATTGTGTCTTCGCCGTTCAGCCCGGATGTTGATGCTGCTCAGCCGATTGCTGCTTTATCCCGCCGTTTTCTTTTTGGGAGCCGGTATTTTTCTGGGTGCGGTTTGGGCCAATGCTTCTTGGGGGCGATATTGGGCTTGGGACCCGAAGGAAGTATGGGCGCTGATTACCTTTATGGTTTATGGAGCGGCGTTCCATGCGCGCAGCCTACGCATTTTCCGCAGGCCGTTATTCTTCCACATCTATATGATTGTCGCCTTTCTGACAGTCCTGATGACCTATTTTGGGGTGAACTACATCCTTGGAGGAATGCATAGCTATGCCAATGCTTGATTTACGGGTGGTTCTACCTATTTATAATGACTGGCTTTTTTCATTATACCTAATTTGAGCGATTGCGCACTGTCTGCCGATGCCTTATCTTTGCAACATCAGATTTGAATGAATTAGTTAGTCATAATTACGTAACCACTTTTATGAAGATAAAAGGATCCCCACTTTCCGATGTGATATCGTGAAGTGGGGATTTGTGTATGGCGTGGCGGATACTGTGGGCAAGGTTGGTTAAGGCTACTTGTCAGACTGCTTGAGCCATAGCATGGGGAGGGCTGACATAGGGGATGAGCTTTGTCTTCAGCCTGAAGATGCACATCTCTATGCTGAAGATATACATCTTTACGCTAAAGATGTATATCGCCAGTCACAAGATAAACCTTAATCAATAGCCAGAGGCCTTTTCCCGTATGGGGGAGAATACTTTTGCAAGGGATTCATCCGTTTTTTCCCTATAGGCCGTAGTGGGTAGGGAAACAGTTGCCGGAAGAACCTTATAGAGAGTCCTTGATGTCGCCCAATTCCACCAGCTTGTTCACAATAGCGTAGATGGTAAGCCCTGCCGGAGAATGTATCTGCAGTTTGCGTGCAATGTTACGGCGATGGGTAATGACAGTATGAATGGAGAGGTAGAGTTTGTCGGCGATGGCTTTGTTGGTCATGCCCTTCACAACGCAGGTGATGATTTCTTTTTCGCGCTGGCTCAGGGTTTCTTGTTCGCTGTCTTTTTCCTCTTCCTCCTCGGTGTGCAGCAAGTGGTTGATTTTGGAGGTGATGACATCTATGTCATCGCACATGGCGAAGTTCTCGTCATATTCCTTCAATATGTTGTTGTCAATGACGGAGCATACCATAGCAATGTACTTGATGCCGGATTTTCCGTGTTCTGCCTTGAAGGCGGGCAGGTCGAACCAGCCACCGAAAGTGGGGTTGATGATGATAATGTCTGCCGGATGCATGTGAATATAGTTTTGCAGCGATTCCGGAGAAGAAACCTCAATAGGGTGTGCATTCAAGTTGGGAATACGCTTCAAAACAGCCGTCAGACCACTCCGGATGATGACCGAAGTTTCTGCAATGACAATCTTCAAAGAAGTATTATTGTTCATTTTTCAGTTTCCTTTCTATTTGCGCTACGGCGGGAACAAACATATAATCTTCTACCTGGCAGTGGGTGGCAAGGTCTTGTTCGCAGTTGAATATATCGAACAAGACCGCATTTAGGAGATTGTTGTTCTCCTTTTCCGGGTAGTATTTGATGATGATGTTCTTCAGCTCTTTCAGTTTGGTGTCTATCTGATTATGTTTGCTGGCAAAAGTGGCGATGTTGTATTCGTCCGATAGTCTGCCTTGGAGCAATTGCTCTACATAGGTGAATACGGCCTGGTTTTCATATTCCATGTGGCGGCGTACCTCCTTGGCATATTCATCGAAGAACTTCAGGATGAGGTAGGCTACATCGTTTGTACTGGAACAATCGATGGCTTCGATGAGTTTGCGGCGGATGGCCGGCAGGTTGAAGTCGAGGAAATACGTGTGGGCACGCTTCAGATAATCCATAAGGGCGGGAATGGAAAAGTCACTTTCATTGCCGCTGTAAGAGTATTGTTCTTCGCTGATAAAGTTGGCTACGGCGAGGAATGTGGGGCAATCTACGCCTTGCGCTTCGCAGACGTCCTTCACGCTCTTGTCTCCGAATCCTAATGACAGTCCGAAGCGGCTCATCACCATTAATAAGGAGTAATTGTCACAGATGAGGTCACTCATCTTGTCCGTGGAGCGGTACTTATGTTGCTCATTCATTGTATGTTATTGTTTTTAATTCTTTAATTCGTGCGCAAAGTAACGGCTTTTATCCGAGAACTGCAATCACTATTAGTAGGTATTTTGCTTGTCGGGAGATGGTTGGAGAGTGGTGTTTGCCGGATAAACTAAAAGCTTTAGTTTTATTTAACGAGAGAAATTAGTTTTTGAACTAAATAATTTAGTTATTTGCAGAAAACAAAGAATGTTATGAAAGGATTGACTGCAAAAGAAGAAGAAATCATGGGCTTTTTCTGGGAAAAAGGACCCTTGTTTGTGAAGGAAATGCTGGCATTCTATGAAGAGCCGAAACCCCATTTCAATACTTTGTCCACCATTGTGAGGGGATTGGAGGATAAGGGATTCCTGAGCCATCATACATATGGTAACACCTATCAGTATTATGCGGTGGTCAGCGAGGAGGATTTTCGCAAGCGGACACTGAAGAACGTTATCAGTAAATATTTCAATAATTCCTACCTCAGCGCAGTGTCGTCTTTGGTGAAGGAAGAGGATATATCCTTGGAAGAATTGAAGCAGTTGATACAAGACGTGGAAAAGGGAAGGGACTGAGATTGTTGAGACTCTAATAACTCTGGCTTATGAAAAATATCGGATTGGTTTGTTTGCTGCTGGTAAGTATTTGCTGCGGATTGCAGGCAAAGAAAATCGTAGAGGTACCCTATTTCATGGCATGCAATACGCGTAGCATTGAAGTGGAGCAAGTGACGCTTGGAAAAGATACGACCTGGCTGGCGGTAAGGCTTTATGGTATGCAGGGCGATAAGGTCAGGATTGATTCGACAGCTGTGTTGCGGGCATCCGGAAAGGATTACGGATATTTGGGAAATACCGGTTTTGCCAGGGATGAGTGGACGCATATTCCCGCTTCCGGTGAAATGGCTGCTGTTTTGAAGTTTAGTCCGCTTCCGATGGATACTGAGAGCTTTGATTTCGTAGAGATGCCGGGTAGTGATGAAGGATGGATAATTTATGGTATACAGCTCAACGGAGAGAAACCTCGGGTGGATATTCCCGAACGTTTGCGGAATAAGAAACCGGATGAGGTTTTGCCATTGCCCGGACCGGAACTGAATGTGGGAAAGACTGTCATAAAGGGGCGGATATTGGGGTATAAACCAGAGTATGGAGTGACGTTACGCTACTATGACTCGCCTTGGTTCTTCATGTATTTCACCGGTAAGGACTTGAAGATAGCGGAGGATGGCACGTTCCGCTATGAGACGGAGGTGCTGTTGCCGAGCGGTGCTACGCTGTGGATATCCCGTTCGAAAATAGAATTGTTTCTCGTTCCGGGTGGAGAACTGGATGTCACAATCAATCTGCCTGAAATATTCTATTCGCAAAGCCGTCTTTTAAGCCGGAAAAGGGATGGTGTAACGGATAGCCGTGTTTGGTTTGAAGGAGACTATGCCGGTCTGAATACCGAGTTGCTGCGGTTCGGTGAAATGAAAAGCTTATCGGGAACTGATGATTTTTATGCAGATATTTGTGGGATGACTCCGCAGGCATATAAAAAGTATCTGTTCAGGCATTATGAAGATGTGCAAAAGAAACTTGTAAAAAACAAGGATATGAGCCAGGCTTGCCGTACTTATATCCGGGCAAATCTGGATATGAATCTGTTCAGCCTTATCTATAATTACAAGAGTAACCTTAGTTATGCCCCGATGTTTTCGGGCAGGAAGGGGGTGAAAAGGGCGGACATGACGGTGGACAGTACCTCATACTTCAAGGAAATACTGCAACTGGATATTCTGCATACCCCCGAACAGAAATATTACAATTATTATACGGACTTTGTGAAGACCGCTACCGGAAATTTCCGGGATAAGTTTGTGCAAGACCCTCTTTGGCCGGACATGCTTCTTGCCGGGCGTGCTTCCCGTAATCTGAGCAAGTACATGCCTTTGACTGAGGAAGAGCGTCGGACGGTGGACAGCATCGCTTCTCCCGACCTCAGGCAATTGTTCCTGATGAGAAACGGGAGGATTGAAGCCGAACTGAAATCAGAGTTGGAAGCTACTAAGGGAAAGACCGGATATAAGATTGTTGAGGTGGAAAAGGAGGTAGCGGCAGACAGTTTGTTGCAGGTCATTACTCGTCCTTATCGTGGCAAGATGGTACTGGTGGATATGTGGAACACCTGGTGTGGTCCTTGTATGCGGGCCATGAAAAGCCTGAAACCGTTGAAAGAGGAGCTGAAAGAGGTGGTTTATCTATATATTGTCGACGAAACATCTCCTGAAGGAAAATGGAAAGTAATGATACCGGATATACCCGGTATTCACTGTCGCATTAGCAATGAGCAAAGTACGGCATTGGCAAAGCTGTACGAATATCCGGGTATCCCGACCTATTTCGTCGTGAACCGTGAAGGAGATATTTCCTACAAAGCAACCGGATTTCCCGGAGTGGAGATGCTACGGAATGAACTGACCAAGTAACTGTAAATAGTAAATCGTAAATCCCTAAATAGTAAATAATACCATGGGTCTGTTTTTTGTTTATATACTCAAATCTTCTGTTTGCCTGGCGATATTCTATTTGTTTTATCGCTTGTTGCTGGCACGCGAGACGTTTCATCGTTTCAACCGTTTTTCATTGTTGGGCATTTTGCTGTTGTCCTGCCTATTGCCTTTGGTAGAGGTAAGTGTGAAGCAGGAGACGGAAGTGCACCAGACGATGCTGACATTGGAGCAGTTGCTGATGATGGCGGATGCAGTGAATGCCACTGAGGCCGGAGCAAGGACTGAAACGGCAACAGTCACCTGGATACAAGTGGCGCTGCTTGTCTATCTGGCAGGAATCGTTTTCTTTGCCTTCCGCAACGTATATTCGTTGGTACGGTTACTGATGTTGCTGAAATCGGGTAAAAAAGAGGATATCGGCAGCTACTTACCGGGCAGGAAAGAGCGCGTTACTTTGATTGTACACAACTGTGACATCGCTCCGTTCAGTTGGATGGGATATATTGTCATTTCACGGAAAGACTTGGAGGAGAACGGACGGGAAATCCTTATCCACGAGCTTGCCCATATCCATAACCGCCATTCCTGGGACTTGCTGGTGGCTGATGTCTGCATTTTCTTTCAGTGGTTCAATCCGGCATCATGGCTCCTGAAGCAGGAATTGCAGAATATCCATGAGTTTGAAGCGGATGAAACGGTGATAAAGGAGGGTGTGGATGCAAAACAGTATCAACTATTATTAATAAAAAAAGCTGTCGGCACAAGGCTCTACTCTATGGCCAACAGCTTTAATCACAGTAAACTTAAAAAACGTATCACTATGATGTTAAAAGAAAAATCAAGCCCGTGGGCACGTTTGAAGTATCTTTATGTACTTCCGGTAGCTGCCATTGCAGTGACAGCTTTTGCCCGTCCCGAAGTCTCCGATAAAGTGGAGAAGATTTCAAGCGTTAAAGTTAACGATTTGGCTGCAATTGTAGAAACAAAAGTGGCGGAAAGTGCAGGTGACACTACGAAGCCTGCCGATGTGAAGTATGTACCGGCGGAAGTCCGCAAGCGGTTGAAGGGAACTCTGGTCTTCGAGGTGGCAGAGGAGATGCCGGAATTTCCTGGAGGTGGAATGAGTGCTCTTATGAGTTATCTGAAAGACAATATGCGCTATCCGGCATCTGCCAAAGAGAAAGGTACGCAAGGGCGTGTGACTGTCCAATTTGTGGTGGATAAAGATGGAAGTATCAAGGAACCGAAACTTCTCCGTTCTGTAGATAAGGATATGGATGCTGAAGCGTTGCGTTTGATAAGTAATATGCCGAAGTGGAAACCAGGGAGACAGAAGGGGCAGCCGGTGGCGGTGAAATATACGGTTCCGGTGATGTTCAGTTTGGATGATGACAAACTTGAGAAAACTTCTTCTGCCAATGGTATTACAGTTGAAGGATATGCAGGTAATGGGAAAGAACCACTGTATATTGTGGATGGAAAAGAGGTGACGCCATCTGTCATGAGTGCATTGGATCCTAATAAGATAGAGCGTGTAACGGTTTTGAAAGATAAATCTGCCACGGAATTATATGGAGAAAAGGGAAAGAATGGTGTTCTTTTGATAACCTTGAAACAAGGAACTCCAGGTATAGTTATCCGTCGGGATAAAGAGGTGACAGAGAACGCTAAAGTACAGCATAACGGTAGTCTTGATTTAACGAAGACTATTTATATTGATGGAGAAAAGGTTGATTTGGGTACTAAAACTATCGATGATTTAATACCTGCGGAGAATATTGAGAGCATTGAGGTGAAGAAAGAGGCAGGTGGAAAAGGTGAGATTTACATTGCTACTAAAAAAACTAAAGCTGTAGAAAAGACTTCCGTTCAAGGTAATATGAAAGTGGAAGGCAAAGTGGTGGATGAGCAGGGCGAGCCTATTATTGGTGCGGCTGTTCTGATAGAAGGTACCACTACGGGAAGCGTTACCGATGTCAATGGTAATTTTGTCCTTTCTGTACCTTCTAAGGATGCTGTATTGGTTGCTTCGTATATAGGCATGGCTACCGGCAAAGTGAAGGCACGACCCAAGCTTACGATTACACTAAAAAATGAATAGTCTCTAACAACTATGATAAAGAAAATTCTCTCTTTGTTTCTAATTCTGATAGCTGTGGGGGCAGGGCTTTGCTCTGCCCAGACAGCCGGTAAGAAATATTATTTGGTGGACGGGCTTTTCTTCGAAGGCATGCCGCCTTGTGTGAGTTCGGACAATGTGGCAACCTTCATTACACATGAGGACGGCGTGGGACACGAGGTTACGGAACTCCGTTTGCGCAAAGGCTTTGCGCTGCCTGAGGATGTAAGAAAATACGCCACTCCTGCCGAAGAGGTCCTTGGTGCGGAAGCCTTCTTGATGAGTTACCGCGGAGGGATGGGGAAGAAATGGCCGATAAGCGGTGCCGTGCAGACTTTGAGGAAGTCAAATGATTCCGATAAGGAAACAGATAACAAACAATAAGCAAAAGCGTGCAGCTCAATGAGTTGCACGCTTTTTGCGTTTATGGGGTTCATGGTTGCTATGTGTTTTCTATGGGCTTTTTTATCTCTTATTTGCGACATGTTTGCGACAAGACAAAAAAGTAGATAATGTGGAACTAAATTCTACTTATCTATACTAATACATACTTAAAAGTAGATAATATGCCAACAATCGGATTTGAAATCAAAAGGAAGTGCAAAGTCTGCGGCAAAGTGTTTGTCGCAAAAACACTTGACAGTCACTATTGTTCCCCTAAATGTGGTAAAGTGGCTTGGAAACGCAAAAAGGATGCAAAGGATAGAAACGCGAAGTTAGAAGCCATTGCTAAACAAGTATCAGACATCAGAGAGTACATTTCTGTAAAGGAAGCCGTCGCTATGTTCGGGGTGGAACGTAGCACTCTGTATCGCCTGATTAAATTGGGACGTATTCCAACTATCAATATGGGTACAAGGCTCACACGTATCAAACGCTCTGAAATGGAACGGCTTTTTCTAAACAGACCGGAAAGTATTGCGGAGAAAGAAAAGCCTGCTCCTAAAATATACAGCTTAGAGCCGGAGGATTGCTATACCATTACTGAGATTTGTGAGAAGTACCATATTAATGACAGTTCAGTATGGGCACATGTTAGAAAATACTCTATTCCCTCAAGACAAATAGGAAACTATGTGTATGTACCCAAGCAAGAAATTGATAATCTATATAAGTCAGAAGTAGAATGAAGAAAGCATTACCTAATACCAAAGTGACCGTCAAACTCAGAAGGTCGAATTATAAAGAAGAGTGGTATCTGATTATAGAATCATATCCAGTTTATAAGCGAGGTTCTAAACGTGCAAGCCGTGTGGTAGAATCCATTAACCGGACTATATCTACACCCATTTGGGACAAATCGTCCATTGCACGCATCTTGCCGGATGGGACATTCAACTATAAGCCTAAGCGCGATTTGAATGGAATTATCCAATGTCGTTCAACGATAGACCAAGAGGCTTGTATTTATGCTGACAATGTGCGGAAGTTACGACAGCATGAATATGATAGTGCCATCCTTTACACTGATAAGGAAAACGAAATAGTTGCACAGAATGAGCGGAGCGAACAGGATTTTATCAAGTATTTCAATGGTATTATAAGCACACGTCATCCCAATAGTTCCGATTCGATTATAGTCAACTGGAGGCGTGTAGGCGAATTATTGAAAATGTATTCGCAAGGGCAGCCAATTCTATTCAAGGCGATTTCCGTTAAACTGCTTGAAGATATTAAGATGTTCCTTCTCCGTGCTCCAATGGGAGGGAATAAGAAAGGTACTATCTCACAAAACACGGCATCGACTTATTTCTCTATACTCAAAGCTGGATTGAAACAGGCATTTATTGATGAATATCTGACCGTTGATATAAGTGCGAAAGTAAGGGGAATAACAAACATTGAGAAGCCTCGTGTTGCGCTTACCATGAATGAAGTGCAAATGTTGGTTCATACTCCTTGCAAGGATGATGTTTTGAAACGTGCGTTCTTGTTCTCTATTCTCACAGGATTACGGCATAGTGATATTCAAACTTTGAAATGGAAACAAATTCAGCAAACAAGTAAGGGCACATGGCAAGCAGTCGTAGTTCAGCAAAAGACAAAAAGACCCGATTATAAGCCAGTCATCCAACAAGCCCTTCAGTTATGTGGTGAACGCTCAAGCAATGACGAAGCTTTCGTTTTTGAAGGATTGACTGATGCCTCTTGGATTTCCCGTCCTCTGAAAGTTTGGATAGAAGCATCTGGCATCAAGAAACATATCACCTTCCATTGCGGGAGACATAGCTACGCTTCGCTATTATTGGAAAACGGTGTTGACATATACACCATCAAGTCTTTGATGGGACATACAAACGTCAAAACTACGCAGATTTATACGCATATCGTAAATGAACAAAAAGAGAAAGCCGCCAATACGCTGTATATAGAGAATTTGGCTTTATAGGTTATAGTGGAGATTTCCACCATTGAGCATCAATGATTTATATAGTATCAACGACACACTTACCACCGTATCCCCCTCATGAAGCATCGGCTTTTTGAGGGGTATCTTGTAGTATAGGCGTTCTCAGGGATGATATTATTAGTGTCAATAATGTTTTTTCCCCATTTTATTATCTCTTCCAACCAATCCTTAGGTTAATGAAAATTAAATCCGTCGGTGGCAAATAAGTGGTTAATTGGTGGCTTTCAAGCACCTATTTAGCACTCATAAACATCCCTATACTTTTGCGGCATCAACTTTAATACGAAGAAAATGGCCTATAAAGTAAATTCATTGGAGGAAATGCCAAATGCGTTGTCCTACCTGATTGAGTCCGTAGAAGCACTACAATCCAAAGTAAATGCCTTGCAGCATAAGCAGGCAAGTAACTTACCTAAGTGGATGGATATAGATGAGCTTTGCGCTTATCTTCCATCACATCCAGCCAAACAGACAGTTTATGGATGGGTATCTACCAAACAGATTCCCGTACATAAAATAAATAAGGCTTTGGCTTTCCTCCAATCGGAGATTGACGATTGGTTGAAGAACAAATCGCACAAAACCCAAGATGACTTAATGGAAGAAGCCAGACGATTTGTCGAATCTAAAAAGATTATCAGATGATGGGAACGACAGATTATTGCTTTTCGTTCTTTCGCAAGCCCATTCAAAACATCGAATCAATAAGGGCTGTGGGCATTGTGGATGTGTATCGCTATGTCATCGGGCATTATGCGCAACCACAAACCGCATCCCTGCGTTCGATGCTACCTTCTCCCGAATCCAAAAGATACAAAGCCACCCATTTCGACTATTGTACTTTTTCGGGATTATTCCGCAAACGGAATGAAAAGGAACTGATTATGCACTCAGGATTGATGTGTTTGGATTTCGACCATGTGGAGAATATCGTGGAGCTAAAACAGCAATTACTCAATCATGAATATTTTGATACAGAATTGTTGTTTGTCAGCCCATCCGGTAATGGATTGAAGTGGATAATACCTGTTGACTTGAAAGGATGGGAACATTCCCGGTACTTCAAGGCTGTCGCTAACTGTATCAAAGCGACAGGTTTGCCATCAGTGGATATGTCCGGCAGTGATGTGGCTCGTTCTTGCTTTCTACCATACGACCCACAAGCATATATTAACCCTAAATACAAAGATAATGTCGAAGAAAATATTTTCCGCCCAAGATTGGGAGAATGTCCCTTCTGAAATACTGCAAACACATATGCCTGATATTACTCCTATATATAATAAGGTTAAAGACGATGTTGAAAGTGTTGTTCGGGAGATAGAACAACGTGCCATTGATATAGCACCCAATTATAAAGATTGGATGGAGTTGGGTTTCGCGCTTGTGGACGGATTGGGAGAGAACGGACGGGAGTATTATCATCGCATCAGCAGGTTTTACCCTACCTATCAAAGGGAAGAAACGGATAAACAATATACGCACTGTCTGCACTCCAAAGGGCAAGGCATTACTATCCGTTCTTTCTTCCATTTGGCAAATCAAGCCGGAATCTCATTGGCTCCGTTCAGTAAAGAGCATTTATCCATTTTGCCAAATATCCAAAATGGAAAAACGGGTAAATGGATAAAATCAGAAGAAGAACTTCCTGCATTCCCTGAATGTGTGTTTGAGCATCTTCCTCCTTTTCTAAATGAGATTGTCAATAATTCCATTTCAACAGATGACCGTGATACGATACTGATTGGGGCTATTGTGTGTTTGTCGGTATGCTTTCATAATGTTTGTGGTGTGTACGATGAGCGCATTGTTTATCCGAATCTCTATCTGTTCGTTGTGGCAGATGCAGGTATGGGAAAAGGAGCATTAACCCTATGCAGAGAACTGGTAGTACCCATTAACCTCAATTTACATGAACTCTCAAAACGATTGGAACAGGAATATAAAGAAGCGATGAATGCTTATATCAAAGGTAAGAAAGATAGTAGAATAACTATGCCGGCCGAGCCGCCTATGCGTATGCTTATCATTCCAGCCAATAGCAGCGCAAGCTCTTTCTTGAAGATATTGGGAGATAATGACGGAGTCGGACTGTTGTTTGAATCGGAGGGCGACACGTTAAGCCAGACTTTGAAGTCGGACTATGGCAATTATTCCGATGTGTTGCGAAAGGCATTCCATCATGAGTTGGTCAGTTTGAGCCGTCGCAAGGATAGGGAGTATTGCGAAGTAGCTAATCCGAGAGTGTCAGTAGCTTTGGCTGGAACTCCCGAACAGGTAAGAAGGTTGATACCTGATGCGGAGAACGGATTGATGAGCCGTTTTTGCTTCTATATCATCCGCTTCAAGCGAGGTATAAGAAATGTGTTTGCCACAAGCGATATTTCTCAATCTAAAAATGCAATGTTTAAACTGTTGGGAGATAAATTCTGCCATCTGCATGAGGAATTTGTACGACAGGGAAATTATTCATTCTCCCTTCCCTCCGATTTACAGGAACACTTTATTGAATATCTCAGCCGTGTGAATGAAGAGTGTTGTGACGAAGTGGATAATAAGATGCAAGGAGTAGTCAGACGGATGGGACTTATTGCTTATCGTATAATGATGGTGTTGACCGCTGTCCGGAATTTAGAGAATATACATCGCAATTCTTCCTCACTTGACGGGGCAGAGCGATTGGTTTGCCATGAGTATGACTATTCTATAGCCATGAATATGTGCGAAACCTTACTTTATCATGCCGTATTCATTTATCAGAATTTATCAGGAAATCAGTCCAAACGATTCTATACCGTTTCGCAAGAGACTGGCGTTTATGCACGAAGGAATACCCTTTATAATATGTTACCCGATACTTTCACAAAGAAGGATTATGATGCGGCAGTTTTAGCTTTGGGTGAGAATGGAAGTACGGCAAACAAGTGGATAGAAGCCTTTATTAAAGATGGTAAGCTATGCCGAATAGAGCAAGGGAAATATAGGAAGATTTTTTGAGTGGCAAGTTTGTGTTTTAGTGTCACTAAAACCTATGCGGCAAGCGGATAGAACTGCCACTCTCAAAAAATCAATATATGAACATCAAAGTTAAGATAAGTATGAAGGAAAAGAAACTTGGTGGTCGCCCAAAGTTGGCGAGTTATCAGAAACGCACGAAATGTTTTCGGGTAATGTTTACCGAGAACGACTATATCTATATCCAATCCAAAGCGGAACAGGCAGGATTGTCTGTCAATGAATTTTGCCATCAGGCGGCAATGGATTGTCAGGTCTGTCAGCGCATCAGTCCAGAAGTGGCATCGACAATCCGTGACCTTTCCAGCATCGCTAATAATGTCAATCAGATTGCCCATCAGATGCACACTTATGGTTTGGAATCAGTCAAACAACAATGCTTTTCAATCATATCAGAAGTCAGTCGAATTATCACCCAAGTAAAGAACAATAACCATGATAGCAAAGATTAAAACAAGAGCAGATTTTGGAGGAATAGTGAATTATGCCAATGACCAAAAGAACAAGAAGAAGTGTGCTACACTTTTAGCACACGAAGGTGTCTGTGTCATTAGCAATAAAACCATAGCCGATTCTTTTCAGATACAAGCGTCCATGCGCCCGAAAGTAAAAAGTCCGGTGAAACACGTATCACTTGCTTTTTCTTCGCAAGACATTAGCCGTTTCCCCGATAACGAAGAAGGAGATGCGCTGATGGTGGAGATAGCCAAGAAATGGATGGAGCAAATGGGGATTAGCAATACTCAATATATCATAGCCCGACATCACGATACGAGACATCCTCATTGTCATTTGGTGTTCAATCGGATAGACAATGAAGGCAATCTCATTTCTGATAGCAACGAACGGATACGAAATGCAAAAGTCTGTCGTGCTTTAACCAAAGAGTATAAACTTTACTTTGCTCCTAAAAACAGCAAAGCGAGAAATAAGAGCCGTTTGCGCCCTCATCAATTACGGAAATATAATCTTCGTTCCTCAACTCTTGATGCGTTGGCGGCATCTCGCTCATGGCATGACTTTTTCCGTATGCTCAAAGAGAAAGAAATAGATGTACGTTTTAATCATGCAGAAAACTCTGATAAAATTCGTGGTATATCCTTTTGTATGGATGAATTTAGCATTGCAGGTTCTAAACTTGATTCAGATCTAAGCTTTAACCGTCTTTGTGAAACATTGGGTAATGTGGCAACAGAACTTATAGTGCAACCTCACCAAGCAATTGTTTCTAGTGCTGGCGGAGGAACCAATAACGAACAGGGATGGCGGGATGATAAAAACAAGGATAACCAAAGAAATGAACCTTTTTATAAAACCTCAAAACGTAAAAGATAATGAAAGAAGATGTAGTGGCAGCAAATCTCGCAAATTTGCGTCAAAGTATCAGTGAGCTAAAAGAATGTATTGAAAAACAGAATGCCATTGTTTCTAAATCGGAACAATCTGTAAAAGTGGACTTTGATGAAAAGACCATTTATAATGGAGTCGCTAAAAGTTTCTACACTTGCTGGAACGAAGCCTTGTCTGTGATAAAGAAGCATATCTGGAAACAACAGTCGGACACATTGCCTTTTTCGCTATGGTTTCCGAAACTCATTGAATTATTCAAACAGAAGTCCAAACTTCTTGAATATCTTTATCGTCATGTTTGCGATTATAACCTCAACCGTATGACTATTGAGGCTAATATCGAAAGCATACTAAAAGGGCAGAATGAGATACTTGAAAAAATTAATGAGTTGAAAAATCCAATAACCGTTATTCCACCCAATATCAATGGGATGTTTATATGTGGCTATCATATTAAGTTACGATATGTCGTGGCTTTCGTTATTGTTATTATGATATGGGCTGTTGCAGCTTCTGTTAGTAGTATGAAATATAAGGAAGAATCCTTTGCACATTATTCCATGTATCGGGCGGTGAAAGAACAGCATCAGTGCTTGATGGCAAAAATAGGAGTAGAGCCCAAAAGGAATACGGAATAGTCTTTGGAGAAAATAAGCAATAGCTTTTTATTGTTACTCCTTTCTTTCCGATTGGTCAATAAAACAAATTATTCATATCATAGTTAGTTTAGTAGGTTGATATTATTATCACACCTACTAAATCTAACTATTTTTGTACAGTTACATTATATGTAGTTTACTGGCTATAATAATCTTTTTATCAAATCAGCTACAAGTCCACAAGGCTCACCATAACCAACCATGTACACCAATCCTCTAGCACGAGTTATCGCTACATACAATAGCGACCGCTTGCTTGAGAGATACTCCTTCTTTTCCAATGCATCCATACCATTGAAAGGATATGCCTCTGTGGCTTTCGATGGAACATTGCGCTCATTTACACCCATTAAGATGACCGCCTTAAATTCAAGACCTTTGAGGGAATGGAAAGTACACAAAGATACACCATCACTAGCTCCTTGTTTACTGGTACCTTTGAGTACCTTATAAGCTGTACCATCCGTATGGAGACGAGTCTGTAGCTCTTTCATCAATCCCATACTGGGGGCAGCAATACATATATCCTTCAAAGAGATGCCGCTGTTTTTACAGGCTTCAATCCATTCTGCCACTTGAGTAACTTCCTCAGTAGCATTTGACACCATGACGTACTGTGGCTTTTCTCCACCGTGAATCAAAGATACATAGCCTTTTGTTGACTCGGTACCACCATCCATATCATCGTAAGTTTGACCTTTAATGATAGATACAGCTACGCGCTTAATTGGCTCAGTTGTACGATAATTGATTTTCAACCGGCGACTACGTACACCACGTACATTAATACCAGCAGTACTAAAGTTGATTTTTCGTCCGCTGTAAATACGTTGCATCGGATCTCCTGTTAAGAACAGGTCGTTACGCCCTTCCGCTACCAAAGCGCGCAGAAACTTCAGTTCCGGATTAGAGAAATCTTGGAACTCGTCAGCAATTACATTAGTAAATGGACGAACATTGTGTTCATTAAGATAATTGGTGGTCTCATTGAACAACTCTAAGCGATCGATATATCTTCGTTCCTGTTTCAACGCCACATATTTTTCAACAAGCTTCCAGATCTCCATACGCTGTTTGCGGCTTAAAGCTTTGGTACGACCAACACGTTGCTGCATCATGTAACTATGCGCGTCTGCATTTCCAAAATAGACTATTACATCAATGTATTCATCATAAAGGAAATGTTCATCAAACTCAGTTACTTCTGTTTCAAGAACCTCTCGCCACAGCTTCAAAGACTCTTCGTCTCCCGTGTAGTCCAAAATCTTAAAGCCATCTTTAATATGGTATTGGCGAGCGCATTCGATCAGAATTTGATCGATGTTATTCAAAACATAGCGCCCTCTATTAATATCCATCTTCTGAACCAGACCATCCAAGTTTTCCTTGAGTGTGCGTGTATAAGTAGTGAACAGCACATTGGCATTGGGATTGGATGTAAGGTACTTCATGCGGTGTAAGGCTGCCACAGTCTTACCTGTTCCAGCACCACCACTTACCTTCATCGTTCCCTTATAATCAGCATTGACCAATTTACGCTGTGAAGGGTGAAGGAATAGTTGCCATACATCCATATCCTTATCTATGATACGTTGCAACTCATCGTCATCCGTCAGTTCTACAAACCGACGTTTATTGTTGTCACTAAGTAATTCATCCTCATTAGCTTTGGCACGTCCAGACTCAATGCCTGCTATGATGTCATCTATGTTCTCGCCATCCATCAGATTGAAGATGTTCTCATATGCATCATTCGGTAACATATCGTCTAATGGATCTAAATCATCGAGTGTCTGAATGGCTCTTACTTTGCCCAACAGCTCTTGAGGCACGCCAATGGCCAGGAGTTTATCGTCAGTTACATCCTTAAAGAAAGCGTTTTCTGTTGTTTCTGGAGCAGCCTTTGATACGACTTCTTCAGACTCTGTTACAGTAATCAACTGACATGATTGCGTATGCTCATTCCAAGCAAAGCGTTTTCTCATGCCCCAGTTATAGGCATCTTCGTGTGTACCTACGTAAAGTAAATGGTAAGTATTATTACCCAGTACACCAATGATGGCACGATAATTATCATCCACTCGGGCTGAGCGCAATGCATTGTCCTTAAACTGAGCAATAGGTTCCAGATGAATGCCGTTAGAAGCGTTGTTCTCACGGAACTTCTTTTGAAATGCTATCACTTTGCTTTGTATCTTCTTCGGCAGCGAGAGAACTGCTTCATAGAATGTGTCAGAAAGAAATAGTCTCATATTATGAATTTATTATGTTGTTAATATTGAAGTCAGAAGCGGCTATTACATGATAACCATAGCTGATGAATGTTTCACTAGATTGTTCGTCAACCGGATCGATAGCGATTTTCAGTTCACTAAGAATCATCTGAGCGCTTGCAATCACGATTCCATCATCGTCTGTTAAATCCACGTCTCCTTCATGGCTGAAAGAGATATTGTGATCTAATAACTGATCAATGATGTCCTCAAGGCCAGGATAATACATCTTCACTTCATCACGGTCCACTGTCTCTACTGTTGAAGTAGTAGAAACCACCACATTCGTTTTGTTTGGGAAGAACTGAAGTAGATTGTATCGCCGCCAGAAGCCAGTCCACTCTTCGTTATCTATTGAGAGCAAGTGAAATTGCAGATTCCACTCGTAGTGAATACCATTTTGTAATGCAGCGGCTACTTCTTCATCGGTCGAATTGTCTGTTAATAAATCATAGCAACTATCATCAATCGTTATACTTCCATTGTACAAAAAACCACCATGTGCCATAAATTCGTCAGCATCTGCAATACAGCCAAATGCCGTTTCTGTGATGTGCCCTGGTAGGGGATTCTTCAATAGTTCGATAAGACGCGTTACGGAATTAAGTCCAAGACTATCATCCTGTCCACTCTCAAACAATTGAATATCCTCCCACGTCATCGTCCATGAATATAGGTTATGCGTGGTTGATGCACGGATGCCGTCTCTCTTTTCTATGTCACCATAGAATCGTATGTTAGGCGCTTTGGCATGATAGCTATAACCATCGAGGAAAATGGCCCACATGGGCATTTTTTCTGGTTGCGCAATGTCTTGGCCTTTAATTTTTGCCGACATACAGATGATTTGGAAATCGGCTACAGTATAATGGCGAACGCCATAAGGTCCTCCAAGGGCAAACTGAGGAATGATGTAATATTTAATGTCCGTATCGTCCGCTTCATCAATGAGGCGAAGTTCATAACGATAAGTATTTACATCCGGAATCTTCTCAAATTCCCAATTATTATTTCTTGCGATGACCTTTAGGGCATTAACGAATTTCAATTCCAACTCGCTATCCTCTGCTACACCAGACTGTGAGATAGTTCCTACTGATCCTGGAAGTGTTTCCCACGATTTAGCATGACTAATAAGTTGCTCAAAGAGACTATCCGCATATTCTCGGCTGAAAGAATCGCGTTTATATTGGTTGCCATAGGTAAGGATGCAATGGTAACAGCCATCTTTGCCCTCCCATTGACAAGTACATTCATGAATCTTCTCATAGGCATACTGCAGAAGAGTGGAAAATTCCTCGGTGTCATATAGCTTCGACAAATAGCCCGTACCGCCTGGGATGGTATCATACATCACAAGGTAATGGTCTTTGTTCATCGTTGCCATATTCATTTCACTATAGGAGTCAATGCGTATATGCTCTGGCGATGATTTATAGTATGCCTTTAATCCGAGTTCGATACCGGCCTTGAACATCTCAATAGCAGCATTTGCATCCATAATTTGTACGGGAAGCAATATCTTGATAGCCTCCGTTTGCATATGGCGGTAGAGGTAAAGCGTTTCGAATACATCGCCCTTTACATCATCAGCAAAGCTTATGCCCTTGTGATTACAGAATCGATAATGGAAGTCTTCGGTCTGTTTTACACCGGCCAAAAGATGAGTTGATTTACCACAATATTTACAGGTGACAAAACCATTCTGAGGAACCGTAGCATCATTGTCCACCTCCAGCTTTGCACCGGATTGCATCTGCATACCATAGTTTACTTCATACAACTCCATGTTGTTGCAGAACTCAATACCAAAGCCCACACTACGCATAGCATACGAGGTAGTAGCGCCATTGTGATGGAACATATAGTGACGCTTGATGATGTAGTTTTCTGAATCACGATCTTCACTGGAGTCATCCAATGCTGCGTCATTACTATGCATGATGCTTCGTGAATTGGTAAACTTCAACAATTGATGCTTGTTTACGCCCCAAGATGGGTCATTACACTTTGGACAAGCAGCAGAATCATAACCAGACTCACCCTTTAGTGCTATACAATCGCATTTTGAGCAGAATCGCATTTCTGTCAATGCGTCTTTCCAATCAAATGTAGAGATTCCACTGATATTCAGCTTGAATTTCTGCGTGTAGAAGTTATTACCAGGAGCCAACTCTTTGATACCTTGTGAAGCCGAACGCATTAACTCAAATGACTTTGGTGCCATTTTATTGTGCTCATTGTCTTCCTTCTCATGCGATGCATAAACGCTGGCTTGTAGCTTAACACCTGTTTCCGGAAAGGCATAGTTAGGCAACAAACCCACATTGGTCATATATTCAATCACTTTCTCACCCACAACCTGAGCGTATTGTTTCTTTGTAGCCTTAATCAGATTTTTTATTTGGGCAAGCATGGGGTCATTCACTTGAATCCGGCCTTCCTGCTCTTTGTATTGGTCAAGTTCTTTGCCCAAATGGAACAAACGGGCTTGTAGCGTACTAAATTCGCTGATAATATGATTGTAAAATGTACCGTCGTTGAGCGTTTTAAATAAGCGTGACAGCGCTTCTTGTGTACGTTCCTCGTAAACGGATCTAAATTCAGACTCAAGTATAGCTTTGTTATTCTTGATAAACGTAATCAGTCGGTTCACAATAAAACTTTCTTGATTGAATACATCTTCTTGCGTCAATTTCAAATCAGCAATGCGCGCAGGCAACATGTTTTGTATGTCGCTACTTGTCCAAGTGTCTATGCAGTAAGCCAAAAAGTGGCGGCGAAGTATGTCTTTAGCCTCCAAGAAACAGCCAGGCGTAGTAACCTCTCCCTGCATCATTTCTGCAGGATAAGTATAATAATACATATCATGCGGCTCGCTGGCATGGGCATAATTGAGCACAAGGGCAGAACCCTCCTTACGTCCGGCACGACCTACACGCTGCAAGAAATTACTCGGTTTGGGCGGAACATTCGCATTACCCATCACATTCAAATCACCAATATCAATACCCATTTCCAAAGTAGAAGTGGCCACAAGCACATTGGTTGAGTTGGGGGTAGGATGTTTCTTGAAATCAATTTCAAGCTTCTCTCGCTTATTTCTTTCTAACAATCCTGTATGCTCATTGGCATAAACACGAGGGGAAATATTGCGGTTATACACTTGCAAGTAGTAGTTCAGCTCTGGTCGTGTCTCTTCCGAATAGGTGCCACGACACTTGTAATCCAAGCAGTTGGTACCTTCGGCCAATTCATCATCGGTGGCTGCACATAATCTGGATTGGCAACTATCGCACTGGATATGCTTCACCTTCTTGCTGATCCATATTTGGTCAGGGCGGATGGCATAGTTGCCACCACCTTGAGGTTGTTTGTTGAGCAAGCCAACTTCTACCATTGTATCAAGCAACTTACGCATGAACTCATTAAAGAGTCCCATATTGTTGCTAATACCTATGTCATTGAATTGTTTGAAGAAATACAGGCTATACCAATTATGCTTACCCTCACGGCGCAGCACAGTCATATCAAGCATATCGGCATTTTTGTCTGTAAACCAAGCACCGACCAATTTAGGAAATTGCATACTTCCTCCTAAGCGTTTATTAAGGAAGTGACGGCCGTCTTTATTCCAGTTCAAGGCCCATTGTGTTAATGCTTCCTCTCTGTATTTCGCCAAGTAAGGATGATCAACAGCACCATGGGTACGCATGCGTTGCAAGATGCCGTATACGAAGTGGCAGAAGTCTCGTTCTTTATCGGCCATCTGCTCCATGTTGTTGCTGTTCATCCAATCGACCATGGCACTATATACCTCTTCTATTTTTTCCGTTTTAAAGAAAGAGGCTGAAGCGCCAGTCTTTTCGAGGGTACGACCCAATTGCGCAGTCAAACCAAACTCACTGGTTATTTCCCAATCTACACGGGTTTCAAACTCTTGCTTAAAGTTAGACATAAAGTCATCACCTTCACGATAGTTGTAGTTGAGGTCGATATGCGAAGCTAGGTCGGCTGGAAGAAAACGATAATAGTATTCTTCCTCAGAAAGTTGTGCATGCCAATATGCCTTGAATCCTTTTTGAAGTTCTACCAAGTTGATGGGGCCATCAAGTGTGTTGATATACTTTTGCATAGACTGACGGAACAAGAATCGGAAGGTACGTGCCTCATAAAACCCAGCTTCGTGCGCAGCATCTTGCACACTATTGGTAAACATCAGAATTTTACGGTCTGCAGCTTCGGCATGATCGAAATCACTAGATAGCACCTGACTGATGGCTACACTTGAAAGCGTTGAGGTGCGACCACCTATCTCGCAGATGGTATCATTCCCGTTGCACTCCGGACAGGTGCGAGCAAATTTTTGGTTACCATTCTTGTTTGTACCCGTTTTGCTGCATATGCGCAGACGGATAGTACCCTCATCGCTGCTACTTGCTTCTGTAAGGTCTTTGACCTTTACATAGTGAGTCACATTGAGGCTTCCTTCTGATATATATTCTTCTACCGCTTCATGACGTTTAGATTCAATATTAAGCAACACGACTTCCTTGTCACGGTTCATAAATGAAGTATTGATGGTCTTCACGTCTGAGCAGTAACGATCGTCTGTAGCTAATCTACGGCTTAGCCATCCACTGGCACCACAATCACGACAGAAATACATAGGCAAAGCCACACGGTCTTCATCGTTTTTGATGCTACCGCGCCATGTGAATTCTGGTTCCTTCTGCACATGGCGCAGAATGCCACTCAGTTCTCTTTGCCAAAGTTGTACTTGAAGGTAAAGCGTTGGTATCAACTTACCTTTATCCATCGGGCGCTTGGCATAAGCAATGAGTGCCAACAAGTTTTCAATAGCTGTCAGACAAGTCTTATCGGAATATTGCTGACGCAAGCGACGGAAATCCGTATTGTCTTCCAAACGATTCTGTAGCTCTTCTAATGTATGCACACCATCTTCCAAAGCATAGAGCAAATCGCCAACGATACCCATTCGACGTAAAATCACACCGGCTTCAATGGGAGTGGCATCACTTTTTTTAAGCCATATCTTACAAAGACGTTTGAGATAGGATGCTACAGTATCGGTATTGCCAAAAGTACAGTCCTTTAGCAATCGTCCATCAGGAAGCCCCACAGTTGTAGGTTCCACATATTCATCCACAGGGATGCGGTGCTCTTCTATGACATGTTCTTCACTGAAAGTCTCACCAAACACATTGGTGGCATATTCACACAAGCGCACTTTACTATCAGCACCATTACCAATGGTAGCCGAGGTGCCGATAGGACATAAGCTGTGCTTAGGCAACGAAAGTTTCAACTTCAGTCGTCTAAGCAAATTGGCCACATCGGTACCTTGTGCGCCATCGTAAGTATGTAGCTCATCAAGTACAATGAAACGCAAAGCTTTGGCGTCGGTATCGATATTACCACGCCAAAGTGACATAAAACGTTGATGCATCAGACCATAGTCCAACATTTTGAAGTTAGTCAACAGAATGTCGGGCACGGTGTCAAGTATCGCATCACGGTTTTCGATGATATGATCAGGCCCCATATCGCGAGGGTAATCCTTTACCTTAACACCTTCACCCACAAACAGACCCGCAGTAACCTTACCACGCAACCGTTCATCTCCCCAAATCGTTTCAGCTAAGCGTTTGGCTTGGTCGCTGGCCAATGCATTCATGGGGTACATGATAATGACTTTCACGCCCGGCTGATGCTCAAACTGATTGCAATGGTAGCAGTAGTCGAGTATAGGATAGAGGAAACATTCCGTCTTACCGGAACCGGTACCAGTGGTCAATAAGGTAGGCTCAGGCTGATGGCCATCTTTCATTGTCAGCTGCTTGAACGCTTGCAACTGATGTTTGTAGGGAGCGAAGTTGGGCGCAATATCCAAGGGTATATCTGCACTTTCTTCTGCTGTCGCCGAGATGAAAGGTGTCTTTAATGATATATAGGGACCCTTAAACAGGCCTTCCTGCTTATCTTCGATAAAGCGATAGAACGCATCGCTCACGTCCTTTTCTTTGAATCGGAACGTGGCTTTGATATACTCGATGACCGAGTCGCGTACCTCGCGGGCTTGTTGTAGTGGTAGCATATATTGTTTCTATTTAATGTCGTTTATATTGAAATCTATAGAAGAGATTACTCTGTAACCAGCACGTTTAAGTACTTGCTCCGAATCAAAATCTACAGGATCTATTGCTAGATGTTGATCTTTTAATAACATTCCTGCTGAAGCAAGAACTATACCATCCTTATCTTGCAAATCAACTTCTCCATCATGGCTGAATGAAATGTTGTAATCAAGTAGTTGATCAACAATCGCTTCAAGGCCAGGATACAGAAATTTTATTTCATCTCGCTCGGAAACTGATTTGTGTACGAAGGCTTTACTTACAGAAATATGTTCCATATACTCTGAGTTGTCCAAAAAATGCCGAATATTTGGAGATACAGAATGGAAATGATGGAGTGGTATATCTGAAATAACTAAAGTCGTACTTCTTGAACGACTTGTAGCTACATTAAATCTACGTTCATCAAGAGCAAATCCTGGATTTCTAGCAGGTAAATATAGTATTGCATAGTCAACAGTCATACCTTGTATTCTATCAATAGTTTCTATTGTCAACTCCTCAATTGCAGAGTCAGCTAGAAATGCTTTTTGCAATTGTTTAACAGTATCCTTGAATGGAGAAATAATCGCCAATGAACGTTTTTTGTAGTTGTCTTGCAATGCGTTAATAACAAATGAGATAATATTAAACGCTGTTCTTGAATACACGCCATTGGTGGCATCCTCCGTACAATGATAAATCACACCACCTGCATTAGGAAACAAAGGGCTGCTTATCTTATTGAAATTCAATATGTCTTTCTTGACTGACTTGAATCTATTATTGTAGAAGATTCCAGTTAAGCTCGCGCCTTTGTTAGTAAGACGGAACGTTGTTGTGATGCGATATGATTTAATATCGGTTCCTAATGCATAAGATAATAAACCTTCTGTTTGCGTATTCGCATTCCAAGACTTATATATCCTTTTTCTATTGTTTGCGACTATAGGTGGCAACTGCATAGGGTCTCCAACTATCAAGCACTTAGATCCTAATGATTTGAATGCAGCTATAGAAGTCAGAAATGCTTGTGAAGCTTCTTCTATGACAATTAGGTCATAAGAGGGAAGTCCATGCTCTTCAATATTCTTATCTGTAAAAGCAAAAGATAGAACGTAATTAGTTGAGCATAGTAGTTCTCCTTTAGGAACGAACAACCCTGATGTTGTCCTTTTTAGATGCGGGACTTGATGCAGTTCATCTGCTGAAAGATTGCTCTTTGAAATTTTATCTGATTCAAGAGCGTCTTTTAGAGGTGGTTGCTGAACAAGTTCTATAAGCCCTTTATTTGCCATGGTTGTTGCACAGCAAGTCTTTCCTTGCTCAAGATAATGAGCAAGGATTTGAGCTATGGTATAACTTTTACCAGTTCCCGGAGGGCCTTGAAGAATACAAACATTATCATTGTCTAAAGTCTCCATGATACGATCTGCTATTCCTGACGGATTCTCTGAATTGTAAGCTAGCTCTACAGGCTGCCAATTTTCAAAAGAAATCCTAGGTTCAATGTACAATTCTTCATTTGAAGGGTACAAATCCATGTAGTTATTCATATTCTTCAAGAGATCAATTGGAGGAAAGGGGCTATATACAAGTACTTTTGGAGTCTTACCTTTTGCCAATGCTCTTCTAACCAAATCAAACATTCCCAAATCAATAGAAGTGCAGCCTACATAATCATATGTAGGGTCTGCTTTTCGAAGATAGTAGAGTGGTGTCAGCTCTGAAAAACCTTTATGATAGGAGTTGTTTGACAGAAATTCTTTTAGAGTACAAGCCCATTGGTTTGGCTTTGGCCCAAGCTCATTGATAGCAGTAAGCGTAACTATAGTTAGCGATTTAAGAACTTTTAGTCTTGGCCCTTTGTCTTTCGGAAATTTCAAGATAATATGTCCTCGTTCATTGTTGACATGATCAACGAAGCCATAACACAATTCCTCCTTTCTGAGAAGCTGTGCTATGGGCGTATTTACCAGAGTTTTTTGCTCTGCCTCAATCTCTCTGATTTGATCATCAAAGAAGTATTGATAGTTCTTGATTGTCTTAGCCTTGTCCATAATTAAATGTCGTCATTAGTTAGATTATCATTTGCATTTGGATCATGCGAGATTGGCGCAAATACTGAATTGTATTTTTCGTTTGAGCCAATTCTTATCATTGTGTAAGCTGTTCCCTTAACACCTTCAAGGATGCCAGAATACAGTTCTTGTACTACATCTGCCTTTTCTTCGCCTGTAAGCTTGATAACAATGTCATCTTCACTAACCCAATTCAAGATATCTTCAATTGAGTTGAGATATATAAACTCGTTGGCTTTGGCCCCAAGATATACGCATACTACACATCTGTCATCTGCAATTTTGTTCCAAATGGAAGGAGAGATATACATAATGCCACCTGCTGCACTACATTTGTGGATATACTTACCTCCATTAAGGGTGTGCTCAGATTTTAGGTGTGCATTTCGCACAAAGTCTGCTTCGGACTCATCGGGTTTCATTCCTCTCTTAATAAGATTTTGATACAAGCGATACTGGGCAAGGTAGTTTTGGTCTGCTACCTGTTCTGAAGACAAATCACCATCAAGCAGTCGATTAATTGCATCAACCTCTATTTGAGAAGGCTCCAGAATCTCCAACGTACGTTGTTGCCCATTAGAGCCAAAGTTGCGTACATCCTCTGGTGAGGATGGCTTTGGCGCTAAAGGACGGTATGGACGACGTGTATCATTCCAACCCGTATGGTCTGTATATGGACGTTTACTCCCTTCGACACGAGGCGCAGAAGGATACTCTTTCTTTGGATGGTCACTTGTATAGTGATTCGGATGTTTATTAGAAGTTGGAGTTCCAAATGATTCAGGAGTTTTTGTCTGTCTAGGCGTAGATTGACGTGGTTCTTGATTCTCACGAGGTATTCCATAATTATTAGAGCTCTTATCCGCATGAAAGTCCTCATCCTGGTCTTCAACTTCATTCAGATAATCATCAGGATTATCATAGTCTGTTTCCTTAGGAATCTGAGTTGATGTTGATGGAGGAGTAGAAGTACTTTCACCTGTGTCTAATGCCTCTTTTCCATTGTTTCCCTCTGCTGAAGGAGCATCGTAAATAGTGTGTGCAGTATATGTATGACGCTTTGTATTATCAAGGTCGTCATCATCATTCGCCTTAATACCAACCATTTCTCTCTTCTTGCCAGGTATAATTGCATCCAACTGGTTCATAAACTCTTCATCGAGTTTCAAATCATTATTAATCATGTCCAAAGCACTCTGAGCACTGTCCATAATTTGATTTATAATATCCTTATTGAAATCAGAGGGGACGCCTAAATAACCTAAGAAGGCAGCAACGAAATCATTAAACACTAGTTTGGCATCTATGTCTTGAACATAGAAAAATTCACTCGTTTCCTTCTTGAAATAGAACTTCTTTAGTGATTGACTAATTTCTGCATCATCTTTATATTGAAGAGAAATTGCTGTACAACGCCAAAGGCTCATTGTTTCAATGAGTTCATCGTAGCGGGAGTATGTATCTTTCCAACTCTCAATATCATAGCGACCAGCCATAACTAGAGCTGAAATACGAAGACGTTGCTTCAGATTATTAGCACTAACTGCATTATTGGGATCTACGATTAAATCCGCATCCGTAATAGTCTTAATCTTGAATATCTCACAGGCTTTTGTATAATCAGTGCTATTCATATATTCAGGATTAAGAATTCTATCGAGATCATTGAAGTACTGACCTAGAGTAGCATTATCTTTTTCAAGAGCATACAGAGACTTAATAGAAACACGAATATTTTTTGTATTAGTCCAAAGGGCATCTTCATCCTCTCGATATTCATCAACCTTAGATTCATCCTCTGGAGAATAATCTTCTATAGCCCACCTTACTAGAATAGAACGTGCATCTTTACCGTGTACACTTAGTAGAGCGTAAAGGCAATCAGAAAATGATAATCCCTTTTTAAATGGCAGAAGATCAAACATCGTTTTGTCTTTATATTGAATCTCAGAAATTGATTCAAGAGGAAGTTTATTCTCCCAATCTTCAGTCTTCTTTACATAGCTTGAGATAGCAGGAGAATATAGTGATGACGGTTTTCTCATGTAATCCTTGGTTGGAATACAAGCTGTTTCACTAAACTCTTTAGAACTAATATACTCTGCCAGTTTGTCCAAACTATCTCGATCAGCTTTGCTTTGAAGATATTTTGTCCAAAAATAGAATGCAAACTCTCTGTTGGTAAGATACTCAATATCGCCCTTTTTAAAATCGTAATGAACGCCCAAAGAACGCATAACTTTACCCACATAGTTTTTGCAATTGGTTGAGTAACTATCGCTGGTGTACTTGATGGATGTTATGCCGTTCTTTTGGAAGTCACAGAGAGGATTATAGATTGAACTCATCGTGAGAGTCTTGGGATCTACATACTCTTCTTTTTCACTTAGTACTAGGATATTATCTAATTCATTATACTCACCTAATGCGTCAACAGCCGTTTTGCGCAATTCTGCAAGTTCATCCATGAAAGCATAGTGAATTGTGTTGAAATACTCACGACGAGTTAAGTCACCCTGTATTTGAAGGTAACTGTTAATTTTTGCATGTCTCCATGAAGTTGTATCGTCAATGTACTTAACATTTAATTTATCAAGTATTTGCTTTATCAGTGAACGCTCTTCTCCTGTTTTGAATGTTATCTGATTAGCAATTTCAACAAATGCAAATGGTTCATCTTGCTCAGTACAGTTAATGTATATGCAGTTTTTTAGGCTATAGAAGTTGCCATCATGTGCTTTGACTCTGAGATTCGTCAATGCAGCTGGCAAATCCTCATATTCTTCCTCAAGTTCATTGTGATACTTGACAAGAGTTGCTGGTAGAGTAGGTTCATCTATTTCATTCAACTTAGGAATAATCGTACCAATCAAGATATCTATGATTTCTGATTTTATGCCGACTGAAGTCCAAAATTTTTGCCATTCTTCTACAATGTCTTCTTCTTGTATGTATTTAGATGATAGGAAGTTTGCTTCCTCGTCGTACTTCTTGACATATCCCTCAACACCACCTTCTTCAACATAGCAATCAGATAAGTAGATAACGTCGCAAATTTCGGCTGTAGTATCATCTGATAACAGGATAGGAAGTTCTGGAAGATTAGCTATTGCAGATTCTGATAGATTCTTTTTTGCCCATCTCCAAAATGCAATGTTCTTTGTCTCATCCGCTATTGTTGCTGCAAAAACATTTGTATTGTCATTCAACCATTTAAGGAAATGAATTATAGTAAAATCGCTATTTTCAAGATGAGTACTCCAATAGTCTTTATTGTCTTCTGTATTGTAAGCTGGGTCAATGATGTTGAGTTGAGAAAATTCAACGAGGCCTTTTTCTGCAAGTTCCTTGGCTGTGCCACTGAGAATAGCATGACCAGTTGATGTGTTTTCGGGGTCAGTATTGTCGAGAAGATAGAGTTTTGTAGACTTCATCTTCTTAATTTCATCGGCAGGGATTTGACCTTTATGCTCTATTACTAAATTGTGAAAATCAATACTTTGCTCTTTATTTTTAATTTCTTTATTGATAGATGAGATATTTGGCGCTATTACTTTGCTGAAAAATCCGGCAAAGTCATATTTCTGAGCCTTAATGGCAAGAATAGCCCTAGAATTACCATATTTACTAGTGCACATATGAGTGATTCCTGAAGGAAACCAATCTTTATTAAGGATTTCTTTTAACTCGTTATCAAATGCGTAAACAGAGTTTTGGAATTTATTAATATCATAGCAATCTTCAGCTACTAAGGTGATAGAAACGAGCAGATCTGAATCCTTTTCTTCCTCAAAAATCAGTTTGTAATTTTCATCAAGATACTTTATAAAATCAATGTTTTTGAAACCATCTGCATCGTTATCTTCACTTATATTAGCGTTAATCTCTTTGATGTGCTTTTTAACTACAAATTTATAAAATTCTTTTGCTGAGATTTCTTTTACCCCAAAGACCGAATCCATAAATTTCTTGAATTCTGTAACTTTGCCATTAGAACAGTTCTTGATATAGTCTGAATCTAGACTATACATCCATTCGTTGTCAAGCCATTCTTTTTCGCTATATGAATCATAGAGATTTGATGGCAAGAATACTTCATCATCTTTAGGGATTATGAAACTATAATCCCCATTCTTATCTGTTACATTTAGAGCGAATTTGCTAAGTGAGCTGGTCACAAATAACGTTTCGTGATTAAAACAGTACTTTATAAAGCTCTCACTTATATCGTAATCTTCATCAATAGCTTCTTGAATGTCATCACAATAATTATCAGATAGTATAATATTATTTACAATAATCTCATTTGAATACAACTTAACTCCTAAGTTTTTCCCAAAGTACTCCATTACAATTGAGCCATACTTAGTAGAAACAAATTCTATGGCAATATTTGCAAGCCATTCAGAACCACAAATAGTCTCTCCAACGGCAGAAGCAAAGAAAATGAACTTATCCTTAAAGTCTTCAACAACAGTACCAGATGTATTGAAGAAAGGAAGTTCTGCTATCTTATCACTGCAAATATTATTCTTAGCAATGAAGTGATAAAAGTGAAGTGAAGTGTCTTCTATTTTTAGTTTCGCAATTGTGTCTGACTTATTAGTCTTTGCTAGAAGAGTATCAGTAACAAAACTATTAGGGTCAAATGAGTTGAATTTACCAGTGATTACATTTGTCCAAGCAGAATTATCCTTGAAATACTCACGCGTCTTTAGTGATAAATAGTATATATGGTCACTGAATGCGCTTAGATCGATTAGATACTCATCAATATTATAATAAAGACTTTCTGCTGAATATAGGCTTCCGCACTCGTGTTCTATAAAAATTGGTTCATCCAAGAAATCTGCAAGCAATTTATTTTCAAGAAGGAAGCTTAAAAACTTATCATTATTCTCTTGTATTTTTAACCATTCTTGGAATTGTTCATTCTCAATCATACCATGCAAATCGTCTATTGTAAATGTAAGTTCTTCTTTCGCATAGTTTTTAAGGAATCGATTGAATGACTTATTGGTACGAAGCACTGGAAGGGGTAAATATACCTCTTCTAAATCAGCCAAAGTGAAGAAATCTTCATCACTCATTATGCCTGATGTCGTTAATCCTGTTGTATCGCATACAACGTAATTAACATTAGCAATACCTTTTTTTACAGGGACAATATTCTCCTTGTCTAATACCTCCTCGAAGCTATCTTGAAACTTAGTAATGAATTCCCGGTAGTCTCTATGCTCTTTTATACACTTGTCAAAGTTTGGTATTAAAGAGAATACAGATCCAAGTTCATACTTATGTGATGTTAGGAGTTCTAATAGCCAGTAGAAGAATCTATTACCAGCTATGGCAGTCAACTCTTCGTTAAAGTTTGTCTCTTCATCTTGTAGTAAGACCTCGGTTTCGATGTCATTTCTATCACCTTTTGGAATCATATCACTATTCATAAGGAATGGGAATCCCCATGATGCCTTAGTTGGCAAATAGCAATATAGGATTGCGTCTTCTATCGGTTTAATGATAGCACCTTCGTGTTTGCAAGCAAATGACACACGTGTAGCATCAAAATTCTTATATTTCTCAGGAATTCTGCTACGGCCTGTATCAATCGTTTTATTGATAAGCGATTGTAGTTCATAGTCAATATCCTTCTCGTAATCATTAACTATCCATTCGTTATTGTTACGTTGGCAAATTCTTACCTCCTTACCTCCAATAACAACTTTAACCGAATTGATATTAGGGATAAAGAGTATAATGTTAGAGTCTGCAAACACTTCTTTGAATAAGTTCTCATAGCAGTTCTTCCCAATATGAAGAAGATGATTGTCGTCTGGTCTCAATGCTATTTGAACTCGAAATTTTTTTGAGGATGAGTTGAAAGCATTGTTTACTTCTGGTGCGACCTCTGAGTAGTCAGTCCAAACAGGCAAAATTGGCCAAGGTGCTTTAAGTCTTCTAATCTTAGAGGCCTTCTCGTCAAATCGAAAAGAGTATTGTCCCGTACGGAGATATACGTAGTGGTTATTAAGAAAAACGGTTTTGAAGCCAATGCCTTTATAACCAATAGCCTTTCTGTTAGCGACCTTCTCTTTTTCATTAATACCACATATACCTGAGATGTTTCGAACATTAAACTTGTCACCTGTATGCATAAACAAGAGGTAGTTGTCTGTTATATGAAACTCAACATCAACCAGTTTACCTTCAATAGGATAGTCATTCGCATTCTGAAGCAATTCATATACGAAAGTCGATTCTTTCGCACTAAGTTGCTTACTAAGCGTATCCAAAAAATTTGTTGCAGAACCAAAGTTTTTGGATTTATCATTATGTCTATCATCGAACAAAGTATCTATAAACCATTTAGGATCGATTTTTTGCGGTTGATGAGAATCTAAATCCAACAAAATTTCATAAGGGTTGAACTTATTTCTTTTTGACAGTTTCCAATGAAAGAGATAATATTCATCCTTTTTAAGCCCACGCAAGTCAAATGGGAAACTCAACTTAATGGGTTTCTCCTCTTTGTCATTTGGATAGAATGGAATATGGTCGAAGTTTGGCTTTCTAATGTCATCAACAACATTTGTATCAGCTTCTTCATCATAGTGATAGTAGCCAATAAACCGGCAGTCGTCAACCCCCCACATATCAAACAGGTCTTGCTCTGTCGTATCTTTAGGATTAACGACATTAACTTCATTGTGATTTGCTCTTAATGAGCGGCCTATCAATGTAACTATGTATTTATGATCTTCTGCTCTAAGGGCATCGATATTAATTCGACACTTAAAAGTACAAGGGCCTTCAGGAATGTCATCGCTATTCTTCGGTACATTCAAAAAGGTAGGGCAAAGATTTGTAGGGTTCCCATCCAGTGTAATATTGGAAATGTGTCCTTTATAATAGTCTGCTTTTTGAATGCTTTTAATCTCTGTAGAAAATACACCATGAAAGATAACCTGTGAGAAAAACTCTAAGATATCTTCGTCAGAAGCATGTAGCAATTGTTTACGATTAATATGTGTAGCCATAATTCTTAATCTTTACAGTTATTGAAACGTTGGTCGAAGTGAACCCAGGCAGTGCGATAGTCGGCGACGCGATCACAGCAGGTGAAGGGGGCTTCGTAGGTGATGGTTTGGCCGGCATAGAGCTCGCTGGTGAGGGTGTGGGCGCAGGTCTCACCGGGATGCATCTCACGGATGTGGTTCCATGTGGGGCGATCTACGCCTACGCCGATGAGCCCCTTTGAGCATGTGAAGACGATGCGACCGTGGCGGTCGTACCAAGTGTCGTTCTCATTCTGCTGGAGTACGGGGAACTGAATTTCGTACATTATGATGAGTTCGTCGAGGGTCAATCCGAGGGCCATTGCTGCCAATACGTCTATCTCTACTAAGGCCATGCGGCGTTCGAAGTAGTTACGCAAGGGTGTGTCGTGGTTCCACTCCTCGGTCAAGGTGTCCCATGGAGCAAGGCGTTTGTCCTTTATACTCCATTGCTCTTGCTTATAGGAGACATCCCACACTTCAGACCAAAGGTCGGCGTAACGAAACGTTACGCAGTTGAGACGTAGAGTGCGAGCATGCAATGCCTTTCTGTATTTCTCCTCGACTACTAATGGGAAAGAATCCATACGGCTGGATTGAAGATTCGAAGCACCAACAGTTTTCATATAGAAGTCCATGACAATAGAAGAACACATAGCGGTCATATCCACGGAGTAATCTCCGTTGCGGAACGCAACGGAGATTACTCCGTGGATATGTGCACTCTTGCGAGGCAAGAGTGCACATATCAACGTTCGTTCTCCTGCTTGGCTAAGCATTTTACGGAATCCAACCTTATAGTAATCCATCCAGTTTTCATAGATAGTATTACCATCTTCATCTTGACCTTTAGGGAAACCTTTTATCAAAGAGTTATATTCTTCAAGAGAGGTACAGGGAACATAGTTCGTTCGAGCAGAAAAATCATCATTGATTTTTTCTAAATCAATTGCATCGTAATCGCTATTAAGAATACACTGTTGACGAGGATTCTTATATAGAGGATTATTAATATAGAATTGAGGTCCAGTATATATCATTTCTTGTAATTCCCAATTGGGCATGCGTGTCTCTCTTTTCATCCAACCTTTATCTACAGCGCCAGTTTCATGGAAACATTCACTTACAATATGTTGTTGATCATAGAGGTGATTTGGGAAAGAACTCAATGTCTTTAATACATCAATAATCTCCTTATTATGAATACCTACTAGCTTAGTAGCTTCCCAATCATCCGAGTTCTCAAATGTTTTGGCAAGTACGCGTAGCTCTTCTTCACCAAAGTGAACAATGCGATTCTTGTGGGCGGCTGTATTCCAATTGCCCTCTTTATCCTTAATGCCGCCACAATCTCCGTGCCCATCGTGTGCAAAGCAAGCGTCCACTGTGTTGGGATGGAAAAGATTGCTGAGCGAAGCGAAGCGCGGTGATGAACTTCGGCGCGGGCCGAGAAGTTGATCACCATACACCGTATGGTGATGAACTTCGGCAAAAAGCCGAAGTTCATTTTGGTACTGGAAGTGGTAACGGAGACGCTTGTACAATTCACGGCGGAGAGGTTGTCCCTTCGGATCATCATAGATACTCTCTGGGCATAGAATGCCAATATATCCATTTTCGGCAGAAGCCAAGTCGAAAGTATTAGTTAATACACACTTATAGAGATTTGTTTGCTGACCAATGAGCAACGGATAGTTGGCAAACGCATTCATAAACACGCTTGAACACTGCACCTCCATTTGCTCATCTTCATAGATATGACGCATAGACTCGTCTTCCATAAAGCGAGTCTGCATGGCACGAGCATCCGGTGCTGATACTTTATGTATCATCACTTCGGGATAGCGCTCGCTCAAGACGGCCTTATCGTCGAATTGAAGCTTCAGCCAAGGCGGATTACCGCAAATAATGTCAAAACCATCACGAAGCCAGAATACTTCAATAAACTCCAGCATAGGGTGGAAGAAGTGATAGCGACCCGCCAAACGCTTGACTATCTTGAAGCGTTCGGGTTCTTCATCGGCAAAGAGCGTAGTTTGCGAGGTGGTGCTTTCCAGCATCTCCTCCTTACTCTTAGCCACAATCTGAGCCTGTTCTTCCGTCATGCGCTTACTTCCGTATTCGAATTCAGGTTCTTCGCACACCATGTTTGCTCCCACTATAGCACGCTGGGTGTTACGGTCAAGTTTGTCATTGCTTACATCAAGCAGGTTCTCAATTTCGCGCCAATACTCCTCACGAGTAGGAAGTGCGGCAGCATCTTGATATTCCCAAAACCAAAGGGCACACCAATAGTCCATCACAAGCTTCAGTTTATAGTAAGCATTGTCGTGACGGTAACGAGTATCGAAAATACGTTCCTTCTCAGCATACTTCTCGGCTTGGTCGTAAGCACGGAAAAGCATATTGTCTTGAGGAATCTCATGCGGCCAGATGTCGCGACGGTTGTTGGTGAGGTGCTCAATGTTCACCTGCGTTTCCATTGCTTCACGAAGCAGCAAGTCTATCTTAGCAGAAAGACGCTGAAGCGTTCTGAATTGATCCTCACCAATGGGAGCTGTCCAATCCTTTAAGCGGTCGGCCATCACCTTCGCTTCTGTAGCATGTTCCTTCTTCATATCCTTCAATCCGAGGGCTGCCAGCATGGCTTTATCGGGCAGAAGGAAATGATAGACCTCGTTGACGGACCGATTCACACGGGTGCGACCAAATTTCACCTTATGAGGCGCCTTGGTCCACCATTCGTTTGCCTCCAATTTGCGAGAACCTTTCTTAGCTTGTACCTCACCTCGAGCATACACCTTTAGCCAAGCTCCAATCACGGCATTACCCACAGTGAGGCGGTTGGCAAAGAAAGGTGTCTCCATATCCTTATGGATTACATTGAGCCAAAGCGAGAGTTTGCCCAGTTCGATGGCCGTAGGATTCAAGTCTACGCCATACACGTTATGTGTAGCGATATAGGCTTTCACTTTTTGTAGCTCATCGCGATAACGATCTGGAGCAGGTTTCTTCTCTACATATGTCATGTAGGCTTCTGCTAACTGGTTGATTACCTCGTTAAGGAAAGCCGCTGCACCAACAGCGGGTTCCAATATCTTCAAGTCGAGCAAGTCCATCGGTTTGCGCTTACCCTCACGCACCTCATCCACAATAACCTTGATGGTATATTTGATGGTGCTGCGAGTGAGTACTTCAGGGGTATAATAACTGGCCGATTTCTGACGGTCACGACCATTCAATCGATAAACAAAGGTGCCTCTTGGCAGACGACGAGGTTCACCTGTTTCATCATCGCAAATTACTTCACGGATGTCGAAAGCCTCCATGCGAGAATAGGGGACCAAGTAAGTGCCATCTTCTGGTGCACCAGCTTTGCATACCTCGATATAATCTTCTTCGGCATAGAAGCCACGATAAGCCAGCAAAGACTCATAGACAGATCCCAACTGGTTGACACCCAAGTTAGCATACGAGATGCGGCCACAATACTTTTTGCTTCGAGAGAGTGAAAGGGCACGAATAATCTCTTGCCATTTCACATTACGAATGCGTACATCGTGGAGTTGTTTCAAACGATTATCGTTGAACATCGGTGAGTCGATAGGGCGCACACGGAACGACTTGTTGTTCGCTTCATCATCCTTGTGGAAGCCCTTGGAAAGGACTGCAAACAGATGCTTGATACTGTCATCGAAGAAGTAACCATTGCGGGTCTCATCACTAATCAAACGTACTTGTTCCAAGTCGCGCAATGCTTCGAAGCTGTATCCACGCTTATAGACCTCATCGCCTGTGGGGAGAATCTCCAATTCTGGGCGACTCTCGGCAAAGAGGATAAAGAGCAGACGATAGACGATGGTCAAGCAATCGTCCTTCACTTCTGCCTCAAAGTCATCATCGGTCTCATCATAAATTACCGTACCATTTGCCTCAATGTGCTTCTTGCCAAAAGGACGATGGGCGATACTCTTCATATAGTAAAGTGCTTCGTTGGCCAAGGTCTCTACAGCCAAGATAACACCTTCCTTCAAGTCTTTGGTTACCTCATAGGCATTTTTATAACTCTCTTCAATCAGGCTGTCCATCAATACGGTCTGTCCATCAGCAGCCAATGCTTCTTTGTTCACCAGCAGTTGGAACAGGGCATAGTGATTGCGTGAGGATTTAAGCTGTCCTTGAGTATAGAGGTCGTCAATAGAGAACTGCAAGTAAGAACCACGAGCCCATTTATCCTTGTCGAAGAGGAACACTGTATTACCCGCCAACATCAAGATAAAGTGTGGACGACGTTCTTCGGGCATCAAGAAGATTTGGGTGACGGCCTTATTGATAATGGCCGGAGAGAAGTGATATTTCTCTTTGTTCAGATATTGAGCAGGAATCACATCTGCCCACTGCCCTGCATAATAGCGCTGCTGATGGGTATTCTTGTCCGGCTCAGATTCGTACTGTTGCTCGAAGAGTCCGGCTGGTGATTGCTCATCCACCGAAATCAGATGCTGCATCTCCATAATGAGCATGCTAATCTTGTCGCCACTTCGCAAGATGTGACGTACAGGAATCATTTCGATGACTTCACCATTATCGTTGACCACATAAGGCTCTTGATAGGCATGAACCGTATCATAACCTAATACCTTTAGTAGTGCTGTATGCCACTCATGAGTACGACGAATGGCATCCTTAACGCGAGGATGGTCGTTGATGATGAAGTTCTTGTAGTCTTCATATTGGGCACGCAGGGCTGTGAAAGGCTTATTAAGCTCTTTCATTTCGTCGGCAGTACGACCTGCACATTTCTGTACCTTATCTACAAAATCCTCGGTAAAATATCCAGAAGGAAAGTAGTCGCCTACGTTTTGTATAAATCGATATGTTATATTGTCTGCCATGGGGGATTATATATTATGGAATACGGCCAAAAGGCGCATATATGGTTCAGCATTATCGAGTGAGAAGAGGTCTTGGAAGAACTGACTGGATTGGTCAGTTATCTTCTGAACTTCTTCTTTCTCCTTCTTGTACATATTGTTTCGAGTGATAGTGATGTCTGCGTCATCAGCAAAAAGAGCATTAGCCGTATCAGCCCAAATCTGCAGCTTATGTTTATAGGCTTTCAGTTGTTCTTCCATTTCGGCACTCACTTTTCCTTGAGCTTCATACATGTATTTCACTAAGCCTTCATCAATTGCATTTTGGAGGTTTGCCTGCAAAATCTTAATATCCTCTTCTGAAGCACCTTGCATGAATTTGCTAATGATGGGGTACTTCTGAGTAAAATCGTAGAACGACATGGGTCGTTCGCGCAAAGCTCCATCCTTATCGAGGGGTACAACAAAGAATTTGCTGACAAGGTTTTGCCCCAATCCATTGCCATGACTGCCATAGAACAAGTAGTAGCTCATACCCTGAGGTAACTCGGGGTTGCGTACGGCCATGGCTTGCGACTTGGGCAATGAGGCCGTGAACTTGGTAAGCAAGTAGCTAATGATGGGGTGAATATCATATAGAGGCAAAAATTTGCTCCATTCGCTGTTTGTGCTCTTTCTTGAGTCTGCAATCGAACGATTCAGCCATGCTTTATCCATGGTTAGACGGAAGATGTTATCAGCAGGAAATGCTTCGCGAGGAATGTCATATAACACATCACGAAGTTCCTCATTATTCTTTACCTCTACATATGGTACAGTGGCATCTTCCATCATGGTTACATCACCATGATGAATGCTACCCGTAGCTTCCAATTCGGCAAACAGATCACGATAATAGCTCATATCATCAGCATAGAGTGAGAAACGTTTCTCGAAGATCTTATCATTCAAGCATTCAACGGCAGGAGTGGATACTACGGCATCAGCACGCTTGAATCCTCCACGTTGGCGACGACGAGAGGCGGTTTGTTCCACAACCTCTGTATCTCCAGTCATCAAGGCATCTCCAATGGCTTTCTCTTCATCTTGTGCTTTATAGAGTTCCATCACACTCATAGCATCGCCAAGGGTGTCATGTACTTCTTGCTCTTTGTGAAGCAATTTGTCGATAATGGTGAAGTCAGAACGAAGCCCTTCATCATTGGTCTTATTAACCAAGTAGTAGATGACAGGACGTTGCTTCTGACCATAACGGTCGATACGACCATTACGTTGTTCCAATGTAATCAGGCTCCAAGGGATATCATAGTTGAACATGATATGACAATAGTAGTGCAGATTGACACCTTGTGAACCACTATCGCTGGAGATAAAGACGCGAATTTTACTATCCTCTTTGGCGAAGTTGCCTACCATTTCTTCTTGTTCTGTATCCGAAAGCGAGCCGTCAAAACGTACCACTTGTTCTTTGTTGAGCTTAAACTCATGCATGATACGTTCTTCCAGATACTTCATAGTAGCAATACGCTCTGTAAAGATGACGATACGTTCTTTAGGATTCTTATTCCAAAGTTCGGTCAATACTTTCTTGAAAGCATCATAGCGGCTATCTTCGTAGTTCTTCACGAGACGGCGAACTTGCGCTGTCAGTTCAGACAAATCTTCACTATCATCTTTTTTACAACGCTCTTCAAGTGTGCCCAACGCAGCAATGGGTGATGACATGAAACTCTTGAATACAGTCAATGCAAAGAGTGCATCATTCTTGAATTCATCTTTTAGTGAGCGGAACTTTGTATGCTCCTTACTCAAAATCTGCTCTTCCTCATCAGTCAAAGTGACCTCTATCTTACGGATTTCGCGCTCTTGGAATTGACTGCGAATATGCGCATCGGCAATGTCATGTTTGAAACGACGCACATAGTAAGGCAGAATGTCCTCCTTGGTATATTCTCCGTTGCGAGGAATGGATATTGGCTCAAGCATTCTCATCAAGTTAGCAAATGATTCGGCACTACCATTATGGGGAGTGGCAGAGGTTAGAATCATCGAATCGCACTTCTGTGCCAAGAACTGTGCCAAATCACCACGAAGGCTGCTATCATTAGCTACCTTATGGCATTCGTCAATCACAATAATATCCCAATGTGTTTTTTCGAGCCAAGCACGGAAACGGCCATTATTCTTCAGCGTATCAATAGAGATGATAGTCTTGTCGTAGTAGTCAAACGGATTCTTATTAAGCGGAATCTCGTTCTGAATCTTTGCCACACCAAGGCTATCCAGACGGACCAAAGGAATGGCAAAGCGATTCCATATTTCTTCCTGGAACTGAGCTAATATACTTTTTAACGCACACACCAGTATGCGTTTGCCACGGCCACGTCTAATCATTTCAGCCAAGAAGATACCCACCTCGATGGTCTTACCCAAACCTACACCATCTGCAATCAGCAGACGAGGGCGAGGCTGTTCAAAGGCCTTCAAAGTCGGTGTCATTTGATATTCTGCTACATCAAAAGCACCACCTTGGGCTACAGTAATCTTTTGAGAAAAATAAGCATTGCTACGCAAAGCTGTTTCAATGAGTAGGCGTGTCTTTCGCCAGCGAGGATCATCGTCGCTGACCAAATGTGCATTGATAGGGCTGACAATCTCAATATTATTATCAAGATCCGTGTCAAAGATAAAGCTATGGTTGCGCACCAATTCGCTTACCCCCATGACATAAAGCAAATGTCCACCGTCATAGTTACGGTCGACATTAGTTATTAGAAAGTCCTCACCACGCACCGTGATGCGTTGTCCCGGAGAATAATTTATCATATTTTACTACTTCATTAAAATGAGTACTACTTACTACCGGACGTAAAATCCGAATCCTTCAACGTGGGTCTTCCGCTCACTAAAAGTTCGCGTATATCCACCTCTAATAGGTGTGCAATTTTTGTCAGCGTGATAAGATCTGGCTGATTTGTATTCGTACACCACTTTGAAATTGTAGAGTACTCTCTGCCTAAATTCTCGGCCAACCATTTGTTAGTTCGCTGTTTCTCAGCTAACACCACTTTTATTCTATTGATACGTTGTTCCATCGTCTCATGATTATATTTCCTTGCAAATATATCGAATTTAGCTGTAAAACAGGGAGTAGAAATGTGAAAAAGAATCTTTTGAAATCTATAAATTGTTCTGTAGGTCAATAAAAATGATTATAGATGCTACATAACATAAAAATGACTTGCATGATGGCTCTACTGAACGCAGATTTCGCTTACCCAATGTAACACTACTTGTGACTTTGCGTTGCAGTTTAGCAGTGGCACAGAGATAGAAGTATATAAGGGCGAAATAATTTTGATTGATATGTGCAGACTAATGAATATCCTCCAGTGGGCGTTGTCGTAAGTATTACATTCTGTGCCATGGAAGATTTCTACCACATTACGGATGGTAATGGGCTGATGCAGCGGATTTTCTAATTTGAATATCACTAATTTTTTGTCAATTGCTTAATTATTTACTTTGTACCAACAATGAGCAAGTACTTTTATGGGCTCATCAAGGGTGATAATAGCTTTACGCAAACTATCTGTACAGTACATGAGTTCCATCATATTCTCTTGAAGATAAAAGTTCCCGAAGATACTATCACATTGGGCACAACCGAACGAAGGGTATGCCTCTCCAATTGTCTTACTATATCTTGGTTTTATTTCGCCCATAATGAATGTTTCAGACGGATGCTCATATATATATTTCTTAAGTCCTTTGATGATAGATGGATTGAATGTAATATCTTCATCCATCATTAAATGCTGCCCATCAATCATTACGCCTTCTTGTGAAAAGAGACGATTGACGAAATATACATCATTTTTTCTATGGCACTTCCAACATCCATTTTTATAGAAGCACAATTCAACTTTGTTGATTTCAGTTTGTTTTGCAAATCTTATCTTACCATCAATAAGGGAATGAAGGAACGTTGATAATTCTATTTGATTATTAGAATTATCATTCATTACTGAATTGAGACAAACAAGCTTCTTATCTGTTTGGGGTATAAGATTAAAACATGGGAGGCTCTGTTCTTGATAAGACGAGTTTACGGCTGGCAGTAGTAGCCAACATCCGCAAACACGTTCTTTACGCATAGCTTTGTATGTGGCTTCTACATTGCGAGGACATTTGCACACGTTGAAAGCCACTTTGTATGTATCATGTTCAACAACAACATCTGCATTCCATGTAGCAGACTTTACTTTGGTTATATAGTTTAGACCCATGTCTTTGCAAACGTCAAGTATTGTTGATATGATTATTTCTTTTTCCATAATCATTATTTTATTTATTTTTCTTTCTCTCTCCTTTCTTTTACCTTTTCTAATCCTGGCATCTTTTTAGCCAATACACTTTCTCCTGCAGGAAAGTAAAGCGGAAAGACCTGCGATAAGAAACAGACAATATCACTACGCTTTTTGCCCATGTTGAAAAAAGCAGAACAAACAAAATACATAAGATCTTGTTGACTACATGTATTTGTTAGCTGAATGGTTGTTGAGGGAGTGATTATCAAACCGTGTTCTGCAAATGCGCAAGCACTGGCAAGAATAGCTTTCTGTTCTTCCTCAGTGAACATCTTGATTTTATCTGCTAACCATTCAAGTTCTCTTTGCTGAAGTGCTTGATGCTTTTCGGTCTGATGTTCCAATAGAATTGCTACATTTTCTTGTTGCTTTTCGGTCAAGGCATTTTCCAATGCTTGATTCTTTCGCTTAAGGACGTTAAATTTCAGTAATGCGGCAATGTACATACAGAAATAACCTACTGCAATATCGAATATCAGAACAAGCAGATAATTGCTGTTTGAATTTTTGGTATTCTCAGCCATATACTCACTGATAGGAATCACGACAAATAGCATGATGATGGCTATTGCATAAAGCACTCTGTATCGTGTTTTATAACTTACCTGTGGTAGGGAGGCAAACAAAAAGGCGATAATCAAAACGGCAATTATTGCACCGAATGGTATGAAAGATGTTCCCATAGGTTTATCGCTCAGTTTGAGGATTAATTACAATGCGCCAATAGCCACCATGGTCTGCTCCTTCACGAGACAAAATACCCATAGAACGAAGCTTTGAAATATGTTTTTCTACGGCTCGGGAGCTTATACCTATTTTATAGGCCATTGTTTCTGCAGACATTGATGGGTCGGAAATGACGAAATCAATAATCTTTTGTGCGGTTTTCCCAATGCTTTTAGATTTGTTTCTCGAATCTCCGAACTTTTTCTCCGAACCTTTTTGCATTATCTCCGAACTTTTCTCCGAACTTTCTTGCGTATTACCGAAGGTTTTCACCGAACATTCTTCGCTTACAGGGTACTTTTCGAGGGTATTATTTACCCTGTTGGCCACTTCTTCAACAGACATTCTTGCATTCTCTCCCCAATTCAGATTATAGAAGGTGGTATAGAAAGAGGTTGCTTCCGTTTGATATTGCGGTTCTTTTCCTTGCAAGAAATTAGGTAATTTCTCTGTAAGCTCCCGCATTTTGCGTAAACCGGAGCCACGTTTCTCCATATAGTCCAACTGTGTGAACATATCTGCAATGACAGGGTTGCGGCGCATGGACGGCACTTTGTATATGTCACGGTCTTGAATCTGTGTACCGTCAAGCATTGCACCCGGTGATACTAGTTCTACTCGGTCATCATAAATGTCGATATGTACTTCACCGCCCATCACGGTGTAATCCCGATGGATAAGGTGGTTTACCAATCCTTCAAAGATGGCGCGGTCTGAATAGTCCGGTAGGTTTAGACGATAGTTAGGCATCTTCACCCAACCACTCATGGTATAGTTCTTGATGAAATCCATACCATATTTTAAGAGCAGCACAAGGTTAGCCCGATGTTCCACGGAACTGATGGCATCATCCTTATATAGTCCAGTCCAACGGGTACAGAAAATACGCGATTGAAATACGGTGCAATTATCCACAAACAGCAATCCTGCATTGGTCAGTTTGCCGTCAGGAGTTACCAGTCCGAATGATTCCAGATACTTGTCATTCCATTCCTGATGGGTTTGCTCACGGAAAGTATTGGCGAGAATGATGAAAGAATGTTTGCTGGCATCCACTTGGGTAGGCAGTGAATCCCAAGTCATGTGCGTACCTTTCAATACCAATGAAAGAAGTTGTTGCGAATTACACTCCACGCTTTCATTGCCAACTCGTACATATGCGGTACGTGTTCCATCCTGATAATAATAATAAGGTGTAAGCGTTCCTGCCTTTACTTTCACTTCAAGCAGGGTATGCCCTTCATGTTCTATCGGAATAAGTTGAACTTCCGGCACAGGGTCAAGTCGTGCCTTTATCATTTCACTGATAAAATCAGCATCGGCTTGTGGATTCTCCAACCCTACAATTACGCCGTCATCATTCACTCCATAGAACAAATTGCCGCCATCCGTATTGGCGAATGCCGACACCGATTTAAGCCATGACTTCACCTTCTTACGTTCCAACATTTCCTTGAAATCGTAAGTCGAGCATTCTGCTATCAATGTATTGTTATGTATCTGCATAGTTTCCTTATTGTTGTTTGGATATAACATCCCAATATCATACACAAAGGTAAGGATAAAACCGAAGAATCTGTTAAATTTGCCACAGACTTTTGATTATTATGCGTTTATATCACGATTTTTATTAAATAAATCCGTACTTTTGCAGTTAAGAGCTGTTGTTGCTTATGAATGCTTATTTTCAGATTTGCGTTATATTTGCAACACGTGTACGCAAGTCGCTGATAGATATATCACGTTGATTTTGAGGAAGGAAGAATGGATAGGGAAGGCTTTCCCGGATTTTAAAGTGAAAGATACGGAAGGGAAGGAGTGGAGCAATACCGATGTGACGGGACGTCCTATGGTCCTGAACTTCTGGTATACCGGCTGTGGTCCTTGTATCCGTGAAATGCCGGAGCTGAACAAATGGATGGAAGTCTATCCTGATGTAACCTATCTTGCTACGACTTTTGACAGTGCTGCACAAATAAAGAAAATTGTAGAGAGCCGTCCTTTTCTCTTTACCCAGATAGCCGATGACTTGTTTTTCTTCGAGACCTTTCATGTGAGCGGTATGCCGGTCACTATACTGGTGGATAAGAAAGGCATTATCCGCCATATAGAACAAGGTACTGGAACTGCGAAACTTCGGTATATGCAGGATAAGTTGCAGAAACTTGTCAGCGAATAATTCTTTCTTGATGAATAGGGGATAAGGATTTCAGAGGATTTCTTTTGCTCTTTCACAGATTATCATACCTTTGCGAATATAAATCTAAGGAAGGGGAAGGTTATGATAAAACATCTTTTTTTAATATTGGGACTGCTTGCGGCACTCACTGCTGAGCCGGTTCTGGCTTGTACATCTGCCGTCGTTTCTGGAAAGGTTACTCCTGACGGCCGTCCGTTGCTATGGAAAAACCGTGATACGGACTATCTGCGAAATCATGTTGCTTATATAAAAGGGGAGAAGTATAACTTCATTGCCGATGTGAATAGTGCTAACTTTCCTGCCTTGAAAGAGGCATGGATGGGTACAAACTCCGTTGGTTTTGCCTTGATGAACACCCAATCCTACAATCTGGTGGAAGTGAAAGATGGGGAAGAACGGGGGGCAGCCAACGGGAGGATTATCTACCGTGCTTTGGAGGTTTGTGCCACGGTGGAGGACTTCTGCCATTTTCTTGATACCATCACCAAGCCCAGCCTGATAGAAGCCAATTTTGGCGTGATTGATGCCAAAGGCGGTGCCGCCATGTTTGAGGTGGATTACTATAAATATACGATGTATGATGCCAATGATCCGAAGGATGCTCCTTACGGTTACATTGCCCGTACGAACTTTTCTTTTGCCGGTGAGGTGAACCGGGGAGCGGGTTATGTACGCTATATGGAGGCAGACCGGGTACTGATGAGAGCTTCTGCAATGGGGGGAATTACGCCACAGGGTATCTTCAATGATCTTTCACGTTCGTTTCGCAATGGCATGCTCGATATTGATTTGAGGAGCGGGAAGTTTAATCGCCCGCAAGGTTCCGGTTGGTTTGTCGACCAGGATTTTATTCCCCGTAACAGCACTTCTTGTTCCATTGTGGTGCAGGGCGTAAAACCGGGTGAGAAGGCGGAACTTACTACGATGTGGACAATGCTGGGATATCCTCCTACGGGCATTGCCGTGCCACTTTGGGTGAAGGATGCGGATAAATTTCTGCTTTCGATGGTATGTTGGGACAAGGCGTGTGCTGCCGCTCCGCTCAGTGATTGGTCACTCCGGCTTTCCAATAATGTCTTCTGTTACAATCAGGGGATGGGAACCAATCGTTATCTGAATTGGGAAAAACTGTACAATATGGAGAATAACGGCTATATGCAACAGCTTGTTCCGGTGGAGGCGGAGGTGTTTCGCCGTACATGCCCATTGTTGGACAGTTGGAGACAGCAAGGAAGCATTGATTCTCAAGAAATGCAGAAGCTTTATCAAGATGTGGAAGCACTTGTCCGAAAGGCTTATACGCCTTTGATGGAGCAATGACAGTATTCCAGTATTTCCCTTTCCTGCTCCGGGTGGAACCAGCGGATTTCCTCGTCCCGTTTGAACCAGGTCATTTGCTTACGGGAATAGATGCGTGAGTTCTGCTTTATCTTCTCAATGGCAAAGGGTAATGTCCATTCGCCGTCCAGGTACTTGAATATTTCTTTGTAGCCTACTGTATTCAGGGAATTTAGACTTTTATGCGGATAGACCATGCGCGCTTCTTCCACCAAACCCTCTTCCACCATTTGGTCCACCCGGCAGTTGATGCGTTCATAAAGCTCTTCCCGGTCACGCGTTAATCCTATTTTGATAATACGGAAGGGGCGTTCTTTCTTTTGTTGGGTGCGGAAGGAAGTGTAGGTCTTGCCCGTCATATAGCAGATTTCCAAAGCATGGACTACGCGTTTTGGGTTTTTCAAATCTACTATTTTGTAATATTCCGGGTCCAACAGCTTAAGTTCCGCACAAAGTCTTTCCAGACCTTCTGTTTCGTATTTGTGCAGCATGAGCTGGCGTGTATCGGCATCTACGGTCGGAATGTCGTCAATGCCTTTACAGACTGCATCTACATACATCATTGAGCCTCCGGTCAGCAGTATGGTGTTATGCTTTGTAAACAAGTCTTCCAGCAGCTTCATCACTTCCGCTTCGTATTGGGCGGCACTGTAATAGTCTGTCAGCTTTAGGGTACCGACGAAGTGATGCTGTACCCGTTGCAGCTGCTCCGGTGTAGGGGCAGCCGTGCCTATCTTTAAATCTGCATAGAGTTGTCTCGAATCGGCCGAGACGATACAAGTATGGAAATGTTCTGCCAATCGGAGGCTTAATTCTGTTTTGCCTACTCCGGTGGGGCCGATAAGTACGATTAGGGTGTGCATGCGGGTATAAAATTCAGGCGCGAACCATAACAATCCGCGCCTTTCTGAAGGGGAATAATGTCTGTTTAATATTTTTCTTCTTCGAAGGAGTTCCCGGCTTCGTCCAAACCGCCGAAACCCTCTTTGTCGAAATCTTCCATATCGAAGTCTTGGTCGCCGTAAAAGTTTTCGTCCAAATCCAGGGAACCGCCGGCAGCTGCCATTTCTTCAAAGTCAACGGTCTGCTTGGGAGCTTCACCCGCTTTCTTGGTGCATTTGGCGCCTTTCATTTCTTTTCCGGTAATGATTTCAGAAAGCTCGATGAAGAAGCAGCGTTCAGTCATATAATCGAATACATAGAGAAGTTTCTGCTTCTCGTCTTCAACCAGTTCGCTCAGCTGGGTCTCTTTCATCACCCAACTGTCCATTTCCGGATTGTCGTCCATTTCTTCCAGCGTAATTTCTTTCTCTTTTTCCCAGTCATCATCGCAAATGAAGAAAGAAGTCATCTGGTCGTTGGTGTAGCCTGCCGACTTTAGAATCGCTTCATGGAAGTCATAAAAGGTAGCTTCCGGGTCTATCTGTATTTCTCTGACAAAATCGTCCACCTCATCAGAGATGATTGTAAATCTGTAGATCATGATGATTTATAATTTATGATTTCTGACTTCTGATTTTGTGTAAATCATACGTTTTTCATTTTCCTGCGGGGATAATGCCGCGGGCTGATTCACGTATAAAGTTTACGATATAGCTTATTTCCGGTGTCATTTCCATTTCATCCTCGATTTTCTTCAAGGCATCCGTATTGTTCAGACCGCCTTGATAGATAATACGATAGGCATCATGGATTTTCTCGATGGTCTCGTTGGAGAAGCCACGGCGGCGTAACCCTACCACATTGATTCCCGCATAGCAGATAGGCTCGCGTCCGGCAATGATGTACGGCGGGATGTCCTTGCTGAAACGGCAGCCGCCCTGTATCATACCATAACCGCCCACATGGCAGAATTGGTGCATCAGTACATTGGCGCTGATGATGGAATAATCGTCGATGACAATTTCACCCGCCATTTTTGTAGAGTTGCCAATGATACAGCCGTTGCCTATCAGGGCATCGTGCGCCACGTGCACACTTTCCATTAGGAGATTGTTATTGCCGACGATGGTTCTGCCTTTGGCAGCTGTACCGCGGTTGACAGTTACGTTTTCACGTATGATATTGTTGTCTCCGATTTCAGCAGTGCTTTCCTCCCCTCTGAACTTTAAATCCTGGGGAATGGCACCGATAACGGCTCCCGGGAAAATGGTGTTTCCATTACCGATGCGTGCACCGTACAGAATGTTGGCGTTTGCCATAATCTTGTTGTTATCACCGATTACCACATTCTTGTCAATGAAAACAAAAGGAGCAATCTCTACGTTTTCCCCGATTTTAGCTTCGGGATGAATATACGCTAAGGGACTTATCATATTATTTACGATTTAGCTATTTACGATTTACGATTGAGAATACTTGCGATTTACTGTATATACGATTTTATCCGAATGTGATAATTCTCACGAGTAATTTGAATCGTAAATCGTAAATAGTCTAATCGTAAATTTTATTATTTGTTCTTAACTATTTGTGCCATAAACTCTGCTTCGCAGACCACCTTTTCGCCTACGAACACATAACCTTTCATGGTGGAGATGCCGCGGCGTATGGGGGCCATCAGCTCTACACGGAAGATGAGCGTGTCTCCCGGTACCACTTTCTGGCGGAATTTCACACCGTCAATCTTCATGAAGTAGGTGGAGTAACGTTCCGGTTCGTCCACTGAATTCAGTACAAGCAAACCTCCCGTCTGTGCCATTGCCTCTATCTGCAACACACCGGGCATTACGGGTTCCTGCGGGAAGTGTCCCTGAAAGAAAGGTTCGTTGGAAGTTACGTTCTTGACACCTACAATGTAGTTGGCACCTATTTCTATGACTTTGTCCACCAATTGCATCGGGTAACGGTGAGGCAGAAGTTCGCGGATGCGGTTTACATCCATAATCGGTTCGCGGTTGCAGTCGTAGGTAGGGGCTTGTATTTCGTGCAAACGGATTTCCTTGCGCATCTGGCGGGCGAACTTATTGTTGATAGTGTGTCCCGGGCGGGTAGCGATGATACGGCCCTTGATGGGCTTGCCTATCAAGGCCAGGTCACCGATGACATCAAGTAACTTGTGGCGGGCGCATTCATTGGGCCACACCAAAGGTTTGTGGTTGATATATCCCAATTGTTTGGCGTCCATATGAGGAACACCCATCACGTCGGCCAGCTTGTCATAGTTCTCCTGGGACATTTCGCGTTCGTAAATAACAATCGCATTGTCAAGGTCGCCGCCCTTGATAAGACCGGCTTGCAGCAACGGCTCAATTTCGCGTACAAACACGAAAGTACGGCTTGCGGCGATTTCATCCTTGAACTTCGTCATGTCCTCCAGCGTTGCAAACTGGTTGGGGAGGATGTTGGAATCGTATGATACCAATACATTCAAGCTGAAGTTCTCGTCCGGCAACACGATGATGGAAGAGCCGGTTGTTTCGTCACGGAATTCAATTTTGGACTTGATGATATAGAAATCTTTTACGGCATTTTGTTCTACAGTGCCTACGCGCTCTATTTCGTTGACATAATATTGGGCGCTTCCGTCCAGAATGGGAAATTCCGGTCCGTTTACCTGTATCAAGCAGTTATCGATACCCAATGCATAGAGGGCTGCCATACCATGCTCCACTGTGCTCACCTTTACTCCGTTTTTGGAGATTACAGTTCCACGGGTAGTTTCGGATACGTTGTCTGCAACGGCATCGAAGGTAGGCTGTCCTTCCAAGTCGATACGTTGGATTTTGTATCCATGGTTATCCGGAGCAGGATTGAAAGTAACGGTTAGGTCAAGTCCCGTATGAAGACCTTTTCCACTAAGCGAAAAGCTATCTTTTAGAGTCTTTTGTTTTAACATTGGTTACTTATTTAATAGTTGTTTAAGTTCATTCAATTCTTTGCGGAGCTGGCGCAGTTCCACTTGCATTTCCGGCAAACTTCTTTGTGCGATGGATGCCTTGAAATATTGTTTCAGCTCCATAGGAGGGGTACCGATAAGCTGGCTACCGTCCTTTATGCTACTGGGAACACCAGACTGTGCGCCAAGGTTCACTTTGTTGCCAATATGAATATGACCTGCAATGCCTACCTGCCCGCCGAACATGCACCATTCTCCTATCTTGGTAGAACCTGCTACACCTACTTGCGCCGCCATTACGGTGTGGGAGCCTATTTCATCATTGTGTGCCACCTGAATCAAATTATCCAGTTTCACACCGCTATGTACGATGGTGGCTCCCATAGTAGCACGGTCCACACACGTGTTGGCACCGATTTCCACATGGTCTTCCAGGATAGTGATACCTATTTGCGGTATTTTTTCATAGCCCTCGGAAGTGGGGGCGAAGCCGAAACCGTCTGCACCGATAACGCAACCGGAGTGCAGGATGCAGTGGTTTCCTACCCGGCAATCGTGGTAGATGGTGGAGTTAGCGTAAATAATACAGTCATTGCCCACTTTGGCACCGCTGCCAATCGTGACGTGCGGATGAATGACCGTATTGTCTCCCACCTCTGCGTATTCGCCAATGCAGGCAAAAGGCGCAATGTAAACATCCTTGCCAATTTTAGCTGTCTCGGCAACAAAGGCCAGAGAGTCAATTCCCACCCGCTTTGGCTTGCTTTGCTCATAAAGATTTAGCAATTTAGCAAGACTTTCATACGCATTGTCCACTTTAATCAGGGTGGCTTTCACTTCTTGTTCCGGAACAAAGTCCTTGTTTACCAGAACAATGCTTGATTGGGTTTCGTATATGTAGGGGGTATATTTGGGGTTGGATAGAAAGGAGATGGCTCCCGGTATTCCCTCTTCGATTTTCGCAAAGGTGTGAACGGTAGCATTCTCGTCTCCAACAATTTCTCCTTGGATAAATGTTGCAATTTGTTTAGCAGAGAACTCCATGTCTTATTCTTGTTAGATGGTTTCAAAACGCAAATAACGGACTTTTTTTTTATATTTCCTTGTCCTGAGGTGAATATTTTATACTTATCTATGCAAACGTTGGTAGCATAAGTAGTACTTTTTTACTTTCTTGGACAGAAGAGAGATATTGAGCATATCCGATGCTTCGGCAATATTCTTGATGCTGCCGTCGTTGTAGAGGATGTCAATACTGTCATCTGCCTCGTCGTACATATTCTTCTCGATGCTGGGGGTAGAGATGAAATATCTCGCTTCGGAGAGAGGGATGTTCAGTTGTTCACTGATTTGCAAAGTTAGTTCTTTTTTCCGTTCCTCACTAATAGGTTCGGTAGAAATCTCGACTTTGAAGATGTTTCGGTTAATCATGCCGGCGCTCAAGGTGGACAAAACCTTGTCCGAATGGCGGCTCCATACCTTGAGGGCAGTCCAGATGTCATTATCGTCCAACTGAATGAAATTCTCCAAACATTCGGGATTGTTGTAGAATGCCTCCCGGCTGATGTCGTTGTATAGAAAGAATTTCAAGGCGGGTGAGGCAAAGAGGTCTATGCCGCGGCTTGCCAGTTCCTTGGCGCGGAGCAGGGTGCTAATCAGCATTTTCTCGTAGGCAACGGAGGTTTTGTGCAGATAGACTTGCCAGTACATCAGGCGGCGGGCAGTGAGGAAGTTCTCAATAGAATAGATGCCTTTGGACTCTACTACCAGGTGGTCATCCTTTACATCCAGCATCTTGATAATGCGGGCGGAGCCAATGTTGCCTTCGGTCACTCCGGTATAGAAGCTGTCGCGGCGCAGGTAGTCCAGGCGGTCCATATCCAGTTGCCCGCTTACCAGTTGGTGCAGGAAGCGCTTGGGGTATTCATCCTTGAAAATTTGAATGGCGAGTGTCAACTGTCCGTTCATTTCCTTGTTGATACGTTCCATTAGCATCAAGGAGATGTCTTCGTGGGAGACGCCCTGCACGATGGTATTTTCCAGTACGTGGGAGAAGGGGCCGTGGCCGATGTCGTGCATCAGGATAGCGGCTTCCACAGCTTCGGCTTCGCTGTCGAAGATAAAGTTTCCTTTGGTGGCAAGTTGCTGGATGGCCTCACTCATCAGGTAGAAGGCTCCCAAAGAGTGTTGGAACCGTGTATGCTGCGCACCGGGATATACGACAGAGGACAACCCCAGTTGCTTGATACGGTTTAGACGTTGCAAAAGAGGATGTCGTACAACATCGTACAACAACCCCTTTGGTATGTTGATGAACCCGAAGACAGGGTCGTTGATAATCTTTCTTTCGAACATTAAGCGTTAGTCGTTAATCACTTTTTTCAACTCTTCCGCCATCTGTGCCTGCACTTCTTGGGCTGCTTTTCGGCTGGCGGCGGCGAAGTTCTCTGTCTTGTCCACGTAGATGATGCCACGGCTGGAGTTGACAATCAGGCCGCAAGTCTTGTTCATGCCATACTTGCAGACTTCTTCCAGGGAGCCGCCTTGTGCGCCTACGCCGGGAACCAATAGGAAGTGTTCGGGAACAATCTTGCGGATATCTTCGAAGGCGCGGCCTTGTGTGGCGCCTACTACGTACATCATCTGTTCGTCACTGGCCCACTCCTGGGATTTGCGGAGCACTTTTTCGAAGAGGCGTTCGCCGTTGGTGTCTTCCGTCAGCTGGAAGTCGTGCGAGCCTTTGTTGCTGGTCAACGCAAGCAGGATTACCCATTTGCCTTCGTACGTAAGGAACGGGGTCACACTGTCTTCGCCCATGTAGGGAGCTACGGTTACGGAATCTATATCCAGCTCTTCGAAGAAGGTACGGGCATACATGGCAGAGGTGTTCCCGATGTCACCGCGTTTGGCGTCGGCGATGATGAATTGGTCGGGATAGTTCTGCTTGATGTAGTTTACGGTTTTCTCGAAAGCTATCCAGCCTTTCACGCCCATGCTCTCATAAAATGCCAGATTGGGCTTGTAGGCGATGCAGAGGTCGGCAGTAGCGTCGATGATGGCTTTGTTGAAAGCGAATATAGGGTCTTCCTCTTTCAGAAGATGTTCGGGTATTTTCTTGATGTCGGTGTCAAGACCTACGCAAAGGAATGACTTCTTGCGCTTGATGTTCTCGAATAATTGCTGTTTGTTCATATTATTTTTTAGTTACGGGTTACTTATCACTGCCTTACAGTTCGCTCTCTTTCAGTCTTTCTGCATTTTCCGCCACAATCAGGTGGTCGATGCAGTCTTGGATGTCTCCGTCCATGAAGGCGGCGAGATTGTAGATGGTGTAGTTGATGCGGTGGTCCGTGATGCGTCCTTGCGGATAGTTGTAGGTGCGTATCTTGGCGGAGCGGTCGCCAGTGCTGACCATCGTCTTACGCTTGGAGGCGATGTCGTCGATGTACTTCTGGTGTTCCTTATCGTAGATGAAGGTACGCAAGCGCGAGAGGGCGCGTTCCTTGTTCTTGGGCTGGTCGCGCGTCTCGGTACATTCGATGAGGATTTCTTCGACTATGCCTGTGTTGGGATTCTTCCAGTTGTAGCGCAGGCGCACGCCGGATTCCACCTTGTTCACGTTCTGACCGCCGGCACCACCGCTTCGGAAGGTGTCCCACTTGATTTCACCTTCGTTGATAACTACGTCGAACTCTTCGGCTTCGGGAAGCACGGCTACGCTGGCGGCTGAGGTGTGTACCCGTCCTTGCGTTTCTGTGGCCGGTACGCGCTGCACGCGGTGCACGCCCGATTCATATTTCAGTGTGCCGTATACATTGTCGCCCGTCACGGAGCAGACAATTTCCTTGAAACCGCCGGCTGCACCTTCGTTGGCGCTGGATATCTCCATTTTCCATCCCTTGGATTCGCAATACTTGGTGTACATGCGGAAGAGGTCGCCGGCAAAGATTGCCGCTTCGTCACCACCCGTGCCGCCACGAATTTCGAGGATGGCATTACGGCCATCCTGCGGGTCGGCGGGGACGAGCAGCAGCTTTATCTGCTCTTCCAGTTCCGGTTGGCGGGCTTGGCAGGCATCCAGCTCTTCGCGTGCCATTTCCCGCATTTCCTGGTCTGTTTCGTTGGCGATAATTTCTTTGGCTTCTTCTATGCCGCCCAGTACTTGCATGTACTCTTTGCGGGCATTCATCAGGTCGCCCAGTTCTTTATATTCTTTGGTGAGCTTGACGTAACGCTTCTGGTCCGCAATCACTGCCGGGTCTGTAATCAAGGTCGACACTTCTTCGAAGCGGGCGACAAGCCCTTCCAGCTTTTCGAGTATGGTATTGTTGTCTGCCATATATTTAATACTTGAACTCTCCGAATTCGCTCTTGATAATCAGTTCTTTCTTGTCGCTTTCTTCCACGCGGCCTACAATCTGTGCATCAATGTTGAAACTCTTCGAAATAGCAATCACCTCTTCTGCATGTTCGGGAGAGAGGTACACTTCCAGGCGATGCCCCATATTGAACACCTTGTACATTTCGCTCCAGTCCGTATCGCTCTGCTCCTTGATGGTCTTGAACAACGGTGGAACGGGGAAGAGATTGTCTTTGATGACACGGCAGTTGTCTCCCACAAAGTGCAGTACCTTGGTTTGTGCGCCGCCCGAGCAGTGTACCATACCGTGGATTTGGGGACGGAGCGCATCAAGCAGTTTCTTAACTACCGGTGCGTAGGTGCGGGTGGGGGAAAGTACCAGCTTTCCTGCATCCAGCGGACTGTCTTCGACACTGTCTGTCAGTTTTAGCTTGCCACTGTATACCAGCTCTTCGGGTACAGCCTTGTCATAGCTTTCAGGGTATTTCTCTGCCAGGTATTTGGAGAATACATCGTGGCGTGCGCTGGTCAGTCCGTTACTGCCCATACCGCCATTGTATTCTTTCTCATAAGTAGCCTTTCCGTAAGATGCCAGACCTACAATCACATCGCCCGGACGGATATTGGCATTGTCTATAACATCTGAGCGCTTCATGCGGCAGGTCACTGTCGAGTCTACGATAATGGTACGTACAAGGTCGCCCACGTCGGCTGTTTCGCCACCGGTGGCATAAACGCCTACACCCATTTCACGGAGTTCAGCAAGCAGTTCGTCCGTACCGTTGATGATGGCGGAGATTACTTCGCCGGGAATGAGCAGCTTGTTGCGTCCGATGGTGGAAGATACCAGAATGTTGTCTACCGCACCCACACAAAGCAGGTCGTCGATGTTCATAATCAGTGCATCTTGTGCAATGCCTTTCCACACACCCAGGTCGCCGGTTTCCTTCCAGTACATATAGGCAAGACTGGACTTGGTGCCTGCTCCATCGGCATGCATAATGTTGCAATACTCCGGGTCACCGCCCAAAATGTCGGGGATAATTTTGCAGAAAGCCTGCGGGAAAATACCTTTGTCGATATTCTTGATGGCGTTGTGCACATCTTCCTTTGATGCGCTGACGCCTCGCATCATGTATCGTTGATTACTCATGAGATAATAGGTTTGTTCAATTGAATGTGCAAAGATACATCTAATCTTCTACAACACAAAGCGAGGCACAAAGTTTCTCGCCTTTGTGCCTCGCTATAGAGTTGTGTATTTATCAGAATTGTACCTGGGGAGCTTGTTCCGCTCCTTCTGCCGCTTCGAAATAAGCTCGTTTCTCAAAACCGAAGAGACCGGCAAGGATATTCTTGGGGAAACGGCGAATGGCTGTATTGAAGTTCTTGGCTGCATTGTTGAAGTTGGTACGTGCTACGTTGATACGGTTTTCCGTACCTTCCAGCTGTGCCTGCAGTTCCAGGAAATTCTGATTTGCTTTCAAGTCCGGATAGTTCTCCGTGATGGCAAGCAATTTACCGAGGGCGGAAGTCACCGCACCTTGTGCTTTCTGATATTCAGCCAGCTTTTCCGGAGTAAGGTCTGCAGCATCCACTTTGATTTGAGTGGCTTTGCTGCGGGCTTCTACTACACCTTCCAGTGTTTCCTTCTCGTGCGTGGCATATCCTTTCACGGTATTCACCAAGTTCGGAATCAGGTCGGCACGGCGTTGGTATTGGGTTTCTACGTTCGACCATTGTCCGCTGACATTTTCGTCCATGGTTACGAGTCCGTTATAGCCAGTTACCCCCCAAATGGCGAGAAGAGCTATAACAACGATAATGATAATGGTTGATTTCTTCATACTTTTCATTTTTAGGCCTCACCTCCGATTCCTCTCCGATAGAGAGAGGGGAGGAGGGGAAGGCAGTTATTAATCATTTAATTATATTCTATGTAAACGTTTTATTTTCTTCCAGTATCCTCGAAGGTGTGTCAAAACGGTTGATGGCACACAGATGACACATCCTCGGCGTTAGAACCGGGAACCGGCTCCACCGCCACCTCCCATACCGCCTCCGAAGCTGCCGCCGCTGAAGCCTCCTCCGCCACCTCCGCCGAAGAGACCTCCACCACCGAAGATGACCGGACCACCTCCGCCTCCTCCCCGGTAATTTTCATCGTATGACTGCTGGCGGCGCACTACTTTATGTCCGCAATTGCGGCAGGTGTAGGTCACATCTTCCGTTTTCACTCCATTGCGGCGTGAGATGAGTACGCTGCTGCTACGTTGCAATTTATGTTGTCCGCAGTTGGGGCATTTGTTGGCAGCGCGTTGGGCAAGGATACCTATAATAGATGCCACTGCGAGGAAACCGATAAGCCCCAGTAGGATACCTCCTACGGAGAGGTCATCCTCCTCTTCCGTGTCATTCACCATAGTGCCGTCAAGACGTGAACAGACTGCCTTTACACCCGCTACCATTCCGGCATCCCAATTACCGTCTTTCAGATAGGGAATCATGTATTTGGTCTGTATGCGTTTGCAGATGGCATCAGGAAGGTCCCCTTCCAAGCCGTATCCCGTATAAAACTGGATGCAGCGTTGGTCGGTTACCAGCAGAATGACCAAACCGTTGTTTTTCTCTTTTTTCCCTACTCCCCATTCATTGAGCAGCTGATGTGAGAAATCAAAACAGTCTTCTTGTCCGATGGAGGGAACAACGGCAACTACCGTTTCAATACCAGTCTGCTGCTCCAATGCATAGAGCATACGGTCTATATTGTCACATGCCTCCGTTGATAGGATTCCGGCTGGGTTGCACACATAGCGTGTCTTGTCCTGAAGGTGTACTTTAGGAATATTCTTAGTGGTGTAGACTTCTTGTGCCTGCAAGGATAAGAGCAGGCATAAGAAGGATGCTATAGAAATAAATCGTCTCATACTACCAATATTTGTTGCGGCGAAGATAGGAAAAATCACGTCAATGTATGTATTTCCCTACGAATTTCTTTACATGCTCGGTGTATTCCTGCGGATAATCCTTGTAAGACATGGCATGTGTGGCACCGGGTACAATCCATAATTCTTTGGGTTCGGGCTTGGCTTCATAGAGGGGATAAACCATCCACGTCGGTACAAAGGTGTCGGCATCACCGTGGATGAAGAGCATCGGCAAAGTACATTTCTTTACTTGCTCCAGGGCAGAAGCTTCGCGGAAGTCCCACCCGTACTCCTGCCGGCAAAGCCAGCTTGCAGTATGCAGTAGGGGGAAAGCGGGCAGTCCGAACTGTTCTTTCAACTCCCCGCGAAACTCATCCCATACGCTTGTGTAACCGCAGTCTTCCACAAAACACTTGATGAATGGCTGTTGGTATTGTCCGTGTTCCACTTCGCCGGATACCATCATGGTGGTGGCGGCTCCCATGGAGATGCCGTGTACTACCATCTTTGTACTGCGGGACGCTATGCTGTCCGCATGGTTGCGTCCGAAAAGCTCATCGGCGGTCTCGGTCCATTGCAACACGTCGAGCCGGTCTTTCCAGCCCATCTGTACATGGTTCCCTTCGCTCATCCCGTGTCCGTAAAGGTCGGGCAGCAGGATGTTGAACCCCATCTCCTTGCTGTACAGATAGCCTATCATCAGCATGCGCACGGCATTATCCGTATATCCGTGTACGATGACTGCTGTTTTGAGGGTGGGGTGGGCGGCGGCAACGTAGAGTGCATGCAGCGTCTCTCCGCGGTCGTTCTCGATGTAGAAGTCCTTCAGTGCTCCTGCGGTCATCAGGCTATCCACCCAGGGGTGCAGTTCGGGATAGCGCTCGTACATGAAATCGTAGGATGCGGCTATGTTGCGGCTGCGTGAAACGAGGTCGTCCGGTTTCAGGGAATAGCCCAGCATATAGTACCCTCCGCACAACAGTACGGTGCAGAGGGCAGCCAGACCGAGAATCGAATATTTTATGGCTTTCTTCATTATTTATTCCAAATTTCCCATGCAGCAAAGGCCTGCAGCAGCAACATCTCCAGTCCGTTCTTGGTGACGGCTCCTTGTGCCTGGCCTTTCTTCATGAAGAGGGTTTCGTTTGGATTATATAACAAATCGTAGAGCAAATGGTTGGGAGTCAGTAGCTCGTAAGGAATGTTGGGGCAGAAGTCCACTTTGGGATACATGCCTACTGGGGTACAGTTGACAATCACTGTGTACTCTTGCATGATTTCCGGTGTCAGTTCCTCATAAGTGAGGTATTTATCCTCTTTCTTGGCGCGTGATACGAAGGTACTTTTTATACCCAGGTTCTCCAGCCCGCGATATACGGCTTTCGATGCGCCGCCGGTGCCCAGAATCAAGGCTTTTTTGTGATGTGGTTGCAAAAGTGGTTCTATGGATTGTGTAAATCCTATGATGTCGGAGTTGTAGCCAACCAGTTTCACTTTGCCTTTGGGAAGGCGGATAATCTTAATGACATTGACGGCGCCTATCTTGGCCGTGTCTTTGTCCAGTTCGTCCAGGTAGGGGATGACTTGCTCCTTGTAAGGGATAGTCACATTCAGTCCACAGAGGTTGGGATTTTCCTCGATAACTTCCATGAAATCCTCGATACGTGGAATTTCGAAGTTTACATATTCTGCATCAATATTTTCTGCCTTGAATTTCTCATTGAAATATCCGATAGAAAAGGAATGTTTCAACGGGTAACCTATTAAACCGTATTTCTGCATAATATTTTAGTTATTGATTGAACTATATTCGTTTGTTTATGGAGTACATTATTGGTCGGAAGTAGTTGAGGAGGTGATTACCGGTTCTTTGATGATAACAAAACCTCCGAATTGCAATCCGTTGTCTTTTCCGTTCAAACAGAACTTTCTGTCGAATACGGGTTTATTTTTTGATTTCCAGGTCAGTTTGCTAGAGAAGGTGATGACGTCTTGAGTACCATCGTTCCAGTCTATTATCACTTTTTCGTTATCGAATGTATCGTCGCCATTGAATTCTCCAAAAGTGAGAAAGTATTTGCCAGTTTCAAATTTCATTGTTTGCAGACCGTTGAAGTGTGCAAGGTAAGCTTTGGTTTGGTTTATAGGAACGTCCTTTTCATAAATTTTTCCATTATAGATTGCCTTGATTCCTTGCTTGGCAATGTTGCCGGGAGTTTTAGGATTCAACAAATCATTACCTTGAACATCTTGTACTGCGATATGCAGTTCGATAGGAGCAAAATCCCATATCATATCATCACTTCCCGAATCATCGCAAGCTGTGAAACCGGCAACGCAAAGGAGGGAAATAAATAATAAATAGAGGGTGTGTGTAGCTTTCATAAGGTCTCTTTCTTATATAAGTTTCTTCTTTTTATTTAGTTGCCACATAAAGTGTACATATCCCGAAAGTCAGCCGCTTGAAGTGCACTTCGCTGAAGCCTGCCTTGCGGATAACTCCCTGCATCACTTCTCCTTGCGGGAAGGCGCGAATACTTTCCGGTAGATAGGTATAGGCGCTGTTGTCTTTCGAAATACATTTACCGAGCAGGGGGATAACGACTTTGGAGTAGATGGTGAACAGTTGTTTCATCGGGAAGCGGTCCGGTGTAGAGAGTTCCAGTATGACGAGATGTCCGCCGGTCTTTAGTACGCGGCACATCTCAGACAGTCCTTTGTCCAGCCCTTCGAAGTTGCGGATGCCGAACGCTACGGTCACGGCGTCGAAGCTTTCGTCGGCAAACGAGAGGGAGGTGCAGTCCTCCCGGGCAAATGAAATCTTGTCCGAGAGGTGCGCCTGCTTTACTTTTTCACGTCCCACGTTCATCATGCCTTCCGAGATGTCGGTGCCAATCAGGCTATCGGGTTGCAGTTCGCGGCATGCAAGGATGGCGAAATCGCCGGTGCCGGTAGCTACGTCCATAATGCGCCGGGGGCGGAAAGGACGTAGGTACTTGATTGCTTTCCTACGCCAGCTGCGGTCAATACCCATGGATAGAGTGTGATTCAGCTTGTCGTAGGCAGGAGCGATGTTGTCGAACATTTCTTCCACTTGTTCGCTCTTCTTGCCGTCATTGCCGTAGGGCTTGATGTGTTCTTGGGGGTAATCCATGATTTTTTTATGTGCTAATGTGCTGATATGCCAATGTGCTAATTGGCTGCGCTATTATGCCGCAAGGTCATTAGCACATTGGCATATTATCACATTAAGTAATTAGTTACATTCTTTTCAATGCGTTCGGCAATGTTGCTGGTATCTTCCTTTACAAACTTCTCGCCGGTGATGTGTTCGTACAGTTCGATGTAACGTTCACTGATTGAAGTAACGATTTCGTCTGTCATTTCCGGTACTTGCTGTCCTTCTTTACCTTGGAAGCCGTTGTCCATCAGCCATTCGCGTACAAACTCCTTGGAGAGTTGCTTTTGCGGTTCGCCGTTGGCAAAACGTTCTTCGTAGCCTTCGGAGTAGAAGTAGCGGCTGGAGTCGGGCGTATGGATTTCGTCCATCAGGTAAATCTTGCCGTCGTGCTTGCCGAATTCGTATTTGGTATCTACCAGAATCAATCCGCGTTCAGCTGCAATCTCGGTGCCGCGTTTGAAGAGGGCCATGGTATATTGCTCCAATACGGCATATTCTTCGGGTGTAGCCAGACCTTGTGCCAGGATTTCTTCTTTGGAGATGTCGGCATCGTGTTCGCCAATCTCGGCCTTTGTGGTCGGGGTGATGATGGGTTCGGGGAATTTCTGGTTTTCCTTCATCCCTTCGGGCAGTTTCACGCCGCAGATTTCACGTACGCCGCTCTTGTAGGCACGCCATGCGCTGCCGCAGAGATAACCGCGTACAATCATTTCTACGGGGAATCCCTCGCACATCACACCTACCGTCACCATCGGGTCGGGCGTAGCCATTTTCCAGTTGGGACAGATGTCGGTTGTGGCATCCAGGAATTTTGCTGCAATCTGGTTCAACATTTGTCCTTTGAAGGGAATACCTTTCGGCAATACTACGTCAAAGGCTGAGATGCGGTCGGTAGCTACCATGACCAACTTTTCACCATTGATGTTGTACACATCACGAACTTTTCCGTGGTACACGCTTTTCTGTCCGGGAAAGTTAAATTCAGTTGCTGTTAATGCTTTCATCTTTGTAATATTTACGATTTTGAGAATTTACTGTTTCTGTTCAATCTTACTATCGGCTTGTTCGGCTTTGCGTCGTTCACGCTCCGCTTTCGCTTCCTTGTCGAACTTCTCGTAGGCCTCCACAATCTGAGTTACCAACTTATGGCGTACGATGTCTTTCTTGTTCAGCTCCACGAAACTGATGCCTTTTACGCCTTTCAGAATCTTCAGTGCCTGCACCAGACCGGAAGTCTGGGAAGAAGGCAAGTCAATCTGCGTCATGTCTCCCGTGACAATCATCTTGGTGTTCATGCCCATGCGGGTGAGGAACATCTTGATTTGCTGGGTGGTCGTGTTCTGCGCTTCATCCAGAATGACGACGGCATCGTTCAGTGTGCGTCCGCGCATAAAGGCGAGGGGGGCAATCTGGATGATGTTCAGCTCCATATACTCTTTCAGCTTGGCGGCAGGTATCATGTCCTGCAGGGCGTCATAGAGTGGTTGCAGATACGGGTCTATCTTGTCCTTCATGTCGCCGGGCAGGAAACCGAGCTTTTCTCCGGCTTCTACGGCAGGGCGGCTGAGGATGATTTTCTTTATCTCCTTATTCTTTAGTGCCCGCACGGCAAGCGCGATGGCTGTATAGGTCTTTCCTGAACCGGCGGGACCGATGGCAAACAGCATGTCATTCTTGGCAAATGCCTCTACCAGCTTCAGCTGGTTCTCGCTGCGCGGGATAATCGGCTTTCCGGTTACGCTGAATACAATGACATTGCCCGATTTTTCCGCTTGCGGGGCATTGCCTTTGATGATGTCTATAATGACCTCTTCTTTCAAAGAGTTGTATTCGGCACAGTATTTCTCCAGCTTGGTGATGTTCTCCTCGAATGCACACATTTCCTCCTCATCACCCAATACTTTGATGACATTACCGCGGGCAACGATGCGAAGCTTGGGATACAAGGCCTTTATCAGCTGCATGTTGGCGTTGTTTACGCCATAAAATATTACCGGGTCAATATCTTCAAGAACAATCAGTTTTTCTATCATTGATATGTTTTAAAGTTCAATTCGTTCTTTTAGTGAAACGTTCTGCAAATGTAGTGAAACGTTTGGATACTTAAACAGTTCCATTGGGTATTTTTTTTGCAGTGGCTTCGGGTAGATTGTCGGTAATTGTTGCACGACGATGCCGTTTCCTTTTTTTGAGCATCCGATACGTTGTTGGTTCAGCGTCTGTTCCTTCATGTTGAAGATAATATTGGGGTCGAAGTGCTGCCCGTTGACGCGTGTCTCGAAGTGCAGATGCTCAGTAGAGGCGCGTCCGGTGCGTCCGGTCAGTGCGATGGGCTGTCCGGCTTTGACTGTGTCGCCACAATGTACAAGGTTTTTGAAGTTGTGGCTGTATATCGTTTCCAGTCCGAAGTCATGGCGTACGACGACGACATTGCCGTAGGCGCTATAAGACTTGGACATCCGTACTACGCCGTTGAAGGCACTCCGTATGGTGTCTTTGGCGTAGGTCTTGATGTCTATGCCACTGTGGCGTCCCCGCCCCCGTCCGTAAGGGGAGATGACTTTTCCTCCAGGCAGGGGAAAGGAGTATTCCGTGTCCGGAATGTCCTCCAAAGGTAGCTCTATCAGTTCTCTTTGCGAAAACAGTCCCGGAGTGGCAACGCGGATATGGTTGGTTTCCATGGTGGAAAAGACCGTTTTCTTCCCTTGTGCCGTGGCACCAAGGGCTATAAGCAGGAGAGGGACAAGAATACGGATTCTCATTTATTCAAAATATTGTATAGTCCCACTGGTAGAGGAAGCATATTTCTCCAACAGTTCCAATATCATTTCGGCTGCTTCTTTCAGACCTTCCTGCCCGTTGTAGCCGTTGACAATGGCAAGGATATGGCGGGTTTCAAGTTTCATCTTGGTGCGTTCGTGGTCGCTGGTCGGGGTACCGATACCGCCTATACGGTCGCGGTAGACGGGCAGCCCTTCTATGTTCAGCATGCCGCGGCCTATACCCTCGAACAATTCCTCGGCACGTCCTATGCCTAGCTCAAGGTCGGTCCCTTGTATCTCGTCGGCATCAAATCCGCCGATAGAGTGGCCCGTACGTAGGGAGACAAGGTTGATAAGGTCTACCAACGTATCTATCTGATAGAGTTCCAATCCGCGCAGCAGTCGCCGTCTCAGTGCTTCGGCCGAGGGACGGTAGCGGCTGGGGTCCTTGCCGCAACGTTTGTAGGCTTCGCGGGTGGCGGCAATGACGGGTTGGTACTTGATGCTGTCCGTGGTTTCACGGGCTCTTAGCTCTTGGGTGAAAGTTGCGATTTCTTGCCACAACCCTTCGCAATATGGGGTATTTGTCACTTCGGCAAATACGGCTGCACCGCGGAATTCAGGGCAATTCTGCTTGATTTCTTTAGAAAGTGTGATATGATACATTAATGCAATCCGTTTGAATGGGTTAACATGATTCCCGACAATATCCTTCCGGATTTGATACCCATCCGGCGTGCCGAGAAAAACTCTTCATATTGGGTAAAAGTACATATATTGGCTGTCTCCACTTGTGCGGAAGGTACTCCGAAGTCCAGTAGTTGCAGTCGGTTGGCAGCCCATAGGTCGATATGGTATTTGTGGGTGGCGGGTTTCCATTCGGAGATGTAATCCATCTGGAAACCGTTCTTGCGGAATGCTTCATAGACTTCGTCGCCTACCTCGAAGGCGGAAAGGGAGATGCCGGGGCCGATGCAGGCTATCACTTCTTTGCCCTCTGTGCCATAGCGGGCACGCATCTTGTCGAGTGTGTGGCCGAGGATGTAATTCACCGTGCCGCGCCATCCGGCATGAACAGCGGCTATCACGGCATTCTTCCGGTCGTAGAGCAGGATGGGAATGCAGTCTGCCGTAGAGATGCAGATGCAGCAGCCCGGTTCACGGGTTATCAGTGCATCAATGCCCTGCAACATGGAGTGGCGTTCTTCTGCTGTTGCATGCAGATAAGTTCCGTCAATGACAAGTGCCTTTGTCCCGTGGGTCTGAAACGGGATGACCAGTTCTTGGGGGCGTTGGGGCAGGGAAGAACATACTATTTCCTGGTTGCGGCGTACAGCTTCGGCTTCGTCTCCCGTGTAAGGTGTACAGTTGAGGGAGGCATAGTTACCTTGGCTGCATCCACCGTGGCGGGTGGTTACAAAACAAGAAATGCCGGGATATGAGGCAAGCAGCTCATATCCCAACATTTTCCTATCTTCTGTAAGAGGAATCATTTTTTATCTTCCTCCCAATCTTCTTCGTATTCAAAGTCCTCGAGGTCCTCTATGTCCTCGTCGTCGTTGACGTATTCATAGCTGAGGTCCTCGTCCTCACCCTCTTCTTTCAATTCTTCCTGCAGGTGGCTGAGGTCTTTGGCGCGATGGGCAATGCTGTCCACTTTGCCTTCTATCTTATTACTTTCCTTGTTCAGCTCTTCCCAAAGGATGTCTTTCAGCGTAGAGATGCCCATGCCGGAGACAGCAGAGATGAATATATGCGGAATCCCTTCGGGCAGTGTCGGCTCTATCTCGTCCATCAGTTCCTGGTCGAGCATGTCGCATTTGGTGACGGCAAGCACTCTCTGTTTGTCCAGCATTTCGGGGTTGAAAGTGCGAAGCTCGTTCAACAGGATTTCGTATTCCTTACGGATGTCGTCACTGTCGGCAGGCACCATGAACAGCAACAATGAGTTGCGCTCGATGTGGCGCAGGAAACGCAATCCTAAGCCTTTGCCGGCACTGGCTCCTTCGATGATGCCGGGAATGTCCGCCATCACAAACGATTTGCTGTCGCGATAGGACACGATGCCCAGATTGGGTTCCAGCGTTGTAAACGGATAATTGGCGATTTTGGGCTTCGCCGCAGAAACGGATGCCAGTAAAGTGGATTTTCCTGCATTGGGGAAACCTACCAGACCGACGTCTGCCAGCAGCTTCAGTTCCATGATTACCGTCAACTCCTGCATCGGTTCGCCCGGTTGTGCAAAGCGGGGAGCCTGGCGTGTGGCGGTTTTGAAGTGCCAGTTGCCCAGACCTCCGCGTCCGCCTTTCAGCAAGATGACTTCTTGTTCGTGCTCGGTGACGTCGCAGATATATTCACCCGTTTCGGCGTTGTACACCACCGTGCCGCAGGGCACTTCAATCACCTTGTCCGCTCCGTCTTTTCCGAAACTACGGTTTTTGGAACCGGATTCTCCGTGACCTGCCAGGATGTGGCGATCGTACTTCAGATGGAGTAGCGTCCAGTAGTTGCGGTTACCCCGCAGGATGACATGGCCTCCTCGTCCTCCGTCACCTCCGTCGGGGCCTCCGTTGGGTATGTATTTCTCACGCCGCATATGCGTAGAACCTCGTCCGCCCTTTCCGGAGCGGCAATATATTTTTACGTAGTCAACAAAATTCGATTCAGCCATATTCTGTTTTATTGTTATTTCACTGCGTCAATAGCCTTGCAAACATCGGCAAAGATTTCTTCCAATACGCCGAAGCCCTGGATGTGTTGGTATTTGCCGTCCTGCTTGTACCAGTCAATCAGCGGAGCTGTCTGTGAGTGGTAAACCACCAGACGCTTCTTGATTGTCTCTTCATTGTCGTCTGCACGTCCTGATTCTTGTCCGCGCTTGATGAGGCGCTTCATCAGTTCTTCTTCGGGCACGTCGAGGTCAAGCATCACGCTGACTTCCTGTCCGCGTTCGGCGAGCATCTTCTTTAATGCTTCAGCCTGGGCGATTGTTCTGGGGAAGCCGTCGAAAATCACGCCTTTGCTATCCTTGAAGCTGTCGAATACGCTTGCCAGAATATCAATCATCAACTCATCGGGGATCAACTGGCCCTGGTCGATATAACCTTTAGCAGTCTTGCCCAGTTCTGTACCGTTTTTCATTTCAGCACGGAGCACGTCTCCGGTAGAGATGTGGTTGATGCCATACTTTTCTACAATCTTTTCACTTTGTGTTCCCTTACCTGAACCGGGAGCACCAAAAATTACAATGTTCAACATTTGCTTAGTTATTATTTAATGATTTACTATATTATGTCTGTATCAGTCTACTACAGTATAAATGTCGGGATAGTTGCGCCCGAAGCCGTCATAATCCAACCCGTAGCCCACGATGAAATCGTTCGGAATATTCATGGCCACATATTCTATGTTCAAATCAACTTTCAGCTTATCGGGTTTCACCAGTAGAGAGGCAATATGAATCTCCCTGGGACCGCGAGTGCCGAGGGTGTCCAGTAAGCGTTGCATGGTGAGTCCCGTATCTACGATATCCTCTACAATGACCACTGTACGGTCTGTGAGGTCTTCATTGATGCCTATTACTTCCTTGATTACCCCGGTAGAGGATACTCCTTGATAAGATGCCAATTTGACAAACGAAATTTCGCAGGGAATCGTGATTCGTTTCAGCAAATCGGAGGTAAACATGAACGAACCGTTCAGTACGCTGAGGAATAGAGGATTCTTTCCTGCCAGGTCGCGGTTGATTTCGTTCGCTACACGGGTTACTTCTTTCAGTATGTCCTGCTCCTTGATGGAGACTGTGAACATCTTGTCTTTTATTTGTATGGTATCCATAGATGGGATGTTTTTAGAAAGTTGGGGCAAAAATACGATATTTGTTTGAAAGTGAAAAGTTTTGTTCTAGTATATTCTCAAAGGGCTATGAATTAGTTGGATCCGTTACTAAAAACCAGTTTATGAATGCATGGTTTTCATCAACGGAATCGGATGCAATTTCAACCTTGGAAAATTCAAATCCGAGAAACTGACAGAACTTTTTTGTAGTACGCGTCAGGAATAGACAGATAAAACTTTCCACTGGAGTAGAGAACAGTCTAGAATAGTGAAATGTAAAAAATAAGTGGTGTGTGTCGGTTGTCGGCTGACAGAACCAGACAGCTATGTCAATAACTTTAGGAAACTCTTATTTCTCAGTTTCTGGAGATATTGTAACTCCGGAGTAAGACGATATTCAGCTCGAATATTTGTAATGCCATAGTTCCCGACGCTGGACTTTCTTGTAATTTTATTAAGCCAAGACGGTGCTCCCACCGATTATGGTTATAGAATTTCGATTTCTTCAGCTTCTTATGATTTTTCTTCCGGTACAAGCTCCCATTGCATGTAAACTTGTCTATAGGTCTTCTGTAGATGTCGGATCCGAAAATTATGTATCTGCAATATCCTTCGAAGGAACAGTGTTTATGGTGAAAATATTACTGATTTTCATTGATTGATAAGATGCTATGCCAGATAATGGTAGCGGAAGACCTCTTGAAGATAGCATCTGTCGTTACTTCTTTCTTGACTAGGTTTTGTCAGAATCTTGTGTCGATACTGCTATTTCTGATTGGTTATGTATGGTTGATGCACTAATGACAGAAAAAAACAATGCTTAGGAGTAAGAAAACAAAGAGAAATATGTTGAAAAATGTACTCCAAAAGTTTTTTATCTAACCTTTGGAGTACATTTTATTTGAGACAGCTTTCTTTCGACTTTTTATTTTTTATGTTGGAGAATTCGGGATTAGCCGATTCTTCTTTCTGCTTTTCTGTTCCTACTCTAGAAGTGTAACTTTCCTAATCTTCGTTATGCTCGTAATATCTCCGAGTATACCCTATAGATTCCATCTTCTCTTTAATTGATAGTTTAATTATTTGCATTCTTGAATTCAATGTAGGGCAATACTGGAAATCGGTTATCATGATACTAATTTATTCTGTCTTTTTATCAGTAACCAATTACAGATTCGCTTTTTTATATATAATAATTGTGTTTTTGGTGTAAGTCTTGTCATTTCCATTATGATGGCAACGGTCGTCTTAAATTTCGAACATTCTGCTCCGTGCCAGCATGCAGGCTCCAACTACACCAGCCTTGTCTTTTAACTTGGAAACAGTCACCGTGGCGTCTTTGTTGACCAGATTCAATGAGTATTTCCTTATTGCCGTTTTGATTGGCTGTACTATATAGTCTCCCGTCGATGATAATGTGCCTCCGATTATTACCAGTTCCGGATTGAATATGCTGATCAGTCCTGCTATTTGCCTTCCCAACTTTTGGCCTATTTCTTCCACTATCTCAATACATAGCAAATCCTCTTTATTGACTGCAGTGATGATTTCGTCCAATGTGGGTGGATTTTCTATAGTTCGTTTTGACAGTATGGAACTTTCTCCTTTACCGATTCTTTCCAATAGGATGCGGTGCAGTGCCGAACCTGAGGCTTCCGTTTCCAGGCATCCTTTTTTGCCGCAATGGCACAGTATTTCATTGTCGAATACATTGACGTGCCCGAATTCTCCGGAAAATCCGGATTTTCCCGTGTATACCTTCCCGTCTATGATGATGCCAATTCCAAGTCCCCAGCTTATATTGACAAAGATGATGTCTTTTTCCCCTTTGACGCATCCTTGCATATGTTCTCCATAGGTCATGGCCCTTGTGTCGTTGTCTATACAGACTGGGTACCCTATTTTTTCATTCAGCACATCTGCCAAAGGACGCTCTGAAAAGTTGAACATACTGAAACTGTATCCTGATTCCGGATTTACTCTTCCAGAGATGTTGATGCAGATGTTCATTATCTTCTTGTCATTGATTTCTGTTTCCTTTATGAAGCCTCGAATGAGTGCACATAGTTCTTCCAAAGCCTCTTGTGTATTTTCGAACTTGTACGGTATGTTCATCCTGATTTCCACCATATCTCCCTTGAAATTGATTAGTCCTATGTTTATGGCAAATTTTTTAATGTCCACCCCAATGAAGTATCCTGATTCTGGGTTGAGCCCGTATAGGCTTGGGTGACGGCCGCTACTAGTCTCCAGTTTTCCATAGTCATTTATATAGTTGTCCTCACACATTTCATTGATAAATTTGGTAATTGTGGGCACACTTAGGTCAAGTTCCTTGGCCAAATCAGTAATAGTGGAGCTTCCATTATATATATAATGTGTGATGATCCTTTTTTTTAAGAGTGCATTCTTGCTCCCGGTTTCCATTTCTTTTAATAAATCCTGCTTCATTAGTGTATATTTTTAAATTATTCGCCTTATTTTTATTTTATATATTGGTATACTAAAGTATATGGGTTAATATTATTGTATTCTGTCTATTGTTTTGCAATTTATTTAGTAATAACCGGTTAATATATGTTAAATATATGGTATATATTAATTAAATACTTTATTAAGTATTGCAAAGATAATAAATATATCTATATTTGTGACGTGATAATTGAATAATAATGGTTAATGTCCATAACGATGAAAAACATAATTGGATTTTTTTCTAAAATATGCATTCAATAGGGCTTTTAATATATAATGGTTGATCTTAATTTTATTAATGATGAAAACACGCAGGGATTTTTTAAAAAAGACCGCTTTGTTTGGTGCATCTGCATTCATGCCCCCTTCATTGTTGGGGCAAGAGAGTGATGGGAATTGTTCTTTTTCTCGGGAGACTACCTCTTCCATGCTGGTTCCCATGGGTGATGCACTTAAAATTACCGGTACATTTTTAGATGAGATATCTCATGATATTCCCCATCAGAATTGGGGAGAAATAGAATGGGATCGGGATTTCCGGTATATGCGGGATGTTGGGATTGATACGGTTATTATGATTCGTTCCGGTTATCGTAAATTCATTACTTACCCTTCGAAGCACTTGTTAAGCAAGGGTTGTTATATGCCTTCTGTTGATTTGTTGGATATGTTTCTTCGACTGGCAGAAAAATATCACATGAAGTTTTATTTTGGTTTATATGACTCTGGTAAGTATTGGGATACCGGTGATTTGTCGTGGGAGATTGAGGATAATAAGTATGTGATTGATGAAGTGTGGGATAAATACGGTGAAAAATATAAGAGTTTTGGTGGCTGGTATATTAGTGGTGAAATAAGCCGTAAGACGAAAGGCGCTATTGATGCCTTTCGTACAATGGGTAAACAATGCAAAGATGTATCCGGAGGTTTACCGACTTTTATTTCTCCATGGATTGATGGGAAAAAGGCTGTTATGGGAACAGGCAAGCTAACAAAAGAAGATGCTGTCTCTGTTCAGGAACATGAAAGGGAATGGAATGAAATTTTCGATGGCGTTCATGATGTGGTTGACGCTTGTGCCTTCCAAGATGGACATATTGATTATGATGAACTGGATGCTTTTTTTGCTGTAAATAAGAAATTGGCTGATAAATATGGTATGCAGTGCTGGACAAATGCCGAAACTTTTGACCGTGATATGCCCATTGATTTCTTGCCTATTAAGTTTGATAAGTTGCGTATGAAATTGGAAGCTGCCAAACGGGCAGGTTATGACAAAGCTATCACTTTTGAATTTTCTCATTTTATGAGTCCGCAATCGGCGTATTTGCAGGCAGGGCATTTATATAATAGGTATAAAGAATATTTTAATATAAGATGACATGAAAAACATAATAAGACAGTTATTGGTATTTTTTGTTTTTGTCGTCAGCTTAAATTTGGCGGCACAAACTCTACCTGTTATAACGGGACAGGTTAAATGTCAGGGACGTGGAGTTGCGAATGTAGTGGTTACAAATGGTTTCGATTGTGTTTCGACCGATGTTGCCGGCAAATATACTATTCCTTATCATCGTGATGCCCGTTTTGTATATGTTACTACTCCAGCAGGTTATTTGCCCCAACGGGATGGTAGCCTCCCTTTGTTTTATCAACGCATTACTAAAGGGACTTCTGTATATGATTTTTCTTTAGTCAAAAATTCTAAGAATGATGACAAGCATCTTTTCTTGGTTCAGGCCGATGTTCAGCTTGGAAAAGACGAAGATGTTACTGCTTATTCAGAATATCTGAGGGATGTGAAGGAATTTGTCGACAAATGTTCGAAATATGATTTATTTATGCTGGATTGTGGTGATATTGTAGGTAATGCCTTGTCGCTTTTTTCCTCATATAAAAAAGCATCGGACGTGTTGGATGTCCCTATGTATCGAGTGATTGGAAATCATGATATGGAATATGGAGTACGTTCTTACGAGCATTCGTATAAATCCTATGAAGAGAATTTCGGCCCTATTTATTATTCCTTTAACCGTGGAAAGGCTCATTATATCGTGCTTGATAACTGTTACTATATCAATAGGCATTACCGCTACATCGGTTATATTGATGAGCGTACTTTGCAATGGATTGAGAAGGATTTGGCCTTTGTGCCGAAGGACCATTTGGTGTTTGTTTCCATGCATATCCCTTCCAGTTCTACTAAGGAGCTGGAATTTAATGCGCTACTTCCTGATGAGACCAGTAATGCTTCAAGCTTGTATGACCTCTTGAAAGGGTACGAGGCACATTTGCTGACTGGTCATACCCATAACAACGGTAATGTTGTATTCAATGATAGCTTGATGGAACATAACACAGCAGCTGTATGCGGTACTTTTTGGAAGGCTGATATTTGCACCGATGGCACTCCCGCTGGTTATGGTGTATATGAAGTTGATGGAAACAAGCTGACTTGGCGTTATAAGAGTGCGGGGTATCCCATTGAACATCAATTCAGGGCTTATCCGGTAGGAGTTTCAGAGGATTACCCTGAGTATATTCTTGCGAATGTATGGAATTGGGATGAAAACTGGAAGGTAGAGTGGTATGAGAATGGGAAATGTATGGGTGAAATGGAGCATTTCACGGGCTTTGATCCGGAAGCAAAAGCCATTTGCTCGGATAAAAAGCGCGTAGAGTATGATTGGATTTCTCCGATAAAAACAGAACACATGTTTCGTGCTTTACCTAAAAATGGTAGTGCTTCAATGGAGGTGTGTGTGACAGACCGTTTTGGTAATGTATATAAAGTTAAACTATAAACAATGATGAAGAAAAATGTAAATATCGGATATTTAGTATTTCTGTCCTTTGTTGCAGCCTTAGGAGGTTTTCTCTTTGGCTATGATACTGCTGTGATTTCTGGTACCATTGCCCAAGTGACTGTACTTTTTCATTTGGATACCTTGCAGCAGGGATGGTATGTGGGTTGTGCGCTGATAGGCTCTATTGTGGGTGTACTTTTTGCTGGCGTGTTGAGCGATAAGTTCGGTCGTAAACTGACGATGGTTCTTTCTGCTGTGTTGTTTTCCACTTCGGCCATAGGCTGTGCCATTTGTGCTAATTTCGATGAGTTGGTTGTATATCGTATTATTGGTGGTGTGGGTATTGGTGTTGTTTCTATTATATCTCCTTTGTATATCTCAGAAGTTTCTGTGGCCCAATACAGAGGACGTTTAGTCTCTTTGTACCAATTGGCCGTTACAGTAGGATTTTTGGGCGCTTATTTGGTAAATTTCCAGTTGCTTGGATATTCAGAAAGTCATGTCGTTTCTGGTATAGGTTTATTTGAAAAAATCTTTGTAGCTGAAGTATGGCGTGGCATGTTGGGGATGGAAACACTACCAGCTCTTTTGTTTTTTACCATTATCTTTTTTATTCCCGAAAGCCCTCGTTGGTTGATTTTGAAAGGTAGAGAAGAACGTGGTCTTAATGTTTTGCAACGAATTTACAACTCGGCTGAGGAGGCTATGAACCAGATGAACGAAACCAAATCTGTTGTATCAGAAACTAAATCCGAGTGGGCATTATTGTTGCAGCCTGGCATTCTGAAAGCTGTGATAATCGGTGTTGCCATTGCCATATTGGGACAGTTCATGGGTGTGAATGCCGTATTGTATTATGGTCCTTCTATTTTTGAAAAAGCTGGGCTTTCCGGTGGTGATTCTTTGTTTTATCAAGTGTTGGTTGGCTTGGTTAATACGTTGACTACTGTCTTGGCACTTGCTATTATTGATAGAGTGGGACGTAAGAAGTTGGTATATTATGGCGTTTCAGGGATGGTTCTTTCTTTGTTGCTTATCGGTATTTACTTTTTGTGGGAAGAGAGTTTGGGGTTGTCAAGTCTTTTCTTGTTGGTTTGCTTCTTGTCTTATGTGTTTTGTTGTGCTGTATCTATTTGTGCAGTGGTATTTGTGCTTCTTTCAGAAATGTATCCTACCAAAGTACGTGGTTTGGCTATGTCTATAGCAGGATTTTCTCTTTGGATTGGAACATATTTAATTGGGCAGTTGACTCCTTGGATGCTCCAGAATCTTACCCCCGCCGGAACATTCTTCTTGTTTGCTGCAATGTGTGTGCCTTATATGCTCATTGTATGGAAACTTGTACCGGAAACGACTGGCAAATCTTTGGAAGAGATAGAACGGTATTGGACACGTATGAAATAAATTGACCTTATGAACTAAAATATAAAAAAAATATGGACTTTAAAAAATTAGCAACACAGTATAAGGATGAACTGATGAATCATATTCTTCCTTTTTGGCTTGAATGTTCTCAAGATCATGAATATGGTGGATATTTTACATGCTTGGATCGTCAAGGCAATGTATTTGATACGGATAAATTTATTTGGTTGCAGGGACGTGAGGTATGGATGTTTTCGATGCTTTATAATAAGGTAGAGAAGCGTCAAGAGTGGTTAGATTGTGCCATTCAAGGAGGAGAATTCTTGAAAAAGTATGGTCACGATGGTAACTATAACTGGTATTTCTCATTGGACAGACAAGGAAATCCATTAGTTGAGCCTTATAATATTTTTTCATATACGTTTGCTACGATGGCATTTGGGCAGTTAAGCTTAGCCACAGGGAATGAAGAGTATGCAGAAATTGCCAAGAAAACGTTTGATATAATCTTGTCGAAGGTTGATAATCCCAAAGGGCATTGGAATAAGTTGCATGCAGGTACACGTGATTTGAAGAACTTTGCATTGCCAATGATTTTATGCAATTTGGCTTTGGAGATAGAACATTTGCTGGATGAGGATTATCTGGAAAAGACCATGGAAGTCTGTATCCATGAGGTTATGGAAGAATTTTATCGTCTGGAATTAGGAGGTATTATTGTTGAAAACATACAAATGGACGGACAGCTTTCCGATTCGTTCGAGGGAAGACAAATTACTCCCGGACATGCAATTGAAGCCATGTGGTTTATCATGGACTTAGGGAAACGTTTGGGGCGTTTGGACTTGATAGAAAAGGCGAAAAATACCACTTTGACTATGCTCGATTACGGCTGGGATAAAGAGTTCGGAGGTATTTATTATTTTATGGATCGTAAAGGTTGTCCTCCTCAACAATTGGAGTGGGATCAGAAGCTTTGGTGGGTACATATCGAGACTCTGATTTCTCTATTGAAAGGGTATCATTTGACTGGCGACCAGCAATGTTTGGAGTGGTTTAATAAAGTGCATGATTATACATGGACTCATTTTAAAGATACAGAACATCCTGAATGGTTTGGATACCTGAATAGAAGAGGTGAAGTTTTGCTTCCGCTGAAAGGTGGAAAATGGAAAGGATGTTTCCATGTTCCCAGAGGATTGTATCAGTGTTGGACTGTTTTGGAGGAAATAGCAAATTCATAAATAGAATCTGTATGAGCAAAATCATAGTAGTAGGCAGTTCAAATACGGATATGGTAGTGCATACCTCCCATTTACCAGCACCGGGAGAGACAATCCTTGGTGGTAAGTTTCTTATGAATCAGGGTGGTAAAGGAGCAAATCAGGCAGTTGCAGTGAAGCGATTGGGGGGTGACTTGTTATTTGTGGCGAGAGTGGGCAATGATGTTTTGGGACAGCAGACCTTGCGTGTTTTTCAAAATGAAGGCATAGAAACAAGCTATATTGCTTTAGATAATGAAACTCCATCCGGAGTTGCGTTGATAAGCGTGGACCAATATGCTGAAAATTGTATTGTTGTGGCTTCGGGGGCTAATATGTTACTTGGACAAGAGGATATTGACAGTATGGAAAAAGAAATGTTGGTTGGAGATATATTATTGATGCAACTGGAAATTCCTCTTTCAACTGTAGAATATGCTGCACGGAAGGCTTATGAAAAGGGAGTGAAAGTTGTATTGAATCCTGCTCCTGCCTGTTCTTTGCCGGAATCTTTGTTCCAATATTTATATATGATAACTCCCAATCGGATAGAGGCTGAAATGCTGACCGGAGTTAAGATAAACAGCAAAGAAGACGTGGCTATGGCGGCTGGTGTCTTGTATCGGAAAGGTGTGAAAAATATAATAATAACTTTGGGTAGCGAAGGAAGCTTTGTAAGAGAAGGAGAAAAAACTTATTATGTAGATGCCTACAAAGTGGTTCCGGTTGATACTACGGCCGCAGGAGATACTTTCAATGGAGCTGTTTGCGTGGGTGTTTCCGAAGGGATGAGCTTGGAACAAGCAGTATTGTTTGCATCTAAAGCTTCTTCTATTTCTGTTACAAGAATGGGGGCTCAATCATCTATTCCTTATCGGAAAGAGTTGGATATGAATAATTTAGTTTAATCTGTTAAAAGAAGAATATTGTGGATAGACGTCATTTTTTATCAATGTTAGGTCTGGGAGCAGTTGGTTTGGCTCTGCCGGGAGTAGCTCAAGCAGATATTTTAAAGCAAGCAGCTGCCAATCCGAATATAAAACCTATTTCCGGTTCTTGGTTTGAATTTCAGCATCCGGGAGGTAAAGAAGGAGTATATTGGGACAAAGACTTAAGACAGTTTACTGCTGCCCAATGGAGAGAAAAAATTCGTGAAATCAGTGAGACCGGTATGGAATATTTGGTGATGATGAATGTGGCTGCTCACGGCAAAGCTTTTTTTGATACGAAATTGGCTCCTAAATTTGAAATGGGTTGTGAAGATCCTATTGAAACAGTCCTTTCTGCGGCAGATGAGTTTGGTGTGAAGTTCTTTGTGAGCAATGATTATTGGGGACCGGATCTTGATGCTCATCGGATGATGACAGATAGGGAACTGGGTAAGAAAAGGAATCAATCAATGGAAGAAATCTATAAGAAATATGGGCATCACAAGAGCTTTTATGGGTGGTATTTCCCTAATGAATCGTGGTTAGATCCTTATTTTTGCGATTTTGTGATACCTTATGTCAATGAGTGTGCGCAAGTGGCTAAGTCGTTGAATGCTAACTGTGTGAATATAATAGCTCCATACAATATAAAGAAAGAAAAATGTGATGATTATTTTGTGAGACAGCTTGAACAACTCAATGTGGAAATCGTGGCCTATCAGGATGGAGTGGGAGTAGGTGCAACCAGATTGGAAGATTCTGCCCGTTATTATGAGAATTTGTCGAAAGCGCATCAAAAGGCAGGGCGTTCCAGAATATGGGCTGATATGGAGTTGTTTTACTTTGAACAGACCACTCATGGCAGTTTACTTCCTGCGGACTTTAACAATAGAATAATTCATCAAATGGAAGCTATTTCACCTTTCGTGGACAAAATTTTGGTTTACCAATATCTTGGAATCATGAACAAACCCCAATCTAAGGCTCATGCCGGATTAAGAGGAGAGACGGTAAGGTTATATAATCAATATATGGATTGGTATAACAAACAAAATTTTAAATGAATAGGAATGATATGAAAAGAATTGTATACTTTTTAGTTTCTCTGTTGGGATTTACCAAACTGGCAGCACAAGATCCTGCTGATTTTGTTCTTCCATCTATTATAAGTGATCATGCAGTGATGCAACGTGATGCCGAAGTAAAGCTTTGGGGATGGTGTCCCAGTGTTTGGGATTTGAAGATTGTATGTAGTTGGGCTCCCAATGATACGGTTCATGTATCTTCTGATAAATATAAGTATTGGGAAACTTATATAAACACTCCCAAAGCCGAAGGACCGCACGCCATTCGGTTTTATGGTTGGGAAGGTAAACTTTGCGCAGAAGTGAAAGACATTCTGATGGGAGAAACTTGGCTTTGTTCCGGTCAGTCAAATATGGAGTATTGCTTTAAGTGGCGTGTAGATGACATCACCGATAGAAGTACACTGTTTGACAATAAAAAGATTCGTTTTTTCAAGGTGGCTAAGTCATCCTCCGCGTATCCGGTTGAAAGAATTCAGGGAAAGTGGGAAATTTGTTCTCCCGAAATTGCAGAAGATTTTAGCGTAGTGGCTTTTTGCTTTGGAAAAAGGCTGAATGAAGAATTGGGTAATCTTCCTATCGGGTTGATAGGCTCTTATTGGGGAGGTACAGCCATTGAGCCTTGGATGGACGAATTTACATTGCGTCATGAGAAATTGGAAGAAAAGACTAAAGCATTGACTGCCGGATGGGCACCGACTGCAAATTCTTCTCTTTACAATGCAATGATTCATCCCATTATAAACTACACTATTGCCGGGGTTGTCTGGTATCAAGGAGAAGCCAATAATGAAAGGCATCAGGATTATGGAGTTATGTTTGATGCTATGATTAGAGGTTGGCGTAATGCTTTTCATCATTATTTGCCTTTCTATTTTGTCCAGATAACTCCTTGGAGTGGTTATGCGGATAAAAATGCTGCATATTTGCGTGAACAACAAGCCGATGTGGCTGCTACATTGAGAAATACTGGTATGGTTGTGGCGGGAGACTTAGTAAACGACCTAACAGATATTCATCCGAGTCTGAAGAGACAAGTAGGAGAACGATTAGCTAATATGGCTTTGAAAAATAGTTATCATAAAGAGGATATACAACCGTATTCGCCTATGCTAAAATCCTTTAGAGTAGATGGTCGTAAAGTAATAGTAACAACTACCGCTATTGGCAAACTTGCTTGCAAGGATAAGGTCATTCGTCACTTTGAGGTCGTGGATAAAGAGGGTAATTTGCATCCGGCTAAGGCTTCTATATTAAAGAATGGAGATATCAGTGTCATTGCCGATAAGGTGAAGGAACCGGTAGGAGTACGTTATTGTTTTTCCAATGATGCTATGCCTAATTTATTTGATAGTAACGGATTGCCTTTGGCTCCATTTAGAACAGATCGTAAAAAATGAAAAAGTCTTTATTATATTTAATTTGTTGTTTTATTTGCTTCTCTGCTTTTTCTCAAGCTTCTGATTTGAAGTTTCGTGACGGGAAGTTCAAGATTGTTCAGTTGACAGACCTGCATTGGGTAGAGAGTGATTCTTATAAATTGAAGAATGACAGCACTTGTCATTTGATTCGTGAAGTTATTCGTATAGAAGATCCCGATTTGGTTGTTCTTACAGGTGATGTAGTAGTTTCCTGGAATGCTAAGAAAGGATGGGAGAAATTGACCAAAATATTTGGGGAAACCAAAACTCCTTTTGTTGTGACCTTTGGTAATCATGATGAAGAAACGGATATGAACAATGCTCAGATATTGGACTATCTGTGTACACGACCTTATAACCTGACTTATGATGCTGAAAAAGGACTTTCGGGCTCGGGCAATTGCATGTTGACCGTCCGTTCTTCTGATGCTACATCTGAAAAATGGGTACTCTATTTCTTCGATTCTCACAATAATACCAAAGACCGTTCTTTTGGTTATTATGATTGGATTAAGCATAATCAGATAGAGTGGTATAGGAAAAGTAGCAGTCGGGTTACCGCTCGCAACAAGCGCATATTGCCTTCCTTGGCTTTCTTCCATATTCCTCTGCCAGAGCATGAAACGGCAAGGTGGACATGCCGGGAGTTTGGCGAGAAGCAGGAGGGTGTTTGTGCTCCAAGTGTAAATACCGGATTATACTCTTCGTTTATAGAAAAGAGGGATGTTATTGGGGTGTTTGTAGGTCATGACCATAATAATGACTATATGGTTGATTTAGACGGTAACATAACTTTGGCCTATGGTCGGAAGACGGGTTATCCTTCTGCCTATAATGAAACGCTTAGCCGAGGGGTACGTGTCATTAATCTGCATGAAGACGAATCGGTTTTTGATACTTATATAAGAGATTTGAAAGGAACTTATTTTCATTATCAATTTGAGCAGAAAAATAAGGGCAGTAATATTCCTCGTTTCAGTGGTTCCTTTGTGCAAGAGTTTTTGGTAGCAAATTGGGACAACGAACGTTGGAATCAGGAAATGGATATGCTGAAAGAAGCTGGCATGAAGTACTTGATTTATGCACCTGCATTGCTGGTAGATGAAAAGGGGAAAACAACTACAAATTATCCGTCTGCTCTGACGAAGAAGAAGCAAGGCAATAGAACGCTTGAAAAGTGTTTGCAAAGTGCGCAAAAAAATGGCATTAAAGTATTTGTAGGATTAAACTTTAATGAACGTTGGTGGAAAGTGGATTATGATGCTCGCTGGTTACTGGAGCAAATGGAAATGGGTAATAAGGTGGCAGATGAGCTTGTTGTTTTGTATAAAGAAAAGTATCCGGATGCCATGTATGGTTGGTATTGGGTTTGGGAGGTAGACAACTTGAACTGTATGACTTCTGAGCGTCAATCAATTTTGGCAGAGGCATTGAATACGAATTTGAATCATCTTTCTGAGATTGCTCCGGAAATGCCCCTTATGTTGTCTCCGTTTATGAATTACAAGGTAGGTGGAAATGCTGAAGAATGTGGCAAGATGTGGACGAACGTCTTTGCGCAAACCGACTTCCGTCCGGGAGATATATTCGCTCCTCAGGATTGTGTCGGTGCAGGTGGACTGAATTTGGATAATTTGTGGGAATGGTTTTCTAATTTGAAGAAGGCTGTCAATACTAAACCTGGGCTGAAGTTTTGGGGAAATGTAGAGACATTCGATCAGCGCTTTTGGACTAGCGCTCCTTTAGAAAGGGTTCAAAAACAGTTAGAGATTGTAAATGGCTATGTTGGCAATTTGATTTGTTTTGCATACAATCATTACAATAGCCCGTTTGTAGTTAATCCGGCGTATCATCAGGCATATCTTCAATATTGCCGGACGGGATGTTTGCCTATAATGGATATTCCTGAAAAAGTGAAGAATGCTGCTGTACGAAAGGTGGCTAAGGGAATTGAAGTTTCTTGGATACCGAATGAAATGAAAGCAGTTGACGGATATAGTATCTATCGTGATGGGCAGTTGATTATGAAATTACAAATACGTGACGGACAACTTCCGAGAACTTTTGTTGATGCAGAAGGTACAGTAGATAATGTTTATGAAGTAGCTGTTTATAATGTGATTGGTAAAGAATCTGCTAAAGTAAAAGCTGAATAACAATTGTAAAATTGATAAATATGAAGAATGTAACTTTTATTATTTGGGCTTTTGTTGTACTGTGTGCAGGATGCAGTTCTTCCACTTCAGTTGTGCAAGATGAAGTCTCTATGACTAAAAAACAATTGGCTGATAAAGTGAAAGGTGGTTGGGCAGCGAAAACCATTGGTTGTACCTATGGAGGACCGGTTGAATTTCTGCATAATGGTACTATGATTCAAGACTATACTCCCATAAAATGGTCCAAAGATAGAGTGAAATATTATTATGATACATTTCCCGGATTGTATGATGATATATATGTGGATATTGTATTTGTGAATGTGTTCGACCGTTTGGGTTTAGAGGCACCGGCCGATTCTTTTGCTGTTTCGTTTGCTGATGCCGGATTTCCTTTGTGGCATGCCAACCAAGTTGCAAAATATAATATTAAGCAAGGCATTATGCCCCCCATATCCGGACATTGGTTGAATAATCCTCATGCAGATGATATTGACTATCAGATAGAAGCAGATTTTGCAGGTCTAATGTCACCGGGCATGCCTAATACTGCTTCTGAAATTTCAGATAAAATCGGTCACATCTTTACGTATGGCGACGGCTGGTATGGTGGTGTGTATGTGGGCGCTCTATATTCCATGGCTTTTGTTTCAGATGATATGGAGTATGTGGTAGAAGAGGCATTGAATACAATTCCCGAGCAAAGTGATTTTTATGCTTGCATAAAAGATGTGATTGGTTGGTATCGGCAATATCCAGATGACTGGAAACAGACTTGGTTTGAATGCCAGAAGAAGTGGACTTCGGAAGTGGGGTGTCCCGATGGCGTTTTTGTTCCGTTTAATATTGATGCCAAGATAAATAGTGCCTATGTGGCTATAGGTCTGTTATATGGCAAGAAAGATTTTTATCAGACTATTGATATTTCGGCACGTTGTGGGCAAGATTCTGATTGTAATGCGGCTACTGCTGCCGGTATATTGGGTACAATGCTTGGATATAGTAATATTCCGGAATTATGGAAAGAAAGTCTTTACGAAGTAGAGGACATCCCATTTGCCTATACGGAAGTTTCGCTGAATAAGCTTTATGAGTTAAGTCTGAAACAAGCTTTGCAGGTGATAGAGCAAGAAGGAGGTTCTGTTCAGGGAGAGCAGGTTGTTATTAAAACGCAACAGCCGGTTGCTGTAAAGTATGAGAAAGCTTTTGAAGGTCATTATCCGGCAGAGAAGAAAGCTGTTAACCTTTTGTTACAGGATGCTACAGAGTTTATGTTTGATGGTAACGGATTTGTTTTGAAAGGATATGTGAAGTGTGCTGATGAATCGTATGTTGCGAGTGTTGCGATGTATATAGATGGTGCTTTAGCAGAAACTGCCAATCTTCCCGTTGCTAAATCTACTTCTATAGATGACAGAAGGGTTGATTCGTTTCATAAATACCAGTTGCCTGATACAGCGCACACGGTTGTTTTGAAATGGTTGAATCCTCGTACGGATGCACAAGTTTATTTAGGTGAGGCGGTTATTTATTCCAGCCAGCCCAATCAATTAACCTATAAATAATTAATTGTAATGTATATAGTTGAAAATTATGGATTGGCAGTAGCTCTTTGTTGGGTTACCATGCTTTGCTGGGGTTCTTGGGGAAATACTCAAAAGCTGGCAGCGAAAACTTGGCGGTATGAACTTTTTTATTGGGATTATGTCGTTGGTATTCTTCTCTTCTCTTTGATATGGGGATTTACTCTGGGAAGTACGGGCGAAGCAGGTAGGGGCTTTGTCGATGATTTGCTTCAGGTTGATATCTCTAATTTGGTGAGTACGTTTTTGGGAGGTGTCATTTTTAATGCATCCAACATTTTGTTATCTTCTTCCATGTCATTGGCTGGTATGTCTGTCGCTTTCCCCGTAGGCGTTGGGTTAGCTCTGGTATTGGGTGTATTTATAAATTACTTTAGTGCTCCTCAAGGTGATGCAACTGTTCTGTTTTCTGGAGTATTTCTGATTGTACTTGCTATTATTTTTAATGGTATAGCTTCTGGGAAAGTTGCTAAAGGAGGAACAGACCAGGCAATGAGGAAAAAAGGGATTATTATAGCTGTGTGTGCAGGTATATTAATGGCATTTTTCTATCGTTTTGTAGCGGCAGCTATGGATTTAGAGAATCTGGAAGCACCGACTGTGGGTATGATGACTCCTTATTCAGCATTGTTTGTATTTGCAGTGGGTATTTTTGTCAGCAATTTTTTCTTCAATACATTGGTCATGAAGAAACCCTTTGTCGGCAAGCCGATTGCGTATAGTGACTATTTCAGTGGAAATGTGAAGACGCATCTTGTTGGAATTCTGGGAGGAACCATCTGGGCATTGGGGACTGCTTGTAGTTATATTGCTGCAGGGAAAGCTGGTGCAGCTATCTCCTATGCTTTGGGACAAGGTGCCACTATGGTTGCTGCCTTATGGGGAATATTTATCTGGAAAGAATTCAAGGGCGCATCTAAGTCAATAAATTTGCTGCTTGTATTTATGCTGATACTTTTCCTTTCAGGCTTGGGGTTGATAATTATATCTGGTGGTAATTAAATTCTTTATTTTAAATAATATACTATGAGACAAAAAAAACAAATGAAAATGTTGGGACTATTGGGATTGTTGGCTGTATTACCAATAATTTCTGCATGTGCGGGAAATAAGGGTTCTGACGAATCTCGAAAAGAAAAAATGGTCCAATCGGTTTCTGTGGTACAGCCTATTACGGGTACATGGATTAATTTAGCCTACAAGGATGTGCGGAATAAGTATACTAATCCACAACATTTCGATAATATGGATCCTAAATTATGGACTGCTAAAGTGCGTGAATTGGCTAACATGGGGATTGAATATTTGGTGTTCATGGAGGTTGCTAATGAAGGGAAAGCATATTATCCGTCAAAGTTGATGCCGTGGTTATATAATGATAAATTGCAAAGCCCCGTTGATGCGATTCTTGACGAAGCTGCCAAACATGGCATGAAGGTTTTTATGAGTACCGGTTGGGCAAAAGATCAGGATGATAATCTGCTTGATCCAGTGATTAAGGAGCGTCAGCTTCAGATTATGGAGGAATTGGCATCTCTCTATAAAAACCATAAAGCTTTCTATGGCTGGTATCTTCCGGTTGAAGATTGTCTTTGCCCTATCTTTGCCGAGCATGCTGTTCAGTCAGTAAATGCATTGACAGAGAAGGCTCATTCTTTGACTCCCGGAAAGAAGACCTTGATTTCTCCGTATGGTATTGGTCTGTCCGAATTTGATCATCCTGATTTTGAGAAGCAGATGGCAAAATTGAAAGTCGATATTATTGCTTATCAAGATGAGGTGGGGTGTGTACGTGACAAATTTACTCTTCCTCGCTTGAAAAAGAATTGGCAAAGGATGCGCGATATTCACAATCGCCTGAATATTGAGATGTGGGCGAACTGCGAAACCTTTACTTGGGAAGAGGGAACCAATGACCGCCAATCTGCTTTGATTCCGGCTGCTTATTCCCGTTTGCTGTCACAGCAGGTAGCGGCTTCGGTTGCTGGTGTCGACAAAATAATTTCGTTTATGTTCGGTGGAATTATCGAAGACCCAAAGTCTGCTTATCAATTGGGACAACCTGTGTGGTCTAATAATTTATACAACAATTATATGGCTTGGAAAGAAGGTGACAGTTTTTGGAAATTATTTGAAGCTACTTTGCTTGACAAGTTGGTCAATTCAGCCAAATCGGAAATGATTGGTAAAGTTGATATGAAGGCACTGGCAGATGGCCGGGTAGCCGAAGAGGATAGTGGGGACAGCCGTTGGGTAAGGTTTGAAAAAGGTCATCATGAGGTAGTGATTGATTTGCAAAAGAATACTTCGCTTCAAAAGGTGCTGGTACGTACTTTGAACTATAATCAGGAAAAGATAGGCGCTCCTTTGAAGGTTTATGTTTACACTTCCCAGGATGGTCAGACTTATAATCTGGCTTCAATAAAGGATGCTCCGTATTTTCCTAACAACAAGCATGATGCTTGGATTGACGCAGTCTTGATTGATAATTTAAAAGAAAAGACACGTTATGTGAAAGTTGCTTTTGACGCTTTGGAAAATGTGTATATGGATGAGATTTTTGTAAATCCAAGTATTCGTTAACCGGGTAATATAATGAAGGAATAATAGGGTCATCCGGAAAATATGAAATATAGTTTGAGATGAATTGATATTATATGGGAATGAAGCCGCCCGGATATGGAAGATGCAGCCATCTTAAACAGATATGTCTAAGTAGAAAAAGTATGATTTCAGGCTAATAGAAACGTCAATTATCGCATTTCATTAATATAATAAAGTGCGATATAAAAAACAATACAATGAAAAAAATCTTAATTTATTAATCCAAAAATGAATCTATGAAAAGATTACACAAAACTATGAATCGAATTGTCGGAGTGCTTTTAATGGCACTTATGATGGTTCCAAGTGGTTTGAAAGCTGAGACGGCAGAAATGCTTCAAACTTCTAAAATTACGGGTGTAGTAATTGACGATTTCGGCGAGCCGATAATCGGTGCTACTGTTCGTGTGAAGAATGCACAGAATGGCGCTGTAACAGATGTTAATGGACGTTACTCTGTAAATGCTACTAAAAATGCGACATTGGTTTTTTCTTTTATTGGCTATAGAACACAAGAGGTAGCTGTTAAGGGTAGGACTACTGTTAATGTAACTTTGAAAGAGGACAGCCAAATGTTGGAAGAAACAGTTGTTATTGGTTATGGTGCTGTTCCTAAAAGAGATTTAACGGGATCTGTATCTTCTTTAAAGAGCGAAGATTTGCTGAAAACAAACCCTGTGAGTGTGAATCAAGGTTTGCAAGGCAAAATGGCAGGTGTAAATGTGTCCCAGTCTGACGGAGCTCCGGGTGCCGGTATAAATATCCAAATTCGTGGTGCCAATTCGTTTACTACCAGTACAGAGCCTTTGTATGTAGTCGACGGTATGCCGTATTCTATGGGTGAAGGACGTACAACGGATTATGGTATGAAACAGAGTAATAATCCATTGAGTACCATTAGTCCACAAGATATATTATCTATTGAAGTTTTAAAAGATGCATCTGCTACCGCTATTTATGGTTCTCGTGCTGCCAATGGTGTTGTGCTTATTACTACTAAATCCGGTGCTGAGGGAAAGGCAAAAGTTCAGCTTTCTGCTAACCTTAGCATCTCTAATCCGGTAAAACGTATTGATGTGCTCGATGCTTGTGATTACGCTTTGTACCGTAATGAACGTATCACGAATGGTCTCTTGTATGACGGTTACTCTGAGGCAGACAGCCAATTGGAATATCCTTTGGTGGGATATTGGGCTCCGGTGAAAGCTCCGGATCCTATTACAGGAGAAATGGTTGTAGTAGGTCAGGAGTATAAGCCAAGTCCATGGGATTACCGGAAGGGTTTTGTCGAAAAAGAAGGAGGACCGGTACGTTATGGAACAAATTGGCAGGATGAAATTTTTCAGACAGCAATAAGCCAAGATTATAATGTTACAGTATCGGGTGGTGATAAGAAAGGTAACTATATGTATTCCGGTGGTTATACTGACCAGCAGGGTGTGATTGTTAATTCTTATTATAGACGTTATACAGCGAGAGCTAACAACAGCCGTAAAATCAATGATTTTTTAGAGTTAGGTACTAACATCAGTTTTGCAACTTCCGATAATCGTTTGGCACGTACCAATAGTGAAACGTATGGTGTAATTCCTGCAGCTATTTCGTTTAATCCTACTCGTCCGGTATTCGATCCCAATAAAGACTCTGGCTTTTCGGAAGATTTCTCTACCGGTTTGGCTAATCCTTATTTGACTGTACATACGGAGAAGAATATCCAAGAGACGTTGAATGTATTTATCTCAAGCTTTGGTGAATTGAAGTTTACCGACTGGTTGAAATTCCGTCAGAATTTTGGTTACGGTTATAGCTATTATGAACGTAATACCTATAATAACCGTTGGACCGGTGCGGGTATAGCTCCTACAAATGGTTATGCAACGAAGTCAGATGATGCTTATGAAAGCATTTCGACAGAGTCTTTGTTGACTTTCAACAAGAAGTTTGGAGTTCATGGCATTAATGCTGTGCTTGGTATGACTTATGAAAACAGCATGTGGCATAGTAAGTGGATGGCTGCATCTAATTTCCCGAACGATATGACTGAAGACAACGTCATTGAAGCAGGAACTAAGGACCGTCGTATGGAAAGTAGTCGTGGAAAGTCTCAGCTGATGTCCTATCTGTTCAGAGCCAATTATAATTTGCTGGACCGTTATTTATTCACTTTTTCTATGCGTCGTGACGGTTCCAGTAAATTGTCAGAGTTAAATCGTTGGAATAACTTCTATTCGGGAGCCGTTGCTTGGCGTTTGTCTGATGAGTCTTTTGTAAAGCAGCTGAATTTCTTCGATGACTTGAAATTGCGTGTCAGTGCCGGACAGACCGGAGGTCAGGGGGTCAGTGCCTATGCTACCCGTTCCCGTTTTGTTGTTTCTAACTACGGTATGGGTGGTTCATTGCAGAGTGGTATGGCAGAATCCCGCTGGGGAGGACCTGTAGCAGCTCTTCTGAAATGGGAGACAACCAATCAGTTTGACATAGGTTTGGACATTGCTTTCTTGAATAACCGTGTTAATTTGACAGTAGATGCCTATTATAAGAAGACAAAAGACCTATTGTTGGATAAGCTTATTCCTATGAGTTCCGGTTTTAGCCGTATTCAGGCAAACTATGGTAATGTAACAAATAAAGGGTTGGAAATTTCCGGTCATTTCATTCCTGTAAAGGCACGTAATTTCTTGTGGTCTATAGATGCCAATATTTCATTCAACCGTAATAAGGTGGGTGGTTTGGATGCCGACCAATATTCTGATGTGGCTTGGGGTATTGAGAACATGTTCTTGGTACGTAATGGTGAGCCTATCGGTACTCTATATGGGTATGTGGAAGATGGCTTTTATGACAATGAGGCCGAAGTCCGTGCAGATCCGTTGTATAGAAATGAGACGGACTCTAAGGTTAAAAGCATGGTAGGTGAAGTGAAATACAAGAATCTTGATGACGATCCTGTAATTGATAATCGAGACCGTCAGATTATAGGTAATACCAACCCGGATTACCAATATGGTATAACCAATACATTGGAATGGAAGAACTGGACATTCAGTTTCTTCTTGCAGGGTACACAAGGTAATGACGTGTTGAATGTCAATCTTAAGAAATTTGATATGGCCAGCGTGGATAATATGCCTTATTTTATTTATAACAATCGTTGGACTGCCGAAAATAGGGCAAATGCCAAATGGCCGCGTGCCAATAGAACCAGTACACGTTCTATGAGGGCATCTGACCGTTACATTGAGGATGGATCTTACTTGCGTTGCAAGAATGTCAGCTTGAGCTACCGTTTCCGCCATCCGATGAAGTTTGTGGAGAGTATTAATTTGGTTGCCAGCGTTTCCAATCTATTTACAATTTCCGGTTATAGTTGGATGGACCCTGATGTGAATTCATTTGGTAGTGACCCTAAACGCAGAGGTGTGGATATGGCTTCTTATCCAAGTGCCCGTACATTTAATTTTGGTGTTCAAATTGGATTTTAAATAATGATGACTATGAAATTTAAGAATATATTAATGGCATTGGGCTTAGGCTCCATGTTGATGACTTCTTGTACGTTGGATGAAGAAGTATATACATTTATTTCAGGTGAAGACTTGTCTGCTGATGGTGAGTATGAACTGTTGGTAAATGGCGCTTACCAACCGTTGGCCTGGATGTTTGAATGGGGTAGTTATGATTCTGCTACTAATTATGATAATGACTATCAGACAGGGCCGGGTTGGGCTTTTAAAGAAACCGGTACCGGTAACTTTTATAACAATGGTAGTATAAATAATGTGTTTGCATATTATTCAACCGCCATTCATCGTGCCAATTACCACTATTATCTGATTGACAAGATGACCAATGTACCTGAGAAAGCCAAGAATAATGCGTTGGGTGAACTTCGTTTTCTCAAGGCATGGTCGGAGTTTGAATTAGTACGTCGTTTTGGTGGTATTCCTTTGTTTAAAACTTCTATTGGTGAAGGTAACAGCAGTTACCAGCCCAGAGCTTCCGTCAAGGAAGTGTATGAGGACATTATAGCCAATTTAAAGGAGGCTGAAACGTTGCTGATGCCTCGTACAGACTCGGATTATAAGAAAGGGCATGTATTTCGTGCGTCAGCCAAGTCGCTGTTGGCTTTAGTCTATGCTACGATTGGTTCTGCTTCGATGGAGAGTGGCAAAGTCATGGTAAAGGGTGGTCCCGGCAAGGTTACGAATCCGGATGGAACAGAATCGGCATTGATGCCTCAGGAAATCTGGCATAACAAGATTCGTCTTCCGGGATATGAAGAGTTCAATTCTCAGGAGTATTACAAACTGGCCAAAGAGAAAGCAGCCGAAGTGATTGCAGAAGGAGAGTGTGTGTTGGCTTCTAGTCAGAAAGAATTATGGAAAATCGACAATAAGAACGGGCCGGAATTCCTGTTTACATTACAGACTTATCCCGAAGGGGATAATCTTGCCGGAAACTATATCAGCGAATCGTATTACGGCTATTGGAAAGAGGATAGAACTCTGGGTTCTGGTTATTATACTTATCGCGATCACTGGCTACAGATGTTCGATGATTGGAAAGATGAACGTATTACATGGGGCATTCTGCACCGTTACCCCGATTCTTATAACGAAGAACTGGGCATTTATACCTGGCGTTACTACCCGTTGCGTGACAGTGTATACGTGAACCGTGAAGAGGCTCCGTATGCCGACCAGGGTATTGGAGCTTATCAGAAGACCGACCAGCCTACGTATGGTGCTTATTACGGTTCTCGTTTTACTAAGTTTACGGCAGTGACGGGTGAAATTGACGGTAATCGTAAAGACTTTAACTGGCCTTTTATGCGTTACGCAGAAGTGCTGTTACTGTATGCGGAAGCTGATAATGAATTGAATGGACCTACCCAAGATGCATTCTCTAAGATTGAATTGTTGAATAAGCGTAACAATAGTACGCTGGTAAGCAAGCGTCATGAGAAGATTCCGTTTACGAAAGAAACTTTCCGTTCGTTTATCTTGGAAGAGCGTGCTAAAGAGTTTGCAGTTGAGGGGAATCGTCGTACCGATTTGATTCGTTGGGGTATTTATTTATCGGTAATGAATGCTATCGGTATGGATGAAAACGGTAATTTGAAGAGACGTGAGGAGAAGCATTGGCTGATGCCCCTTCCGCCCGATGAAATTAACGGTAACCCTTATATTGAGAAAAATAATCCCGGATGGTAATCCTATTTATTAACTATATGATGAAAAATACAATGAAAAAGATATTGAGTTTTAGGAAGATGTATCTCGTCGGTGCTCTTCTTATGGGAATTTCTTGGACATCTTGCTCTGACGATAACGGAGTTGCACTTCCTATTGAACTGACCAATGTGACCACCATTGCTGATATGAATACCACCATTGAAGAAGCTGCTTTGGGGGATTTTATAGCTGTTCATGGAACCGGTTTGGATGTTCATAATATCGATTCTATTTTGATTGATGACATTAAGCTGGATATGCAAGAGGTATATACAGAAGATGATATTCTGTTTATAAAGATACCGGTAAAGCTGGCAACCAAGAAAACCGATAAAATAAGTATTTATAATACGGCCGGTTGTTTTGAAATTCCTTTTAAAACGGTAGCGCCCAATTTAAAGCTTTCCCGCATGTTCAATGAATATACGGCACCGGGTGATACGATTATGATTTATGGAGATTTCTTCAACCTCTATGAAATAGATTCGCTCAATGCTGTTGTCGATTTCAATGGAAAGGTATCTCCGGTCATTAAATCGGCTAATAATTATCTGACTGCTAAAGTACCGGTTGATGTAGATAAGAACATAAAAATTAAAGTGAAAGGGGTGAAGTATAATGTTGAGGCGGTATGCCCCGGACGTTACTACGATTGTGATTTTATGATTATGGACTTTGACGAATATTTGCCCAGTTCTATGACAAATGTGGTGACTGATGAGAAAGATCCACAACGGTTGAGCGGTAACTTCTTGAGAATAGATGATAAATCTGAATATAGCTCTTGGTGGTATATTGCAGAAAGAGGCGATATACCTTATACTGATGATATGTTAGGACTTGAATCATGTAAGAATTATGTGGTGAAATGTGAATTCCGCACATCCAATCAATTCATCAAGGACAGAATAAGGTTCTGTAATTATCTTTATTGGGCTGCTCCCACATGCGATTGGGTTGCTACAGACTTTAATATACAGAACTTCAACCGTTGGGAGACAATTACGTTGCCGTTTAATGTATATTTGTCAGAGGATTATCCGGACTACCATCCAGGTTCGTACACAAGCTTCAATATGCGTTTGGAGATAGATCCTGAGATAGCCCGTAATTTTGCATTCGATAATATTCGTATTTGTAGAAAAGGCGATTGATTGATGTGGTAATTGATCATTACGGATAATGGCCGCTTTTGGGGATTCGCGAATTGTGTTCCGAAGTGAACCCTATTCAGTCGTATACTGATTATAGCCCCTCTCAGAGTGTGCCCTGGAGGGGCTTTTTAAAAACATCGCATGCTGGTAGGGATTATTTACAATAAATTGGATCTTGCAGGCGAGTATAATCTCACTTGATTTTACAAAAAACACAAAGAAATGAAAATTAAAAAATGTGCAGCACTTATGGCTGCAATGTTGATGGGCGCTTGGAGCTTGCAGTCTTGCGACAACGGGCCTACTAAAGAAGTGTGGCTGGATGAATTCGGTCAAGATTCCTGTTATGTTCAGGACTGGGGAATGCTTGAAGTCAACCGTTCCGTAGTACATACTCCGCTTACAGTGAATGGAGTTGTTTATGAACGTGGACTTGGTGCCCATTCCATCAGCCGCCTGCTGTACGATTTGGATAGAAAGGCCGTTTCGATCTCCGGTTTGGCAGGAGCTGATGACAAGAACTTGTTTGCAGGCAAACTTCAGTTCAAGATTCTCGGTGACAAGAAGGAACTCTGGAAGAGTGGAGTGATGCAGAAAGGAGACCCAGTAAAAGAGTTTAATGTAAACCTGAAAGGGGTGGACAAAGTGCTGCTATTGGTAGAAGAATGTGGTGACGGCATTATGTACGACCATGCCGACTGGCTCAATGTGAAGATAACGACTCGTGGCGATGTGAAACCTGTTCCTGCGTGGGCAAAACCGGTGGCAAAGGAGAAGTATATCCTTACGCCTCCTGCTCCCGAAAGTCCGGTCATCAACAATCCGCTGGTCTATGGCGCACGTCCGGGTAATCCGTTCCTATGGTCTGTGATGGCTACCGGCAACCGCCCCATGAAGTTTGAGGCCGAAGGGCTTCCGGCTGGTGTGAAATTGGATGCTGTTACCGGTCGCATTACGGGTAAAGCCACAGTAGAGGGAGAGTATAAGGTAACGCTCAAAGCCACCAATGACAAAGGTACGGCCCAGAAAGAGGTAACTGTTAAAATAGGAGATGCCATAGCCTTGACTCCTTCTATGGGATGGAACAGTTGGAACTGTTGGGGGCTTTCTGTGAACGACGAGATAGTGCGTGACGCAGCCCGCATGATGAACGAAAAACTGCATGCCTACGGATGGGAATACGTGAATATAGATGATGGTTGGGAAGCTGCGTCGCGTACCAAGCAGGGCGAGATACTTTCAAACGATAAATTCCCCGATTTCAAGGCATTGACAGACTATATTCATGGATTGGGCTTGAAGTTCGGTATTTATTCCTCACCGGGACATATCACTTGTGGCGGACATGTGGGCAGCTACCAGCACGAAGAAATTGATGCCAAGACATGGGAACGCTGGGGAGTGGATTATTTGAAATATGACTATTGCGGATATTTGGAGATAGAAAAAGATTCGGAAGAGAAGACTATTCAGGAACCCTATATCGTGATGCGCAAGGCATTGGATAAGGTGAACCGTGACATTGTTTACTGTGTGGGTTATGGCGCTCCCAATGTGTGGAACTGGGCACCGGAAGCAGGAGGAAACCAATGGCGCACTACTCGCGACATCACGGACGAATGGAATGTTGTGACAGCTATAGGTACTTTCCAGGATGTTTGTGCGGATGCTACGGCTCCGGGCAGAAACAATGACCCCGACATGCTGGTTGTTGGCAAGCTTGGTCAAGGCTGGGGAAGCAAAGTGCACGATTCATATCTTACGGCAGACGAACAGTACTCTCATATTTCTTTGTGGTGCCTTCTTTCTTCTCCTTTGCTCATAGGTTGCGACATGGCAAATATGGACGATTTTACGCTGAATCTGCTGACCAACAACGAAGTGATAGCAGTCAGCCAAGACCCCATGGTGGCTCCCGCCAAGAAGATGATGGTAGAGAACGGCCAAGTATGGAGTAAAAAACTGTACGACGGTTCTTATGCGGTGGGCTTCTTCCATGTAGACCCTTATTTCATTCTTTGGGATCAGGAGGATGCTGAAGCTATGCAGATGAGAGAGTATGCTTTTGATTTTGATTTGAAACAGCTTGGCATTGAAGGAAAAGCAATGGTTCGTGACTTGTGGCGACAGAAAGACTTGGGAGAGGTGAACGGCATCTTCCGGACGGAAGTTCCCTATCACGGTGTCACCTTCGTGAAGATTACTCCTGCAAAATAGCAAACTATAAAATAGAGAGACGAATGAAAAAGTTAATTTTATCTTTGTTTTTTTTATCGGCTTTCACACTTCGGGGCTCTGCACAGTTGCAGGGCCTGGAAGTAGTGAAGGTACCGGAAGCACAGCAGCCTTATTCGGGCGAATATATTTATATCCCCGATGTGGAAGGATATAAAACTCTGAAGTGTGATTTTCATACCCACACCATCTTCTCCGATGGAGATATAAAACCTGAAAATCGGGTGTGGGAAGCTGCTATTCGCGGGCTGGATGTGATAGCCATTACCGACCATATAGAATATCGCCCCAATAAAGACTATATCAAGGCCGACCATAACGAATCTTACAAAAGGGCAAAGACTGTAGAGAAAGCTTCCAATCTGATAGTAATTCAGGGAGCCGAGATAACCCGTTCCAAGCCGATAGGGCACATCAATGCTCTCTTCTTGACGGATGCCAATGCGCTGGACGTGGAAGATCCTCTGAGAGCTGTTGACAACGCTTTGGAGCAAGGGGCCTTCATTATGTGGAATCATCCGGGGTGGCCTAACGACACAAGCACTTTATATAATGTCCATAAAGATTTGATTAAGCAAAAAAAGATACATGGAATAGAGGTGGTGAACGGCTTTGAGTACTATCCGAAAGCTTTTAATTACTGTAAGGAATACGGCCTGACATATATGGGAAATACCGATATACATGGCGTTTATAAGCAAACGTATCGTACGGACAAACAAAGTGGACCGATGACGATTGTATTTGCCAAAGAACGTTCTCAGGAAGGAGTGAAAGAAGCTCTCCTTGCCGGGCGTTCGGTAGTGAAGTTCGGGGATATACTGATAGGCTCTGAGAAGAACCTGCTATCTCTGGTCAAGGCGTGCCTCTCTTATGAAGTGAAGGAGGTGAAAGGCAATCAGGCTCTGGTGAAAGTGACGAACAAGTCGACATTGAACTTTGAAATTCTACTGGACAACAAGGCTGGTACTATCCTTGGCAATGCTACAGTAGAGATTAAGGTAAGGCTGGATGATAAAGTAAAGTTTACTACTACACACATCACGGATGATAGCCGGTTGGTGATTGATATAGCATCATTGCGATAGTGGTTTTATAAGACCGATAATCTGATATTTAAGGAACCATTGATTTTGTGTTTTATAATAACTGAAGTTTCTCAAATTTTTCAGATTGTTGATGAACTGTTGTATCTTAATGCTCTCTCTCGGAGGAAGAGCGTTGAGATTGTTTTGAAAGCGCAAAGGTAACTTGCGAAACTTGAAATATTTAATTATTCCTTGAAAAACAATTGTATTATGAAAAACAGATTTTTATGTTTATTATTTGTAGTTTGCACTGTCATTTCTGCCCGTGCAAACAGTACCGATTCTTTGGCTTTGACTCCTCCTATGGGGTGGAATAGTTGGAATTGCTTCAGTTGTAACATTAATGAAAAACAGATTCGTGAGATTGCAGACTTGATGGTGTCTACCGGCATGAAGGATGCAGGATATGAGTATCTCAATATAGATGATTGTTGGCAGGTAGGCCGGGATAATGAAGGAAACATTCTGGTTGATGAAAAGAATTTTCCTTCCGGCATCAAGGCTTTGGCAGATTACATACACTCCAAAGGACTTAAATTCGGTATTTATTCATGTGCGGGAACGCTGACTTGTGCCGGACGACCGGGAAGCCGTGGCTATCAGTTTCAGGATGCACGCACTTATGCGGAATGGGGAGTGGATTATTTGAAGTATGACTGGTGTTTTGATGAAGGCCAGAATCCTCAAGCTGCCTACAAAACAATGAGTGATGCCCTGAAGGCTTCCGGGCGTCCTATCGTATTCTCTATTTGCGAGTGGGGAAACAGCCAGCCTTGGACATGGGCAAAAGGCATCGGACATCTTTGGAGGACTACCGGTGACATTATCAATGCTTTTAAAGGTATTAATTATTGGGGAGGATGCGGTGTCGTAGAAATCATTGACAAGAATGCCGACTTGCACAAATACGCCGGACCGGGACATTGGAACGACCCGGACATGCTTCAGGTGGGTAATGGTGTGCTGACGATGGAAGAGAATCGCTCTCATTTCACGATGTGGTGTATGCTTGCTGCCCCTTTGCTCGCGGGTAATGATATTCGTAAAATGGACAAGGAGACACTTGGAATTTTGACAAATAAAGAAGTGATTGCAGTAAATCAGGACAAGCTTGGCAAACAAGGTGGACGATACATGAAAGTGGGTGAGCATGAAATTTGGGTGAAGCAGTTGTCCAATGGTGAAGCCGCAGTATGTTTCTTTAACCGCGATGAACAACCCTGGAATGTGGAAACCGTTTTGCAGAAAGAAAACCTCTCTTTTGCAGATGTCCGCTTCTGGGAGAAAGAATACAAAGTACGCGACTTATGGAAACATAAGGACATCGGAAGTACCAAGGATAAGATGCAGTTTGATATTCCTGCACACGGTGTCGTGTTGCTGAAGTTGACTCCTAAACAGTAATGATAGATTTAGAAACCATTAATAAAAAAATATGAAGAACATGCATTATGCATCTGTGAAGTGGATTTGCTTTCTGCTTTTCGTGGTAGTAGGAAAGGTGGCGATGGCCGAAGGTATCACTTCGCCTGATGGAAATCTCCGTCTTGAGTTTACCGTAAATGCTTTGGGAGAGCCGGTCTATCAGTTGTTTTACAAAGAGAAAGCCGTGGTTAATCCATCGAAACTGGGCTTGGAATTGGTGGGTGACCCGGGCTTGATGAATGGTTTTACACTTGTGGAAGCCGGGGCTTCAACTTTCGATGAAACATGGAAACCTGTGTGGGGAGAAGTGTCGCAGATACGGAATCATTACAATGAGCTGTCTGTGACGTTGGACCAGAAGGAGCAGAACCGCCATATCGTTATCCGTTTCCGTCTTTACGATGACGGTTTGGGATTCCGTTATGAGTTTCCTTTACAAAGAACTCTGCACTATTTTACGGTAAAAGAGGAGTATACCCAGTTTGCCATGACCGGAGACCATACCGCTTTCTGGATTCCCGGTGACTATGACACGCAGGAGTATGACTATACAGAGTCCCGTTTGTCCGAAATTCGCGGTTTAATGGATAAGGCGGTGACGGTGAATGCTTCCCAGTTCGTTTTCTCGCCCACGGGTGTGCAAACCTCCTTGCAGATGAGGACGGACGATGGTCTATACATCAACTTGCATGAAGCGGCTTTGGTGGACTATTCTTGTATGCATCTCAATCTGGATGAAAAGAACTTGGTTTTTGAATCGTGGTTGACCCCGGATGTTTTGGGAAACAAGGCATATATGCAAGCTCCCGGGAAGACTCCGTGGCGTACCATCATGGTGAGCGATGACGCCCGTGATATGCTTGCCTCCAAACTTACCTTGAACCTGAACGAACCTTGTGCCTATGAAGATGTTTCGTGGATTAAACCGGTGAAGTATGTAGGCGTATGGTGGGAGATGATTACCGGTCAGAAGTCGTGGAGTTATACAGATGAACTGATTGCCATGCGTTTTGGAGAAAACGACTATACGAAAATCAAGCCGAACGGTCGGCATGGAGCCACTAATGAAAGAGTGAAACGCTATATAGATTTTGCCGCCGAACATGGTTTCGACCAAGTATTGGTAGAAGGCTGGAATGAAGGATGGGAAAGCTGGGGTGGAAGTTCGCGCGATTTTGTGTTCGACTTTGTGACTGCCTATCCCGACTTTGACGTAAAGATGCTGAATGCCTATGCACACAGTAAAGGGGTCAGGCTGATGATGCATCATGAGTCTTCTGCTTCGGTACGCAATTATGAACGTCATCTGGACAAAGCCTATCAGTTTATGGCGGATAATGGCTATAACTCTGTAAAGAGTGGTTATGTGGGCGATATAATTCCTCGCGGAGAACATCACTATGGACAATGGATGAACAATCATTACCTCTATGCCATACAAAAAGCTGCCGAATATAAGATTTGTGTGAATGCGCACGAGGCAGTACGTCCTACAGGTTTGTGCCGCACCTATCCCAACTTGATTGGCAATGAATCAGCCCGTGGCACGGAATTCGAGCCTTATGACGGCAACAAGCCTTCCCACACTACTGTGCTCCCCTTCACTCGCTTGATAGGTGGTCCGATGGATTATACCCCGGGCATCTTTGACATTTATCTGAATTTTATGAATCATGACAATCACGGGCAGATTCATTCCACGCTGGCAAAGCAACTGGCATTATACGTCACCCTCTACAGCCCACTGCAGATGGCTGCCGATTTGCCGGAGAATTATGAACCCCATTTGGATGCTTTCCAGTTCATCAAGGACGTAGCAGTAGACTGGGACGACAGTAAGTACCTTGAAGCGGAGCCGGGAGACTATATTACCGTGGCCCGTAAAGCCAAGGGTACGGAGAATTGGTTTGTGGGAGGCATCACCGATGAGCATGCACGCACTTCAGCTTTTGTTCTCGACTTCCTGGAGCCGGGCAAGCAGTACATAGCCACGCTTTATGCCGATGCCAAAGATGCTGATTTTGAAAAAAATGCTACCGCTTATCAGATTAAGAAGGGCATCGTGACGAGCAAGAACAAGATGAATGTGAAGCTGGCACGTAGCGGTGGATTTGCCTTGAGCCTGATAGAAGCTACACCGGAAAATATGGAAGGAGTGAAGAAATGGAAATAAGTTGATTGTTAGATACCATTTTTTATCATTGCTAAAACAAGAATGCCTCTGAAAACACTGAAACAGAAGATACTGTTAGTCCTCTTGCTATTTTGGCGCGAAAGGTGAATCATAAAGGAACGCTTTTTGTCGAGTTGCCATCCTCTGTTTGATGTGACGGGCACTTTCAATAATCCGGGACCGCTGGGCGGGTATCTTGTTGTGGGACTGGTTGTTGCTGTTTTATTGTATGCTTTCTCTTTTGAAAAGGAATACATGTTCTATCAGGCGGATTATTTCAGAAATCATCCTCAATTCGCTTTTCTGGATGTAGCTGACAACGTGACTTATCCCTATAATGAACTGTTGCATATTGCAGTGGAAACCGGAATGTGCGGGCTTGTATTGTTCCTGCTGGTGGTGTCACCGTTTGTCTTTTCTGATGAAAGGACATTGAAAGCCGCATTGGCTGCTTGGCTGATATTCGCCATGTTTTCATATCCGGTCAATGTGGTACCACTTATGATGGACTTTGCATTGTTCATAGAATTGCGTCGTGGCAAAACAGTGTCTGTTCTGGATATAAACAGAATTTTTTGTGGAATTGCTGTTGTTCCTCTTATGGGGTTATTGGCGGTGTGTGGCCATGTAATGTTGTTTTTAATGTGAAAAAAGAGTTGTACTTCGTTGGGTTCTACTTTAAACATGCGATTTTTATTCCACTCCATGCATCATCTTCTGTAATTTCTTTGAAAGCAGGAAGAGGATAAGCGATGCCGTGGCAGACATGACGACGAACACCATGAAGAAATCGTACATTGTCTCGATGCGATAACCCAGCAGCGTCTTTACCTTTCCGGCTTCGGGGTAGAGCCCGCTCAGCGTGCCTGCAAACTTATTGGCAGTGGCGGTGGAGAGGTACCATATCCCCATCATCAGCGAGGCGAAGCGGATGGGCGTGAGCTTGTTCACCATGGAGAGTCCGATGGGCGAGAGGCAGATTTCGCCCATGGTATGGATGAAGTAGAGCCCCGTCAGCCAAATGAGACTCACCTTGATGCCCGGCTGAACATCTTTCACCCCAAAGCAGATGACGAGATAGCCCAGTGAAAGCAGTAGCAGGCCGATGGCTTGCTTGGTGGGCGAGGCGGGCTCCATGCCCCGTTTGCCCAGGGCGCCCCATACGCCCGGCATGATGGCGGCAAGTATCACCACAAAGAAGGGGTTGAAGGACTGAATCCAGGAGGCGGGCATTTCCCACCCCAGGATGACGCGGTCGGTCTGCTCGGAGGCGAAAAGCGTGAGCGAGGCGCCTGCCTGCTCGTAGGCCGCCCAGAAGAAAATGACGAAGAAGGCGATGATGTAGATGACGAAGATGCGGTCGCGCTCCGTCTTGGTGAGTGAGCCTTCCAGCAGGATGCTGACGGGAAACACGATGCAGGCGGTGAAGATGCCGATGCTTATCCAATCGCTCCCGAAACACCAGTAGAAGAAACCGGCAAGCGCGATGGCAAGCAGGGCGAGCAGCAGGTAGTTGCGCATGGGCCGTCCGTTGGCGTGGGCACTCTTCCGGGCGGTGTTGTCTGCCTGGGGCCGCTCCTTGCGGGCGTCGGGGATAATGCCGAGGGGCTTGCCATCGGGGCCGATGAGGTACTTGTTTTTCTGGGTTTCGAAGAGGACGACCGTCAGCACGGTGACGATGGCGGCAATGAGGAAGCCCCATCGGAAGTCGTGAGGGTTGCCCGTCTCGCCAAAATAGCCGCAGACCAGCGGGGCGAGGAAGGAACCCACGTTGACACCCATATAGAAGATGGTGTAGGCGGAATCCAGCCGTTTGTCACCCGGCTCGTAGAGCTGCCCCACCAGGGAGGAGACGGTGGGCTTGAAGCAGCCGTTGCCCAATATAAGGAAAGTCAGTCCGCCGTACATCAGCCAATGCGAAAGCTCACGCGCCTCCAGCATCGAGGCACTGGCAAACATCAGGAACTGGCCGACTGCCATCATCATGGCCCCCCAGAAGACGGAACGGCGGATGCCCCAGTATTTGTCGGCGATGTAGCCGCCGATTAAGGGTGTCAGGTACACCAGTCCGGTGTAGCTGCCGTAGATGGAGGCGGCGTGCTCCTTGTCGAAAAGGAGTGCCTGGGTGAGGAACAGAATGAAGATGGCACGCATGCCGTAGTAGCTGAAACGCTCTGCCGTGCTGGTGGCGAAGATAAGGTAAAGACCTTTCGGGTGTCGGGATGTACTCATTGAATATGCTTTTATTGTTTTGGCTTTTATTATATGTTGAGGGTACAAAATTAGTCATTATTTTGCGTAAGTTAATGGGTATAATTAGAAACTTGCCGACAAGCCTGCGGGAACTTGCCGACAAGCTTGTGCAAACTTATCCGTAAGCCTACGCAAACTTAAAACAGAATTTCTGTTTCTGTAAATAAAGCTTTTGTTTATAGAAATAGAGCTTTTGTTTCTAAGAATAAAGGCTTTGTTCTAAGAATCCTTTGCATTGAAGACAACTTTTCCTTACGGAGCAGATATTTTTTCCCGGGGGGCAAAGCAACTTGATAAAAAACGTCTTCTCTTTGTACAGTTGAAATCAAAGCCCTATCTTTGCTCTACGATTTTAAGATAATCCTATTATGAAGATATTTCCTACTACAAGCATCAAGCAACTGGATGCAGATACCATAGAGAATGAACCGATTGCCTCCATCGACTTGATGGAACGTGCCTCACGCGCATTGGCCCGTGCCATTGCCGAGCGTTGGGAGCCGGACACGCCGCTCACCGTTTTTGCCGGACCGGGGAACAACGGTGGCGATGCGCTTGCCCTGGCGCGACTGCTGGCCGGGAAGGGCTACCGGCTCGAGGTGTATCTCTTCAATACGAAAGGGACGCTTTCGCCGGACTGCGAGACGAACAAGGAGCGGCTGGCCGACGTGCCGGGTGTGGACTTCCACGAAGTGACCACCCAGTTTGTACCTCCCGTGCTGACGGCAGACCATGTGGTGATAGACGGTCTCTTCGGCAGCGGTTTGAACAAGGCTCTGAGCGGCGGTTTTGCAGCCGTAGTGAAGTACATCAACGCTTCGCCCGCCACGGTGGTGTCCATCGATATCCCATCGGGACTGATGGGTGAGGACAATACCTACAACGTACATACGAATATCGTCCGTGCCCATCTGACGCTGAGCCTGCAATTGCCGAAACTGGCATTTCTCTTTGCCGAGAACGAGCCGTATGTGGGCGAATGGCAGTTACTGGACATCGGACTCAGCGAGGATGTCATCCATGACATGGAAACGGACTTCTGCCTGCTGGAGCATGAAGATGTGTCTGCCCTGCTGAAGCCGCGCAGCCGGTTTGCCCATAAGGGGAACTTCGGCCGTGCACTGCTGATAGCCGGTTCGCAGGGAATGGCGGGAGCTTCGGTGCTGGCTGCGCGTGCTTGTCTGCGTTCGGGGGTGGGGCTGCTGACGGTGCATGTGCCGTTCTGCAACAACTTCATTGTGCAGACTTCCGTGCCCGAAGCCATGACGGAGCTGGACATCAGCGACACCTGCTTTGCCGCCGCTACTGATACGGACGATTACCAGGCCGTGGCGATAGGTCCGGGACTGGGAAAGGCGGCAGAGACCGAGGCGGCTCTGCTGGAGCAGATAGAGATATGCCAGACTCCGATGGTGGTGGATGCTGATGCCCTGAACTTGCTGGGCGAGAAGCGTAACTATATAGGGCGTCTGCCCAAAGGGAGTATTCTGACTCCGCACCCCAAGGAACTGGAGCGTCTTGTAGGCAAATGCCAGAATTCGTACGAACGCCTGATGAAGGCTCGCGAGCTGGCGAAGAGCGCCGGAGTGCATATCATCTTGAAAGGCGCTTATTCTGCCATTGTCACTCCTGCCGGGAAATGTTTTTTCAACCCTACCGGCAATCCGGGTATGGCAACGGGAGGCAGCGGTGATGTGCTGACGGGAGTGGTGCTTGCCTTGCTTGCCCAAGGCTATGAGCCGGAGAAGGCTGCCTGCCTGGCCACGTATGTGCACGGACTGGCGGGAGATGTTGCCTGCAAGAAGCAGGGGGCAGTGGGGATGACGGTGGGGGATATAGTTGCCTGCCTGCCGCTAGCGTGGAAGATGCTGGAAGAATAAGGAGAGAAGTGTAATTTGGATGGCTTGTCATGTCAACAGAAATAAGATATTTTGAAAACAGAAAAGATTGGCGGAAGTGGCTGGCTGACAATTTTGATACTGCCGATGGAGTCTGGTTTGTGTTTCCTACTAAATCTTCAAGCGAGAAAAGTATTGTATATAATGACGCTGTTGAAGAGGCCCTTTGTTTCGGGTGGATTGACAGCACGATAAAGTCACTTGACAAAGAACATAAAATTCAGCGTTTCACGCCCAGGAATCCTAAAAGTACCTATTCGCAAGCCAACAAAGAAAGGTTGAAATGGTTGCTGGAGCATAAAATGATACATCTTGAATTTGAGGATAAAATACGAACTGTCTTGTCGGTTCCTTTTGTTTTTCCAAATGATATAATCGACAGATTGAAAGAGGATGAAAGAATATGGAAGAATTATCAGAGTTTCTCTGACCCCTATAAACGTATCCGAATCGCATACATTGAAGCGGCGAGGAAACGACCGGAAGAATTTGAAAGGCGATTAAATAACTTTATCTGTAAAACGAAAGAGAACAAAATAATAATAGGGTTTGGCGGGATTGAAAAATACTATTAACGCTAATTCTTTTCCGCTTATTTCTCTCTTGTCGTAATGTGGAAGCATCCTTGCTTCAACTCGTACTTGATGTAGCATTTATCGGCTTTCCGCAGGTCACGGAGCACTTCCGAAAGAACCAGTTTTAAGGTATCTGCGCTGACATCCTGCAAAGGACGTCCATCCTCGTCTTCTATTTTCTGAAAGCGCTTCCAACTGACATCGAATGTCGTTCCGTAAAAATGTGCCGAGTTTGGAGAAGCATTGCCGTTACGGCGGCGCAGGCGTTTTACGTCGTCTTGGGTGCGGAGTACGGAAGTCACAATTATCTTGTTTGGATTCAGCCCCTTGGCGGTCAGTGAATCAAGGAAGTTGTGTCCGATGGTGTCCAGCAGGCTGGCGGCGCCCGGAATGAGATAAGGGATGGAATGCGTCAGTGAATCCACGGCATAGAGCTCGTTTGTCGTGATAGGTTGCAGTTGCTCTCTCATCTTTTCTGCTTCCTCGCGGGATGAAAGTACACGTATGCCGATGGCTTGGGCTACATTGAGATGTTTCTCATTCAAGTCTCCGAACGAGCGCTTGTAGCTGACAACACCCCGAATGTTGCGCGGTTCGTTCAACTTGAGCGACATGTCCTTCTTCTTACAGCCGGCAAAGGTGAATGTTGCGGCAGCTGCGACAATTATCAGTATAGGTAGGATTCTGGAAGAATATCTCATCTTATAAATGTACTATGTCTGTGAAAAATCTGCGTTAATCTGTGTAATCTGTGATGAAAACCTTGCAAAGATAATTCAAACCTTCTTAAGTTTGCACTATCTTTGCACACAAAAAAGACCGTGCAACGATATTTTATATACCTGGCTTATGATGGCACCGCTTATCACGGCTGGCAAATCCAGCCGAATGGAGCGAGTGTGCAGGAGTGTTTGATGAAGGCGCTGAGTACCTTGCTGCGTCGCGAGGTGGAAGTCGTGGGAGCGGGGCGTACCGATGCCGGGGTGCATGCCTCACTGATGGTAGCTCACTTTGACAGTGATTCTCCTCTGGACACTGTTTTTATGACGGATAAGCTGAATCGTCTGCTTCCTCCCGATATTTCCGTATACCGCTTGCGGGCCGTGAAGCCCGATGCACATGCCCGCTTTGATGCTACGGCGCGGATGTATAAGTATTACGTCACTACTGCCAAGATGCCTTTCAATCGTCAATACCGTTGCCGTCTGTTCCAAACACCGGACTTTGAACGGATGAATGAGGCTGCCCAAACCTTGTTTGACTATACGGACTTTACCAGCTTCAGCAAACTTCATACGGATGTCAAAACCAATAATTGCAAGATTATGCATGCCGCCTGGACCCGGGTAGACGATGTGACCTGGGTGTTCACCATCCAGGCCGACCGGTTCCTGCGGAACATGGTACGCGCCATTGTCGGTACTTTGCTCGAAGTGGGTCGCGGAAAACTTTCTGTTGAGGGTTTCCGACGCGTCATCGAACAGAAGGACCGTTGTCAGGCAGGAACCTCCGTTCCCGGAAATGCATTGTTTCTAGTGGATGTAGCCTATCCGGAAACTACTTTTTTAGAATAAAAGAGGGATGCACTACAAAAACGTACCCCCCTCCTTTTAATTTTTAATTCTTAATTTTTAATTAACTCTATGTGGTTATTGCTTGCTTTCCTCTCTGCTGCCTTATTGGGATTTTACGATGTCTTCAAGAAGAAGTCGCTTCGTGACAATGCCGTACTGCCGGTACTTTTCCTGAACACGCTGTTCTCGAGCCTGATATTTCTTCCTTTCATTCTGGTATCTGCCTTTGCGCCGTCGGTGTTGGGAGGTACGATGTTTGATGTTCCCGTGGTGGGGTGGGAGGTGCATAAGTTTATTGTTGTCAAGTCGTTTATCGTGCTCTCTTCCTGGATATTCGGTTATTTCGGGATGAAGCATCTGCCGCTGACCATCGTGGGACCGATTAATGCGACGCGCCCCGTGATGGTGCTTGTAGGTGCCATGCTTGTGTTTGGCGAACGCTTGAACCTTTATCAATGGATTGGCGTGATGCTTGCCATAGTATCCTTTTTCATGCTGAGCCGTTCGGGCAAGAAGGAGGGAATCGACTTCAAGCATAACAAATGGATTCTTTTCATCGTGCTGGCTGCCGTTGCTGGAGCTGTCAGTGGGCTGTATGACAAATATCTGATGAAGCAGCTCAATCCGATGCTGGTGCAGTCGTGGTATAATGTCTACCAAGTCTTTATCATGTGCCCCATTATCTTGCTGTTGTGGTACCCCAAGCGAAAAGAAAGTACCCCGTTTCGTTGGGACTGGACCATTATCTGTATCTCCATTTTCCTTTGTGCGGCAGACTTTGTCTATTTTTATGCCCTGAGCTATGAGGACTCCATGATTTCCATCGTTTCGATGGTGCGTCGTGGAAGCGTTGTTGTTTCCTTCCTTTTCGGTGCGCTTTTCTTCCGTGAAAAGAATTTAAAAAGCAAGGCTGTCGACCTCATTTTGGTGTTGATTGGAATGTTCTTCCTATATTTGGGGAGTAAATAGACAAGAGATATATGGCAGAAGACCTATATATAAATGCTGGTAGCAAGACAGAGAAATATCGCGCTTTGCTTCCTCAACTGAAAAATCTGCTGGCAGGTGAAGATGACTTGATAGCCAATCTGGCGAATGTTTCGGCGGCGCTGAAAGAGACTTTCCATTTCTTTTGGGTAGGCTTCTATTTGGTGAAGGGTGAAGAATTGGTGTTAGGACCTTTCCAGGGACCGATAGCTTGTACGCGCATCAGGAAAGGCCGTGGTGTTTGCGGCACGGCATGGGATAAAGACGAGACGTTGGTTGTGCCCGATGTGGATGCATTTCCCGGACATATAGCCTGCAGCTCGCTGTCGCGTTCGGAGATCGTGGTTCCGCTGAAGCGTGAGGACGGTGAAGTGTGGGGAGTATTGGATATTGACAGTGACGATTTGGGCGGTTTTGATGAAACAGATGCCCGTTTCCTTGAAGAAATGATTAAAATGTTATGATAAGAAAACTGAGTGCTTTTTTGATTTTGGCTTTCATCGGATGGGGGTATTTGCAGGCCCAGGAAGCCAAGACGTGTTTTAAGAATATGCCGGATTCTATATGTCCGTTGCTTAGCGCCGTGAACCGTGCGGATTTTATAGACTTTCTGGAAAGTAAGATGAAAGCTGAGGTGACCAACAGCTTTGGTGGTAAATCGGAAATGACGGAGCTTTCTCCAGACTATATACATGTGAAGATGACGCCCCAGAGTTCATGGCAGATGAAGCTCTTGCCTATTAACGACAGTACGAAGGTGATTTGTGTGGTTGCTACGGTTTGTGCTCCGGCTTGCGACAGCCATGTCAAGTTCTATACGACAGACTGGAAGGAGCTGGTTGCTTCGTCCTACCTGCCGGCATTGCCCGTTCTGGATGATTTTATCGCTGAGGCCTCGGATACAGTGGATGTCTATGAGTATCAGGATGCCCGTCGCCAGGCCGACATGCTGCTGATGAAAGCGGACCTTTCTGCGAAGGACGCCACGTTGGCATTCACTTTTACCACGACCGATTACATGGGTAAAGAAGCGGCGGAGAAACTGAAACCGTTTGTCCGCCGTCCTATTGTTTATACTTGGAATCAAGGGAAGTTCGAGAAATCCTCTACTTCACTTTGATTCTGTCGAATCCCTCTCCATAGACTCCGATGACTGCACTTTGTGATACAAAGGCATTGGGGTCTATGTCTTTTATGAGCCGGAAAATGATGGTGGACTCCCGCTTCTTGGCCAGCACGAACAGCATTTTTATCTCTTTTCCCGTATAGAAGCCCGAGGCGTTGATGACTGTTGCACCTCTGTGGGGATATACCTGGATGTGCTTGGCTATCTCCTCATATTTATCGCTGATAATAAAGAATTGTACGGACTGGCGGGCACTGTTCACCACTTGGTCGAGCACGAAGCTGCATATGTATAGAGTAACGTAGCCATACACCACCTTTTCCCAATCTTTTAGAACAAAGTAACTGGACGAGATGATGATAAGGTCACATATCAACATGACTCTGCCCAGCGTGATGTCACGGTATTTGTTGATTACGGCGGCAATGATGTCCGTGCCGCCAGTACTGCCGTTGTTGGAAAAGGCGATGCCGATGCCGCTACCGCAGAAGGAGGCACCGATGACACAAGCCATGAAAGGCTGGTCGTGCAGGAGGACAACACCCTCGGTCAGTTTCTGGATAATGGAAAGGAAAAAGGTCAGGGTGAATACGGCAAAGATTGTCTTTACGCTGAACTTCCATCCCAACGCACGTAGGGCAAGCAATAGAAGCAGAAAATTGATGGCGAAGTACGTATATTGGACGGGAAATCCAGTGGCAAAATATACGATGGATGCAATGCCCGGTACGCCACCGGTAGTAATATCGTTGGGAAGCAGGAAGACTGTCCAGCCGATACCATATAAGACCATACCCAGGGCAATCATCAGATAATCCCGCAGTTCGCGCATGGTGTTCTGTCGGGAGGGAATATTTACTATTGTTTTCATTATAATTTTATGTGGTTGTGAAAATGCGGGGACAAAGATACTGCTTATTTGGGATATAATGTTGAAAAAAAAATGCAGATTTTTGCAACCAAACTTCATCTTTCTGCGTCTAATAAATAAAAAGAGGAGATTATGAATATGAAAATGAATTTTTCCATGGACGAGATTCGTCTTAAAGTAGAAGAGTATATAAAGAAAGGTGGTCGGGCAGCCGGTCGTCCAGTACTGACGGCTTATTATGTGATGACTGCAGACTCTACTCCGGAGAGTGAAAGGACAAATATCATGATTGCTTTGGTGGCCATTGTATTTCCTACCAGTATAGAAGACCTTTTGGGACAAGTCTTTATGGTAGGGAAGGGATTTGCCGCAGTTTATGCTTATAAGAAAGTGAAGAAATACATCACTCCACAGATAAAAGACAAGGTTGAAGCTAAATTGGATGAGTGGTTCCATGAGAATGTGACGGAGGTGGTGGAGCCACTTTATCTGGAATGATAATGCACCACAGATTACACAGATTTGCACAGATAAAAATCCTTGAGATAATAAATCTGTGTAATCTGTGGTGGTCCCTTTACCGTTTCTTGCTCAAGAAGCGTCTGGCCAGATATTTCCGTACCGGTTCATCATAGAATTTCAGGCATAGATAGGCTAACAATATATTCCATGCATAAACGCATAAGGCAACCTGCCAAGTCTGCTCCAACGTGAAGAGCTGGTTCTTGATGAGCCATGCATAGAACAAGTACATAAATGGATAATGTATCACATAGGCTGGATAGGATATATCTCCCAGGAACTTGCATATCTGGGTCGATTTTTTATCCGTTGTGGTACCGGAAGCTCCTAACCAGACGAGAACCGGAAAAGCGATGATTACACAGAACGCTTCATAAATGCCATTTGTACAAACCGGCGCCGTACCTTCCAGATAGGGCACTGAGAACAAGGTAATCAATGCAATGGTGCATATCCAGAAAGCGCCTTTCACCTTAATGGGCTTGAAGTTGCGCGATAAAAGCATACCCATGGAGAAAGGGAAAAGCATCCTCAATAATCCTCCGATAAAGTTTATTCCGTCCAGTGTCCAACCTACTCCCATATTGCCATATCCGGAGACATCGAAGATGGCGAATGATGCCAATGCTATTCCCAGCAATATTGTCAGTACGGTCAGTGCTTTGTTTGACAATCGTCGGATGAACAAGGCATAAAGGATGTTGCCTATATACTCAAAGAACAATGACCAGCAAGGACCATTCAAGGGAAACATTTCGCCATTACCACGGACTTCATAGCCTGCTCCCGGCATTGCGGGAATAAAGAATATGGAGCAGAGAAGGGACAGCATAATCATTGATAGGGCAATATGTGTTCCGTCCCATTGTATGCATCCTTGAATGCAGAAGGTGATGGCGCCCAAAACAGCGCCCATAATTACCATCGGATGAAGACGTATCAGACGTCGCTTGAAAAAACTCTTCATTGTGAGGTTCCTGCCCCAACGGTCGTCATAAGCATACCCGATAACGAATCCCGATAGTATAAAGAAGAAATCTACAGCTAAATAGCCGTGGTTGAAGGTTTCGATAATGCTACCACCGGCAAAAGCATAGCCTTCGAATATATGATACCATATAACCATCAAGGCTGCTACGCCACGGAGCCCGTCGAGAAGGTCATAATGTGCTTTGGTGTCTGAAAAGGCAGAAGATGAAATGTGCGACATCTGTTTTTTTTCTGTTGTTTGGTTAATGTTTTCGGATCTCAAAGATACGCCATGCGAAGCGAAGTTCTTTTGCTTAAAAGCAAAAAAGAACGGCAATCTTCTATTTTTTTGCGCGTACCCGGCTGAGAGTATAGATGGAAATACCCAGGAAGGCTGCCACATATTTTAGCTTCACCCGATTTATCAGTCTGGGGTAACGGCGGTTAAATTGTTCATACCGCTCTTTGGGAGGCAGTTGGAGCCTTTCCACAAACATATGACTGAGCTCTTTGTTTACGTTCTGATGCAGTATTCTGCCCCAGTTGGCTATATCAATATATGTTTCGTAGAGAGCATTTAACTTGTCTATGTGGATGACGTAGATTTTGCAGTCCGAAAGAGTTTCAATGCTTTCTACTGACGGCTGCTGATAGTACAGTGAATCCATTCCGAAGGTTACATCACCTTCCTGGCTGAACCAAGTGGTGGTATCTTGTCCGTCGTGATGAAATACGGAACGGGTGACCCCTTCCTCAATGAAATAAACCAAACGGTCTGTCACTCCTGCTTGTACTATATAAGTTCCTTTAGGGTAGTGTCTTACCTGCATATTCATCAGCAATGCCTGAAGAGCTTCTTCGGAAACCGGATAAATCTGCCTGATTTTGTGAATGATGTTGTTCATTGGAGGGGAGCTTTTTATTCGTTTACAAACTTACATAATTTTATTAACTAAAACTGAACTTTGATATACAAATGTGTGCGTTGCCTTATAAGCGTTTATGGTATAATGGAATTTTTTTTGTAAAAGAGATGTTTGTTCTTTGAATATTGTATCTTTGTAGAAAACAGTAGCGTATGAATAAAATATTGGTAACATTATTGGCTCTAATCGGAGGTAGCTGCATTTCATTCGCACAGATGGAGACTGGAAGAGTTTCCGATACAGCTGAGGATACATTGAGAATAGAAAATGAAATTGTCGCTGTTGATACCGGATTTTACCAGTCAGTAGTCCGCTATGATACGGTGCGCTATAATTTGAAAATGCAGAGTGTTTACAAAAAGGCTTTTCAACTAAAGAATGATGTTTTTGTGGAAAAGATGAAAGAGCCGTGGTTAGATGATATTCTCAGAAATATCTTATTTAAATAACCATGAATTTGTGCTTTGCGTCATTCGGTTGACTTCCTGGTTTAACTCACTCGGTTAAACCACACTAAATTCAGCATTCTCTAAAAACAAAAATCAGATAGAAATCTTGCGATAACTATCTGATTTTCAGAAGAGCGGAAGACGGGGCTCAAACCCGCGACCCT
>OCLY01000158.1_pt1 | contig 73434 bp, 94 predicted proteins | sample 1538971 | NCBI WGS metagenome assembly OCLY01 (sample SAMN04168657, study PRJEB22393) | human gut metagenome | biome: human gut microbiome; feature: stool | host: Homo sapiens | collected 2014-03-20
GATTTTTATAGTCAATGAAAAAAAGAAGGCGCATCGTGTATTACGACACACCTTCATCAAAGATAATCTGTACTATTTTAGTTGTATAGTACAGATTATCTTTGGAGTAGTGTTTTCATTTAAGAGAAATCTTATTCGCCGTCTCTCGCTTCTTGGAATTGACCAAATCAGCATAGATTTGAGTGGTGGTGACATTCTTATGCGTTAGCATCTTCGACACTGTGTAAATGTCTGTACCTAAGGAGATTTGGATGACGGCGTATGAATGCCTAAAGCAGTGGAAGGTTATGTGTTTTCTGATTCCGGCTTCGGCTATCCATTGTTTCAAGGGATGATGAGTCATGGATCGGGTTAAGCCTTTGAATACTTTTCCGGTGCCCCATTCGCCACACAACTCCAGTGCCTCCTGACTGATGGGGAGGGTAGCTTCTGTTTCCGTCTTCTCGGTACAGATACGGATATAGTAACCTTGATCCGGACCGACCTCAAAATCACACCAGTCCAGCTTCAAAATATCACTGATACGGAGACCGGTCATACAAGCGAATAGGGAAGCTTGTTTCAAGACTGGAATCTTGCATGGCGTAGCTGCTAGTTTCTTGACTTCATCAAGTGTCAGATACTCTTTTTTGACCTCTTTCCATTCAATCTTTTCCAAAAAGTCGTTCAAGTTCTCACGTAGCATCTTCTCTTTATAAGCTATTTTCAGCAGAACTCGGAAAGTAGAATAATAGCCGGCTGCCGAATTGCGTGAGATGTAAGCATTGGGATGATTGATTTGTTTGCATTTAAGCAGGTAATCCCTGAACTTCTCGCACAGTTCCACGGTGACATCGCCAAAGGTACATTTGCCGCCGACAAATTTCTCAAAGTGATTGTAAACACAATCCCATTTCTCATACTTTTCCCGTGCCTTTGTACGGAAGTAGGCGAGGAAATCGACCTTTTGCTTGTTCTTGTCCAGGAACCCGAATTCTTCATTGATAAGCGACTGGACACGGATACAGCGGATTGCCTCTGCCTTGTTCAGCATATCCTGATTGAACATTCTTTGCTGCTCGTTCTTTGGCTTGGCATAGATGTAGATGCCGAGAAATTCCCGGCGACTCATCTTCATCGTATAAGGATTGCGGATAGCCGGATAATAATCCAGATAAAGAGATATGCGGTCGTTACGCAATGGCTTTTGTCTCAAAGTTACGTTGGTGCATGTAAGTGTCATAGCTATATTGTTTTTTGATTAATACTTGTTTTTGTTGCAAATAAAATAGGTGTTATTTATCACCGGAAAATAACTTTTGCCTCATTCTATCTTTGGAGGCTCAAAGAACTTGTCCAGCTCTGCCCACAGGATCTTGGTATATTTACCGACCTTGATGCGGGGAATATTATGGTATTTCACATAATGGTAGAGTTGGTCCCGTGTCAGATTGAATCGCTCCATCGCTTCGGCAATGGTGTAGTATTTGGGCTCTTCTGAAGCTATGAGACCTTTGGCAATGTCCACATGCTTTTTGGAATAATACACTATAATGCCGACTTTCTTTTTGGGAATGGCATTCTTTGATACAAAAGAATATATGGCCGTCAGCGTCATGCCAAACTTCTCCTGCATGTCTTGCGTGCTGTACCATTTCTTGATTTCAGGATCGGGAGCTTTCTTTGCAAAGTAGTCATCAAAGTGCTTTTTACTCCAATAGGTTTTTCCACGGTGAAAAGGTTCGTGGAATATTATGTTCCTTAGCGATGTGAAATATCCAGGAATCCTTTACGCCATACTTTTCCTTAACTTCAGCTGTGGTGTAGAAATCATTAGTGGAAGGTTTATCTCTGACTGGGACCTTAAATTCTATGGGCTTATTGAATAAGTTATCAATATCCTCCTTTTTTAATAGAAATTTATATCCAAGTCGGGAGGCTTTTAGTTCACCTCTTTTCAGGTAGCCATAAAGAGTAGGTCGGGTTACTCCAATGTATGTGGCAGCTTCTGTGATAGTAAGAATAGGCTTGTCTCTGATCTTCTCAATCGGCTTTTCCTTGATGACTTTTTCGACAATTTGGTTGTTAGCCTTAATAGAAGCCTCACGTTTCTTCTGTTTATACAGAAGGTTTGCACATCTGTGCGAACAACAGGTTGTAGTTGTTTTATGCGCAATGAATTCTTGCTTGCACCACGCACAGATTCGTCTGATTTCAATGTTGCTACTCATGTTATTTCTCCTTATTTCTCCAATATTTTTGTATAACTCCGTAAAATCCCGTAAAATGGCGTAAAAGTTCTCCACGACCTTGCCCACGATAATCCTCAGATTTTCGTGGTGAGGTACACAGGAGGTACAAAAAATGGCGTAAAAAGGCTTAGCAACGATACTTGAGCAACAAAAAAGGCGCCCGTAAAGAGCGCCATATTAATCGATTGTAATCAATTTAACTATTTGATAGTCAAGTGTTTACTTGCCGATGCAAAAGTTTTTAAATATATTTTCAAGCACTTCATCATTAGTTACATCTCCCACAATATCTGAAAGATGGAAGATACATTGTCTTAAATCCTCGCTTACCAAATCTCCTGGTAGATCCGATTGTAATCCTTCCTGTACTCTATGAATGGAGTTCAGGGCTTGGACTAATGCTTCGTAATGTCTTGCATTTGTGATAATAATATCATTAAGACTGATTTCCGGCAAAGTAGCTGCTTGCACTAATTTCTCTTCCAAAGTGGTTATGTTTTCTCGTTTCTTGGCGGAAATAAATAACTTCTCCGTTTTAATATTGGCAAACATAGTTGCTAGTTCTTCTTTTTGTATGGGCAGTAACAATTCTGATTTATTGAACAGAATAATCAGTTTCTTACTTTGGCAATGCGGAAGAATTTCGGTTTGTAACTCTTCGAGCCGCCCTTTGACATCTGTAGAGTCTATCATCCATAAAATGATATGGGATTGTTCCATTTTTTTAAAAGTGCGCTTTATCCCTAGACTTTCAATTGTATCGGATGTCTGACGGATGCCTGCGGTGTCAATGAACCGGAAGGTAATACCTTGTAAATTTATTGTATCCTCTATCACATCGCGGGTGGTTCCATGAATATCGCTTACAATGGCTTTTTCTTCATTTAGCAATGCATTCAATAAAGTGGATTTTCCAACGTTCGTTTCTCCGATAATCGCTACTGGAATACCGTTTTTGATGGCATTTCCTACGCTGAAAGAGTGTGCTAATCGTGCAATGACTTGTTCGATATGGGCAGCGAGTTCGTTTAGTTCACTGCGGTTGGCGAACTCCAATTCTTCATGGTCGCTAAAGTCCAGTTCCAACTCCATTAACGAAGTGAAGTGTAGCAACCGATTACGTAGTTCGGCAAGTTCTTTACTGAATCCACCGCGCATTTGGCTCATTGCCAGACGATGACTTGCAGCAGAAGAAGAAGCGATTAAATCAGCTACGGCTTCGGCTTGGCTCAAGTCCATCTTTCCGTTCAGAAAAGCACGTTGGGTGTACTCACCAGGCAATGCGGATCGGCATCCGCTCTGGATGAGGAGTTGTATTACTTGTTGTAAAATATAGGATGAACCATGACACATGATTTCTGTGCTGTCTTCACCGGTATAAGAATGGGGGGCACGGAATAAAGAAACCAATACTTCGTCGATAACTTCTCCTTGTGGAGAAAGGATTTTTCCGAAAGTAAGAGTATAAGGCTTTCGTTCGGTTAATGGTTTTCCTTGTACAGGGATAAATAGGTGTGAAGTTATTTCAATAGCTCTAGGACCGGATACACGGATAATTCCGATGGCTCCTCCTTGAGCGGTGGCAATTGCACAGATAGTATCTTGGTTTATCATTTTCATCTTAATAGTACAATGTTTTAGCTATGACGGCAGCTACTTTTTCCAAGTAGTAGCGGTCTATTTCATTAAAAGAGTTTAATACGTCGCTATCAATGTCCAACACTCCTTTTACTTGTCCATCAGCAAGGATAGGGACTACTATTTCGGAACGGGATAGGGAGCTGCATGCAATGTGTCCGGGGAATTGTTCCACATCAGGTACTATCAGTGTACGAGATTCAGCCCATGAAGTTCCGCATACTCCTTTTCCTTTGCGGATATGGTAACAAGCGACACTTCCTTGAAAAGGACCGAGAATGAGTTTATCATTTTTGACTAGATAGAAACCTACCCAAAAAAAACCAAAGGCTTCATGAAGGGCGGCACAGGCATTGGCAAGAACACTAACTTCTTCCTTTTCGTTCGAAATTAGAAGCTCGAATTGGGGTAGGAAGAGGCTGTAGCGTTCTTCTTTATCAGTAGTTGTTTGTTTGAAATTGGCTTCCATCTGTAGTGATTATATTCGTTCTAAAACTTTTTTTATCAGTTCGTCAATAGAATTTTTATATCCTGTGTTGGCTTCCTTTATTAATCGGTTAGCAATAACCATACATACAGTCATCGCTTTGTGACCCATTAAGCGTGCAAGCCCTGCAAGTGCAGAACTTTCCATTTCGAAGTTAGTGATATGGTACCCCTCATATTCAAATTGTTCAATTTTCTCATTTTGTTTGGGATCGGCCAAAGGGATACGGAGCTCCCGTCCTTGTGGTCCAAAGAAGCCTCCGGCTGCGATAGTTACCCCGCGAATCATATCATTTTGTGCGATGCGGTCAATGAGTTCTTTGTCTGCATTAATAACGTAAGGATGTGCGATGCATACATTGCCTTCCCAACCCATATAATTGATGAATGCTTGTTCCATTTTGAGATCACATACTTCATTACGGCCGGCATAAAAATTAAGCAATCCATCAAAACCGATAGACTTTTCTGAACAGATATATGTACCTACAGGAGTATAAGGTTGCAAACCTCCACAAGTACCTATGCGTACTAGTTGCAGTTGGCGTAACTTATCTTTCTCATAACGGCTTTTAAAATCGATATTAGCCAAAGCATCCAATTCGTTCATTACGATATCTATATTGTCGCAGCCAATACCTGTAGAAACTACCGTAATACGTTTATCTTTATAGGTTCCGGTAATGGTCTTAAACTCACGACTTTCTACTTCACACTCTATGGTGTCGAAATGGGAAGCTACTAAAGCTACACGACCCGGGTCACCCACAAGAATTATTTTATCTGCTAGTTGTTCCGGCTTTACATGAAGGTGAAAAATAGAACCATCAGGATTGATAATCAATTCAGATTCGGCATAATATTTTTTCATGGCCATTGCTTTTAATTGTTTTTATAATAAATATTTTTTCAAAATAATAGAAGAAGATCTATGGATGCATACATTTGATATCTTTTCGGAATATCGGGTAACTTCATGAGAGCTTGCTTCTATGGTAGATATAATCAGTACGTCCTAAGTTATTATTTGCTTAACGGTTCATTGCCGAAACTTGTTTCGGGTTTTGCAATATTTTCGCGCATGGAGGTATCTGCCTGTATATTTTTCATACGATAATAATCCATGATACCTAGATTGCCACTACGAAATGCTTCAGCCATGGCTTTGGGTACTTCAGCTTCTGCTTGGATTACGTTGGCGCGTGCTTCTTCGGCTTTCGCTTTCATTTCCTGTTCCAGTGCGACTGCCATGGCACGACGTTCCTCAGCCTTGGCTTGTGCGATATTTTTGTCTGCATTAGCTTGATCAATTTGCAAGGCTGCACCGATGTTTCTACCTATGTCTATATCCGCAATATCGATTGATAGAATTTCAAAAGCTGTTCCGGCATCCAAGCCTTTGCGGAGTACCAGTTTGGAGATTGAATCCGGATTCTCCAATACCGATTTGTGGTTCTCGGACGATCCGATAGAGGATACGATACCTTCGCCTACACGTGCCAAAATGGTGTCTTCTCCTGCACCACCTACTAATTGACGTATATTAGCGCGTACGGTAACGCGTGCCTTGGCTATCAATTGGATACCATCTTTTGCTACGGCAGTAACAGGAGGAGTGTCAATTACTTTCGGATTGACAGACATTTGCACGGCTTCAAATACATCACGACCTGCCAAGTCAATTCCTGTTGCCATTTGAAAAGAAAGTTCGATGTTAGCTTTAGAAGCAGAAACCAATGCGTGTACCACTTTTTCTACGTGTCCGCCTGCCATATAGTGTGCTTCCAGCTCGTCGCGAGTGATAGTGCTCAAACCGGCTTTATGCGCTTCAATCATTGCCGGGACGATGACGTATGGCGGGACATTTCGGATGCGCATTAAGAATAACTGTATCAATGAGATGCGTACACCTGATACTTTGGCTGAAAGCCAAAGGAAGAATGGTACATAATGAAAAAATAATATTACAAAAATAATTCCACCTCCAATGAGAATGAAGGGAAGATAGTTGGGTTCAATCATGGTAATTCGTATTTTAGTGTGAATATTTATGTTATTTGAGTTTACGTACAATGACCGTATTTTCTACGATACGCTCTACATAGATAGGTGTTTTTTCATCTATCAGTCCGTCGGCAGAACGGACTTCTATAATATGTCCGCTTATCTCAGCATTACCGATCAAGGCTAGACGAGTAACTGTGATACCTTTGTTACCGACTTTAATATTCAATCCTTTCAATGGGTTGATTTTATAGTCGAGGCTTTTTTTTAAAGATAGTTTATCCATTGTCTTGGAATGCATAAACCACGCGGTGATACCGATACATCCCACAACTGAAACTGCCAGTGTAAGAAAGCCTGCTTCCGGCCCTAAAGCGGAAAAGGCATAATAATTAGCATACAAGATACAAATAGCTGACGCTATTCCGGCAATACTAATACCTGGAATAAGGAATACTTCTACAATAAAGAGAAGTAGACCGGCCAATATTAGAGCGATGATAATAAGTGCTTCCATTTTAGCTTGTATTAGTGTTTTAATTTCTTTATCTCTTCGTTTCGTACGTTCAGAGTAAGCTTTTCAATTTCTTTCAAAAGCTGTTCGGTCCGTTTTTCTAAGTCAAGTATGCCGGGAGCGAGGGCTTTCTTTTGTGAACGATTGCTTTGAGCATATTGCTCTCGTTTCTCTTCAAGATTTTTGGAGAGCATATCATAATCTTTTTGCTTCTGCATCACTTGTTGGTATGCGGCTCGTGCAGGGGTGGAGCGGAAATCATTGAGAGTGTGATAGGCAGTGGAATCATCTATTATAAATAAAAAGTCTCCTTCCTTCTTTTCCGTATCTTTGGCATATATCAGGGCAGCTAACTTTTGTTTGGCAATACGTACTTTATCTGTATCTTTCCAAGTGGTTCGGATAGAACGCAAGCTAGCTGCCTCTTTAAGTGTTGTCGGGTCAGTATTTTCATAATCATATACTACCTTCGTTTCATTTGGAACAAAAACATAAATACAGACCTTGTCTTCAGGTTGATAGCGGTCGGATGCAAACCATCCTAAATTATTTAATTCATCAATGACATACATATAATCATTGGCCGGTGAATTAAAGGGCATTCCAATATTATCCGGTCGTAAGTAGCTACTACTTTCTGAGTCATAGCGAGTAACAAATATGTCATATCCACCCAACGAGCCTTCTCCATCAGAAGCATAATATAGTGTTACTCCGTCTGCCATCAGATAGGGGTAGTTGACATTTCCCTGTTCATTCAGGGTATTTAAAGGTTCCGGATCGCTCCAATTATTTATCAGCTTTATGCGTGAGTAAAGTTGCATTTTTCCATCAGGGTTTTGATCACCATAAATTATTTTATTACCCATTTCTGACTGGTAAATAGTGCCTGCGATGGAGTTGTCTTGATTTAAAGTACCTGATTCACGACTCACTTTATATGCTTTCAGAAATTCGTTCTTGTCTACCACAAAGCTATCTATTACGGCTACGTCTTCCACACCCTTAATCATGCGTGCGCCTTGTTTGATAATTTCTAATTCGGATTCAGCTGCTTCGGTTGGTCGTTTTTTCTTTTCCAGCCATTCGATGTGTTGCTCGTAGTTGTCCACTGCATCTTCGAAGCGGTACATATCATAATATAGCTTTCCCAGATATTTGAATGCATCAATCACTTTGCGTGCCGCACTTTTCTCCAGATAGGGTTGTGCTTCAACTTTTTCTCCGGTTTCATAGCAGCAAGCACCATACCAATAATTATAATTGGCATTGGATGGGGCCTTTTTCACCAAACTCTGAAACACAGGTTTGGCCTTTTCAAATTCTCCTTCAAGGAAAAGTTTTTTAGCTTGTTCGAGGTTTTGCGCCATCATGCTGCTCGTCAGCCCCAAGGCAAACAGGCAGGCTATGTATTTTTTGCGTATCATTTTATCTGCAATATTTGTACTATTCTAAATTCAAAAATACAATATTTATTGGAATTATGCCACTTTACTTCATTCTATTTTATGAAATCTTCCATAAATCATTCTTTTCATGTATTTTTGTGCCCGATTTCTAAAAACAGATATGGCACAATTTACGGAAGAAGATAAAATAATGCGCCGTGTGGAGCAACGCTTTAACAAGGGGATGGTGAAATATCGTCTTATTGAAGATGGAGATAAGATATTGGTTGGTTTGTCCGGAGGTAAAGATTCGTTGGCGTTATTGGAATTGTTGGCAAAACGTTCTCGTATCTTAAAACCACGTTTTACGGTTATGGCAGTACACATTGGCATGACGAATATTCCTTATCAGTCCGATTTGGAATACTTGAAGAATTATGCTGAGGGTTTGGGAGTGCCATTTGTGTATTTTGAAACATCGTTCGATTTGTCAACTGATACTCGTAAATCTCCGTGCTTCCTTTGTTCGTGGAATCGGAGGAAGGCTCTTTTCACAGTTGCTAAAGAGCATGGATGTACTAAGATAGCATTGGGGCATCACATGGATGATATTTTGGAAACATTGTTGATGAATATCACTTTTCAAGGGGCATTTGGAACTATGCCGCCTCGGTTGGTGATGCGTAAGTTTGACATGACTATCATTCGTCCCATGTGCTTGGTGCATGAGTCTGATTTGTCAGATATGGCTCGTGTTCGGGGGTATCGTCGGCAGATAAAGAATTGTCCTTACGAAAGCCAGTCAAATCGTTCGGACATGAAAGAGGTGTTGAAATCTTTAGAGAAATTGAATCCCGAGGCACGTTATAGCTTATGGGGAAGTATGACGAATGTACAGGAGGAATTGTTGCCTGGGGCTGAATGACAGTGATTTACAGGCTTGTATGACTGTTTATCTGCTTTTTATTTTTAAATAAAAGTCTGTTATAAGAGGCTATTTCGGGTTATTTATTTATATTTGTGTGCAACTTATGTGCAACTAAATATGAATGTTATGGCAGTATTATCAATTTACTTGGATAAAAGGAAGAAAAATTCGTCTGACGTATATCCTGTTAAGTTCAGGGTATATCACAATAAAGCTTTTTTTATATCATCGGGGATGTATTCAAATGCTGAAACATGGGGTGATGGAGAATACGGGAAGAAAGAACCTAACTATAAGGTGAAGAATATGGCACTTCGCAACAAGTATAATTTAATAGAGTCTGAATTATTATTGTTGGGAACCAAATTAAGAGGGATGTCCGACAAGCAACTTAAAGAACATCTTTCTAATATTATATCATCAAAACCTGCCTCTACATGTGATTTTTTACATTATTATGATGAATATACCTCATTAAAGGACAAGAAGAGTACTAAGGATAATTATATAAATACGCGAAAACTGATAATTGAGTTTGATACTGCCCCTACTTTTGAAACAATAGATAGAAAGTGGCTGACATCCTTTAATCAATTTTTGGTAGATAAAGGATATATGATTAATTATATTGGCACACATTTGAAAAATATTAGGGCTGTTTTTAATTATGCCATTGATGAGGAAGTGACAACCCTCTATCCTTTCAGGAAGTTTAAGGTGAAAAAGGAGCAAACAAGAAAACGGAGTTTGACGATAGAAGAAATAAGATTATTAAAAGATTATCCGTGTGAAAAACATTTGGAATTTTACCGTGATATTTTTATGTTGATATTTTATCTTATAGGCATTAATCTTGAGGATTTGCTTTTTCTTACCAAGGACAACATCAATAATGGACGCATCGAATATTATCGGCATAAAACAGGGAAATTGTTTTCTATAAAGATAGAACCGGAAGCACAAGCTATATTAGACAAATACAAAGGAGATAAATATCTGCTTAATATAATGGATAATCGTAATGATTATACCAGCTTCACTACCAGCATTGACAGGGCATTGAAACAAATAGGGGGTGTCTCTATCTTGGAAAGGGGAAAAAAGATCAGAAATCCTCTTTTCCCAAAATTGTCCACATATTGGGCCCGACATTCATGGGCTACATTGGCAGCGGAGCTTGATATACCTAAAGAAACTATATCTGCCGGTTTAGGACATGAGATTGGTTCTGATGTTACTAGTATCTATATCAAATTCGACCAGAAAAAGGTGGACGATGCCAATAGGAGAGTGATTGACTATGTGTTTGGAAAAGAAAAAGCCGGGAAATGATGCCCGGCTTAATATTGTTGGTTTGAGATACAGATGGGGAGAGTAATTCTTGCCATCACTCGAAGTATTCATATTGGTCAATAAAGAAGTCTTCAATTTGTTTTACCAAATTAGGATTTTCAGTTAAAGCTATATTATTGATAAGCATATAAGCACTCTTTTCTATATTTTCTTTATGGTAAAAGTATTTATCGCTAAAGTAAGTTGCTATAATCCTTGAGTAGACTCTGTATCTTTTGGTACAACATACATCCTCGTTGAATCCATTAGCTCCAATAAAACCAAAAGAAGCTTTAGGATTATTTTGGTAAATTGATAACATGATATTAATGCATGTGTTTATTATTCTCCTTGGTTCATTTGTATTGGTCATTATTCTATATTTATCTTTTGATAATGAATGGTTCTTCTGATAGAATTTTACAGCATAAATATTGTGTTTGTATTCCTCTACTCGTACAATATATACTAACTTTGATTTTGTTGATTTGAATCTGTACAATAATATATGAAGGAGACCGCTTGAGTCTCCCTTATATTTTTGGATGAAGTAAAATGGATACGCACTTTGAAGCATTATAATAAATATGAATACACAGGTATTCTTCTTTTTTTAAGCTCTTCTTTGGAAACATCAGACAAAACGAACTTCTTACTTGGATTCAGTTGCTTTGAGTCAAGTTTGTTCTTTTTTGAAGAATCAGTTTGTTGCTTTAATCTAATATCGCCCATGATATTTGTATATTATTGATTTGATGATGCAAATATAGTGAGAAAGCAAGAAAGTAACAAATAAACAAAGTCGCAAATCATTAACTGGATATAAATTTAACATAGCTTTTATCTATATGATGTAAATACTGTATCTTTTTTATAGTTACGTGCTCGGAGGATAATTTGCAGTACTCCGAATATTAGGAGTATAATGGTTAGAAAGTCAATCATAATCTTAAATATTTAGTTTGTTCTTTAATTCTTGGATTTTTCTAATAGCCTTTTAGCCTTTTCTAATCTTGTAATATACTCCATTACGTCATATTGAACGAAAGCCCATTTCCCGTCTTCATATCTAATGTTTTCATTAGTTTCAAGAGCCTGCATCACTTGATTGTATAACGACGAATCATCTTCGATTGCCCTTCCGGCTCTGCGCTCATTTTCTTTCATAAATACACTTATGGCTATCTTAATGATTCTGATTTCATTATCATAATCTTTCTTTTTCCGATAAAGAATCATTAATCTATCATATGGATGTGTTGCTGGAAGTTGTGGTATAATAGCTTTTTCATATACAGCTATAGCTTCATTTATCATACCTTCCTTTTCTAAATCTATGCCTAATTTAATCAATCTTGAATTTTCATTCAGAACTTCTTGTTGAGCTATTTCTTTAAATTCTTTTTCCTGCTTTTGTTTAAGTGTTTCAAAACGAGATTTTTCCAAATGGTTTAGTCTATATTCGAGTTCACCTTCGTCTTTACATAAGACCTCTCTCGCTTTAATTCCACTTGTTTCTCCTACAATTCCAGCACATTCAAGTTGGTCCATAATACGCCCTGCTCGATTATAACCTATAGCAAATTTACGCTGAATTAATGAAGTAGAACCTTGCTGGTGAATCACAACCAAACGGGCAGAATCTTCAAATAGCGGATCAAGTCTAATCATATCAACATTATTTACAGAGGGATCTTCTATTTTTTCTTCCTCTTCTTTCTTTATAAATATCTCTTCTTTTTTTGTGTCTACTTTTTCTTCTGTATCTGTAATTATCCTATTTATAGGTGTTTCTGTAATTAGGGTTTCATTATCGTTGCCAATTTCATTGTCCATTTGAACTGTTTCCTTTTTCTCAACCGACGATAAATGTAAAGCAAATCCTATTATTATAAGAAGTATAGATAGAGCAAAATGTATACCACAGATTGGCAATATGACTGCAAGGGCATAGCATATAAACGAGAAAAGACATCCAGTATAATTCTTTATTTCATATCCAGAATCTGCATTATTTAATTGCGTTCTATGATTGGACATATTATTGTCACAAACTTTTGTTCTTGAATAGATACCTGTGCCGGGTATTCCTGTCGTAACGTACGTTCCTCGTTTTCCGAAATTTACTTTTGCTCCTCGTGGACCAATCGACCAACTTGTACCAGATTTGCTAACATTCATGTGTACTCCAGGAAGTATCTTAATTCTTTTTCTGAAATATAGTCCCATAGTATTAGATTTTATTTATAATAATGTATCGCTTACGATGTGCTGTTTTACTATCCAAAGACTTCTTATTTGATCTATTTCTATATCGAAATCATCAAATTCCTCCGTATTAATAGAGTGAGCAATCCAGTATTTACGAGCCAAAGATTGTTCCTTATACCTACGTAATATCTTAATGTGTCCATGATATTCTCCGGTTTCTTTGTCTTCTACTACTATTCCAAATATGTTGCCAAATGGTATTGTATTTGGATTATCATGAGGAAGTGTATATCTTTTTAAAGCAACCCAACAGCCAGAAGGAAGTGTTGGGGACATAGATCTTCCTACTATCTGTGCTACTCCTTCACAATCTTTGCAATCGGGTAGATACCAATAGCGGGTGATATCTTCGGTAATACTTATGAGTTGGGTTTGCCCAGCTGCAAATTTAAAACTTACCTGTGGCAATAAATGCAATCCTTTATTTTTTGCATCTTGAAATTCCTCTTCTGATGTAATTGATGTGCCGGAAGATGTCGGTATATTAGGAATCACATCATCTGTATTTTTATCTTCGTTTATCGCGTTCCCTCTTCCTGTAAGGATGTACTCCGAATTTATTTTGTTACAATTCATGCAAACAGCAGACAATATATCTGATGGAAGGGATTTTTCTTTCCCGGTATTAGTCTTTCCTCCTTTCATCTGCGAAATTTTAGATTGAGCAGATTTCACTCCATACTTTGTTTCTATTTCATAAGGGGTTATACCAGCTTTTTCTATTGCTTCAAAAAATCTATCAATCATTCCCATAAATTATATCTTTTAATTTGATACTTTATAAATATAAAGTATATTTGTATCGAAATCAAGTTGCGGATGATTTCGACTAATTTGTTTAACTATTCCCGTAAGGGACTATATAGGCGACTTAACTTCAAACCGCAACTTTGGAGTTGATCGCTTTACTTAATAATTATGATAAATTCCATTATCGTCAAAAACATAATTTCTCTTTATATAGAGGGGATAAAGATAGCTATTACCCCTACTATCGATTATTATAATAAACGTATATCTGAAAGAGATAAAGAAGTTGATTTGCTATACAAAGAACTTATTAATCAATAGAGTTTGTTTTTTCGTATATATCAAAAGCATTCTCTGTTATTGTGGAAAATTCCTTTATTCTCTGTTTTAGTTCGTTATACTTATTCTTTTCAGTTTTCATTAAATCCATTTTTGTTAATAAACTCCATAGGTTTGGAATCTTAGAAATAATTCTGTCTGCTATTTCTTTGTCTTTTAACTGAATAGCTATGTCCATCATAATATCAAGTGTGGACATTATATAATTTATATCACCATTCCTCAAAGCACCTTCGTGTAAACCGTATAATGTGTTCAATTGAGATTTAAGCAAAGTATTTTTCGCAAGTAAAACCATTTCAGCAGAGGATTTTAAAACCTCTTTTTTTAAAGAATCTTTAATATAGATAGCGCTGTATATTTGCCATCCCAGTAAAATTGTTACCAGTAAAGACAACACGCCTATTATTATTCCTTGATAATCAAATCCTAATTCGGGTATATGAGGGCACGAAATGCATATTGCGATAATACTTATTACTATCGCAATAACACTTAATCCAAGTGCTATCCACGCTATCCAATTTCTATTTCTGTCTTCTTTCTTCATATTATAATAAGGTATAACCTGCTTTTATAGTTAAATAATGTTGTTATACTTTATAATTGTAAAGTGATTCTTTGTTGCTTTACAATTATAAAGTATATTTGCATCATCAAATTAAACTGATACAAAGAAACGAAGATTAATTCAGATTTCAAATAGTATAAACATATTAAAATACACGATTATGAGAACAAGAGAATTTTTACACGAAGTAATGAGCCTTGCTTGGCAGTTCGTTAAGCGTAATGGCTACACCATGAGCGAAGCAATGAAGGTCTCTTGGGCTAACTTGAAGTTGAAAGGTGAGATGAAGAAGAAGATAGTGAAGTTCTACTTCAAAAAAGTGGACGGTTCTGTTCGTGAGGCATACGGTACACTAAATGAAAAGCTGATGCCTGCCATCACTGGTACTGACAATAGAAAGAAGAATGATACCGTCCAGACTTACTATGATACTGAACGCCAAGAATTCAGATGCTTCAAAAAAGCTAATCTGATGTCAATCGCATAAAAGATATGGATATGAATGCTTACACGATTAACCAGCAGTTGGATAGCCTTTATAAAGATTTAGAGGCAGCTCACAACAACGATGAAAGGACTGTTTGCCTGATGTTCAATGCTGATAGCAAAAAAGAAGTTATCCAGTTGATAACGGATGAGATAGACAGTTTGGAAGATGCCTTAAAAGGTTTTGAAACTTGTGAAGATGATGGCATGGATTACGATGCTCTATGCCGGGTACAAGGTATCAGCCGATACGCATAATACACGATTATGCAATGCACGACAGCCCTACGGACGGATTGAACGGCAACCGATAGCGAGAATCGGGTAGGGTACTATTGATTAGTTCTTTGAAATTCTGTAAAAGCAATTACGGTGTAATTCATAAGCCGTTTTTGCCAACCAAAGATAACGAACGCACATAAGCAAGTTGGGGCTTGTGAGCTGTGCAATGTTTAACAATTAATAGAAAACACCGCAAAGAATCGTCTTTGAGCAGTGAGCATATGGGTTAGGCGTCCGTACTGTTTTCGACAATATAGCCTGTACTGAACTGAAATAAGGTTCTGCTATTCGATTAGGGTACAGGTACTTATTTAAATTTATACGATTATGAAAACAATCCAATTCGTTTTATCTATATTGGTTAGTATATGTGCTGCCGGTATGCTTTACGGGGCTATTACTACTTACAGTCCTATGAAAATATTCTCTATCACTATAATGAGTGTTATATGTGTAGGGTGTGTGTCGCTCATGAGAATAACTTATAGAGAACTTAAAACAGACCGCTAAAAGGTAGTCCTATAATCCGGCACAAGGCGCATGGGGATGAGTGCACAATAGCCATGCAAACCAGCCGGGCGGTAATCATCCGAAAGTAGCATTATTGGAATGTATGTGGTATTTAATAATAATCATATTCTTTATATATATAGGTCTCATTACCCCACAAGAAGCAGGTTCGATTCCTGCCTTTCGGACTACACTTTAAATTATACGATTATGACAGTGGAAGAATTAAGAGGCATGACGCAAGAAGATTTAGTAAGGCGTGTGCAAGAACTGGAAGAGGCTAACGAGAAATTAGCTGAAGAGAAAAAAGCATGGTATAAATCTTGGAGTGATTTGCAACAGAAGTTTGAACATTTCAAGAATGCGGTTAAAAGCATTGTTCTGATAATAGATTAGATATTCGTGTTTTATTTTTTTTGTTTGTACTGGGTGTGCCGTCCGTGAGGATAGTGCACCTTTTTTAATCGGATGGTTAGCTTATCGGTTAGAGCTTCGTGTTGCGCAAACAATTGGCACGATTGAGAGGGGTTCGATTCCCTTACCATCCACGAATCATTAATTAAATTTTACTCTTATGGCAAAAGAACTGAAAGAAAGAACAGAAATCAAGAAAAAGCTGAAAAAGAAGAATGACAGAATCAGTTTTGACTTTAGCGACAAGCTTGCCGGACAGCTTCGCAGGTGTACCGCTGACCTTAACAGGCTGGCAAGGATTGACCGGATAATAGACAAGAAGCAAACTTTGTATTCGGTGGACACTAACAGGGAAGCCGGATATATTGAGGTTATCCGCAATTATTAATCAGCTGACTTACACGATTATGAAGAGAGTTTTTAATGAACTTACACCTGAATGCGAGATTACGGCACGAATGTATGCACAAGGGTATGAGAAGAAGGAAATAGCCGATTTGAAATGCAGGGCTGTGAGTACGATAAACAACCAGTTGCAGAAGGCTTTTGAAATTCTTCATGTAAGAAATGGAAGAGAACTTGCTACCATGCTATATGAGCGTCTGGCTGGCATGAAATTCACTATGGATTTCCCACCAATAGCCCGTTCTGTTATCGCCTGTTGTTTATTATGTGTGTTTTCAATTACGTTTTATCAGGATTTCCATTCAGATATGCGTAGGGCAAGACGGACCAGAGAAGAGAAAATAGAATTTCTGAAAGATATGATATGAAAAGAGGAAAGGTTGAATCCGTACAGAAGCTTTGGCTTAATAAGGATGAAGCGATGGCTTATTTGGGGTGTAGCGTTGATTACCTTGATAAACTTAGGAATAACGCCCAGGTTTCATTTGCCAAAGATGGAAAAATGATTTGGTACAATTTGGAGTCGATCAACAGATTTTTGAATAGAATGAAAGTAATATAAACCCTTTAAATTTTACGATTATGAGTCTTATTAAAAAATCAAATGAATTAGTAATCCCTACCACAGTAAAAATGATGATTTACGGTCAGGCCGGTATGGGAAAGAGTACGGTAGCATTGAGTGCTCCGAAACCGTTATTATTGGATTTCGATAATGGCGTTAAGCGTATGAATATGGCGCATTTGGAAAACATAGATACTGTACAGGTCACTTCATGGAGTGATGTTCAACAGGTTTTGCAGGAGGATTTGTCTGCTTATCAGACCATTGTAGTTGATACAATCGGTAAGATGATGGATTTCATCATTACTTATAAATGTGGCAGCCGCCAACCGTCTATCAAGGATTGGAGCGGTATCAATGCAGAGTTTTCATGGATGACACGAACACTTTCGGGGCTTAACAAGCACATCATTTTCGTTGCCCATCGCGACACAAGAAAAGAAGGTGATGATACGGTGTTTATCCCTGCCTTGCGTGAAAAATCCTACAACTCTATCGTTACTGAACTGGATTTGCTCGGTTATCTTGAAATGAAAAGCGAAAGAGGCGTCCAAAGACGTACTATCACTTTTGACCCAACTTCAAGAAATGACGGTAAGAATACTTGCAATCTTCCTTCAGTGATGGAAGTTCCTACCATTCTTGACAAGAATGGTAATCCAACCGCAAAGAACGACTTTATCACCGCCAAGATAATCAATTCGTATTTGGGTATGCTTGCTGCCAAGAAAGAGGCACAGGAAAAGTATGATAAAGTTATTGAAGAGATAAAAGAACAGATCGAACTTATTACGGATGCGGAATCTGCCAATAATTTTATCGCGCAAATAGATAACTTTGAGCACGTTGGTTCTTCAAAGCAAATGGCGGCAAAGTTGGTAGCTAACAAAGCGAAGTCTTTGAATTTGAAACTTAATTCAGAAAAGAAATATGAACCAGCAGCCTAAATATCGTATTTACGCAACGCTTCTTGATGCCTTTGGGTCATATCTGAATAGTGATGTGATTTGGGATAAGTACTGGGGGTGGTCAGAAAATCCACCCCATACTCCTGAAGAATTTCACGAACAACAGTTTCAAGAACTGATAGACCGGATTAACCGCAAGCCATTCGATAGCGAAGCGGCAGACCGTGGTACGGCTTTCAATGAAATCATTGATTGTATGATTGAGAACCGTAAATCTTCTATAATGGAAATTAGCAAGGCATATCACGATGACGGAAAACTTTACGGGATAAAAGCTGTTTACAACAATCGCACTTTCACTTTTCACATTGACCTTTGCCGCGAGTTTGCCAACTACTTCAAAGGAGCATTAACCCAACAAAGAGTAGAAGCCATCTTGCCTACTGCATACGGTAGTGTATTGGTTTATGGTTTGATTGACGAACTGATGCCTACCAGTGTTCACGACATCAAAACAACCGGTAGTTATACCGTGGGAAAGTTCAAAGATCACCACCAGCATTTAGTATATCCATACGCTTTAATGAAGAACGGTTCTGATGTACGGACATTTGAGTATAACATTGTAGAGTTCAACAAAGGCGGTTATGTGGTAGATACCTATACAGAAACATACGTTTTCAATCCTGAACGTGATATTCCCATTCTTACTAATCATTGTGAGGAGTTTATCCGGTTCTTGGAAGAAAACAGAGAACTTATAACCGATAAAAAGATATTTGGAGGAGAAAACTAATGGCAAACCAAATAACCGGACGGATAATCGAAATCGGACAAACCGTTCAAATACCATCCAAAAACGGTGGTTCCTCGTTTACAAAACGGGAGTTCATTTTAGATGCTACCACTTACGACCCTTATACGGGAGAGCGTAGCGAGTATGAGAATGTTATTCCCTTAGAGTTTTCAGGCGATAAGTGTGCAGAACTTGACCGCTTTAATCAGGGTGATGTTGTTACTGTATCGTTTGTCTTACAAGGGCGTTCTTGGACGAATCAGGACGGAGAACTCAAACGTATGGCATCTATTCGGTGCTACAAAATAGATGCGCGTGGTGGTGTATCGCAATCCCAACAAACAACATCGGTACAACAGCCAGCGCCACAGTCGACCTATCAGCAACAGCCGCAGAATTTCCCGCCTCCGGTTGATGCTAATGGCAATGTAAAGGACGATTTACCTTTTTAGCGTATGTTGTTCGACTTGAAGAATGATATGGAAGAGATTTGGAAAACAGTAAAAGGGTATAATGGATATTATCAAGTTTCTAATACAGGTAAAGTTCGGAATCCTAATAAGGTGCTTACTCCAAATGTTGGAGTAAAGAACGGATATGTTTATGTTACTTTGAGAAAAGATAAAAGACTGTTACATCGAATTGTTGCAGAAACTTTTATCCCCAATCCATTTAATAAACCAGAGGTAGACCACATTAATGGAATTAGAACGGATAATAATGTTTGTAATTTAAGGTGGGTAACTCGCACGGAAAACAATAATAATCCTATTACTAAAAGCCGTTTTAGTAAATCTGCTAAAGGTAAAGTTATCAATGCAGAAACTAAAAAACGAATGTCAATGAGCCGAAAAGGGGAAAAACATCCAATGTATAATAAAAAGCATTCAAGTTTTTCTAAAAGAAAGATGTCTATAACTCATTCAATTCCAGTTGTGCAATTTGGATTACAAATGAATTATATAGCTGAATTTGAAAGTGCAAAAGTGGCTTCTCTTGAAACACAAGTTGCTGCATCAAGTATCAATGCTTGTACGCTCGGCAAAAGGAAAACGGCTGGTGGCTATATTTGGAAAAAGAAAAATGATATTTAATTTATCAAATCATTATGAAATACCCAAGTTCAAGGAGTATGTAAACAAGCTATTTAGTGAACGTGCGGTGGTGGAAGTGAAAAAGAAACTACCTAACCGCACGCTTGCCCAAAACAGCTACTTGCATCTTCTTTTAGGGTATTTCGGTAGTGAGTACGGTTGCAGTCTCGACGAAGCAAAAATTGATTTTTATAAGAGGATTTGCAACCGTGATTTGTTTGAGAGAAAGACGGTCAACAAGAAAGGTAAGGAAGTAACTTACTTAAGAAGTTCTGCCGAGCTGACAACAGGTGAAATGACTTTGAGTATTGACCGTTTTCGTAACTGGAGTGCATCAGTAGCAGGTATCTATCTGCCGGCTGCAAATGAACATCAAATGCTGATATACGCCCAGCAGGAAATACAAAGAAATCAAGAATTTATTTAGTTATGATAGAAACAAGAAAAACAGAAATCAGGTATGTGACATCTGACCCGAAAAAGATGCTCAACATGTACCTTGCAAAACGTGTCCTCAAAACATGGGAGGAATCTTTCATTGATGAAGATACAGGTGAAACAGTAACCATCGAACGGAATGAAATTCTTTTTGACCGTGGCACGCTGATAGGACAAGACACTTTGGCGAAAATTCGTTTCAGCATGGAAGCAGACGGTATTAAGGAAGTAGAGGTCAGCAATCAAAAGCGAATGGCATTTGAGAATGAAAACAAATGCCTGTACCCGTACATCGCACAAGCCCAAGTTGGCGATAAGAAATATAAGTTCCTTCTTTATGCTACTGGGTTAGAAAACGTTATCGCCATCCTAAAAGATTACATCGAACTAAACTACCAATCGGGTTTTACACTCACAATGGCAAAAGAGTTTGATTCGTGTATCATTCTTACCGATAATCTGAAAGAGCGCAAAGTAGATAGTGCTTCAGAGGCTTATTTGAAAGACGAAATTTCTTCGGAAGAATACTTGGATGCAATAGACACAGAAGATACGGAGGAAGAAACTAAGCCGAATGAAAAGAAGTTCTACCAAATTGAAACTAAAGTAACCTTTGACGATGAAGAAGAAAGGACACAGACCTTTGTGGTTCACACTTTCAATGTAGATAGGGCTATGATGCTTATTTCTCACTGGCTTAAAAACAAAGAGGCGGAATATGAGAAACAGGCCAAAGAAAAAGGGCATGTGTATGAAAAGAAAGACATTCACACCTCTATCGAATCAGCAAAACCTATTCCTGTTGGCAGATTCATTCCAAAAGAGTTTTCTATGGCTTATGTTGATTAACTGACAGCCCGGAAAGACGGGCATCTGGTATCGTGGCGGAATTGGTAGACGCACGACGAGTACTGGAGCTTTACCCAGCCGGAAGGGTTACTCAAAGCAGAAAGCTCATGCAGGTTCGAACCCTGCCGATACCACCACATAACAAGAGGATGCTTAATGATAAAAACATCCTCTTATTTACTAATAGTTACTTTTCATATTTCTATGACACCAACAACTTCATAATTCCCATTTAATCCATGATTTGTCATATAAGTTCTGATTTCAGTTCTATATGCTACTTCAAAATTATACTGTGATAAATTGGCACTTATCGCCTTTGTAAAGGAATACTCATTACCATGATGAGTGAAAATAATACGATAGTTCTTCATATAAATATGATTTTAGAGTGAATACAAATATTACACCCGCAAATATATAAAATAATGCCATACTACATAAAACGAAAACCAAAGAAGAAAGAAAAACCTATGCCTTTATTTGATAAAGCAGGGATAGCAGTAAAGAAGAAGCCGGATTTGAAAGCTAAGCTCGACAAGGAGTTTTCCCTTTTTATCCGGCTTCGTGATGCAATGCCAAACGGGTATTTTAGATGTATCTCGTGCGGACAGATAAAGCCGTTTACACAAGCAGACTGCGGGCACTATTTCAGTCGTACACATCTGGCGACCCGTTTTGATGAGAATAATTGCCATGCCGAATGCCGGCACTGCAATAGGTTCAAAGCCGACCATTTGGAAGGCTATCGGGTGAATCTAATTGCTAAAATCGGTCAACAGAAGTTTGATTTGCTGAAAGTCAAAGTTGCCAGCACTTCCAAAATGACTGATTTTGAGTACGAACAGCTAATCAAGTATTACAAAGCACTTAATAAGAAGTTACGAAAGGAGAAAGGGTTATGAATGATTTGGAAGCAGGAACATTTGTTATGATGGTCAAGAATGATGATGGTTCATTCTCTCCAGTTGGATTAAGTAAGGAACAGGCTTATATAATCCGGATATTTCTTTCCAAACTTAGTGAGGATTCCCATTTTATCATTAAATCAGAAGATAGATATGTACAAACTACGTGATTACCAACAGAAAGCCTCTGATGCTGCCGTTTCTTTCTTCAATAACAAGGCGAAGAAAACAAATGCCATTATGGTGTTACCGACCGGAAGCGGAAAGAGCCTTATCATAGCGGATATAGCCGCAAGGCTTGACGGGCACACTTTGGTGTTTCAGCCAAGCAAGGAAATACTCGAGCAAAATTTCAAAAAGCTATGTTCATACGGTATTCTTGATTGCAGTATCTATTCAGCATCCTTTAACTCAAAGGAGATAAGCCGGATAACATTTGCCACCATCGGCAGTGTGAAGAATCATCCCGAACTGTTTACCCACTTCAAGAACATCATTGTGGATGAATGTCATCTTGTAAACCCCAAAGAGGGAATGTACAAGGATTTTTTTGATGCAGTGAAGTGTAAGGTTCTTGGACTGACAGCAACGCCATACCGTTTAAGCTCCAGTCGTGATTTCGGCTCCATGCTGAAATTTATCACTCGGACAAAACCTCATGTCTTTTCAGAGGTCATTTATCATGTACAGGTATCAACCCTATTAGATATGGGCTACTTGGCGAAGTTGGATTACTATTCAATGAATCCTTCAGGGTGGAATGAACTTAACTTGAAAGTAAATACTACTGGTGCCGACTATACGGATAGGTCAGTTCAAAAAGAATATGAACGGATAGACTTCTACGGTTATCTCGTTCATATCGTCCAAAGGCTGATGAATCCCAAAGCCGGAGGAAAACGGAAGGGTATTTTGGTCTTTACCCGTTTTTTGAAAGAAGCGGAACGGTTAACGATGTCAATACCCGGTTGCGCTATCGTTTCAGGTGATACTCCTAAGAAAGAACGTGAACATATTCTTGAGGCGTTCAAAGCTGGTGAAATTCCGGTAGTAGCTAATGTGGGTGTACTTACGACTGGCTTTGACTATCCGGAACTTGATACGGTCGTTATGGCACGTCCTACAATGTCACTTGCCATGTGGTATCAGATAGTCGGTCGTGCCATCCGCCCGCATCCTTCTAAAGAATGTGGATGGATTGTGGATTTATGCGGTAACATCAAACGTTTCGGAGAGGTGTCGGATTTACGATTGTTTGATAGCGGTAATGGTAAGTGGGCTGTATTTTCTAACGGAAGGCAATTAACTAACGTGAGATTCTAAGACTATGGACGAAGGATTTTTGAGGCTAAGCCGCAGGTTTTTCTCGAATGAAATGTGGAATGAAGCCCGTACTTTTAGCAGTTGCGAAGCGTGGTTAGACTTAATTCAGTCTGCACGATTTGAGGCAACGCCCCGAAAGGAGAGTATCGGAGGTCGAGAAATCTCTTATTCAAGAGGTCAATATCCTGCATCCATAAGATTTCTGTCACAGCGTTGGAAATGGTCTGAAAAGAAGGTGCGTTCCTTTCTTGTGCATCTTAGAAAGAAAGGTATGATAACTGTTGAGTGCAATCAAGGAATGAACCTTATAACCTTATGTAAATATGAAGAATATAATCCAATGGGCACAACCAAGGGCACAAGTAAGGACACAGGTATTGAAAAGGAAATCAATGAATTAAGACAGGAATGGGCACAACTAAGGGCACAACTTGGGGCACAGCCCATGAACAACAATCTACCGCAATCCGAACTTTTACAAAAATCAGGGCACACAGAGGGCACAAATACAAAGAAAGAAGAAAGAGAGTATATAGATATATCTCTACATCAAAAGAAAGAAAATACTCCTGACGGAGTATCAAAGAAAGCCAAGCTTTCTTCGCCCTCCCCCTCTGAAAAGATTGATTACAGCGGATTGATGGAATACTATAATACCACATTCAAAGACAGACTCCAGCAGATAAGATCAATGACTGATGTGAGAAAAAAGGCTGTAAAAGCCCGGATAGCCCAATATGGGAAAGAGTCAGTGAGGAGTGTTTTCAATCTCATTCTTCAATCCCCGTTCTTACTTGGAGCTAATGACCGCAATTGGAAATGCGACTTTGATTGGATTTTCAAACAAGCAAACTTTACTAAAATATTGGAAGGAAACTATAATGGGACAAGACTTAGTAAAAATCAACAGGATAGCGAGCAGCGAAAACGTGATTCAGTTCTTGCAGTCGCTACAACCGTTAGAGAAGCTGCCGCAAAAAAGAGAAAGGAACTTGAAGCAGAGGGCGTTATTGAATAAATATCCCGATCCTGCACAATTCATTCTTGATTACAACCCTGATTTGCAGTTCAAACTTGTCAGATGTAATGCAACCCATTCAGAACTGGCGTTGAATGACAGCATTCCGAGTTTAGGGCTATTGTCTTCTACTTATGGGGATGAAACACCGATAGAATGGCTAAAGATACAATTTGGCTCATTGAATGACTTTGCAGAAGTTTCAACCAAGATAGCGAAAGAGCAACTTTCTGAACTATCGGAGATATTCCTTTCGGAGTATTATTATATAAATGCCGCTGAAATCTGTTTTTTCATAGCACGGTTTAAGTCAGGGAAGTATGGGCGGTTCTACGGTTCAATAGATCCATTGAAAATAACAAGTGCGATGCTGGACTACGTTTCTGAACGTCGGAAAGATATTGAACGGAAAGAGCGTGAACGATACAGAAACCAACGTGAAAAAGAGATAGAGGAGCGTGGAGATAACAGAATCTCTTATGCTGAGTACATTGAAATCAAGCACCGTGCTGATGCAGGAGATGAGGAAGCTAGAAAAATGCTGATATCACCATGAGAATAACCGTTTACTAGGTAACAAGAAATCCGGATGTTATCGTAAGAATCCGGAAAAAGTTCAATATCCCAAGTTATACTTCCGTGAACTACGAAACAGAATGTGAAATCAAGAATGAAGACTTTCCACTGTTAGAATAAACAGAACGAAGGGGATTCATTCGAATTAGAAATAAGAATACACGATTATGCAAGGAACAGACAAACTGAATACGATAACCAACATCGTATTTGTCCTCACGGACGTTTTAGAAACCAACCTTCTAGAAATGCAGCAGCAATATAAGAAAGAAGGCTTTGAATTGCGGCACGATTCAAAAAGAAACTTCAACACAGCCATAGCCGCGATAAAGAGATTGAAAAGTGATGTGAATCATTGCAGCGAATCCACTCAGGAAAACTTCGGCAATGATTCTGACATGGTGAACGCCATGTTGCTCACACTGATTGACAGATGCGGTGATGATGACAACCTCGCTTATAAGATGTACGAATACATTAAATCTTTCCCGTCCAAACTGAATCTAGACTTGGATTTGGATAATGCGTTCAGCCACCTGTTTAAAAAGGAGAAGTTATGAAATCGCAGAAAGACATCTTAAAATCCATTGAAGGTCTGTCCGATATAGAACTATTTGTTATTGATCTCTTTTGTGGCGCTGGTGGCTTATCCGAAGGTGTGGAAGCAGCACGATTGGATGGAAATAAATGTGCAAAAGTTGTTTGTTGTGTGAACCATGACAAGAATGCCATTCTTTCACATGATGCCAATATCCCTGATGCACTTCACTTTATTGAGGATATCCGTACACTGGAACTTTCCCCGATAAGCACTATTGTAGAACGTATCCGTCAGTTATACCCTGATGCCATGATAATGCTTCATGCCTCTTTGGAGTGTACTAACTTCTCGAAAGCCAAAGGCGGTCAGCCGAGAGATGCCGACAGCCGAACGTTGGCAGAACATCTCTTCCGTTATATTGATGTTATAGACCCTGACTACATTCAAATTGAAAATGTAGAAGAGTTTATGTCATGGGGAGATATGGATGAGAATGGGAAACCTATCAGCATGGACAAAGGCCGGCTTTATCAAAAGTGGGTGCGCAATGTCAAGAAGTACGGTTACAACTTTGAGCACCGCATCTTAAATGCTGCCGACTTCGGTGCCTACACCACAAGAAAACGCTTCTTCGGCATCTTTGCTAAAAAGAACTTGCCGATAGTATTCCCAGAACCGACCCATTGTAAAGGTGGTAGGCAAGATATGTTCTCGCGGCTGGAGAAGTGGAAGCCGGTAAAGGATGTGCTTGATTTCTCTGATGAAGGAACTACCATCTTCAGGGAAAAGCCTCTTGCAGAGAAAACGCTTGAACGTATCTATGCCGGACTTATCAAGTTTGTAGCCGGAGGAAAGGATGCCTTCCTCGTAAAGTATAATTCTATGAGCCGTACAGGGAAATATAACGCTCCTGGGATTGACGAACCATGTCCAGTGGTAGCCACGCAAGGCAGACTTGGAGTAGCGCAAGTTTGTTTCCTCTCTAAGCAGTTTAGCGGACACCCCGACAGCAAGAACGTATCAGTGGAAGAACCGGCTGGAGCAATCACTTGTAAAGACCATCACGTTTTTGTATCGGCTTACTATGGGAACGGGCATAATCATTCGGTGGAACTTCCTGCACCTACGGTCACAACGAAGGACAGGATGGCTTTAATTGAAAGCCGATTTATGTGTTCTTATAACTTTAAGGATACAGGAAAGGATATTAATCAGCCTTGTCCTACACTTCTGACGAAAGACAGACTTTCCCTTGTATCTCCATTTTTTATGAATCAATATTCTGGAGGTGGTCAGGTGTCTGATATAAACTCACCATGCCCCGCTGTTACCACAACACCGAAACAAAACTTAGTAATATGCCAGCCGTGGATAATGAATACTGCATTCTCAAATGTAGGTAGTAGTATAGAGGAACCCTCCCAGACCATTACCGCAAACAGGAAATGGCACTATCTGATGAATCCACAGTTCAACAGTGCTGGCGGCTCTGTTGATAGCCCTTGCTTCACATTGATAGCCCGCATGGATAAGATGCCGCCCTATCTAGTAGCAACGGAAAGTGGACGGCTAGCGATTGAAATCTACGACAATGATAGTCCTATGATCGTGAAGATAAAGGAGTTCATGGCACTGTATGGCATAGTGGATATTAAAATGCGGATGCTTCGCATTCCGGAACTCAAAAAGATTATGGGATTCCCTGAAGATTATGTTTTAATAGGCACACAAGCTGACCAAAAGAAATTTATCGGGAATGCGGTTGAGGTTACTCAGGCAAAAAAGAATACTGAGGCTCTTTGCAAAAGGTTAAGAGTGTTTAGATTGGAGAAATTAAAAGAAACAATATGATGAAAGAATATATAGAATTTCTGAAAGACAAGATGGCCATCAGCCATCAGACCGGATTTGAAGTCAATCCGGATGAATTAACCCCGTCGTTATATCCCCATGTCAAGGATACAGTTCGTTGGGCAATATCCGGTGGATGCCGTGCGATATTCTCCAGCTTTGGTATGCAGAAAACTGTAACTCAGTTGGAGATACTGCGGGTAATCCTGAACCGCACAGGAGGCAAAGGGTTGATAGTTTGTCCCAAGCGTGTAGTAGTGGAGTTTCTGACACAGGCTGAACAACATCTGGGCATGAAAGTGACCTATGTGCGTACTATGCAGGAGGTGAAGCAATGTCCGACCAATATCATGGTGACAAACTATGAACGCGTCCGTGACGGCGAGGACGGAGTAAGAATAGAACCTTCCTACTTTACCGTTACCTCATTGGATGAAGCGAGCGTGTTACGTGGATTCGGAACCAAGACCTATCAGGAGTTTCTTCCTCTGTTTGCAGAAGTTCCGTACAGGTTTGTCGCAACAGCCACACCGTCACCCAACAGATACAAGGAGCTGATACACTATGCCGGCTACCTTGGAGTGATGGATACCGGGCAGGCACTTACAAGGTTCTTCCAGCGTGACAGCACGAAAGCGAACAATCTTACCCTCTATCCCCACAAGGAAAAGGAATTCTGGTTATGGGTAAGTACATGGGCGTTGTTCCTCACCAAACCGTCCGACCTCGGTTATCCCGATATAGGATATGAACTGCCTGAACTGCGTGTACATGAGGAAGTGGTTAGTGTGGATAACTCCACTGCCGGAGCCGACCGTGACGGGCAGGTGAAAATGTTTCGTGAGGCTGCTCTCGGTCTTGCTGATGCAGCTAAGGAACGTCGGGACAACATGCAGGAAAAAATTGCCCGTGTGGTAGATATTATTAATCGCCCGGAAAACAAAGACGACCATTTCCTTTTATGGCATGACCTGGAGAATGAACGGAAGGCTTTGTGTGATGCCATACCCGGATGTAAGGCTGTGTACGGCTTGCAGGATGATGAGGAAGCCGACGAAGTGATAGCGGACTTTAAGGACGGCCGTCTGAAATATCTGGCTGCCAAACCGGAGATGCTTGGTGAAGGTTTGAACTTCCAGTACCACTGTCATAAGGCAATCATGTTCATCGACTACCGTTTTAACGACAAGTTCCAGGCGATAGCCCGTATCTACCGTTTCATGCAGCAGCATCCCGTAGACCTTTACTTGGTGTATGCCGAAAGCGAAGGTGAAATATTCAAATCATTCATGCAGAAGTGGGCGCAACACCGCCAGATGGTAGCCAATATGACCGATATAGTCCGCGAGAACGGTTTGTTTGGTTTGCAGGCAGAGGAAAAGATGATGCGCTGGATGTTCGCCAGTCGGGAAGAGAAGTCCGGTAAACTTTGGAGGGCCATAAATAACGACAATGTTCTTGAATGTCAGACTATGGAAAGTAATTCGGTGGACCTGATTGTAACCAGTATCCCGTTCTCCAATCACTACGAATATACGCCTACCTATAATGATTTCGGACATAATGAGGACAACGGCAAGTTCTTTGAGCAGATGGACTACCTTACGCCTGAACTTATGCGCATATTAAAGCCCGGCCGGTTGGCTTGCATCCATGTAAAGGACCGTGTACTATTCGGTAACGCTACTGGTGATGGTATGCCCACTATCGATCCGTTCAGCGAAATGACAGTATTCCATTATCTGAAGCACGGGTTCCGCTACATGGGGCGTATTACAGTGGATACGGATGTAGTAAGGGAGAACAACCAGACTTATCGACTTGGCTATACTGAAATGTGTAAGGACGGTTCAAAGATGGGTATCGGTTGCCCGGAATATGTTCTTCTTTTCCGCAAGCTGCCTTCTGATACCTCACGGGCCTATGCTGATTTGCCGGTGACAAAGAATAAGAGTGAATACTCGCTTGCCCGTTGGCAGATAGATGCTCATGCAAGCTGGAAATCGTCCGGCAATTCCCTGTTGAGCTACGAGGACATGAAAGGCTTGGGTATTGACAAGATACGTTCCCTGTTCAGGAAATACGAAAGGGAACATATCTACAACTACGAGGAACATATCGCATTTGCGGAAGAACTGGAAGCATACGGCAAGCTACCTAAAACATTCATGGCGATAGATCCTGTTAGCAAAAAGGATTGGATTTGGGACGATGTTACCCGGATGCGCACCCTCAATACAAAGCAGTCACAGAAGAAACGCCAAAACCATATCTGCCCATTGCAGCTTGACATCGTGGAAAGGCTCATTGAAAGATACTCCAACAAGGGCGATGTGGTATTTGACCCATTCGGTGGCATTCAGACAGTACCCTATTGCGCAATCAAGATGGGACGCAGAGGGCTATCGACAGAACTGAATTATGACTATTGGAAAGACGGTCTGTCTTATCTGCAAGAGGTTGAAATGCAGGTAACAGCACCGACATTGTTTGACTTAATGGAGGTTGTGTAATGCTAACCCATGGCAGTTTATTCAGCGGTATAGGCGGTTTTGACCTTGCAGCCGAATGGATGGGATGGCATAACACATTCCATTGTGAGATAAACGAATTTTGTACACGAATTTTAAACTATCATTTTCCAAATGCAGAACACTATACAGACATCACAAAAACAGACTTCTCCAAATATAGAGGACGTATCGATGTACTCAGCGGAGGTTTCCCATGCCAACCTTTCAGCGTTGCAGGTAAACGAAAGGGAACAGATGACGACCGTTACCTCTGGCCGCAAATGCTACGAGCAATTCGGGAAATCAGACCGACTTGGATTATCGGTGAAAATGTTGGTGGAATCGTCACGATGGTACAGCCCGGCAAGACGGTTGAATTGGGTAGCTCGACCTCTCTTTTCGGAGAAGATTACAAAGATGAGGAGATACACCAACGATACGTTGTCGAAACAATATGTACAGACCTTGAGCGTGAGGGATATTCCGTCCAGCCGATACTTATTCCAGCTTGTGCCATCGGTGCGCCACACCGAAGAGATAGGGTTTGGTTTATTGCCAACCGTACAGACACAGGGGCTGAAAGTATGCAACAAGCAGGGCAAAACAGTATTCATGCCGTTGGATTTGCTTCCAACACCTGTTGCATCAGACGGACAGGGAGGCGCAGCAAAGGTTACAGGGAAGAAGATAAGAAGAGCGTCAGGGCAGGTATATTCCGCAAAATTGAGGGATTTGTCGGTAAGCAACCTGTTACCCACACCAAGAGCCAACAAGGTGAACGGTATAAATCTGAACAACCCACAGATTGCGCAACGAAACAAAGGGAATTTGGAAGAATCTGTTGCAAAAATCATTCAGGCCATACCATACGAGGATGGGAAAACTTCCCAACTCAATCCCCTGTTTGTAGCAGAAATGATGGGGTTTCCACCAGATTGGACGGAATTACCTTTCCTAAGTGGCGAGAAGAAAGCGTAAAGGCATACGGCAATGCGATTGTACCACAGGTGGCATACGAGATATTCAAAGCTATTCAAGAAACATATAATCAGTAATAATCATGGATAATTCAGTTTATAAACAGTGTAGCGAGTGCGGACAGACAAAGCACATTTCAGAGTTCAGCAAGTCATATACAAACAGGTGCAAGGCTTGCGTGGCGGAACATACAAGAATGGTGCGAGAACGTGCCAAACAGGAGCAAAACTGTACCGGAAACACGGATAACCGTATAGAAACAATGAAAGCACGTATCAAGGTTACAGGTGAAGTTGTAGATGTTAAACCATCCGGCACTATGAAAATATCGTGCGGTGCATATCTAACGGAAGACGGTCGAATGATGCCCGGAACAGCACTTGAATTTGAAAAAGCCATAGACTGGGAACAACGTAGGTATGAAATAGCAAAAGCTGCTATGCAAGGGCGATTAAGTAATCAGTATGGAGATGTACTGGTTGGAGAGAGAGATTTTGAGGGGGTTGCTGTAAGTTCTGTGGAATTTGCCGATGCGCTGATTTCAGAATTGAAGAAAGGAGGTCAAAATGAAGAATGACGATAGGCATTGTAGCGAGTGTTACCATTACGAGCCTTGCCCGAACTGTCAGATGTATTGCAAGGCTCTACAACGGAGAATAACGGCAAGGAAATCTGCCAAGAACTGTAAGTATTACAAATCATTTATCAAGGAGGAAAGGAAATGACAAAAATAAAACTGAATTGGACATACGCCACAGGCGAATTAGATACCGACACATTGAAACTGGTATGTATTCCGGCAAGAGGGAAGCGTGTGTTTGGACCCGATGAATTGGATGCGGAACTTTGCATAAAGGATGGGATGAACTATCAAATAGCTGAAATCCATTTAGGCGACGTGGAAAGTTCAAACATTCTTTGTAAAGAGATAGCAAGGCGTTGGAATGAGTTCGAGGAATGGCACGAGTGCAAAGAAAATACGGAAGATGTGCCGGAACGAAACACCCCATGCTTGCTAAGGATTGAGTACAAGGAAATAGCCACTGGCGTTGTAGAAGTTGGTTATCTTACATCTGTATGGGGTGAATATGGATGGACGGAGGATTATCTTGACAATTTCAGTGAATCCGAATATGAAGTTATTATCACCCATTGGAAACAGATTAACAAACCGAAAGGAGTTGAAGAATGAAAAAGGACATCAAAGAGGCAATAAAGGAACATCTTCATGTAAATGCGTTTGCAGCAGACCCTAATAATTCGAGTTTTGTAGATAGATTTATTGAACACACTAAAGCTGCTGCATGGGGCGCAGAATGGCGCATCAACAGCGTGTGGCATGATGTGAAAGAAATGCCGGAGTTCAAACGGGATTTCATCTATCAAGCTGTTAGAAAATCAGGAGAGATATATTATGGGACTGGTATTCTCTACAACAATGACGAATGGGAGTTTCGTCTTGAGTTCGTTACGATAGAACGTTGGGCATACATCGAAGATTTGTTACCAAACGAACAACAGAAGCCATGAAGCCAAAAGAGTTTTTCGACAAAGTGGCACAGATGCGACGGATGCAAAAGGAATACTTCAAAACACGTTCTTCGATGGCTCTATCCAAAAGCAAGCAGCTGGAGAAATTGGAGATGTCTTGTGCTGGGACGATGTAGAAAAGACTAAATTAAGTATTCTTCTAAAAGGGAGTGTATGCGCAATCCCATATCAAAATATAGAAATTATTCAATTAGGAAGTAGTGTTGATTGGGAGCAAAGGCGTTATGAACTGGCGAAGGCTGCAATGCAAGGATTCTGTAGCAATCCACATCAACAGATAATGGATGCTGACTCAAATATGGTGGCAGAATGGAGTATTGGTTTCGCTGATTCACTAATAAATAAATTGAAAGGGAACTAATCATGGAAGTAACCGATTTTCTTGAAATAGTAATACTTTGCTTGTCATTATTAATAGTCATTCCTATACTTATGGTTATTTGGATTGATTGGGAACGAATTGATTCTAAAAGAAGAAACAGATGGAAGCAAAGAACGGAATAATAATAGATGGAGTACTGCATGAGATGACTAGTGAAAATGTCCCATGCAACCAATGCTCACTGTTGCGCATTTGCAGTAAGTCAGAAAAGGAAGAATATGCCATCTGTCTTTGTGCTTTGATGAACTGTGATGGTTTTGTTAACCGTGGAAAAGTAAAAATAGAGAAGGAGGAATAACTATGACCGAAGAACTTGTAACACTAGAGACTGCGAAGCTGCTGAAAGAGAAAGGCTTTAATGAGTATTGCAAATATATCATTAACGATAAAGGCTTGACGATGGAAATCATAATCCGAACTAGTAATTTACCTAAAGCATACTATTCTCGTCCAATGCAATCCATCGTCCAGAAGTGGCTACGTGAAACCAAAAACATTCATATATGTGTATATAACTGTGCTTGTGGCTATGGATACGAAATATCTAAGGCTGACAATGGGACTCATATAGCCAGTTCTACTTATAAAGGAACAAACGACGGAGGGGGATGGGATACCTACGAGGAAGCACTTGAAGCAGGGATTAAAGAATGTTTAAAACTTATATGATTATGAGCAAACTATATAAAGTAACTATTTTCGGGGAGTCATTCCTAATCGGGTGGTTCCCTTTCGCTTCACACTGGTACAACAAGCTAAAGATAATCAAATGATAGTACGTCATTTTATAAGAGTTCCGGTTGGAAGTACTGTCTATTGCGACAATCAGCCGGTTAAAATACTGGAGAAAGGATATGCCCTTGCTCTATGTGATGTTAATGGGAAACGGGTATATATCACCTGCTATGATTTGGAAAAGAAACCATTCATCAGCACGAATGGGGAAGAATGAAAAAGAGCCAACCCACGCACGACCATGAATCAGCTCTTCCTTACACGATTATGATGCAAATATACTATTTACTTTTAAAATAATCGTGTTATGGAACTGGATTTTAACAAAATAATTCGCCTTAAAAAGATTAGAATTGAGAAATCAGAACTTTCAGAAGAAGAAAATACCTTAGCTTCACCGATTTTGAGAGATAAAAGCCTTATTAGGGATATCTATAAAATCTTCGTTGAGCTATTGAATAGCAGAAGTCTTCCCCCTTGTATTGATAGTGTTACCCAGCGGAAGAAGTTCATCTTCATTATCCTGTACCTGTTTTCTCCAAGTTCGCTTGCCGGTGGGAAAATGACAGCTGGGTTACGCGAAGAGATGTCAAGGGTACTTGGGGTTCAGTCCAAGAGTACAATTTCCGACAACTGCGCTGATGTCGTGTTTCTCTATCAGAATTATGGGGATTTTAGTGGGGATATAGAGTATCTTTACATCGAAATCGTAAATCGGTTAAGAATCAAAGGGCTAATCAATCAGTAAGCCGGAGTTTAGTGCTCCGGCTTGTCTGTTTGGTTTACAAAATCAAATTTCAAATAAAACTCTTGTCTGAACAATCTTTTTAAGGCTGCTAAATATTTAACCATATCATCATATAGTTTTTCTTCTTTTTCTTTTATGTCGTTTTCAAATTCATTTCTTGTTCCTTGTAGTTGTTCCATACTATCTATTGCCATTTTTGATAATGCGGAATTGTTTTGGTTTTGATTGGCCAAATCAAAAAATGTTTTCCAATCAGAAAGATGACTTATAGCGTTGCTCGCAATATAGCATATAAATGCAACATACTGCTGTGAACTATTTACAAGGTTATTAATGCGTTTTATCGTATATTCATCATCAATAGAAACCATTAACAAACGATTTTCATGATTTAATTTCAGTAATGTTTTATTGGCATCATTTATTAATATTGACAACTTTTCTACTGAATACTTATCATATAAATAATATAAAAGTTGATTTTTGTATAATTGTAGTTCTTCTGCTAAATGTAAGATTTCTATAAAACGGTTAGTTCTCTGCTCAATATAGGAATGTTTTCTTTGATTTTCAAAAGATATTTCATTCTTTATGATTTCCATTCCTTTTGTTATTTCTTCAATATCTTCTTTGGTTGCAAGATTTTTGCCTTTTTCAGTTTCATAAGATATTCTCTGTGCGGATTCTCTAGTTGCTTCATTTTTTGTTCTTTCAGCTATTAATGTTATTTCGCGTATATCGGATTTAGTAGCCATGTTTTTCCCTAACTCTGTAAGCATTGCGATTTCTTTTGAATCTTCTTTAAGAGCTATATTTTCACCTTTCTTCTTTGCGTAAGATTGATAAAATAAAAAGGCAATACTCCAAATGGCATTTCCTACAAAGAATAGTATTCCAATTATTAAATAGTCCATATTATTCTCCTTTCTCTAATTTAATTTTCTTCCCACAATGAGGGCAAGTGATAGCATTTTCATCCTCTCCTTTCACTTCTTCCGGTGACGCAAAGAGCTGCCACATGGGTACATCTAAGGCAGTGGAAATTTTTTCAAGTGTTGGGTACGATGGTGACACTATCATACGTGAAAGACTCTCACGTGCGATACCTAATTTGTCAGCAAGGCTTGTTATGGTTAAGCCTTTCTCTTTTATTACTTCTTTGATTCTATTCATGGTTATATGATTTGTTTTTACAAAGATACGCTTATTATATGAGTGTGATATATATCTATCACTAAATAGTGTTAAATGTGATATTAAATATCACTTTTTGTTTTAATGTGTGATATATATACCTTACATTTGTGTCATCAAACAAGAAGTAATAACAATTAAAACATAGAAGATATGAAGACAACAGAATTTAAGAAAGGTCAGTCAGTGGTCGTAACTACTAAAAAGGGCAAAGTAGAGGGCACTATATCATGCGTTGATATGAATGTTTGCACTTTTGAAGTTGAATACTCTGTGGATTACCTAAAAGAGGGCAAAACATGGACTATGATTTGTGTGCCTGCAAGAGCGATAGAATTAGCATAAGTTTAATCAGCAGGGCGAAAGCCCTGCGCAATATAGAAGAATATGAAAGAAAATATATTTTTAAAAGCAGTTATAGAAAAACCGTTATTGAATAATGAACCAGAGGTTTTACACCTTTTCGTTCAAATAATCAATGAAATCACTTCTTGTATGTCAGAAGACGAGTTAAAGGGCTGTATGAACTCTTTAACAGTACAATACCCTTACTTTAAACTGTTTTTCGATTATGGTTTCAGACATAATCACATGTGGGTGAAAGCATCAGGTTCTTTAGAAAGATTGATATTGGTTGAGTTCTAATCCGGTAGCCTTATGGCTACCACAATATACACGATTATGAAAGCAGATTTAGTTTTAGTTATCAGCCCTGAAGCCCCACTGATGAAGCAACTGGGCAAGGTATTGGGTAAGATGGTAACCCCTTATGACTTCTCTACTATAGAGAGGGGTGAAAAGTACATCACCATACAGCATGATGAAATTGGGCTTGTAGTGGCTTATACGAGTGAAGAAAGATTGAATGTGAAACATTAAATATTGATTATTATGGGTGAAATAGCAGATAGTTTAATTAGTGGTGAGTTTGATTGCATCACAGGTGAATATTTAGGTGAAGAGGTTGGCTATCCAAGAACGCACGCTTATGACAGACGCGAATACATGCCACCAGTTGAAAAGAAGCCTACCAGCAAGGCGAATGTGTGTATCTCAAACATGTGCAAAGACAGAGGTTTCAGTAACCATGAAAAGGTTGAATTAGTAGCCAAATTCTTGTATAGCAAAGGTTACAAACAATTGCCTAATCTATCCCATCAGTATAAAATCATTCACAGCCAGTACAAGAATGATTTTAAAAAGTTTTTGGTTGAACAAGTAAAGCAAAAGAATAATGGATGAATAATATCTTCACAATATGCTATTCAGAAGAAGCAAATGAAATAGGCCACTTCATTTTGAGTAGAGGATACGAGGGTGTTCAAAATGATAGTTACAGATATTGTCGTGAAGCGATTTGGTGGGCTTTCAAACAAGCTAAAAGGCATCATTTAAATTGCATCTATGTTGGCGTTGCAGGTTGCCAAATGACTGTATCAAAATCAAAGCGAGGTCTTAGACGAAACTGTCTTAAATACATAGAGAAAAGGCGAATGTTTTACAAATTACTAAGTAAGTATTGATAAATGATTATGAACTCAATTAACGACGAAAGAGGTTGCAGCGTATGCCAGCCCGGTAAAGAGAATTACACTACCTACAACACCAGGTTGAGAGGTAAAAGAGTGAGAATGTACCAGTACGACTACCGTACTGAAAGTGGTGAACTCTTTGCTTGTTGTGCGCCTACCTTAGAGGCGTGTAGAGAAAGACGGGACAAATGGCTTAGTTCACGACAATAAGCCGATTGTCGTGTATAACGATTGAAGATATTTCGTTATCTTTGGTTGTGGTAGTACCTTTGGGGTACTATCGCGGGGTGTAGCAGTGGTAGCTTTTCACTTTGACTTGGTGAAGGTCGGTTGTTCGATTCAGCCCCCCGCAACTATTGAGTATTAATTTAAATTTGACACGATTATGAACATTCTTACATTAAGCATCAAACAGAAGTATTTCGATGAAATCTTGGCAGGCAAGAAAACCCACGAATACCGTGAAATCAGACCAACTAACGCTAAGAAGTATATCACTTACCTATGTGGCGGTAAAGAATATCCGGCTGATGCAGAACTGCCTGAAGAAGGTGAGGTAGAATTAAAGCCTATCAAGTACGATGCAATCAAGCTTCTGACAGGTGCATATATGGGCAAGCGTCCTTATATCATTGTAGAGGTAAAGAACGCAGAAGCTGTTATTCTCACAGATGAAAACGGTAATGATATTGTTTACGAACATCAAGGCGAAGAATATCTTGCTGCACAAATGGATTATACTTTGGGCAAGATATTAGAAAAACATATAGATTGATTTGTTTAACTTTTAAAATTAGAAAGCAGAGTCGCAAGAAGAATTAACAGAGTAGCCGGGCCTCGCAGAAATATGAACGGTGCAGGGGCTGGTGGTAGATTGGTTGCCAGACGTGGCGGTGAAGCTGGTACATCACAGTTGGGGTCACGCAGACAGCGTTATAGTGACCTTCGTACTTCATTTGGTTTAAGTGGTGGTTAGCTATGAGCAAGGTAGAACAAGCGAACCGGTATATAGACCTCATTCGGGTAAAATCGAATGAGGCTTTACTGTTTTTATCACTTGGTAAAGATTCGCTTGTTCTGCTTGATTTAATCTATCCAAAGTTTGACCGGATTGTTTGTGTGTTCATGTACTTTGTCAAGAGTTTGGAGCACATTAACCGATGGATTGGCTGGACTAAAGCCAAGTATCCGAAGATAGAGTTTGTTCAAGTACCACATTGGAACCTCACTTATATTCTCCGTGGCGGTATGTATTGTGTGCCAAATCCGAAAGTAAAGCTATTGAAGTTGGCAGATGTGATAAAGGCTATGCAGCTTACTCATGGAGTTTATTATACATTCTTGGGCATGAAAAAAGCTGATGGTATGAATCGTAGGCTTATGTTGAAAGGGTATGAGGTAAACGGTTACGAGAATAACGGTATGGTTTATCCTTTGGCTGATTGGACACAAAAGGATATTCTTGCTTATATGAGGCAGCACAATTTACCTGAACCAGTTCGGTATTCATTGAAAGCCAGTTCGGGAGTAGGTTTCAATCTTGATTGTATGCTTTGGATGGAGAAGAATTACCCGCAGGATTTACAGAGAATTTACAAAGTTTTCCCAATGGCTGAAAGAGTGCTTTGGGAGTATCATAATCAACAAAATTAATAAGGAGGATTGCTGAGTCAGAAAAAGAAAGACAAGAGAACAGATATATGCTCAGGCAGAAAGATTGAGCGAAGCTAACTGGAGAAGAAAAAATACATGGAGTAGCAGTGCTGCAAGCAGGCGTGCAAAACAATCTCGTGATAATCTTATAGCAAGAGCCGAAAGGAATACTCTTCGGCAGAGAGGTTTCGGTCTAAGTAATGGCTAATATGGAATTATCAAAATACATAAAGAGTGAATCGGTGGAACTTAATCGTTCTGCCATTCACTTTGCGGATTATAATCCCCGAAAACTATCTGATGAATCACGTAAGACACTGAAACGTGGCATCAAGAAATTCGGATTGGTAGGTGGAATAGTTGTGAATAAGCGTACCGGGCTTACCGTAGTCAGCGGGCACCAGCGTTTATCTGTCATGGACGAATTGCAAAAGTTTCCCGATAACGACTACCGTATTCGTGTCGATGTCATAGACGTGGACGAGCAGCAGGAAAAGGAGTTAAACATTCTAATGAACAACCCTAATGCACAAGGGACATGGGATTTTGACGCTCTTGCCCGTATTGTTCCTGATATTGACTGGAAAGATGCAGGTCTGACCGATGCTGACTTGAATATGATTGGTGTCGACTATCTTTTGCAGACCGAAGAGGAAAACTCTATTGCGGATGCTTTGTCTGATATGATGGTCCCAGTTTCCGAACAGAAAGAAGCCGATAAAGCCGCCAAGCAGTTGGAACGTGCCGAAAAGGTTGCCCACATGAAAGAGGTCAAGCATCAGGTGAAAGAAAACGCACAGAAGCAAGCCGAGAACATGGATGCCTATGTGATGTTGTCCTTTGATACCTATGAAGCTAAAGCCGCATTCTGCGAAAGGTTCGGGTATGACCCTGATATGAAGTTCATAAAGGGAGAAGTATTTGATGAACAAATAGAAAGGATTGATTAATTAAATTTAGAAGAAGATTGAGTCAGAAGGAAAAGTTTGAATGAATTAAGTGCACAATTTCGGAGATTAGAGGCGCAGGCTCGTACAACTCAAAAGGGTTATGGAAATAATCCAAGGGCTGCACGTGTTATAAATGCGTTTGAATCATCTATGAAGCAAAGAGGTATGTGGTTTTTCTCTAATCGAAATAAAAGGATTGGAACGGGGAAATTTGCTTTAAGTAACGGATAAGTTTATGAATAATAGTGAATCTCAAAACAGAAAAGGTAAAGGAGGAAGAAAGCCTAAGTTTGATTATACAAGCGAGGACTTTCTTTCTCTCGTGGAATCGTATGCCAAAAAGGGATTCACTGACAAGGAAATTGCTTATGCCATAGGGATTTTGCCTCAAACATTCTGCGAAAAGAAAAGTGAGTACACCGAAATATCCGAAGTCTTAGCGCGTGGGCGCGCGACAATCAATGCCACTGTAAGGGCTAAATTCCTTGCAATGGCTCTCGGTGGCATAAAAACCAAAAGCACCGTGGTAAGAAAGCTCCGTGATTCAGAAGGGAATTTGACGGGCGAAGATGAATTACAAGTAAGCGAAAGCGAGTTGGCTCCTAATTTGCAAGCAATGTCCGTTTGGCTGTACCACCATGATGAAGATTGGAGAAAGATTGAGCGCAAACAAGATGAAGACGCTGATATTCCAACAGATATAGAGCATGGCATCAACATTGATTCTTGGATTAAAGACAAGCTGAAATGATAGTACCTCAAGAAATTTACCATCCATTATATGAGGATAAGGAAAAATTTATAATTCTTATCACCGGTGGGCGTGGTAGCGGAAAGTCTTTCAATGCTTCTACCTTCATAGAACGGTTGACTTTTGAAATGACACCGGCCGAGAAGATAGTTCATCAGATACTCTATACTCGCTACACGATGGTTTCTGCCGGTATGTCTATCATCCCCGAAATGATGGAGAAGATAGATTTGGACGGTACCACGAAATATTTCAAGACCACAAAGACGGATATAGTCAATAAGATGACTAAGAGCCGTATCATGTTCCGGGGTATCAAGACTTCTTCCGGGAACCAGACAGCAAAACTGAAATCCATTCAAGGCATTACGACTTTCGTCTGCGATGAAGCGGAAGAGTGGACAAACGAAGATGAGTTCGACAAGATAATGCTCTCCATTCGCAAGAAGGGTATTCAGAACCGGATTATCATTATAATGAACCCATGCGATTCCAATCACTTCATCTACAAGAAATACATTGAGAAAACTCACAAGCTGGTAGAGATTGACGGTGTGCAGGTTCAGATTTCCACTCATCCGAATGTGCTCCATATCCATACTACGTATTTTGATAACTTGGATAACCTTTCTCCTGAGTTCCTGAAAGAGGTGGAAGATATGAAGGTGAGTAATCCTGAAAAGTATGCTCATGTGGTTATCGGCCGTTGGGCAGACGTGGCGGAAGGTGCTGTGTTCAAGAAGTGGGGAATTGTTGACGAGTTCCCGGCTTGGGCAAAGAAAATTGCTTTCGGGCAAGACTTCGGTTATACGCATGACCCGTCTGCTTCCATTCGTTGTGGTATCGTTGATAACGCCCTTTACTTGGATGAAGTGGATTACCGTACTGGATTGCTTTCTTCTGACATCATCAAGACTCTTCGCCCGTGGGGTTTGAAAGTCATAGCTGATAGTGCTGACCCTCGATTGATTCAAGAGATACACAACGGAGGAATCAAGATATATGCCGTAGAGAAAGGTGCAGGCTCTATCAATGCCGGAATTGACAAAATGAAAGATATGGAGATTTATATAACCAAACGCTCGTACAACTTGCAAAGCGAGTTCAGAAAGTATGTTTGGGCAAAGGATAAGGACGGGAACTATATCAACGAACCGGAAGACCATGACAATCACGGAATAGATGCTGTACGTTACTATGTATTGGGTGAGCTTCTTGGTAAGATTCAGAAGCCGAAAGATTTAACAGGAATATTTACACACTAAAAATATAGATTATGCCATTGAATTTAGAAGAAATATTAGCACTCCCTGACATCGGGCAGAAGATAAACTACCTGAAGAAAGGTAGAAAAACTGAACTTCCCGACTGTTGTAAACTTTGGGGCGATTGGAATCCGGAACGCCATGAAATTATGGTTGACAAAAAAAAGTATCCGGACAGAAAGGTTCTTGAAAAAGAAGCTGAGAAACACTTCGATGAAAAAACGGGTAAGACTTATGAAATCGAAGCAAAGTATAAGACTGAACCGGTGAACCGTATCTCCATTCCATTGGAACAGGATATAGTGAACATTCAAACTGCTTTCACGGTCGGCACAGAACCGTCTATGGATTGCATTCCGACTGATGATGATGAAAAGAAGTTGCTGGATGCGGTAAAGGCTGTATTTAAATCCAACAAAATCAAATACCAAAACAAGAAGATTGTCCGTGCCTGGCTCTCCGAACAAGAAGCGGCAGAATATTGGTATGTTACCGATGATGATTCGTTTTGGGCAAAGTTTTGGAAGAAAGTTAAGACTACGTTCGGTGGCAAGGTCAAGCCCACCAAGAAACTGAAAAGCGTGTTATGGTCTCCATTCAGAGGTGATAAGCTATACCCGTTCTTTAACGACGAAGGTAAAATGATTGCTTTCTCACGTGAGTACAAAAAGAAGCTCATGGATGATTCGGAGGTCATCTGCTTTATGACTATCACGGACAAAATGGTTTATCAATGGGATTTGTCTAAAGGATATGAAGAAAGAACTCCTTTTGCTCATGGATTCCCAAAACTACCGGTTCTCTATGCTTATCGTCCTGAACCTTATTGCAAGAAGATAAAGACCTTCCGGGTCCGGTTGGAGAAACTACTATCCAACTATGCCGATTGCATCGATTATCATTTCTTCCCATTGCTGAAGCTAATTGGAGATGTAGAGGGTTTCATGGGTAAGGTTAAGGATAGAATGGTCAAACTCACCGGAGAGGGTGCGGATGCCCAGTATCTGACGTGGAACCAAGTGCCAGATACCGTAAAATTTGAAGCAGAAACACTCACTAATATGGCTTATGATATGTCAAACACTCCAAGAATATCCTTTGAGACGTTGAAGGGGGTAGGCAAAGCATCAGGAACCGCTTTCCGCTTTATGTTCATGGGTGCACACATGGCGGTAGAAAATCACGGTGAGGTTATCGGCGAGTTCTTGCAGCGGAGAGTAAATTTCATTGTTTCCGCTTTAGGCTCTATCAATCCAACCGAGTTTAGCAAGGCATCGCAGACCATTGACATAGAAACAGAACTGGTTCCATATATGATTGATGATTTGAATGATAAGGTGACTACTGCCGTTTCCGCTGTCAGTGGTGGCATCTGGTCAACGCGTGAGGGAATCATGTTTGCCGGAAATGCTGATAGGGTAGAAGAGGAACTTGCAGAAATCAAAGAGGAACAAGCAGCAAAGAATGAGCAAATCGGAGATAAGGGAAAGAAAAACGCCTCTTAGTTAGAAAAATTACGGGACTTATAGTTTTAGTATAAGAAAATAGTTAGCGGTGGCTTCAAAGAGTTTCCGCTATTTTTTTTGCTCTTTTAAATTATAAATATTAGAATATAATTTTGAATTATAGAATTATATATGTATTTTTGTCACACGATAATTGAGTAACCAATGAGAATATTTACCGAACAAGCATTAAAAGAATATGCAGAGAATCATCCCGATTCAAAGGTCGCTTTGCAAGAATGGACTACCATTGTGAAAAGAAGCAAGTGGACCTGTTTTGCCGATATTAAGAAAACGTTTAATAGCGTTGATAATGTAGGTAATCAACACTATGTTTTCAATATCAAAGGCAATAACTATCGTTTGGTAGTAGTGATTAAATTTACTATTCAGTTTGTGTATATTCGCTTTATTGGTACTCATAAAGAATATGATAGAATAGATTGCGCTAATATTTAGGATTATGACAAAGATAGAAAATCAAGCCCAATATGAATGGGTGGTGAAAAGAGTAGAGGAACTTCTTCCATTAGTGAAAGATGATACTCCTTTGAATGACCCCAATAGTATAGAATTGGAGCTTCTTTCTAATTTGGTTGCTGATTATTCCGAAGAACATTTTGCATTGGGAGAACCAACACTTGTGGATGTTCTTAAACTTCGTATGTACGAAATGGGGCTTAATCAAAAATCACTTGCAAAGTTAGTTGGTGTCAGCCCATCACGATTAAGTGATTATATATCTGGTAAATGTGAACCAACCTTGAAAGTTGCTCGTGAGATAAGCCGGAAGCTAAATATTGATGCAAATATAGTGTTGGGAGTATAAGTATAAGTTTTTGTCGTGATATATTTTAGGCGTGATTCATTCGGTTTCACGCCTTTTTTTATACCATTTTACGACAATCGTTTTATTGTCGTGTATCACCTATCTGATAATTTTTCACCTTCTTTATAAATAACGAAATTTACCGTAGAAATTTATAAATCAAATTCATACGGTATGACAATCTTAGAACAAATCTTAGCAGGGCTACAACAGAAATTCGCTGGGGTGGACACTGCTATTCTTACCCGCATTGCCACCAAAAAGGCAGAGGGTGTAACGGACGAGACAAAAGTAAACTCCATTGTTGAGGGTATCAGTTTTTCGGACGTGCTTAATTCCTATGGTGATTTCCGTGCCGGGGATGCTTCAAAAACGGCAGTGACTAACTACGAGAAGAAACATAACCTTAAAGACGGTAAGCCAATCGAGACTACCACTACTACCAAAACGGAAGAGAATAAAGACGATGTGCCTGCATGGGCGCAAGCTTTAATTGACTCCAACAAGAACCTTTCTGATAAGCTAACACAGTTAGAAACGGAAAAGGCTCAAGCAACACGTAGCCAGCAGATTTTGGCAAAGGCAAAGGAGTATGGTATTCCCGAAAACTACGCCAAACGATGCGCCATTAAGGACGATGAGGACTTGGACGCATACTTCAAGGACTTGAAGCAGGAGTTCGCAAATGACGGCTTCAAAGGCGTAACCCCTCCCGAATCAGCGGAAGAGAAGATTGAGAAAGAATCTGAATCTATCGCTAAAATGATTGATGAGGGTACGAAAACTATTGTTGAACAAAACAAGAATTAATTATGTCAGCAGGATTTAAGTATGACTTGGTTCCGCCCGTTGAGCAAGAGGAACGCTACGATGTCCAGACCGGCATTCGTAGACGTGGTCCGTTCAAACTTGATACGCAGAACCTGGTAGTGGGAAGTTTTCTTCCCGGATTTACACCGATTTGTGCGGACTTGAAAAACAAGTTCGCTTATGCGGTAATCAATGTGAGAGTCGCGGAAGCCTATACCACTGGTGGAGAGGCTTTGTCTATCAAAGTAGCCAAGAACTCTTTGGCTTATGTGGGTATGTTTGTCGGAAGCGGTAAGAAAGGTGCAGAAGTAACGGCCATCGATAAGACTAACAAAGATTATGACGTCTTGACTATTAAGGCGGCTTTTGGTGAGAATATCGCCAAAGATACCGTATTATTCAATGCGGTTGCAGTTGATGGTTTAAAGCAAAAGCATGTCGCTAATTCGGCTCTGTACAACCGTACAAAGGTTGAGGATGGAATTACATTGGTTTCATTGCTTCGTACAGCCGCAGAGATTGAACCTTCAAAATTGGTTATGCCGTTCTCCGAGAACGATAAAGCCAACATGAAGGGATGGTTTGAATTTAACGAGTAAGGAGGTAGGATATGTTTTTAACGATTCAAACATTATTCGATGATGCGAACATTGTTTCCGCTATCATCAGACGTGTGAACCAGACACGCAAGGACACAATCTATTGGCAACAGTATCTTACTTTCCGCAGAGTAACTACTCGTGTGTTCAAGGATTATATCGGTTCTGTAACCGGAGTTATGGCCGGCTCTATCAATTCACGTTTTGGAGAGAAACCCATCCGTGAACGTCGGAATATCGGTTCCGGATATGGTGAGATTGCCTATTTGGGTGATGCTTATCAGATGTCTATTGACCGTCTTTCTGAATTGCAGGATTTGATTGACAAGTTCAATGCAGCTAAGCCAGCCGACCAAAAGGCTGCAATGGAAGAGATTGTAAACTTCCTGGCAGACGACTACCGTCAGATTACCCTTGCCGCCCACAAGCGTATGGATATTATTGTCGGTGCGCTGTTGATGCTTGGTGAAGCTACCGTTTACAACAAAGACGCTGCAATCACTTCCGGTCAGACCAATAATAAACTGCTGGAGATTGCCCTTCCGTTCAATTTTATCAAGCCGAAAAGTGGAGATGTGGTTGTGGACGGAAAGAATATGTTTATCTCTTATTTGAGAGAGAAACTTCATTCCTTGGCACCGGACTATGGCGTTTATGCCAAGATGGTTATAACTCGTGCATCTTTCAACAAGTTTATTCTTGGTTCATCTGAATTTGGTGAGCAGTACAAGATGATTCTCGGCAGCAACGAAATGAAGTTGAGTACGGGATTGGTTTCCTCTTCTTTGGCTTCCGAAGTGTTCACCGGCATCGGTCTGCCTCGCATCGAAATCAAGGAGGACTACGTGAAAGACCAGACGGGAAAGAATGTGCAGATTTACGCGGATAACCGTATTACTCTGTTACCTTCTGACAACATTGGTTATATGCGCCATCATACCCCGTATGAAGCGACAGACCCAGTACAAGGACGTACTTATATCCCGTCAGAGGGGCAGATGCTTATCTCCAACTACCGTGACAAAAACGGTCGCTACATGGAATATACGGCAGAGTGGATTCCGCAGATTTCCAATCCAGATTTGATTACCAATTTCGATTTGAGCGAAATTGCATCCATCCAATCAGCATAAGGGGGTAGGATATGAAAGTAAAGGTTATATCAGTTTTCCGCGACAAGTTCACCGGAAAGTATTATACTCCCGGTGAAGTGATTGAAGTCGGTGAGGAAGCCCGTGTGCTGGATATGGAAAGCCGCAGACTCGCTGAACGGATTGAGGTGAAAAATCCCGAAGTGAAAGCCCCTGAAGAAAAGAAAGAGGTGAAAATTTCCCTCTTTGAAAAGGAGTTTGAGAAGAAGACTTTGATTGATGCTTTGAAGTCTATCGGTGCGCAGGCTTCCGGCAATATGAAAGAGGAAACTCTTTTGTCTAAGGTCTCAGAACTGGATGAAGAATCAACAGCCAAACTGAAAGAAGCATTAGGGATTGAGTAAAAGGATAGGGTAGTGCTTCTACCCTTCCATTGTCTAATTTTATAAATCAGAAAAGAAATGAAGAATTTTATTTTTGCCATGTGTGGCTTTTTAATGATGTCTTTGGTTTCGTTGAGTGTGCAGGCATCAAGTGTGGAATCTCCCAAGTGTGAATATGTGAATCCATCGGTTAATGCCGGTTTGCCGGATATTCAGTCTATCACTTTGGAAACAGTTCCGGCTGATTGTGTTGTACTGACCATGACACCTCCCGTCTTCTTGGTTGCAAATAACCCGGCTATGATGTGTTCGATGAAAGAGGAAGCGGCTATTCAAGGGATACGAATTAATGTTTCCAAATGTCCGTTCAGATACATCTATAAATCTAAACATTGTACGCATTATAGCTATACCGCATATAGTAAACTGATTACACCATATTGAATGATAGCAGCCATGAGTAACAAGGAGTTTGTACTAAGCGTATTTGATAAGAACACCCCGTCTAATCTTGTAGTTGAAAATATACTTTCAAGAACGGGATTGGATGGTGAAGAACCTTTTGCCGAGAAAAATCGGGCAAGATTAGAGGTCGCTTGTGCAAAGCAAATTCCGTGGATGATACAAAATCCATCTTCGGTCAGCGAAAGCGGATTTTCTGTGTCTTGGTCTAATTATGTTGATAGCCTAATGAAATTGTACTCATGGCTGTGTAAGCAGTACGGCTTGAAAGACGAACTGAGTAACAAACCTAAAGTGACTTTTTTATGATATTCGCTCCACACATATTGCAGGTAAAAGTTATCACCCCGATGGATAAGGATGAGTTTGGCAGACCTATTCCCGGAACAGGTGGTGAATACTGGCAGGAGGTATGCAAGTGCCGTTGTGATGATAACACTACCAAAGAGTTTTCATCTGATAACGGCTCTGTGTATCGTCCGAATTATCATGTGGTATGCGAGAAGAGAATTACTGTCAAGGCTGGTGATGAAGTACGTTGCATGGATGGTGATAGCGTAAGAGGTCAAGGCGAAGTCTACACGGTAAAGAGTACAAACTACTTTAACTACTCGGAATTATGGATGTAGATTTCGATTTTTCAGATGTCGACTCCTTTTTCGATGAAGGGGAATGGGAAGTTGAGAAGAAGATGATTGATGTGGGTGATGAAGCTGTGAAATACGCAGAGGAACATGGCGATTATCAAGACCATACACTCACTTTGAGAACGTCCAATGATTACGATGTCAATAAAGACGGTTTGACGCTGAAAAACGAAGCGGAATACGCTTCATTCGTGGAATCTAAGGGATTTGATGTTTTAAGTAGTGCCGCTTTATATGCGGAGAAACGATTAAAAGAAGAATTTGAATGATAGTAACCACCGACATAGGAAACATCCTCTACCGGGATTGCAAGGCTTTCGGAATAGATATAGTGCCTGATGGTGAAACGCTGATGGGTGAATTGAAGTCCGAAAGGATTGTCATCCACACGAAGAAACAACAGCCGGGAAAGTATTGGAAGAAATCTTTCGCAGAAGTGAATCTATGTGTACCCAATTTAAGCGAGAATGAAGCGAACACAATCCGGCTTAACGAACTTGAAAGAAAGGCTGGCAAGCTGCTTGATGATGTAGTAAGCACCTATGACAGTACAACCTATCGTTACTCTATCGAATCAATTGGCACGGAAGCGGATACAGCTTTGAAATGCCATTACGTGAATGTGAGAATTTTATTTGAAGTAATAAATGTAAAACTATAAGATTATGATTTCAGCAGTAGGAATAAAAAGAATCTTGTTTGCCGATATTGATAAGGTAACGGCAGACATTACCCCCGAAATCGCAAAGACTTTGATTCAAGCCGCTATCAAAGCGAAAGATGAGGTTTTGAATGTACACGGGGAAACGTGGCAGATTGAGGAAACGGAAGCCTCCGTTACTGGGTACAAGAACCAATTAACGGGAAAGAATTACCGTTACGATGATGTGCCGGGAGAAGTATCACCCACTTTCTCTATCGGACAATATGACTGGAAGACAAAGAAAGCGTTCATGGGGGGCGATGTTATTCAGGCAACATCTAAAGATGTGGGTTGGAAGCGTGCTTTGGATAAAGTGGTCATTAACAAAGCATTGTTCTGTCTGACCGATGATGATGTCTGGTTCATCTTCCCAAAATGTCGTATTGTTTCCCGTGAAGCCAATACGGATAAGGCAATTGCAATCGCTGTAAAAGGCTTGGTGCAGGAACCGGGGATTGAAGGTGTTTCTTCTGAGTATAACTACGAAGAGGGGCAGATTAAAGCTTTGCAGGCATGAACTACAGTAACCATTGTACCTACTCCTTCCGATGCGACCGTAAAGCTGGACGGTGTAACGGTCAAGTCAAAGCAGGTGAATGCTGGAGCTACCGTTCACTATGAAGTGTCGAAAGTGGGGTACGTCACTCAGTCAGGAGATATTAAAACCACTCCTTCTGAAGTTGATACCACTCTTAAAAAAGAGATAACATTGGTAAAAGTACAAGAGTGATAACCGGGGGAATGGATATGCGCCATTCCCTCTTTTAGTTTAAGAATATGAATCAAGCAGCAAAAACGGTTTCTGACGCCTTGTTAGGGCTGGATTTTAAAAATGTAGAGATAGGTGGAATCGTTTATACCATCAAACCGCCTACAATTAAAGTTATCTGTCGTGCCATTCATCATTTTTCCAATATCGGCATGACTGGAGATAATGTCATGGAAGCTATTAAAGAACTTCCTGAAATTACTGGAGATATGCTGAAAGGCATTTCTTGTTTCATCTGTGGCAGTGAGGAACTGGCTGATAATTTGGAGAACGGGACTTTTGAAGAAGTTAGGAATGCTTTGGAGGTGTGTTTTTCCATGATGGATATTTCGGCTTTTCAGTGTGTCAGCTCGATGAGGAACGTGTCGATGCTGGCAGCAAGACCGAAACAGTAGGAAACACAACGTTCTTCGGGCAGATAGCCCATTTGATTGACACGCTGCATCTGAGTTATACAGAAGTGTTTGAGATTATCCCTTATCGGAATCTGCTGATGATGCAACGGGATAAATTACACGCAGTATATGGTGGTCAGAAGGTGAATAGAATCAGTGGTAAGGAATTGGCTAATCGTAGGAAAAAGAAATAGATATGGCGAAATTATATTTTAAGGTAGGTAGTGACTGGGAAGAAGTTGTAAGACTTCGTAATGAAATTGCAAAATTAAAGCAGGAGTTAATGAGCATGGATGGCACGCAGTCTCCTGCTGTTTTCAAGGCTTTGAATGCCCAACTTGCTGCATCCAACCAAAGATTGGATGAGTTGGTGACTAATGCAGCCAAAGCTGGAGCAGAGATGGAAACGGGATTCAAAAGGAAAATCTTCGATGCTTCTCAGGTCGTGAATGGATTCACAGAGAAGATTCTTGCTCAAAAAGCGGTAGTTAAGGATATTGAAGCGGATGTAAAACGCCTTGGAGATGCTTATCGTATAGCATTGAAAAGGAATTCGTTATCAGCAAATGGCAAGTTAGAAGAATACAATGCTGCCCGCAAAGCTCTTGATGAAGAAAAGGCGGCTTTATTTGGATTAACCCAACAACAAGCCGAAGCGCGTCTTTCCGTAAAGAAACTCCGAGATGAATATACACTTTATAAGAATGATGGGAGACAAGTAGTAGAAACTAACGAAGGTATCGCTATATCTTGGAAAAAAGCATTGGCGGTTATTGGTGGTGCTGGAGTATTAAAGGCATTAGGTTCTGAAATAATTCGTGTTCGTGGAGAATTTCAATCCATGCAGACTGCTATTGAGACTATGGTTGGAAAGGATGTGGCAGGACAACTGATTCCGCAAATCAAGGAGCTGGCTAAGATTTCTCCACTTACTATGTCAGATATGGTTGGAGCAGAAAAGATGATGCTTGGATTTAACATACAAGCAGAAGACACTATCAAATACTTGAAAGCCATTAGTGATATTTCTATGGGGGAATCCAGTAAGTTCAATTCGCTGACTTTGGCATTTTCACAGATGTCAGCAGCGGGTAAACTTATGGGGCAGGATTTGAATCAAATGATAAACGCTGGATTCAACCCGTTACAGATTATCTCCGAAAAGACCGGAAAATCTATCGCAACTTTGAAAGATGAAATGTCCAAAGGTGCTGTTTCCGCTGAAATGGTTCAACAGGCATTCATTGATGCAACTTCCGCAGGTGGTAAGTTCTATAATATGTCTGAGAATGCTTCAAAGACTATCAATGGTCAGTTGTCTATGATGCAGGATGCTTTGGATTCCGTGTTTAACGAATTGGGAACTAAGTCGGAAAGTGTTATCATGGACGGTATTCAAATGACAACTTCGTTGATTCAGAATTATGAAACAGTAGGTAAGGTCTTGGCTGGATTAGTGGTTACTTATGGTACATACCGGACCGCAGTGATGCTTGTTACTGCTGCCGAAAGTAAACATACTCTTGTGGAGATTGGACTTACCAATGCCCGTTTATTGGCACGAAAAGCGCAGTTAGCTTTAAACGCTGCAATGCTTACTAATCCTTATGTTTTGTTGGCTACCGCCGTTATTGGGCTTGGTGCTGCAATGTGGGCTTTCCACGATTCGACAACCGCGGCAGAGAAAGCGCAAAAAAGATTTGACGAGCAAAAGAAACAGTCTATTAAAAAAGAGCAAGAACATAAACAAAGGCTTGAAGAATTGATTTCCACCCTTCAAAATGAATATACCTCTTCTATGGATAGGGTGAAGGCAATGGATGCAATAAAGAATGAATATCCTGCTCTCTTCCAAAAATACATAGATGAAAAAGGACATATTAGAGACTTGATAGCTTTATGGAAAGAATACAATGAGGAAGCTGGAAAAAGGAACGTAGAAGAGAATAAAATTAATTACAACAACTCTAAAAAACTAATTGATGAATACGAACAGGTTATCGGATTATGGAAAAGGTTCGGAGAAGACCCGAATTTTCATAAAAACAGCTTGAATGAATCAGAGAAACAACTTGCTGACAAATATAGGAATGAAACTTTATTTACTTTGAAATCAAAGATAGATGAAGAAAGAAATATTCTCATAGCTTATCAAAAAGAAGTCCGTTCTGATGAACTAGCTCAATGGCAACTTGATTTAAAGAAAAATACTGATGTTCAGATAAAGTCAGAACTGAATGAAATGAAGCGCCTTCAACAAGCAAGAAAGAATAATAAGTGGTATTCTTTGAATGTAGGCATTGGTTCTTTGAAAGGTGCGACTACTGAATCTGAATTGCAAAGTAGAATAGATATACTTGAATCGGAGTTAAAGTCACGTAAAACCTCAACCTACCAGCAAGACCTTGCGAAAGCCAAATCCGATTGGGAAAAAGCAAAGAAAGGTTATGAAGTATTACTTAAAGACCAACAAGCAACATCGGAACAGGTAAAAAAGGCCCGTGAAGATATGCTATCAAAAGAGAAAGCCTATAAAGATTTAGGTGGTATTACCGGAAGTTCTTTAATCAAGCAGGAAAATCAAGCCAAGAAAGAAGCCGAAAACCGACTTAAACAGCAAGAACAACTTGCCGAACAACTTCTTTCCATTCGTCGGAAAAACCAGTAGGATGAAGTCAACCTCATGGAGGATGGTACTGAGAAGAAGCTGGCTCAGATTGACTTGGACTATCAGAAAGAACTCGATGCGATAGACAAGCAGCGCAAAGAGTGGGAAAAGGCCCAAAATGGAAAACTGACCGATGAGCAGGAATCTGATTTGTCCGCTTGGGAAGAAAACGCTTACAAGTCATACGGGAAAGGGGTTAAAGATGCCAGTAAAGAGAAGTTGGAATCCGAACGTAAAGCATGGCAGGAATACTTCATTGAGTACGGAAACTATCAGGAGAAGCGCAAGAACCTTGTACAGAAATACAATGACGAGATAGCCAAACTGCAAACCGACAGCCCGGAGTACGCTTCCAAGGTAGCCCAAAAGAACAAGGCTCTTGAACAGCTTGATGAACAGTTCGGTCACTCCACAAAGGCGATGGCAGACCTCTTTGAAGATGCCAGCAATAAGTCCGTTTCCGCTATTCAGTCCATCATTGATAAGTATGAAACACTTGTCAAGTACATGTCTGGTACAAAGGAAAGTGACGGAACGAATGTTACACTTGATGAATTGAAAGCGCTCGGATTCACTGATAAGGACATTGAAAAGATAGAAAAGGGTGAAATCTCCATAAAGGACGTAACAGATGCAATCAGAGGGCTAAAGGATGAGCTGAAAGGCAAATCACCGTGGCAGGCTTTCGTCTCTGACTTGGAGAAAGGGATAGAAGCCATAAAAAAGGGTGGCAACGATTCCAAGAAAATCGGTCAAGGAATCACCGATACAGGAAATGCTGTGACGTCTTTTGCCCCTGCATTGAATGAGTTCGGCTCAAGTATCGCCGACATATTCGGATTTGACGATAGCAAGATAACAAGTGCCATTGATGCGCTTGGCGGCTTAGGACAAACGACATCCGGGTTCGGGCAAATCATGTCGGGTGATATTGTCGGAGGCGCAATGAGTGCGGTTTCTGGAATTTCCTCTGTAGTGTCCGCGTTGGACGGGATGTTCGGTGCCGATTATTCCCACTATAATGAGATGGTTGAGGAATATAACAAACTCAATGAGATATGGGATGAGCTGATAGACAAGAAACTGGAATATATCGGCATTTCCTACGGTATGGAAGCGGACAAGGTCGGAGAAGAGGCGCTTGGCCTTGTTGAAAAGCAGATTGAGGCATATCGCCTGCTGGGAAAAGAGCGTCTTAATTCCGGTGCATCTGCCGGTTCCCATTCCATTGGCAAGCGGATGGCAAAGAACACCTCGTCAAGCGACTGGCAGGACATTGCCGACGCACTCGACATGTCAGTCAATGCCGCCAAAGAGCTTATCGGGACCGGAAGAATGACCGGACTGTTTGACCTCACTGTTGAGCAATTGGAGAAACTTAAATCCGAAGCTCCTGCCTTCTGGGCGAAGATGGACGGTGACGTGCAAGAATATTTGAACGGCATTATAGATGGAGAGGAAAGGATTGAGGATATTCAGGACCAGATAAAAGAGCAGCTCACCCAAACAACCTTTGACGGTGTGTTCGACAGTTTTGTAGATACTCTCATGGATATGGACAGTTCCGCGAAAGACTTTTCTGACAGTTTCAGCGGATATATGCAGCGTGCCGTGCTTACCACAATGGTAGGCAACAAATTTACCGAGGACCTTCAAACGTGGTACGATGCCTTTGCCCGGGCCAATAAAGACCAGGAAGGCATTACCAAGGAGGAGATGGAGGCCCTTCGGGAGCAGTATGATGCAATCGCCGGTTCCGCACTTGCCGAACGTGACAAGCTTGCGGAAATTTTCGGCTGGACCAAAGAGGATAGCGACAGTAGCACGGATAATTATGAGAACTTCATCGGTAGCATGCAGGATTCTCTTACTTCCCTTGATGTGACAGCCAAGGATGTTTCTGACAATATCTATGATTACTTCCGTCAGGCAATGATAAAGGCTTTGTACGAGAAAGAATACAAGGGCAGGATGGAAGAGTTGTACAAGACTTTTGAAGAACTTTCCAAAGACGGATTGTCCGAGAGTGACATGGTACAGCTCGGTTCTCAGGTTGACCGATACATTGAGCAGATGATGAAAGGTGTTGAGGGTGTGAACAGCATCTTCACAGACAAACTGAAGGACGCCGAAGACCTGCAGTCGTTTGTTGATAACGTCAAGTCTGCCATGTCTTCCATCGAAGCCACCGCCGAAGACATAACAGACAATATCTTCGAGTACATCCGTCAACAAATGGTTGAGAAGATGTTTGCCGATACCTTCCAACCACAGATAGAAGAGTTTTATAAACGGGTTCAGAAAGCCATGTCTGACGGCGATATAACCGATGCTGAACGTAATACACTGAGAAGCGAAGCTGAAAAGTTGGCTAATGACATCGTAGCCGCCAAAGACATTCTTTCTGATACTCTTGGCATTACCGAGAGTAACATGAAGAAGGAACTTGAAGAGGAATTCAAGTCCTTCTCCGATGACATATTGAACTCTCTTACCAATGCCGAGGTAACAGCCGAAGCCGTTGCCAAGAATATCTCCGAATCCATGCGCAAGGAACTTATCGAATCCATGTATATCGAGCAATATGAACCACGTATCAAAGCTATCTGGGAGAAATGGAAGGAATACTCGGAGGATGGACTTGTAACCGATGAAGAACGTGCCAATATCAAGAATGACATTGACGAATTGAGCAAGGAGGTCGCCGATGCTGCCGGGGAAATCAGTGGCGCGTGGAAAGACTCTGGAGAGGAGGTAAGGAAAGCGTTCAACTCTTTCTCCGACAGTATCAAGAGTGTGCTCTATGACGCAGAAGCTACCGCCGAGGACATAGCCGACAATATCTATCAATATATGCGCAATGCCTTGGTGGATTCCATGTTTACTGCCCAGCTCCAGCCTCAGATTCAGGCCTGGTATGACAAATATACCGAATTTATGAAAGACGGTGCCATTGATACGGCCGAGCGCAAGACTCTGGACGAGATGATAGCCGAAATTCAGAAAGCCGGTGTCGACATTGTGGATGCGGCTAACAAGCTTTTCCCCACTCTTGATACGGGAGCCATCAACCGTGCGGAAGAAGCCGCCCAGGAAGCGGAGAACGCCCGTAATGAAGCTGAGCAGGAATGGGAGTCGTTCTCTGATGGTATTCTGAATTCCTTGTACGATATAGAGGCCACAGCGGAGGATATTTCCGATGACATGAGCGAATACATGCGCAAGGCTTTGATTAAGGCCATGTATGTGGAGAACTTCAAACCGCAGATGCAGAAGTGGTACAATGAGTGGAAAAAGGCCATGGGAGATGACGACCTGACTTCCGAAGAAAAGCAGCTCCTCGACTCCATGAAACAGACGATGGTTGACGACATGAAGAAAGAAGTTGATGCCATCAACCAGTTCTTTGGAACCATGTTTTTACAGCAGGCGAGTAGTAAGGGTTTTGAAGCCATGTCACAAGATACCGGCGAAGAACTTAACGGACGTTTTACAGCTTTGCAGGTTGCCGGGGAAGAAATAAAGAACCAGTCCATTCAACAGACCGGTTTACTTTCATCCATCAATGGCAAACTTTCATTGCTCAATCTTAGAAGTGGGGATGTCCCAGCTTTGTTATCTGGAACTCCTAATTTCGCAGATAGAGCCAAAGAGACAATAGCGAGCGGCTATCAGTCGCAGGTACATATTGTTTTCCCGACAGAGGACATAAAGGCATTGACCGATAGAGTCTCCAATATGGAAAGAATCGTAGATGAAATGAGAACATTCCAAGTAGAAGGTAACATGGACCGTAGAGATATACTTGGAAACTCTGTTATTCTTGCCAAGAATAGTCCGCGAATACTCGATAATACAAATGATATCAAGCAGGATATAAAGAATCTATAATAGTTATGGCAGAATTAATAATAAACGGAAGAGAAGCCCTAAAAGAGTGGGGTGTTAGAATGGGAGATAACTTTCTTGATGTACTGGGAGCACCGGTACCTCTGAAAGAGTTTATAGAGAATAAATCACGCTTGGAACATGGGAAACAAGTTCTTATGGATAACCCCAAGCTTGATGAGCGTGAGTTAACTCTTGTTTTTACAGTAGAAGGTGATTCTCCTGCCGATTATCAGGCAAAGAAAACAGCTTTTTATGAAGAACTTTACAAAGGTAAAATTGATATTCAGATTCCTGAGAACAATAGTGATATTTATCATTTGCTGTATTTAGGAAAGAGCGTTTCTTATGCCCAAAGCTTAGACCGGACATTTGGGAAAATATCAGCCAAATTCTGTGAGTATAATCCATCTAACCGTGTTGTAGGCTAGAAATTTACGACATTAAATTCATTGTCGTGTATGGAAGCTCTAATTTTTAGGGCTTCTTTTTTTTATGTCCGACCTTTGTTTACATGATAGATATTAAGGACATACAAGGCAATACCCGCTTTTCAACTGGTATCAATTCCGGTGCAAAAGGCAAGTTCTCTTTAATGAAAGAGGACTATGTCGTACTACCTTTTAATACTCTGTCCCCAGTCGATTTCCAAGTAGGTGATTACGTTGACCTGCGTGGGGTACTCGATGCCTCCATGGGCGGTAAATTGGCAAAAATCTATCAGATTGTAGATATTCCCTATCCGACCTACAAGAACGGAGGCTACTCCTATGAACTTCGTTTTGACGCTTACTATTTCAAGTGGAAAACAAAGATATTCAAGTACACCCCGGAGTACAGAGGACAGGAAGCGTCCTGGTCCCTTACCGCTTCACTGGATGTCCAGATGGGTGTATTCCTTCGCAATTTGAAAGCTCTTGGTTATAAATATGAGGGAAAAGACTTCGTGTTCTCCATTGACGATAGTGTCGAGAACTCCTCCAAATTGATGACCTATGACAATACCAACCTCATTGATGCTATGTTCAGCATGGCTGATAACTGGGGTTGTGATTGTTGGGTAACGGACCATGTCATCAACTTCGGACGCTGTGAGTTCTCCGACGCTGTTAAGATTGAACTTGGCAAGGAAGCCAAGGACATGAGCCGGAGTGACAGCAAGGGTACTTATGCCACAAGAATCTATGCGTTCGGTTCAACAAGAAACATCCCTACCAACTATCGCCCGGTAGACCGGACCACTGTTGTCAACGGTATCGTCCAGAAGCGCCTTATGCTTCCGGCAGGCACTCCATACGTGGATGCCCACGAGGGCTTGACCGATTTGGAAGCCATTGAAGCCGTTGTTGTATTCGACGACGTCTATCCCAAACGGGTGGGTGAAATCACCGGTGTAAGCTCTTATGAGAGCGAGGTAGATAATGAAGATGGTACAAAGACAAAAGCTACCTTCTACCGGTTCAAGGATTCAGGCATCAACTTCTCGAAGGAATACATCCTTGAAGGACATGAACTCAAAATCAGGTTCGAATCCGGCAAGCTCAACGGCATGGAGTTCGGTGCTGCCTTTAACCCTCTTGGTCTGACTGAGAAGAACGACGACGGCACATGGAATCCTGACGCCCAGCTTTGGGAGATTATCCGTAACGAGGACTACGGTAGACCCCTGCCGGATGAAGTGTTGTTTCCCGAAAAAGGTGACAGATATGTGCTGTCCGGCTGGAATGTCGGGAAGATAACTGAACTTGGGTTGGTGGCTGCTGCCGAAGAGGAACTGCTTGCCACTGCAAAGAAGTACGTGGCAAAGACCTGCATCGACGACGGCACCTATACGGCTACGCTCAACTCCATCTGGGTACACAAAGACCAAATAAATCACAGCTTTGACATAGGACAGCGCATCAACCTTGTCAATCCTGCCTACTTCAAGGACGGGCGCTTGTCCCGTGTCATCGGCTTTGAAATCAACCTCGACAAGCCTTACGATTCCCCGCAGTATACGATTGGCGAAAGCACCGCCTATTCCCGCCTTTCCGATATTGAAACGCAAGTCGAAGAGTTGACTTTTAAGGGACAGACCTTCACCGGTTCGGGAGGAAGCAACATCTATGTCATCAAGACCAACGACGCTACGGCCGCAAGCAACTTCAATGTATTCTCTGCTTTACGTACCCTAAGAATGTTCTTGAGAAAGGATGCAAGCGACGTAGCGGAGGAGGTTATCACATTCTTAAAAGGCCTTTTGATTGGCAAGAATGGCAGTGGTATTACCGTCCGTGAAGACGGTACTTCCCAAGCTGTCGTTGACCGTCTGTATGTGAAGATAAAGGCCGTCTTTGAAGAACTGCAGGTTAAGAAAGCCACCCATGTAGGCGGTGAACAGACAATCACCCATGCCGGTATGAAGTGCATCCGCGTGGAGGAACTGGAAGATGCCTACCGCTGCTATTTCCTTGCCGAGCAGGAAGGTGAAGCGATAGCAAACGAATTTAGTGTAGGCTCGCTGGCGCAAGCAAAGGAGTGCAACATCGTCGAAGGGACTACCCTGAACGCCTCCAACCGCTACTATTGGCGTGAGGTCATGGCTGTGGGACGTGACTATATTGACTTATCCAAGGCCATCTGTGATGAAGGTAGTGATATCCCCCAAGCAGGTGACGATATTATAGGATTGGGCCACCGTACAGATGTAGACCTTCAAAGCGCAATCGTGCTATCGTCTACCAACGAGACATCCCCGTCTATAATTTTCTACACCGGCATTGACGACTTCAACCTAACGGGGAAAGATGTAATCTCCTTCGGTGTTGACAAATCCACCGGGCATGCCTACATGAAAGTGTACGGTACTTCCTATATCGGCGCCCGTGATGAGAGCACTTACATCAAGTACACACCGGAAGGTGGCGTAGAAATCAAGGGGCGATTCCTTACTATGGCCGGTGAGGACATCCTGACAATGTTCACTGTCATTGAAGGACTTATCAAGTCTGAAATCTCATCCGTGCGTGATGAAATCAATGCCCTGAACAATTACCTTAACAATGCGTCTTTTGCCGCTGATATGCAGTACTGGACCGGTAGCAGCAACATACGCATCTTCCGAGTTGACGGCCGGCTGCTGTATTTCAACAGTAACTTCTATGCGAACAAGGAATCTTTCGCTAATATAGTAAGCGAACGCGCAAAGAATGTGCTGCGCCTTAAGAACAGCTATATCGAGCAGGTCAATTCAGACTTTTACCGCCATCCGGATTTCGAGACCTTCGACGGGCTCAAGCGCCCCCGGCAGTTCACTATCTCTTTCAAGTATCTTGTGAAACGTCCCGGCACTCTTGCCTTCCATTTCAAGGACGAGAAGGAAGAAGGCTTCGAGGAATACACCCCGATTTCCTTTTCTAAGGACCTATATCCCGGTACCGAATTCAAACAGATGGAGATAACTGGCAAGTGGAACGGTACCGGTAATTTCTATATGTCTTTTACCGGTGACATGTACTTGTATGCACTGACACTAACCGATGATGCTCTTGCCGACCTGCGCGAGGAGTTCAACATGCGTTTCGAACTCACAGACAAGAAGATTCAGGCGAACCTTGATGAAATCAGAAATACGGCTGACAACTTTGAATATTATCACAGTGAATTCCTGCTGACTGCGCGTAATCTTGAAGTGAAGTTCACAGAAGACCTGCAGGATGCTGAGAGCCGCATAACGCAAGAATACGCCTCCGCTATCAACTTGTCCGCCCGTGGCCTGAAAGCAGAATTCACGTCCGGTCTTGCAGACCTTGAGACGGGAATCACCGAAGCATATAAGTCTGCCATCGGCATATCGGCCCGCGAGCTTCGTACAGACTTCAGTGCGTCCGTCTCTGACCTGGATGGCAGGATGTCCGCCCATGCAGGCGGCTTCCATGTGACGGCCGAGAAGATAGAAAGCATGGTGAGTGCCACAAACAGCCTGAAGGGTACCGTGGAACAGCATACCTCAGCCATTAGCCAGACGGCTAGCCGTATAGACCAGTTCGTGCAGAAGATAACCTTCGATTCCAAAGGTAACATTACCAATATCGACAAAGCCGGTTTAGTGACGGAGAGCAATATCGCCACCATGTTTGCGGAAAAGGTCGACCCCAACGGTGATATCGTCAGGCGTGCTCAAATCAGCGCGTTCATCACCGAAGGCGAAGCGGGCAGGCTGATATCCAATGCTACAATCGAGGCTGACCGGATAAACTTTACGGGAAAGACCATCATCAACGGCAGTTTCGTGGTCGATACAAACGGGCGTGTGACGATGAACGACATCACGGCAAACAACCTGACTCTAAAGGGCAGCATAACGGGCACGGATGCTACGCTGAACGGCATTACAGCTAATAATCTGACATTAAAAGGCAATATCTCAGGTATTGACGCCATCCTGAACGACATTACTGCCAATAACCTTACGTTGAAGGGCAACATTACCGGGGCGGGGGCTACACTGAATGATATCACCGCCAATAATCTTACCTTGAAAGGGAGTATAACGGGCAGGGATGCTGTCTTGAACGATATCACCGCGAATAACCTTACCCTGAAAGGTACCATATCCGGTGCCAATGCCACGCTTAACGATATCACAGCCAATAATCTTACGTTGAAAGGAAATATTTCCGGTGCCAACGCCATATTGAACGGCATCACCGTAAACGGAAAGATAAACGCCTCCAGCGGCCGGATAGGTGACTATCTGTATCTGCATGGTAACGGTATATCCACCAACTCGAGAGCGTTCGTGACCGACCTTACAGATAGCACTACGCAGTTCGAACTCAGCAAGAGCTACTATCTGCATGCGATAGCGTCGGACGGAGGAGCCAATAGCATCCTGATAAGGCCCTACCAGACTATGGAAGCGGGCACAGTCAAAGGGGTGGTAACCATCTCTGCAACCATTCCGGGGCGCAATAGGGCCATACACGTATCTTCCGGCGAGAGCTATTTCGGTGGTGATGTGATAGTGGGGAAGATGTATGCTCCGTCCTCCGGGACTCTGGAAATTGCCGGGCCGCTGAAGACGCAAGGTGTATACCGGAATACTGACGTGATACTCTCTTCGGTTACAAGGTACAGCATTAAGGCGACCGACCACACACTGCTTTTTTACGGCAACTGTACTATATCCCTTCCGTCCTCTTCTGACGGGCATGAGATATGGATAATGCCGAACGGGAATACCATCAGTTTTCCTTCCGGTACGTTCGCGAACTCTTCCAGGACGAATATCAACGGGCGTGAATGGCATGTGATAAAACGGGTTTTGGGGAATTGGTATCTGTCATGGATGAGTATATAGAATAATTAAAATAGAAAGTATGAAAATCAACTTTAAGAAAATCGAGGCCCAGACCTCATTCGAAGGCGCCAAGCAGACCTTCGACGTAGCCGAAACGGTCGGCAATGAAATGATGTACAACGGAAGTATCCTTCTGGATATAGGCTTTGAAGACTTGGCACGGGAAATCTACTACTCGAAAGATGCGGTGGAAATCCCGGAACAGTATTGCAAGGCTCTTGAACTTGTGGTGAAGAACTCACGGCTCATAGCTGCCGTGAAACGTGCGGTAATTAACCAACTGAACGTCATCCAGCCATCTTAAATCAATTCTGAAAATTATGGTATTGGAATCAAATCAGTTCAACCAGCTTGTAGAGGAGGTGAAGAAAGCCCTTCTTGTCGGCTCCCAAGGTGTGGGCGATGTGGAGATTGTCGATTCGCTGGCCGATATCGTGAGCCTGCCCGCCCTCCGTCTTGCCGGTATGGAAGAATCGGTGGTCGAGGCACCGCTTGAGTTGCTGTCTGCCCCTGCTGAGGAAGCTGCTGAGGAAGTGCGCAAAGCCGAAGCGGAGCGTGTCATAGTGGAGAACGCACGCAAGGAAGCTGAGAAATCCCGTGAAACGGCTGAGACAAAGCGTGCTTCATCTGAAAGTACCCGCGCATCTGCTGAAACTACGCGTATCAATGCCGAAAAGGAACGTGTGACAGCCGAAGGTCTCAGGAAAACGGCAGAGACAGAGCGAGGCAAAGCTGAAGCGGTCCGACAGACGTCTGAGACCGGACGGGCAACTGCCGAAACCGGCCGTGTTACTGCCGAAGGTAAACGTGTCAGCGCCGAGGAGGAACGTAAAAATGCTGAGACAGTGCGGGCCAACGCAGAGTCAACCCGACAGACAGCCGAAACGGGTCGTGTCAATGCTGAAACCGGTCGTGCTACAGCAGAAGGTAAGCGCGTTACTGCTGAGAATGCCCGAAGCACTGCTGAGGATACACGTAATAGTGCGGAAACTAACCGCCAAACAGCCGAAACCGGACGCGTAAATGCTGAAAGTGGCCGTGTAAATGCTGAAAGTACCCGTGTCACTGAATTTGCTGCCCTCAAGCAGGAATCGGAGACGGCTACTGCGAATGCTACTGATACGGCAGAACATCCTACCTACATCGGTGCAGACCACTATGTATACCAATGGGATAAGAGCGCTAAAGAATACGTTAAGACGGATATCTATGTGAAAGGCAAGCCGGGAGATACATTCACCCTTCTTGGACGTTACGATACGCTTGATGCCTTAAAGACTGCTGTACCTGACGGGTCAAACATCACTGGTTTCTATTCCGTTGGAACTGCATTGCCTTATACATATTATGCCTGGTATAACGGTGATTGGCAAAGTCAAGGACAATTACAAGGTCCAAAGGGCGATAAAGGCGAGAAGGGGGATACGGGAGCGCAAGGTCCTCAAGGCGTACAAGGTCCACAGGGCATGAAAGGTGATACCGGTGCCACAGGACCGCAAGGAGTAAAAGGTGATACTGGTGCTACCGGTCCTGCTGGTGCAAAAGGCGCCACTGGTGCACAAGGAATACAAGGTCCAAAGGGCGATAAAGGAGACAAAGGTGATACGGGTGCAAAAGGCGCTACCGGTGCTACTGGTGCCACGGGTGCAGCAGGTGCAAGTGCCAGTATTACCGGTGCTACTGCTACGGTTGACGCCAACATCGGTACGCCCTCCGTGACCGTTTCTCTCGGTGGTACCGCATTGGCCAGAACCTTTTCCTTTGCTTTCAAGAACCTGAAGGGTGCTACCGGAGCTACTGGACCTAAAGGGGCGACTGGTGCGCAAGGACCACAAGGGCCGCAAGGTGTCGGTGACCCGACAGTCACCGGTGCGAATACGGTCACGACACTGGCCTCCCTGCCAATTTCCAAGAGAAGTATCACTGCAAGGTTGGGTTCTGCCACGAACATCAGCCTTGCTTCCGGAATGTCAGTGGGCAATGACTTGTATATCCGCTGCGTCGCATCGGCGGCATTCACACAGCCGATACCCAATACCGGCGCGTTCACTTCGATGTCCGGTACTTCAATCAGTGTTTCCGCTGGAGATATCTTTGAGATTAGTATCTGGTGCTATGCCGCTGGCGCCTATTCAATATCCGTAAAAACAAGGGACTAAGGTTTATGAGTGTATTAAAAAGACGAAGCAATAATATAAAGGACGGTCAGTATGTGATTGCATTCTCCGACAGTAGAGCCTTAATAGATATTTCCAAGGATTGTGGAATGACATGGACCAGAAGACAACCTTCCGACCTTCCTAATGTAAACGAATACTTTTTCAGCAACGATAGAACGAGGATTGCCATGTCCGGAGACGGCAGGCATATCTATTGCTCGTGCTATATGGCAAATGTGGGATTATTGCGTTCTACGGATTTTCTGGAGACGGCAGAACCTTTCAAGCCTGATAATTGCTATTCCGTATACTCGATAGCCTGCAACGGCAGGGGGAATCTGGTCGCTGTTGTGTGTCAGAATAGCAATAACAAATATGATTTGATGCTTTCCGGGGATTATGGGAAGACATGGCGGGTCTCCAATGGATTAAAAGACAATACCGTGCCTCTCATGGGGGTGGAAATGTCCCATTCCGGCAGATACGTAGTGGCATATGCGTCAAATTCTCCCTATTATACTACCCATGAGCTGTTTATATCTTCCGATTATGGAGAAACTTTCAGCAGTGAAATATTCAGGGGGCCTATCACAAAGATTGCCATTTCCGGTGACGGCAAATACATGTTGTGTTGCTGCAACAGGGAGAGTTCATCAAAGTTATACTATGCCTATTATTCCGGGGATTATGGGAAGACGTGGACTAAAATTACCGATTCGAGTTTCTCTGCCCGTACATTGGCCATATCCTATGACGGGAAATATATGGTTATAGAGGGAGGGTACTCTTATTCCGGTGCACGTATATCCGCCGATTACGGAAAAACCTGGGCATTGAAGCATTCCGTTATTGGCAATAGCTTTGCTTTGGGGCTTTCGTCTGACGGAAAGTATGCGATAGCACAGGAAAGTTCTTCTCCGTATCGTATGTTCAAATCTTCGGATTATCTGGGCTCATTTACTGAAATAAATACGGCACCGCTTACATCAGGTATTAGAGCGAATTACCGATTTATCATAATGAATAAAAATAGGCTTTAACAATAATGCAATATATACATATTTATTCAGAGGAGAAAGTTGTCCGTCTTGATTTTGAACTGGACGGAAACTATGAAGTGGGTACAACCTATGAGGATTACCTGAATGGAGCCTGGGTACCGTTGAATGTGGAACAAAAAACATTTTATGAAACCCATCCGGCAGCGTCTGCAAAGGAAATTCTTGAATGTGAATTAATCCCTCCCTATGAGCCGACTTTGGAGGGTGTGAAGAGCGCGAAGGTCAATGAAATTGCTGTTTACGACGGGTCCGATGCCGTGAATTCCTTTACGCTTGGCGGCAAGCGGATGTGGCTTGACAAGGATACGCGGGTAGGACTGGCAAACTCAATCACTATCGAGCAGGCTGCGGGCAAGGAGACAACCGTGCTGTGGTATGATACCGTGAAGTATGTAATCCCCATTCCTCTTGCCTTGCAGATGCTGGCCGCACTGGAACTGTATGCCCTGGAATGCTATAATGCCACGCAGGAACATCTGGCCGCGGTTATGGGACTTGCTACGAAAGAGGAGGTCGGAGCGTATGATTACACTTCCGGTTATCCTGAAAAATTAGTGTTCAACCTTTAAATTGATGGCTTATGATTTACTTATATTTTATGTCGCTGTTTTTGCTCACTATGTACATAATGTATGCGGTGAGAGTGTGCGGAGTGCCTTGGAGCTTGTCTGATACCTACTATCAGTTGAAGAAGCGGAATCGTCCGGCATGGCTGTTCCAGATAGCTATGATTGTTCCTGCCATGCTGCTTATGCCGGTGTGGATTGAATGCTCATCGGAGAACCTGCAATGTTTGGCATTTCTTGCTTGCGGTGGGCTGATGTTCGTCGGGACAGCCCCGCTGTTCAAGGAGGAATTTCAGAGCAAAGTACATTATGCAGGGACAGTAATAGCCGGATTAGCTACAATTCTTTGGGTTTGTCTCTCCGGTATGTGGTACTTGCCTGCGGTTGCTTTCCCGATAGCCGTTGTTATCATGTTGAGATACCGGAAATGGCTGTTCTGGGCGGAGATGGCAGCGTTTGCTTGTGCTTATGTGGGGGTGCTTATAATTTGTATCGATTGTTAAACCGGGAGAAATGGAAATGAATGATTGGATTATGTTGGTGACCGCACTCGGTGGCATCGAGGGCATCAAGCAGCTTGTTAAGTGGTGGATGTCGCGCAAGACCAATGCGCGTATTGAGGATGCCCATGCGGATGTTGAGGAGTTCAAGGCTTTACGGGAGTACAACGAGTTCCTGCAGAAGCAGCTTTCGGAGAAGGAACAGCGGTTTGTGGAGCAGACTGACCGGCTCCGTAAGGTGCAGGATGAATTGTTTACACTGAAGGAGACTAATTCTGACCTGAAACTGGAACTGGCGCTTAAACGGTGTGAGAGGAAGAAATGCGGTGACAGAGAACCGCAAAACGGCTACTGATTCGCGGAAAGGAAGGTGTTTCACAACGACTCCCTTTCCCTTAATACTACACAACTTAAAGTTTAAACAAAGGCGTTTGCAAATATATTGTATTTTTATGTAAAACCAAAAATCAAGGAGGAAAATAAGAATGGTGAATGTGTATAAATTAGCGCCGTGGATTCTCAAATGGGAAGGCGGTTTCGTGAATGACCCGGCAGACCTTGGAGGTGCTACGAATATGGGTGTGACTATCGGTACGTGGAAGTCATGCGGCTATGACAAGGACGGTGACGGTGATATAGACGTGGATGACTTGCATCTGCTTACCCGTGAGGATGTCGTTAACCGGGTGCTCAAGCCACATTATTGGGACAGATGGAAAGCTGACGAGATTAAATCGCAATCAGTTGCTAATATATTGGTTGATTGGGTGTGGGCATCCGGTGCACACGGAATAAAGATACCTCAACGCTTGCTTGGTGTTACTGTGGATGGAATAGTAGGTCCTAAGACACTCGCTGCGGTGAATGCCAGGAACCCGCGTGAGTTGTTCGACATGATTAAGATTGCACGGTTCGATTTCATCGAGGATATATGCCGCTCTCGTCCGGCGAACAATAAATTCAAACGGGGGTGGATGAATCGGATTAACGATTTAAGGTTTGAGGAATGAAAAAGTTACTGTGGATATTGGTTGTATTGCTGGCAATTGCTTGTGTGGCGGCTTGGTTTCGTCCGCACGAGCCTTTGTCGGCAGAAATACGTACCGAGACGAAGATAAAGACGGTTGTCAAGGTAGATACGATGCTTATCTCTGCACCGATGGCTGTGTTCTGGCGTTTCGTGCCGGATGATACGACACGGATAGGTGATACCTTGCTTCATCGTAAGCAAGTGGTATATAGAGACAGCTCGTATCAGGCTGTGGTGAGCGGATATGTAGACCCTCGGCTGGATAGTTTACAGATATTTCCTAAGACGGTGTATCAGACGGTGACGAATGATATATACCATCCAGTCGCCATCAAGTCGAAGAAGAAGCGGTGGGGCTTTGGTTTGCAGGCTGGGTATGGCTATCCGAGTGGAATGTATGTAGGTGTAGGGGTAAGCTGCAACTTATTCATGTGGTAATTGGAATGTGGGAAAAACAAAAACAGAATGTTCTGTTAAGATATTTTTTGGTGAATCTTTGTTTTCTGCACTAAAATACGTATTTTAGTGCCGCCAAATAAATATATCTTAAAAATGAATCCCTTTTCATTGTGTAATCCGTAAAATCGGATTAAGGTTGTAGATAAACCTTTTGGCACGCAGTGATAAGGGATTCGCCATTTCTAATAAGTATGAAAACAACAATAGAAGCTTACACTATTACTGTAAGAAGAAAAAGAGAAAAGGACCCTTTGTTATTTTCTGATTCTCCTGATATTTATGATTTAATGGCTCATGACAATGTTAGTTTCATTAAATATATAGATAAGAATATTACAGGAGATCTTCCTGCGGAAAAAATGACAGTAAGAATTCCTCCTAAAGACCATAGTCATAATGATAAAAAGAGATATCTATGTGGCATTATTGAGACTGGATACTATGGGAAAGAGTATGAGGCAGTAGACAAAGATGACCCAAAAGATGAAACGAAAAAGATTCTTTTAGGTAAAAGCAAAGCAATACTTAAGCCTTTTTTTTATTATATTCAGATTCCGCGAAAGGGCAATAAGGCTTTGTTAATATTGGAACGTGTAGATAATAATGGTATCTATCCTTTACTTCGAAGTATTTTAATTTCATTTTTTAATTATCATTTTCAGGTTGAAGATTTATATATAATTGATAGGAATGCTGTCGTATTGACATCGTATTTAAAAAAGTTGAAAGAGGGTAGGTATAACTCTTTATCCTTATCTGCCAATTCTATACATACAGACGCTGCTGAACGATATTTTGGAGGATTAAATTCTGAAGATTTTACGATAGAATTGACGATGAAGTTTAAGAATGGTATGGGGGAAATAAAAGAAAAAAAAGTTAAGGAAATGATTAATTCAGGAAAATTTCTTTTTGATTCTCCAGATTTAAATGCTATATTTGGAATAATCTCATAATCCGCTAAGAATAAAAAGTTTATGCGGAAAGTTCAAGAACGAGGTAATGAGTTGGCAACTGTTCTGATTTCTACATACTTGCGTGATTTGCATTGATGTACAACTCATCTTGGAACAAAGGTACAACTTTTTTATGAACGAGCAAAAGGACGGTGTATTTTTCATTGTTGCAGGATAAAATTTGATTTGGTCTATCATCAATCTGCGATATTATGAGTTTCCCGATTCTGTCATTCGCCCCTTTCCTTTGCTCGTCTGCGAAGGTAGTACATCAGCCCTTGAAAGTTGAAAGGTCAGGCGGCAAGCCGTTTCGGTTTGAATCTTCCTCCTGCGGAGAGTATTCAGCCCAAAAACCTTTCCCCTTTCAATGTCTGTACTCAGAAATGCAGACGGCAACGGAAATGAACGACTGACGAAAATGTAGATAAAGATAAACAGACAGCATACAAACGGGTTCTTACATTGATAACCCATTTGTATGCTGTTCTTGTTTCTATCCATAGGGGCACTATTATTTTGCAATAGATGAATAAAAGGGCAAGCGGTAAATTTCGCTCCCTCCAAAAATATAGGAGTGATTATCCGCTGCCACTCATCAGGTGCGTGCCGTTATACTCCCGTTTCAAGGCTTGTTCAATTTCACTACGTTTATACAGAACTTTGCCACCGAGTACATAGTAAGGCAATGTGCCATTGCTTCGGTATTCGCTCAATGTTCTTCGACTGACTTTAAGCATATATGCCACCTCCTTGTCGCATAGGTACTCATCATCGTTTTGTAAGGCTGTCCCGTCTTTGGGCATACTATCGAGAATTTCCGATAGTTGGTCGATACTCTCGTGAATGGACTGCATCCACGCATCATCTTTGGTTCTCATCTCTTGATACATAGTTCAAATGGTTTTATTGTTATACATTGATTAGATTTCTCGTCCTTTCCACTTGGCTTCTTTTCGTCTGTCCTCTACCTTTGTTATAATGCTCTCTACATCTTCGGGCAGGTAGTAGGTGCGGTTGCCGATTTTGGTGTAGGCAAGCGTACCATTATCTCTCAAGGTCTGCAATGCACGCTTGCTTATCTTCAGTCGCTGACAAACATCCTGATGGTCGAGCCAATTGTTTGTCTTTTTCTTCCCGCTCTTTACAATGGGTGAGTTTGATACTCGCAGAATGAACTGCTCAATCTTCGTGGCAAATTCTTCGAATGCCTTTCGCTCAAAAATGATTAATTCCATACGCTTTATTTTTATTTATTACACTTGTTTTCCTGTTCGCACTGCTAAATAAGAAAGAGATTTTCATACTTCAATGGCACTAACAATAGGTGTCATTCCTTGTCATATCGTTTCATCACAGACACGATAATCAGCCATTGAAATAGGCTCTTTTCTCATATGCAATTTCGTTTTGTAGGTGCGAAGTAATAGATAAGTTATCACACCTCAATCATACGATAAGCCTGTTGCAGTATGTGGCACAGTTCGTGGCACTTTTTGATGTATATGATGATACATTCATAAGCATACATCACATTGTAACCAATATGATATAAGAATATCCCCAAGCGATTATCCGTCTCTGATCTTGTCCATAGCATTGTCGTTTGTCAGACCGATGCCTATCCGTCTGTCAAACTTCTGCTCCGAACAGCCGAAACGGATAGTCGCAGATTCTATGATAGCAGTATAGCGGATAGACCAACTCCCGATGTTTCGGCAGTCCGTCTATCCGCTATTGTATTTAAGTCCTTAATTCCTTCAATTAAGCATTTTGCCCCAATTCATAATTACCCGTTCAACTTGGGAAGAATTATGCAGTCGGCACCGCTTACGAATCACGCAGAAATGCAATACAATTCATAATTGCCTACATAGACCTAATTAGTTGTGGCAGAATTGTATGCACATTTTCTTTGCAACAGATAATCGGTCATAATTGTGCACAAAGACCATAGTATTAACTTTCAAAACGTTCAAAAAAAATGAAGAAAAAACAGACTTTAAGTAAAACAGAGTTGCAGGAAATGACAGGTTTGGATTTTTCCGAGCAGAACTCACAAGTAGAAGAGAGTCGAAAGAAGAGTATTGATGCCGCATTGGAGGATTTCTCTATTGAGAACATCAAGCCACTTCCTCTACCATCAGTAGCGGAGCAAGCACAAACGGAAGCAGTGCCTTCCGTTACAGAGGAAACTGATGAAGTTCTTCCTACCAATGTAGTAGAGCAACAGCCATCGGCTCCGACCATCCAACGCAGAGTGAGCAGCAAGCAACGCAAGCTCTCGTTGGAGGAGTATCGTAACACCTTTATGCGTCCTTACAAGATTGAAGACCGAAAGCCCGTATTCATCAGTGGCAAGTTGCGAAAGACGCTCGATAAGTTCGCCTGCAAAATCGGTGAGGATAGAATGAGTATGTCGGGACTGTTGGAGAACATCGTCCGTCATCACATCGAACTCTATTCAGAAGATTTCGAGCATTGGAAAGGGATGTAATGCCTCAATGCCTACCTTACCGCCCAACGGCAGTTCGGACGGACTGCATTACGGCAACTAAATCAGAAAAAGCACTCCCAGCAATCGAAAACCGTCAATGACGGTGGAAGCAGCAAGACCTCAGTCTTGGGGTGTAGCGAGGTTATCTTTCGGGATGCCGAAAAATGTCGGCGGGGACGCCATTGCACCCGAAAAACCTCGCTCCACTCCCGAGTGGAGGCAATCTGCTCCCGATGGTCGCAGATTGTGAAAAAACGAATTGAAAAATCAATAACCAAGTAAAAATCGCAATGATGAATAATAAGAAAATAACGAAACCCAAGCCCAGAGGCAGACCACAGGTAAGCACTCTGAAACGACTTACAAAATCGGTAACGGTGAAGTTCTCAAAGCCCGACTATGAGAAGCTACGCCACCGAAGCAAGAACGCCAATCGCACGCTTGCCGAGTACATTCGAGATGCTGCTTTTGAAGCACGCATAGTTGCCAAACATTCGGCTGAGGATGCAGCCGTAATCCGTAACCTTACGGGTATGGCAAATAATCTCAATCAGCTAACAAAGCTATCGCATCAGATGGGATTCTATCGCGCAAAGAATATAGTGATGGAACTGCTTGCCAAGTTGAAGGAGGTATTAAGCGACTACAAAGCCGAAGAAAGGAGGTGCAGATGATAGGCAAAATCAAGAAGGGAAAATCCTTTGGTGGATGCATTCGCTATGTGATGGGAAAAGACAATGCCGAAATCATTGCATCTGACGGCGTTTTGCACGGAAGCAATAGAGAAATGATTGATAGTTTCAACTGTCAATGTCTCTTAAATCCGAAAATTAAGCAACCGTTAGGACATATTGCACTCAGCTTTAAGAGAGAAGATGCACCACTATTAACGGATGAATTTATGACCAAAATCGCATTGGAGTATATGGAATTGATGGGTATTAAGAATACTCAATTCATCTTGGTAAGGCATCATAACACCGATAATCCGCATTGTCATTTGGTTTATAATCGCATAAACTATGATGGTAAGGTAATCTCTTCGCAGAACGATTTTAAGCGAAATGAGATTGCAACGAAGAAACTAAAAGACAAATACGGATTGACCTACGCAGAGGATAAGAGCAAGACCAATGTGAAGAAACTCCACGATCCTGAACGGGTGAAGTATGAGATTCATAATGCTGTTAAGGCTGCATTGAAACGGAGTCGGACATGGTGGGACTTAGGCAACCAACTGCAAAAGCAAGGCATAGGTATGACCTTTAAGATTAACCGAAGAACGGGTAAGAATGAGGGGTTGAGTTTCACCAAAGACGGTTACACTTTCAAGGCTTCCGATGTGAGCAGACAGTTCAGTTATTCAAAACTTAACGAGCAATTAAGTTGGGATATGCCGAAAACGCAGACAGAGATTGAACCTAAACAGCAACCGACAAGGCAAGAAACAGAGCAAAATTATAGTGTTACTGATAGCCTTATTGAGTGCAATGGATTGGGCTTGCTAAATGTTCCAGATGCTCCACCAGAGGAAGAGCAACCACCTTCTTGGCAGAAACAAAAGAAGAAGGAGCGAAAGAAGAATCAAGGAATAAGATTCTAAGCAAACAAATTTTTCACACTTAAAACAAATTGATATGAGTAATAAAAACTTTAACCACAACGACAATGAGTCGTTTATGGAAGGCATCTACGGATGCTTGGAGAGAATCGAAACCGCAGTAATTGAATTGCAAAAGTTTCAACCGAATGAGGGTAATTCGGCTGTTCCTAATGTGGACAACACGGCATTAGTTCAAGAAATTAAGGCTCTTGTTGAGAATGCTACAGGTGCTAATTGTAAGTACACAGAACGCAAGATTCAAGAACTTACAAAGACTTTGAGTGAAAACCTCGGTGTTGTCAATGATAATGTAAAGGGTGTTTCAGGTAAGAATAAGCCCGATTTTGTAGCCATTCAGAACGAGTTTGAAAACCTTAAAAAGTTGACAGCGTCACTTATACCGATGATTGAGGAGTCCAAAGTACTTCATAGAGAGAATGACTATAACATCAATCTGAACTTCAATTCCAAACTTGATTGGTTTGTGATTACACTCAATACTATTTTCATCGCATTCTTAGCGTCTGCATATTACTTTGAGTCGCAGCGGAACAAGGATGAAGAGGATGATTCTCTCAAATACCGCTACATCAAGATGAAAGGCGATGCTTCGGCTGAGCAGATAGCTACATTGGAGGACATCTTTGAACTCAACCGCAATGCCGAAGCAATTGAGCAGATGCGTGAGGATGTAGAAACCTATGAAGAGGCCGTTCGTAAACAAGCCGCCCTTGCCGAGCAAGCACGTTTGAAAGAGCAGGCAGCAAGGGAACAGGAGAGCAAAGCCAAATCCATTAAGAACAAGCAGGATAATAGTAAGGTTAAACAAAATAAATCAAAACCCT
>OCLY01000176.1_pt1 | contig 67235 bp, 48 predicted proteins | sample 1538971 | NCBI WGS metagenome assembly OCLY01 (sample SAMN04168657, study PRJEB22393) | human gut metagenome | biome: human gut microbiome; feature: stool | host: Homo sapiens | collected 2014-03-20
CTATCTCCTTGCGGAAGGTGTCGGCGGACAGTTCCCCGCGCTCGATGCGTGCCAGCTCCTTTTCCCATTCGCCCGTCATGGCGACATCAGCGATGCGCATCGTCTTCACGACGGAATTGAGGGCAAGCCCCTTTTCAGTGGGGACAAGCGACTTCTTGCAGCGTTCCATGTATCCGCGCTTGAAGAGCGTTTCGATGATGGCCGCACGGGTCGCCGGAGTGCCTATGCCGCAGTCCTTCATCGCCTGACGCAGCGCGTCGTCCTCGATTTCCTTGCCCGCCGTTTCCATAGCGGACAGCAGGGTGGCTTCGGTATGCAGCGGTTTGGGCTTGGTCTTTCCTTCGGTAATGGACGAGCCTTTCAGTGTCAGCGTGTCGCCTTCCTGCCAGCCGGGGATGGTGGTTTCATCCTTGTTTTCCTCGCCATAGACGGCACGCCATCCGGCTTGCCTGATGACGCTGCCTTTCACGGTGAATTCCACCCCGGCACATTCCGCCGTGACAGCGGTCACATCCTTGACGCATTTCTCAGAGAATGCCTCGACCATGCGCCCGGCAATCATCTGATAGATGGTATTGTCCTCTTTGGAGAGGAAGAGCGGTTTCTCGCCCGTGACAAGCAGGGCATGGTGATCCGTCACCTTGCCCTCGTCCACGCTGCGGCGTGTCGGGGCGGCTTTCGCCCGCACCTTGTCTTTCCATTCGGACTGTGTGCCGATAAAGACGAGTAACTTGGGGATTTCTGCGAACACGTCTTCGGGGATGTAGCGGCTACCCGTTCTCGGATAGGTTATCAACTTCTTTTCGTAGAGCTTCTGCGCGATTTCAAGCGTCTGTTCCGCCGTGAAGCCGTGCTTGGCGTTGGCTTCTTTCTGGAGCGTGGTCAGGTCGTAGAGCAAGGGAGTTTCCTCCGTCTTCTCCTTGCGCTCGGCTTTCGTGACAGTGGCGCAACCTGCCGCCTTTACCTTATTATATAGTTCCATCGCCGGTTCTTTCTCTTTCCATTTCTCGGAGGATGAGAATTTCACGACTTCGCCGTCGCAACCGTCCGTTGCGATATGGAGCTGCCAGAATGCTTCGGACGTAAAGCGGCGGTTCTCCCAGTAGCGTTCACATACCATAGCCAACGTTGGTGTCTGCACCCGCCCCACGGAATACGTGCCGTGTCCGGCGGCGATGGATAACGCCTGTGTGCCGTTGATGCCCACGAGCCAGTCGGATTCGCTCCGCGCTTTGGCGGCGAGGTAGAGGTTGTCATACTTGCTGCCGTCTTCGAGGTTGCGCAACCCCTCACGGATAGCCTTGTCGGTGAGCGAGCTGATCCACAGGCGCACGAAAGGAGTGGTGCATCCCGTGTAGTGGTAGAGGTAGCGGAAGATAAGCTCTCCCTCGCGTCCGGCATCGGTCGCCACGATGATATGTTCGCTTGTGTCGAACAGTCTTTTGATGACTTTTATCTGCGACACCACGCCGCTGTCGGGCTTGTAACCTTTCTCCGTCCTGACCTGACGGGGGACGAGCGTGAATGTGTCGGGAATAATCGGGAGGTTGTCACGGACAAATCCGCGCACGCCGTAGCCGTCGGGCATGGCAAGCTGGACGAGGTGTCCGAATGCCCATGTCACGGCATAGCCGCCTCCCTCGAAATATCCTTCCTCTCTCTTTGTCGCGCCCACGATGCGGGCGATTTCACGTGCCACGGAGGGCTTTTCTGCAATGATTATCTTCATGCTTTTTCTTTTTTAATGATTACTTTTTTTACTTTGGATTGGATTTAGTGGCGGACACGGGATTACATTTTCATGCCCTTGTTGTTTTTATTCGGTTTGTCCTGCTGCTGTTGCTGGCGGGCGGTCTTCGGGGCGGTCTGACCTTTCTGCAAAGGCTCTTTCAGATTCTTTGTCGCCTCGTTGGTCTTGCCCTCGTTGTTCACCGCCACCTGCGTGCGGCTCTCGTTGGACGGGGCGACCTGCTGGGCGTTGTCGGGGTTCGTGTCGTAGCGGTACGGGCGGCCCTTCTCCGGGTTGAACTTGATATACATCGTGGCATGGAAGCCCTGCTTGTCGGTCACGTTCTCCAGCTTCACGGCTTTACCCGCCACATAGTCGGCTTTCTGCTGGTCGGTGAAGCTCACGCCGCTCCATTTGCTGATGGGGCGGATGCTGCCGTCCTCGTTCGTCCACGTGTTGCGGCGTTGCTCCTTCTTGGCTTGGGCGGCATTTTCCCCGCCTTGCACCTGACTTTTCGACGTGTCGCCTTTGGTTTCCTGTGTCTGTGCGGTACGGGGCGACCTGCCGGTTCCCGGCACGAACTCCACGCCGCGCTGTTCCACGTTCACTTGCAGGGTGGTGACGAACTTCCTGCCGTCGTTGCGCTCGATGAGCTTGTCGCGCACGGGCAGTCCGGCGCGGAGCATGTCCCGCTCCTGCGTGGTGATTTCCGTCTTGCCGATGCGCTCCGGGATGCGCACCCTGCTTGCCGGAATGTCCGTGATTTCATTCGTCTTGCGGTCGATGCTGATGTAGGAGGGGATGATCTCGCCCGTTTCCCTGTCCACAATGTCCACGACCCTACCGAGATTGCCCGTTTCGCGGAGGTTCTTCCGGTCATTGTCGGAGAATTTGTGTTCCTTGTACTCATCCAGCTTCTGCTCCTTGCGGATGAAGTGCGGCACGAGGCTGATGTTTCCCTCACCGTCCTTCTTGAAGGAGAGGCGGGCGTCCAGCTCGAATGATTCGCCGCCGAAGGTGGGCTTGACCTTCACCAAGTCGGACTTGCCGTAGTTGAGCATCTTCGTAAGGTCGCCGGACTTTTCAAGGTCATCACGCTTCACGCCCCATCTGTCCTCCAGCTCCTGCCAGTTGATTTTGCTCTCGTCGATGGGCTGGTAGCCCCGTTTGCCCTGCACCTGTTCGGAATTGTCCTGTTGCTGTTCTTTCTGTTGTTCCATGTTTTCCTGTTTTTGAGGTTCTTGTTTCTCTGTCTTTTGTGCCGCCATCTCTTCCTGCACCTTCTTCTCGTAGTCGGAGGTGTCCACCTTGTGAGGGGCGAGCAGTTCCTTGTTCGCTTCGGGGTCTTTCAGCAGTTGCTTCATCACCTCCAAGAGATTTTCGGCTTGGTCTGCCGCGATGCGGTAGAAACCGAAGCGGCTGGGTTCCTTGCACTGCCGGAAGAAGTTCTTGAAGAAGTTGTCCAGCACGTCGCCATGTCGGTCGAATTGCAGGAAACTCTGCGCGTTCTCCGCTTTTGCGGGGGTGCGCTTGGGTGTGCCGTCCGCGTTCAGCCCGGCTACCACGCTGATCTCGCCCGTCTTCTCGTCACGGACTACCAGCACGTCCTTTTCGTCTTTTTTCTTTGCCATTTGGTTTTTGTTTTAGTTGGTTGATTGATTACAGCTTGCGCCATGTTTCAAAGTCTTTTTCGTGTGCATCCAGATGATGCCGCAACAGGTTCTCGATGAATCCTGATGCGCTCATTCCACGTCCTCCGTGATAGCGTACCACCCGGTCAAGCCTGTCGCGCAGTTCCTCGCTGATGAACACTGTCTTGGGTTTAATGATTTTGGGTACTTGCAGGAATGTACCCCGGTATTCCTCAAGGGCGATTCTGCTTTTCCTTTTCCGGGAAACAGTTTTCCCGCTCGTTGTTTTCTTTTCCATCTTAAAAAGTTTTTAATTGTGAAACATTTATCTGATACGGGCTTTGTAAGCCTCTATCTGTTCCTTGCTGAACTCGTCAAGATGCTCCGAGAGGAATCTCTCCACATCCGACTCCTTGTAATATGTTTTCTGCCTGAGCATCATGTAGGGAAGGATGCCGATGCTGCGGTAGCGTTGCAGTGAACGCTTGCTGACTTGGAGCATCATGCAGAGGTCTTGGTTGTCGTAAAGACGCTCACCGTTCAGACACTTCGTTTCCGCAGGATTTTCCGCCGGTGGTTCCGTCCGTTGATTGTACCGGATGTCTTCAAGCATCTGTTCCTGCCTGTCAAGCCGCTCCATGATGCAGCCGAACATTTTTTCTATATGTTGTGTGTCCATATACCTGTTCCCTCCTTCGCCTATGTCTTTTTCTTACGCTTGTCCGCTTTTCTTGTGCGGACAAGGTATTGCCTGTGCAGACCGTCCGGCTTTTCCTCCGCCCCGTCAATCCTATGCGCTTCCAATACACGCTCGATGTCGGAGAGGCGGTAGCGGCAGTTCTTGCCAATCTTGGAAAACGGTATGCAACCGTTGTCCCGGTAGCGTTGCATGGTGCGGGGGCTTACTCCGAGTATCTCCATCGCTTCCTCGTTGGAAATCCACCGTTCCGCGTCGCCGGAGGGCTGCTTGCTTTCAATCTTGCGGATATGTTCCGCTATCTCTTCTATGTTTCCGACCAGTCTGTCGAAGTCGGATTTTTCTATCAGTATTACTTCCATAACCGTTGCTGTTTTAATCGTTTATGCCGCAAAGTTACAGGGACGGAAAGGGGCGGACTTATGACTCATATATGACTCATAGAAGATTTTTTTCGATTTGGAACAGCTTGGCATACATCGCTGTTCCAAATGCTGCCAGTTCCGTTGGAAATGAACGGTTTTGGACTTTCGGACACTAATTTTGCAGCGAACAATTCTAAAAAAGGCATATATGGAAATCGTAATCATTGAAAAGGAGGCTTTCGAGGCGTTCATGGCGGAGGTCTCGGCACTTACAGAGAAAGTGGACCGGCTTTGCGCACAGGGGACGGAACGGCGGTTGAAGAAATGGATGGACAGCGAGGATGTCTGCCACCTGTTGCGCCTCAGTCCGAAAACATTGCAGGGGATGCGTGACAGGGGTATCATCGCCTGTTCGCAGGTAGGCAGGAAGTTTTATTACACGACGGAAGACGTGGAGCGTCTTGTGTCCGAAAAACGGGAGGGTACACCATGAAACAGGAGATTCTCACATTGGAACGGGGCTTGCTGGCTGATACGCTTGTGTCGCTGAAGGAGAGCCGCCGGAAAATCAGCCGCTTCATGCAGAAGCACCATCCTTTGCTGAACGGTGACCGATACCTGACGGACAAGGAGGTGGCGGAACTGTTGAAGGTCAGCCGCCGCACCTTGCAGAAGATGCGTAATGACAGGACACTCCCGTTTCTGATTATCGCGGGGAAGGCTCTGTATCAGGAGCATGACATACAGATGCTTTTGGAGAGGAACTACCGTAAGGCGGAAGAGTAACGTATGGAACGACAACAGAGAAAAGGCAGACGGACAATCACCCGTGGAAGGATTGCCCGTCTGCCTTTTCTCTGTCGTGTCTTGCCTGTATGGTATTCAGCAGGAATATCCCTTGTCTATCAGAAAGAACACGGTGTTGCTTTTCCGCGTGCCGCCTGACAATACTTTCTCCTTCAGCCACTCCCGGAAGGAGTGTGCGTAAAAGGTGTTTATCCTGTATGACAACGCGATGATGATGTCAATACTGAATATGTCTGCTGAACAGCCGTTCTCCATACGGATGTATTTGCACACCTCATAGTCCGTGTATATCCCAGACTTCCGTATCGCCCTTATCCCTTTCTGTATGGCAGGGACGGACACGTTGAACAGTTCGGATAGTTCCCATTCGGTCATCCATATCTCTTTTTGGGGATTGCCCACGATGCGGGTGTTCCCGATCTCGTCTGTCTTGATGATTCTTCTCATGGCGTTGCTGTTTATATGGTCTGACAAATGAACTGTTCCATCGACTCTATCTGTCTGGCGAGGCGTTCCATGTCGTTGCTCACTTTTTCCGCAGTGATTTTGGCGTATATCTGCGTGCTGCGGATGCTGGTATGTCCCATCATTTTTGACAGTGTTTCTATCGGCACACCGTTGGAGAGGCAGATGGTCGTCGCATAGCTGTGGCGGCTCTGGTGCCAGGTCACGTTCTTGTTGATGCCGCACAGCCTGGCTACCGCCTTGATACCGTGCCTGCAATTCGGATAGCAGGGTACAGGCAGCAATTTCCCGTTTTCTGCCATGCCGCTGTACTTTCGGATGATATGCCCCGGTACTTCCAACAGGCGTATATTGGACTCCACCCCGGTCTTCTGTCGTTGTGTCTTTATCCACAAGTGACCGTCGAAAGATGTTTGCAGGTTATCTTCCGTAAGGTTGTTCATGTCCGTCCAGCTAAGTCCCGTGAACGTGCAGAAGATGAAGAGGTCGCGGATAAGTTCGTAACTTTTCTTCCTGAAAGTTCCGTTGATAAGCAGGTTTATTTCCTCCTTTGTCAGAAAGCCGCGCTTGGTTTCCTCTTTTGTGATGTGGTAGGCATAGAACGGGTCGCGCGGAAGCCAGCCGTTGTTAATGGCGGTGTAGATGATGCTGCGGAACGGCATCATGTATGACCAGACGGTGTTGGTGCAGTGGTTCTTCTCCGTGCGGAGGAACAACTCAAAGTCCGTGATGAATGCAGGAGTAAGCTCTCGCAGGGCAATGTCGCTCATCTTGTAGCGTTGCCTGATGAACTCCGAAAGATGGTTATAGACTGTGCAATATTTCCAATAGCTGCGCTCGCTCTTCATCTTGCCCACCATCTTGGCATAGTCCTCATTGTGCTGCCGGAACACGGCTAACAGTGTCTTGTGGTTCTGACCCAGTCCCAAATAGGCGTTGCGTACCTTCTCCGCCGTCACATAATTGTCCGCGTCGCATACCTCCTGATAAGCGCGGTTGATGCCGACACGTATCTTGTCAAGCATACGGTTTCCCTCCTGTGCCACGAGGCTGCGCCCGGACAGCCGCCCGGTTTCCACGTTCCACATACCTTCCTCCACGTCCAGCTTGCTGCTGAACTGGGATACCTTTCCGTTCACCGTGATACGGCACATCACGGGAATCAATCCGTTCTTCTTCGGCGCGTTGCGCTTCAAATAGAACAATACTTTGAATGTGCTTCTGCTCATACTTTACTACTTTTTTTAGTTGCAAAATTAGATTATGTAGAGCTGAAAGGCAGTAGGCAAATCACAGCATATCGGCGCAATCGCGTCCGCGCTTCATCTTTTTTGAGCCTTTTCCGCTGTCGTTACCGAAGAACACCTTAATTTTGCATCCAACAGCGTATGAGTCAGCGGGTATCCCGGTATCCTCGGCAAGCCGTTCTTTGGCGGAAAAGAGTAACGGGATAGTAACGTAACTCTTGCTTCAAACGACTTTTTTGCGGCATTCAGTGACTTTGACCGAAACCTCATCGGAATCGCTAAAGTGCTTTATTTCAATGTTACTTCACCGATTTTCCCTCATTCTCGTTTTTTTGTTGTATCTTTGCTGCGTAAAAAGTAATTTTCAAATTATGGACGACAGTATCCCGCTAGAAACAGAACAGAGTATGAACTAACGAGGCGGAGGGTTTCATTGATCCTCTGCTCGGATTAAACACGAAAGGAGGCAATAATGAGACAATTTCTTTATTGTGAGGCCGGTTATGTGGAGAAGAACCAATGGCTTCCTAACAGTTGGGTAAACGTAGAGTGCCCGACTCCCGAAGATCTTCAATTCTTGATGGATCGATTTAACGTACCCGAATCATTCTTGAGCGATATAGCCGATACGGACGAACGTCCCCGTATCGAGTACGAGGGGAATTGGTTGCTTACCATCTTACGTATCCCGTTGCAGAACCAAGATCATGACATCCCGTTCAATACGGTGCCGATCGGTATCATCACGAACAATGAGATCATCGTAAGCGTATGTTACCATAAGACGGACTTGATCCCCGATTTCATCCGTTATACCCAACGGAAGGAACTCCAGATTAAAAACAAGTATGAGTTGATCCTCCGGCTGATCCACTCATCGGCCGTATGGTTCCTTAAATACCTGAAACAAATCAATTACGCCGTCACCGAGGCGGAAAAGGCGTTGGAGAAAAGCATCCGCAACGAGGATCTGCTAGCGTTGATGAAGCTGGAGAAGAGCATGGTATTCTTCAACACCTCCATCCGCGGGAATGAGGTGATGCTGGCCAAGCTCCAGAATATTTTCCAAGAGCCGGAATATATCGACAAGGATTTGGTGGAGGACGTGGAGATCGAGTTGAAGCAGGCCCATAACACGGTAAATATCTATAGCGATATTCTTACGGGTACGATGGACGCTTTCGCCTCTATCATCTCCAACAACGTGAACACGATCATGAAACGTATGACATCACTTTCCATTATCTTAATGGTTCCGACATTAATCGCTAGCTTCTACGGGATGAACGTCCCGATCTACATGGAGGATATGCCGCATGGTTTCGTGGTTATCATCTTGCTCTCGATCTTGCTATCCGCTACGGCCTTTTTTATATTCAGGAAGATCAAATGGTTTTAGGATATCAAAAAATAAACCGGACGCAGATCACCCGTGCTTGTCGGTGTCATCTGCGTCCGGTAAATATCAAATTCGGTATATCTTTATCTTGGCTTACTTATGCGTATCCTCGAGGATATAACGCAAGGTTCCGGCATTTACCAAGTCCTCTTGCGAGATGGTGTAGCCCTTTAGCTTTTTATCGCCGGCGAAAACGTCCTTGATATAGATCGCTTCCGGATTACTATGCTTAGACTCGATTACCAATTCGCCTTTAGGATAGAATTTCTTGTCGAGCTGGATCGTAACCTTATCGAAAGTCGGGGAAGTCAATACATAGTTCACGTCGCCCGGACAAGCCGGATAGAAGCCCATCATGGAGAAAATAGCCCAAGCGGACATAGTGCCTGTATCCTCGTTACCCGGGACACCGTTCGGGGCGTTATGATAGCAATCCTTCAACAACTGACGGACCAACTTCTGAGTACGCCAAGCCTCTCCCTTGAAATAACTAAACAAATAAGGATAAGCGATATCCGGCTCGTTGGCGGGATCATAATTGCCGTCATCGAATACCTTCTGCAAATGATCGACAAATTTCTTATCGCCTCCCATCAATTTGGCCAGTCCCTTGATATCGTGAGGAACATAAAACGTATAATTCCATGCGTTGCCTTCATGGAAACCGGGACTAGGCTCGAAGTTCTCGCCTTGTTTCGGATCGAACGGAGAGTAGAAAGTGCCGTCCGGCAAGATAGGACGCAGCGTTCCGAACTCCTTGCTATAATAATGTTTGTAACCTAAAGAACGGTCACGGAATAACTTGGCATCCTCTTTCTTACCCAAGGCTTGAGCGAAATTAGCCAAGTTCCAGTCGGCGATATAATATTCCAGCGCATGAGATACGGAGTTATCGTATTGCTCACGCAAAGGAACATAGCCCTTGCTGAAATAATCGTTCGCGTCCGGACGAAGCAGGTTGAACTCTCCCGGGGTAGTAGCGCCTTTACGCATCGCCTCATAAGCGGTTTGCTCATCAAAGTCACGCAAGCCGCGCATCCATGCGTCTACGATATACGGGATCGAGGGATCGCCCTCCATCGTAAAGGTCTCACGTCCGTAAAGCTCCCATTTCGGTAACCAACCGTTTTCCCGGTACATATCCAGCATCGTACGGATAATATCTAATTGACGCTCCGGATAGAGCAAGGTCATCAGGGTACTTACGTTGCGGTACGTATCCCACAGGGAGAAGACCGTATAACGGTTTCCGGTGGTATGGCCTACTTTCAGGCTCTCCATCATCGGGTACTCGCCGTTCACGTCTTGCAGGATATTCGGATGGATCAGCAAATGATACATACCGGTATAGAATATCGTTTTCTCGTCTTTCGTACCTCCTTCCACTTGTACCTTGGAAAGATCCTTGTTCCACATCGTGCTAGCCGCCGTACGGACCTTGTCGAAATCGAAGCCGGGCTGCTCCGTATTCATGTTCAGGCGGGCGTTCTCGATGCTCACGTACGAGATACCCATCTTCACCTCGATAGCCTCGCCCTCGTCCGTATCATAATCGAACCATACGCCGATGTCGTCTCCGCTCATCTCACGGGTATAACTGGTATATAACTTATACTTGCCGGAGTAGATATCCCATTCGGCCTCTACCCCCTTCATCTCACGTTGTTTCTTCCAATAACCCATCTTCTTCGGGGCCTTGTTTACCTTCATCACGAAGTAAACCGGGAATACGGCCTGTGGATTATAGCAGAACGTACCTAAAAGCTTACTCCCCTCGATCTCCGTATCATTCACGATACGTACCGTAGCGCCGGTCTCGTTCGTCAAGCCCTCGCCTAGGTTCAAGAGGATATGGCTCTCCCCTTTCGGAAAGGTAAAACGGCTCAAGCCCGTACGCATGCTGGCAGTAGCCTCCGCCTTGATATTATACTTGGTCAAGGTATTGCTATAATAACCGGGATGAGCCACCTCGTCCTTGTACTCACTGCCGTAAGCCTTATAGTCCACGTTCAACTCGCCCGTCGTCGGCATCAATAGCAAACCTCCCAGCTCCGGGCATCCCACGCCGCTCAAGCTGCCGTGGGCGAATCCCGTAAAGAATTTATTGTCTGCCGAGTAAGGAGTAGACCACCATTGACTATCCTTGTCAAAACGGTTCTTCTCCGACCCCATGACGTTGAAAGGAACCACGCTCATCATACCCTGCGGACAAACCGCACCGGGATTCGTCGTACCGTAATTGCTCGTACCGATGAAGGGGTTCACATAATCTACCGGTTGCTGCGCCGTAGCGAACAGACTGCCACACAACAGGAAGGTCATTAACTGTTTCTTCATTTGATAAATGTATTTTAGTTGATAATTAATTGATTCATACTTACCAGATCACGATCTCATCCGTGAAGATGAAACCCTTATTTGCCTCTTTTGCCTTGATACGGATATAACGGGCTTTCCAATCGCCGTTAAACGTATATTCCTGAAAAGACAGGTCTTTATCCGTATTGGATATCGTAGTAGGGATAACTCCCTGCGAGATATAGCTCTCCCCGTCTTCCGATGTCAGCAACTCCACCTCTCCCGGTTGGTACACGCCCGGGCCGATCAATTGCATAAAGCGGGACGATACCTTATGGATATCCGTCACCTCGCCCATGTCCACCACGCAATCCAAGTCATTCAAATAACCCTGCCAACGGCCGTCCAGATAAGTCAAGCCTCCCCTATAGCCGTCCAGCAAGGCGTTCATGCCACCCGCCATATAACCGCTATACAGCTTACTATTATAATGTATAGGCTTATTGATACCCCGGTGATAATCCACCTTCTTCTCGGTAGGCGTTCCTTGAAGCTGCCCGTCACGGAAAATAGCGGCCTTGATATCAGCGGAGTCTTTCACCACGATCGGGCCGTTATAGACCCGGGAAGAGGCGGCGGGAATAGAGCCGTCTGTCGTGTAACGTATCTCCGCCGGATATTTCTCCGCATCCAACATGACCTTGATCTCTCGCCGCAAGGTATCTACCTCCATCGTGGTCTCGATCTCGTCCGAGAGCGTGAACGTATTGATACCCATCCGTTGCAGAACCGGGATATTCGCGTTCATACGAGGCTTAAAATCCTCCCAACTACGATCCTCTTGCGGAGTCCATCCGATCTCGGCGACCGCCAAGGCACGAGGGAACATCATATACTCCAAATGTTTCTCATCCTTGATATACTCCGTCCATGTATTCGCCTGCACCCCTAGGATATGCTTACTTTCCTCGGCAGTCAACGAATCCACAGGCACTGGATTATAACTGTACGCCCGCTTGATCGGCGTATAACCGCCGATGGCATACGGCTGTGTCTTCGGATCGGCTTGATAGAAATCGAAATACATATAACCACCCGGTGTCATGACCACGTCGTGTCCCATGCGGGCGGACTTGATTCCCCCTTCCTCGCCCCGCCAAGACATGACGGTAGCCTCCGGAGCCAAGCCCCCTTCCAGAATCTCATCCCAACCGATCAATTTGCGGCCTTTGGAAATCAGGAATTCCTCGGCACGATGAATCATATAGCTCTGCAACTCATCCACGTCCTTCATCCCATTCCGGCGCATCAAGCCTTGACATTTCGGGCAGGTCTTCCAAGCTCCCTTCCCGGCCTCGTCTCCCCCGATATGGATATATTCGGAAGGGAACAACTCGATCACCTCGGACAATACATCCTCCATAAACGTAAACGATTTCTCGTTGCCGATGCAGAAATCACCCGTCGTATAAGGTTTGCCGGCACAACTCAACTCCGGGTACGCCACGAACACCTCGTCCGAATGCCCCGGGAATTCGATTTCCGGTATTATATTAATATGCCGGGCCGTAGCGTAATCCACGATCTCACGGATATCTTCTTTCGTAAAATAACCGCCATATGCCCCCGGAGTTCCTTCCGGCAGATACTTGCGATCCTTTCCATCCCACCATTTCTGCCAATCGGATTCCGTACGGAAAGCCACGTCCGTAGTCAGTTTCGGGTATTTATCCATCTGGATACGCCAACCACCGGCATCCGTTAAATGTATATGAAGCGTATTCAATTTATAATAAGACATGACGTTTAATAACTTCATCACCTCCTCTTTCGGGAAGAAATGACGGGAGACATCCAGATGCAAGCCACGATACGGGAAACGGGGATTATCTTGGATCGATACGCAAGGAATCCCTTTCGACGTATACAGCTGGCGCAACGTTTGTTCCCCGTAAAACAATCCGGATTTAGAGGCGGCTCTCAACTCGATCCCCTTCTTGGTCACATTCAACGCATATCCCTCCGGATTTCCGCCATTGAAAGACTCATCGACCACGTAACGGATCGTACCCGATTGATCATTCCCGAATACGAGATTACTATCTACTTTGAAATAACCGCCAGTCACCTCGATATGGGCCGGCTTAGGGATTAAATTCACCTGCGGAACCTCCTTGGGAGCACAGGAAAAAAGTAGCGAGGAACAAGCGAGAGCAAGTCCGGTTACTTTCATGCAAGACCGTTTTGGCAACGTCATAATACTTATTTTTTAGTTGTGTTATTCTTGGTGTGTAAATATACAACAATAATAGACAATATCAAAAAAGCGGAAAGACTATCGTCTCCCCGCTTCAGAGTTATTTTAAGATGTATATCTTCTAAAATTAACGTCTAGGAATTGCTTCTTTTACAACCATCTGACGACCTTCGTACTCAGCTTGGTTTAATTCCTCGATAGCTTTTTGAGCCTCGTCTACGTTAGGCATTTCAGCGAAAGCAAAACCCTTAGAACGTCTAGTATCACGATCAACAATTAACTTTACTGAATCAACAACACCATACTCTTCTAATACTTGTTGCAAATCAGACTCTCTTACTCGATAACTCAAGTTTCCAATGTAAATATTCATACGAAAAAAATTAAAAATAAATTAATAATAAAACAAGTGATGTTAGTGAAGATCGATTTCTAGAAGAATATATTATCATTACTGAGAATAGAAACTCGAAGATAAAGAGCAAGACAAACTATCTTTTGTTTGTTGGCACAAAGGAAAGCATTCTTTTTGGATTACCAACTATAAAACCTAATTTATTTTCAAAATAATTCACTTTATCCTCAGAAGACTACTTATATGAGCTAACGAGACTACCTGCGTGAACCGCATAAAAAAGAAGAGAATCTAATTAAAGATCCTCTTCCCTATTTGAAAAAGCCGCACTGTAGATGTGAACAAACTCCGTATGACAGGATTTGAGTGCTTTGCCACCTTTGTAATCCGCCGTGCTAAGCATACCCCGAAGGGCGCGGCCCGCCATTGGCGACAAGAGCTATGTCTCGGAATTAAAATAAACTGATGAGTTTCCCAATCGAACAAGTGCGGCTTAACTCATTCCCTGTTTATCTTTTTCTTGTTACAAAGATATGTAATCGTATCGACATAACCAAACAAAAACAACAAAAAAAGAGCCTCCTTTTCGGGGAGGCTCTTTATTAACTATATAGCAAAAATCTTATTTTACTTTAGCTACGATAGCCTTGAATGCTTCCGGATGGTTAACGGCCAAGTCTGCCAAAACCTTACGGTTGATCTCGATACCGGCAGCGTGCAAAGCACCCATTAGGCGAGAGTAAGACAAACCTTCCATACGAGCGGCAGCGTTGATACGCTGAATCCACAAAGCACGGAAATTACGTTTCTTGTTACGACGGTCGCGGAAAGCATAAGTCAAACCTTTTTCCCATGTATTCTTCGCTACGGTCCAAACGTTCTTACGTGCACCATAATAACCACGGGTTAGTTTTAAAATCCGTTTTCTTTTTGCTCTTGAAGCAACATGATTTACTGATCTAGGCATAATTCTAATCTGTTTTGAATGTTAGCGTCATCTCTTAGGATGAACTTGATTGCTAAATGCATTCGGTTAATAAAAATCGTTATAAAACTCGCTTAATGAATAAAGATTACTTCATGCAAAGCATCTGCTTTACGTTGCTTACGTCAACACTAGCTACCAAACCCGTGTGAGTAAGATTTCTCTTTTGCTTCTTAGTCTTCTTTGTTAAGATATGACTCTTAAAAGCGTGTTTTCTTTTGATCTTTCCTGATCCGGTAAGGGCGAACCTCTTTTTGGCACCGGAATTAGTCTTCATCTTAGGCATTTTCCAATTATATTTTAATTATTAAACTTAACCTCCCTTCTATCAGGGACGGATTTTATTCTTCTGTTTTCTTATCACCCTCGCTTTTAGGCTTAGGTGTCGTGATCACTTTCTTTACAACTTTCGGAGCTGCGACCGTAGCCGGGGCTGAACCAGTGCCCGCTTTCTTCGGAGTAAGCATGATAATCATACGTTTTCCCTCCAATACCGGCAACTGCTCTACTTTTCCATAATCCTCCAAATCGTTGGCAAAACGAAGCAGCAGGACTTCTCCCTGTTCCTTGAAAAGGATAGAACGGCCTTTAAAGAACACGTAGGCTTTGACCTTCGAACCTTCCTCCAAAAATCCCTTAGCGTGCTTCAATTTAAAATTGTAATCATGATCATCTGTCTGAGGCCCGAAACGAATCTCCTTCACGACCACTTTCACAGATTTCGCTTTTTGCTCTTTCTGACGCTTTTTTTGCTGATAGAGGAATTTCTGGTAGTCGATTACTCTACAAACGGGGGGCGCAGCATTTGGTGAAATCTCGACTAGATCCATCCCCTGCTCTTCCGCTATTTTTAGCGCTTGAGCGATCGGATAAACACCCGTCTCAATATTGTCACCTACTAAACGAACTTCACGAACACGAATACGTTCGTTGATTCTATACTGTTCTTTCAGATTGTCATTCTTCATTCAAAAAGATTTATTCTCCTCGTTATTAGTTATTTAATCATTACTTTTTTTGCCAGCGATTCATCATTTCCTCTACCTCGCCATTCAAAAGCGCTGCAAAGGTAGCAATTTTCATCGAACCTTTATCACCTTCGCCCTGTTTTCTTACAGAAACTTCACCATTTTCTGCTTCTTTTTCTCCAACGATGAGCATATAAGGGATTCTTTTCAATTCATTGTCACGAATTTTACGACCGATCTTCTCATTTCGGTCATCTACGATAGCACGGATTTCCTGATTACCTAACTCACGTGCGATTTGCCAAGCGTAATCATTAAACTTCTCGCTGATCGGCATGATACATACCTGCTCCGGAGTCAACCACAACGGGAACTTTCCGGCGGTGTGCTCGATCAATACGGCAACGAACCGTTCCATGGAACCGAACGGCGCACGGTGGATCATAACCGGACGGTGCTTCTGGTTGTCGGCACCCGTATATTCCAATTGGAAACGTTCCGGTAAGTTATAGTCTACCTGAATCGTACCTAACTGCCAACGGCGGCCGATAGCGTCTTTCACCATGAAGTCGAGTTTCGGACCGTAGAAAGCGGCCTCTCCATATTCGATCTTAGCTTTCAAGCCTTTTTCCTCACAAGCCTCTACAATCGCTTGCTCAGCCTTCTCCCAATTCTCGTCGCTACCGATATATTTCTCACGGTTCACCTTGTCACGCAAGGAGATCTGAGCCTCGAAGTTCTCGAAATTCATCGTCTTGAATACGATCGAGATGATGTCCATTACGTTCAAGAATTCCTGCTTTACCTGATCGGGGCGGCAGAAGATATGAGCATCATCCTGCGTAAAGCTACGTACACGGGTCAATCCGTGCAACTCTCCGCTCTGCTCATACCGGCAAACCGTACCGAACTCAGCGAGACGCAACGGCAGGTCCTTATACGAACGAGGAGAGTTTTTATAGATCATACAGTGATGAGGACAGTTCATCGGTTTCAAGAAGTATTCCTCACCCTCCTCAGGTGTATGGATCGGTTGGAAAGAATCCTTTCCGTATTTAGCGTAGTGGCCGGAGGTAATATACAATAATTTATTACCGATCGGCGGACACATTACCTCTTGATAATTATAACGAGCTTGGATACGACGCAAGAACTCTTGCAGACGCAAACGCAAGGCGGTACCTTTCGGCAACCACATCGGTAAGCCCTTACCTACCGTATCGGAGAACATGAACAAGTCCATCTCCTTACCGATCTTACGGTGGTCACGTTTCTTGGCCTCCTCCAACAATGTCAGATACTCATCCAACATCTTCTTTTTCGGGAAAGTGATACCATACAAACGAACCAATTGCTTGCGTTTCTCATCGCCACGCCAATAAGCGCCGGCTACGCTCAATATCTTGACAGCTTTCAGATAAGAGGTATTCGGTAAGTGCGGTCCTCTACACAAGTCCGTAAAAGAACCCTGCGTATAGGTAGTGATCGTACCGTCTTCCAACTCACTGATAAGCTCTGTTTTATACTCTTCACCTCTATCGCCGAACATCTTCATGGCATCCGCCTTGGTAATGTCCTGACGTTTGATCTCTTCTTTCTTGGCTACCAGCTCAAGCATCTTAGCCTCGATAGCAGCGAAATCACCCTCTTTGATCACGGCCTCACCCGGATCCACGTCATAATAGAAACCGTTCTCGATCGCCGGACCGATACCGAATTTAATACCCGGATATAATTCCTGCAAAGCCTCTGCCATAAGGTGAGCGCTGGAATGCCAGAACGCATGTTTACCTTCCTCGTCTTCCCACTTCAAAAGTTTCACCGTAGCGTCGTCGTTGATAGGACGGCTTAAGTCCCAAACCTCCCCATTCACGCTTGCGGCTAGGACTTCCTGTGCCAAACGAGAACTAATGCTTTCCGCTATCTGCATAGCAGTCGTTCCCTTTGCATATTCTCTTACGGAATTGTCCGGAAATGTAATCTTTATCATATTCTATTCTCTAAAATTCTTTATATTCAGCCCACAAAGTTAATATTTCTTTTCTATCAGCGAAACATTTAACTCGAATAATTTGCGTTATCACCGGCTTGTCATTCGCTTGATGATACTATAGGCGTTGTAGATACCCAATTCCCCTGCCTTGCTCAAGTCGGCGATGCCCCGGTTCACGTCACCTTGCGACAGACGGGCTAACCCACGGTTGTAGTAAGCCTCGGCAAATTCAGGGTCCCGCTCGATCGCCTCGTTGTAATCAACGATAGCGGCACGGAAATCACGCTGGGCGCAACGCAGATTCGCACGGTTAAAGTAAGCGTACACAAAACCCGGGTTCAGCTTGATCACCATATCGTAATCCCTCATGATCTGCTCATGCTCATAGGCTCGCTTATTATCCTTCAGCATAGCGCTACGGAGGTCCACCGAGGTGTTGGCGTTTACCTGCGACTGTGCGGACTTACCAATATTCAAGTTCATTCCCGAGCCACTCAAGTCGTACGTATCCTTGCTAGCCTGCTGGGATTGGGTGTACATCAATTGCTTATAACGTTCCACGGCACGATTGAAATAAGCCATCGTGAACGACGGGTCTCGCTCGATCGCTTCCGAGAAATTCTTGATCGCCTCCGAGAAATCCTGCACCAACATGAAGTCCATCGCACGGCCAAAATAAGCGTTAGCGTTGTTCGGATCACGCTCGATCTCCGCCGAATACTCGTCGATGGAGGCGAAATGCACGGCGATTTGGTCCTCAGTCAAAGCGGCCTCCTCGTTCGTGATACGCAATTTACGCTTCAAGACCATCTGGCCATTGTAATCCTCCACCATCTTGTCGTAATAAACAAGTTTCTTTACGGGATCCGCCTTCTCGTAATAGGTCAAGACAAACTGGGGTTCCAGATCCACATGGACATTCCGGTCTTGTACACGCCCACGGACCTCACTTTGGTATTTACTTTTACGCTCCTGCTCCTTATCGTATACCACCAAGCGGTTGAACTTATTGATATTCTTATCGGATTGCTCACGAGTATTCTCCTCCGAATCGTCCGTCTTGGCATCTCCGTTCACCGCTGTATTGGAGCCAGAAGACGATGTCTTCGGGAGCTGTCCGTTCTTGGCCTGCTCCTCCATCTTTATGGCTGCCCAATAATCACGATCTGCCCCCACGTTATCCCCCAGCTTACGCTTTGCTTCCGAACGGCTCACAAAGCCTGGCAGGAAAGTAGGATATTGCTTCAAGACCACGTCGTAATCCTGCACGGCCCCCCGGTAGTCGCCCGTCTCGAAACGGAGCAACGCACGGTTGTAATAAGCCATATAGTTATCTGGCTCTTGCTGGATAACGACATCGAAGTCCTCGATAGCCCGGTTATTATCCCCGACTTGGAACCGAAGCAAACCTCGGTTAAACCGTGCGATCAAGTTCCGGCTATCCATGCTGATCACCTGATCGTAATCGGCCATCGCACCTCTCAAGTCATTCATCTGATAACGAACTAGCCCCCGGTTAATATAATATCCGCTCTCACGGGTATCCAGACGTAGAGCCTCGTTCAAATCGGCCAAAGCGTCCTTGTAATCATCCATTTGATAATGAAGGATCGCACGATTGCCATACGCCGGCGCATAATAAGGATCCATCTCGATCGCCTTATTATAATCGGCCAAGGCTTTCAACGTATCCCCTTTCTCCAGATACATAGCGCCCCGTGTCATATAATTCATGGAATATTTCGGATGGGCGGTCATTAAATCATCGAATGTCTTCTCCGCCCCGTTGTAGTCTTTTTTCTGGATAAAAGCCACCGCCATATTCACCAGCATCTGCCGGTCCTCGGGTTTGAACTCAAGTCCTTTCTGGTAATCGTCGATCGCCTCGTCGTATTTCTCCTGACTTTGACGGGCGATGCCGCGAGCGTAATACGCTTGCGTTAAAAAAGGGTTCCGCTGAAGACATAAAGTACAGTCTTCCTCGGCCCCCTTAAAATCGTCCAGATTTATCTTCGCCACCGCACGATAGAAATAGGGTTCCGCCAACCAAGGTTTGGATTTGATAACCTGATTGAAGTACTGAATGGAAAGAACATAATCCTCAAAATAAAGGGCGTTCCTACCAATGGCCAATACACGGTCCGTATTAATCTGCGCAAAAAGCGAAATCGTAAATATCTGTAATATCAAAAAGAGTGTTGCCTTCTTCATCCTATTAAAAATGATTGAGAGGCAAAAATAAGTAAATTATCTTACTTAGACTCTATTTTTACCATTAAATGATTCTTCGTTATCTTATCACCTTCTTTTACATTGAGCTCGACAACGACTCCCGATATGGGAGCGACCACCCGGTTCTGCATTTTCATCGCCTCATGGATTAGCAGAAGTTGCCCGGCCTCCACAGCCTGTCCTTCCTCTACCATAATCTTGATAATCGTTCCGGGAAGATGAGAAACCACGTCACCAGCCGACGGCTTATGCCACATCGGTCGGTTCTTATACTTCGCTGTCAGCAACGTCTTATATTTACGTGCCGTCACCACAAAGTCTACATATTCTTCTTGCTGGTGTTTCTTTTCCATACTCTCATCAATTTAGAACGGAGGCAAACCATGCTTCTTGGCCGGTCTGTATTCCTCTTTTAGAATGGAAAGCTTCAGTGCGTGTAGCAATAATGAACGGGTTTCTTTCGGTTCGATCACAGAGTCGATAAATCCCTTGGAAGCCGCCACGTACGGGTTCGCGAATTTCTCGATATATTCTTTCACCTTCTCCTGACGCATAGCGTTCTGATCTTCCGCCTCCATGATCTCCTTGCGGAATATGATGTTAGCTGCGCCTTCCGGACCCATAACAGCGATCTCCGCACTCGGCCAAGCGAACATGAAGTCAGCGCCCAAGTGACGGGAGTTCATAGCTATATAACCTCCACCGTACGCCTTGCGCAAGATAACCGTGATCTTAGGAACAGTAGCTTCCGAATACGCATACAGAACCTTAGCCCCATGACGAATCACACCCGCATGCTCTTGATCTACGCCCGGCAGATAACCCGGCATATCCTCCAACGTGATGATAGGAATATTGAATGAGTCGCAGAAACGGATGAAACGAGCGGCCTTGTCAGCGCTATCACAATCAAGCACGCCGGCCAAAACCATCGGTTGATTGGCAACGAAACCTACCGTTTCTCCTGCCATACGACCAAAACCGATCACAATATTAGCGGCCCACAACTCTTGAATCTCCAAGAAGTCCGAGTCATCGACGATACATCTGATAACGTCTCGCACATCATACGGTTGTTTCGGGTCCGCCGGAACTACTTGCTCGATATTCAGCATAGCGGACGGCTCTTTCGGCTCAACCACTTTCGCACGCTCCTGATTATTCCAAGGGATGAAGCTAACCAAACGTTTCACCTGATCGAAACATTCTTGCTCGCTCAAGGCATAGAAATGAGCGTTACCTGTAGTCTCCGCATGAACACGTGCGCCACCAAGGTCTTCCATAGAGATATCCTCACCCAGCACGGTCTTGATAACGTTCGGTCCCGTGATAAACATCTTAGAGATGTTCTCAACCACAAACACGAAGTCCGTCAACGCCGGAGAATAAACGGCACCACCGGCACAAGGACCGAGGATCAAGGAAATCTGAGGGATCACGCCCGAGGCGATCGTATTGCGATAGAATATTTCACCATAACCAGCCAAAGCACCAACACCTTCTTGGATACGCGCGCCACCCGAGTCATTGATTCCGATGATCGGGCATTTCATCTTCAACGCATGATCCATGATCTTGGTGATCTTACGAGCATGCTGCAAACCTAACGAACCACCGGCAACCGTAAAGTCCTGCGCATAGATGCAAACCGGGGCACCAAAGATCGTACCCGTACCGGTAACCACACCATCACCCGGCAGAACCTTCTTCTCCATACCGAAATCACGGCCATCGTGTTTCACGAACATGTCATACTCATGGAAAGAGTTCTTATCCAACAAAGCCAAGATACGCTCCCGGGCAGTAAGCTTACCCATCGCCACCTGCTTTTCGATAGCAGCCTCACCACCGCCCATCTCGATAACGGCTTTCTTTTCCCTGAGGGCCTCAATGTTTTTACTTAAATCTGTCATATTGATTATTTATAGATTTATTATTTACCAACGGCTTTTGCCCGGTAAGAGCAACGAACCGTCCCTTTAATAATACTATTTAATTTGCCTTTGTTCAATTGACGGCGAATAGCGGAGACATTGTCGATAAAGACATGCCCCGTCAGATGCTCGCACTCATGCTGCACAATACGGGCGGCGAAACCTTCCACCACTTCCTCGTGCTCCTCCCAATTCTCATCCCAATATCTCACACGAACCGTTTTCGAGCGAGACACTTTCTCGTGTATACCCGGCAGGCTCAAGCAGCCTTCCTCCATAGCTATTTCCTCCTCGCTACGTTCCAAGAACTCGGGATTAATCAACGCACGCTTGAAACCCTTGCATTCAGGGAAGTCATCTCCCATCACATCACCGTCTATAACCACCAAACGGATAGACAAGCCCACCTGAGGAGCGGCAAGTCCTACCCCATCGGCATTATACATCGTTTCAAACATATTGGCAACCAACTGTTTCAAGTCGGGATAATCTTTAGGTACATCCTCAGCCTCTTTTCTTAGTACGGGCTGACCATATAAAAATACGGGTAAAATCATAAGTTATAACTGATATTTTTTACTTTCTAAATAAGCTTGCAAAATAATAACGGCGCTAATCTCATCGACCAATCCTTTATCTTGCCGTTTCTTTTTCTTTAAACCGCCTTCCAACATGGCCTTATGAGCTAAGACCGACGTGAACCGCTCGTCGTAATAAGTTACCGGGATACTTGGTATCGTCCTTTTCAGATGGGTCACGAACGCCTCCACATACTTCATGTTCTCAGAAGGCTCATTGTTCATTTGCTTCGGAAGCCCGACCACAAATAAATCCACCGGTTCCCGCGATATGTAATCCGACAGGTATTTCACAACCTCTCCACTTGGGACTGTCGCCACGCCGTTAGCGATCATTTGTAAAATATCCGTAGCGGCTATCCCCGTACGTTTCCGGCCGTAATCTATTGCAATTATTCTTCCCATCGAGCGCGAATATAGCATAAATATAAATACAGATTACACAAATCCGCAAAAAGTGTGCAACAAATCGGATTAATACGCATTCTTCTCTCCCTTGAACATATTCAGTACCGTAACCACAATAATCTTTAAATCAAGGAAAAACGTCCAATTCTCTATATACCACACATCTCTCTTCACACGTCCTTCCATCTGCTCCAGCGTCTTGGTCTCACCCCGGTAACCGGTGACTTGCGCCCACCCCGTTACTCCCGGTTTCACCAAATGCCGCACCATATACTTATCGATCAACGCCGAGTACTGCTCGGTATGCTTCAACATATGCGGACGAGGGCCTACCACGGACATATCGCCCAGCAAGACGTTCACGAACTGAGGGAACTCATCCAGATTCGTCCGGCGCAAGAAATCGCCGATCCGGGTCTTCCGAGGATCGTTCTTAACGGCCTGCAAGGTATCAGCCTGCGCATTCACCTTCATCGTACGAAATTTGAAACATTCGAAGTCATGCCCATACAATCCCGTACGTTTCTGCTTAAACAAGATCGGGCCGGGTGAGCTTAACTTGATCATTATACCGACCACGATGTACAGGATCGGATAAATCGTGAGCAAAATCACCAAAGAGAAAAATATATCGAACGTCCGTTTCAAGAACCGGTTATAGGCGGATTGCAAAGGCTCCCGGCGGACCGTCAGCAATGGGATCGATTCCATCACCTCCATCACCATACTCTTCTTTACATCCCGGTAAAACTCGGGCACGATATAGAAACGCACCATCTTCTTCTCGGCGAAATTCAGAAGCCGTACGATCTTTCCGTTGTTCGTACCCGGCAAGGTACAATAAATCTCATCGATATCATGCTCCAGCACATACGCTTCCACCTCACTCGTCTTACCCAAATAATTAGGTAAAACGTCTTTCAACGAGTCATTGTCATCAAAGAACCCCTTTACACTAAACCCATAGCTCAAATCATCTTTCATAACTTGGTAAAGCTCCATACCATTCTTTCCCGCACCCACAATCACCACCTTCTTAAAGTTATAGCCTTTTCGCCTATAAAACTTTAAGGATAAGCGCACAAAAACCCGCCAAAGCGAAAACAAGATGATAGAAACCCCGTAATAGACCAAGAGGAAGGTAGCCAGAATATCCCCTACATTCAAGAAGATCAAGCAAGTAGCGAATAAAAAGATAAGTACGGTAACCAATCCGAACGCCCGTTGCACAATCTTGTCGATAAACACGACCGCCTGATGCAATTGAATCGGGATAAAATATAAAGAGAAGAAATAACAGAAATTCAATAACAAAATAACCTCTCTCAAATTATAGGATATCGCTTCCGTGTATTTCGGGCCAAGCAGATGAAAAACGGCCATAAACAAGAGATTCAATACGATCAAATCTCCTACACCAATCAGCCATTGGATTAAATAACCATGTTTTTTGTTCAATATCATAGCAATTCGATAAATTCTCACAAAAGTAAGTATTTTTCGGCGCAAAAAAAAGGCCGCACTTAGAAGTACGGCCTTTTTAAAGTATTAATTCGTAAATTAATTATTAGCGCTCATAATTACTACACGGTTCCAGCTATTTTCGCCATAAGGTTGTTCGTCCGAACCTCTCCACTCGATAGTGATCTGGCTAGAAGAGATACCGTATTTATCGATAAGTTCCTTAGCGACCGCTCTAGCACGTTTCTCAGAAAGACCCATGTTATAATCAGAAGTACCCGTCTTCTTGTCAGCGTAACCAACTACCTTGATCGGAGCGTTGTTGTTCTTCATGAACTCAGCTGTGTTATAGATATTGATCTGCTGGTTCTTGTCGATCTTAGCGCTGTTGATGCGGAAATAAACCACATTGTCAACGTAGTTATTTACAACTTCAGTAACTGTCTCTTGGCACTCAGGGCAAGAAACCGGACGTTTGCTCAACTCATCGTTAGCAGCACGCAAAGAGTTGATCTGGCCGTTCAAGTCGTTCAACAAAGCGTAATCCATCGGCTCCAATACCTCGAAGTCTGTCTTACCCAATTTGAATGTCAAACCAGCGCTCAACTGAACGATACCATCTGTCAGGTGATTCATCTCGACACGGTTAAACTGCTCGTTCAACAAAGAACCTTGGATCTCAACATTCAAATCAACACGTTTGCTCAAACGGAAAGCGGTTAAGATACCAGCGTTCAACGTAGGAGACTCCGTTCTTGGACGATCATAAGACTCTGTAGTCTTGAAACGCTGCGCATAACCAAAACCGACCCAAGGAATCAAGCGGAACACTTTAGATTCTCTGTAAGGAGCCCAGAAGTTAGTAACATCCCACAACAAATCTACGTGAGCGGCTACATATTTATTATGTTGCATAAACTGTGCGCCATCACCTTCAAAACCGTGGATAATACCACCATTTAACTGGGTACGGAATCCTAAATACGGATTAAACCACTTACCAAAAGATACTTGTGGAGCGAAGTTTAAACGATTCTTGAAATCAGCCTCTCCATTTTGGTCTCCTAACAATACGCTGGCTCCACCCGCAATTGAAATAAACCAATTGTCGCGAGCTTTATTCTTCTTGAAATTAGTCTTATAACCAGCCTCATTGCTGAACCCCACCTGCGGTTGATATTCCTGTGCTGCCACAGAGAATACAAAACCTGATAACAAAGCTAAAAGTAAAACCTTAGTCTTCATATTTTCAACATTTTAATTAAACAATCAATTACCTAATATCTTAAAATTGGCACAAAATTAACTCTTTTTGTAATTACAACAAATAAAATCTTCAAATTGTTTCGAACTCACTCGAAATAGTTCAAAATTTTATAGCCCCCCTCTTTCAGATAAGACTCCTTCTTCATTAGTTTTATATCGTTCTTCATCATATCCTCAATTAAAGCCGCTAATGAATACTCCGGTTCCCACCCTAAACGAGTACGTGCCTTCGTAGCGTCACCGATCAGCAACTCTACTTCCGTAGGGCGGAAATACTGCGGATCTACTCCTACAACTTCCTCACCCACACGTTTCTTAAAGTTTTCCAGATAGGCATCACCAACCTTCTTGACGAACAATCCCTCGTCTATCGACTCTAAGATAGCGACCTCGTCTATCCCTTCTCCTTTAAAGCGGATTCCCACGCCAATTTCCTCAAAAGCCATACGGATAAAGTCCCGAATCGTGGTAGTAATCCCGGTAGCTATGACATAATCCGAGGGTTCATCTTGTTGCAAAATAGCGTACATGGCACGCACGTAATCTTTTGCGTGTCCCCAATCCCGTTTGGAGGAAAGATTACCCATATAAACCTTTTTTTGCATACCCAAAACGATACGTGAAACCGCCCGGGTTACCTTACGGGTCACGAATGTTTCTCCCCTTAATGGAGACTCGTGATTAAACAAGATGCCATTGGAAGCGTGCATATGATAGGCTTCCCTGTAATTCACCGTAATCCAGTAACCGTATAGTTTCGCTACGGCATAAGGGCTTCTCGGATAGAAAGGAGTAGTCTCCCTCTGCGGCACCTCTTGCACCAAGCCATACAACTCAGATGTAGATGCCTGATAAATACGTGTCTTCGGGATCAAGTTCAGCAAGCGGACCGCCTCTAGGATACGCAATACGCCCAAACCATCCGCATTCGCCGTATATTCGGGAGTGTCGAAACTTACTTTTACATGGCTCATGGCGGCCAGATTATAGATCTCATCCGGTTGAACCTCGCCAATGATACGTGTAAGATTCAAACTATCCGTTAAATCGCCATAATGCAGAATCAAATTACGGTTTTCCACATGCGGGTCTTGATACAAATGATCGATACGGTCCGTATTGAACATGGAAGAACGACGCTTGATACCATGTACCGTATATCCTTTCTTAATCAAGAACTCAGTAAGATAAGCCCCATCCTGTCCCGTAATACCCGTTATTAACGCTACTTTGCCCATTTCTCTAATTTTCAATTTTCAATTCTCATTTTTCAATTCCCAAGTACCATTCATAGAGTCGCTTCACGCCCTCCTCGATCTCGATCGTATGGCGCCAACCCAAGGCATGCAACTTGCTTACATCCGTCAGCTTACGAAGCGTACCGTCCGGCTTGGACGAGTTAAACCTCAACTCGCCCTCGAACCCGATCTCTCGCCGGATCAGTTCGGCGACCTCACGGATCGAAAGCTCGATACCCGTACCTATATTAATATGTGTATTCCGGACCTCGCCCTCCTTCTGGCGGACATCCTCGAAATCCACGTGTTCCATGATATAAACAGAAGCGTCGGCCATCTCCTCGCTCCATAAAAACTCACGAAGCGGCTTGCCGGTTCCCCACAGCTCCACCTCGCCCGGACAGATACCCTGTTTATCCAATACGGAGAGTATCTCCGGCTCGGAGGCCTTCCCAGACACGCCCTCTACCGGACGAATGTCCATATCCTTACGCAAGGCCTCCCAATCTCCTGTATGCAGGCATTTCGCCAGATGGATCTTACGGATCATGGCTGGCAACACATGCGAGGTCTCCAGATTGAAATTATCATTCGGCCCGTAGAGGTTAGTAGGCATCACGGCGATATAGTTCGTACCGTATTGCAGGTTGTAACTCTCGCACATCTTGATACCCGCTATCTTGGCGATCGCATAAGGCTCGTTGGAATATTCCAAGGGAGATGTCAGCAAGCAATCCTCCGGCATCGGCTGCGGAGCCTCACGGGGATAGATGCAGGTGCTTCCCAAGAATAATAATTTCTTTACATCGTTTTTCCAAGAGGCATGAATGACATTATTCTGGATCATCAAATTATTGTAGATAAAATCGGCACGGTACAGACTGTTCGCCATGATACCGCCGACGTGCGCCGCCGACAAGAACACATAGTCCGGCCGTTCAGCGGCAAAAAACTCGTTCACAGCGGCTTGATCCGTCAGATCCAGTTCCGCATGCGTACGAAGCAGAAAGTTCGTATACCCTTTGCTACGCAAATTATTCAGAATGGCGGAGCCTACCAAACCCCGGTGACCGGCAACAAATATTTTACTGTCTTTTTCCATCGATATCTCGTATTCTGAACTACTTCTACTTATTAATCAACCTCATCAAATACTGGCCGTACTGATTCTTAATCATCGGCAAAGCCACTTGCTCAAGTCGCTTCTCATCAATCCATCCTTGCTTGAAAGCGATCTCCTCCAGACAAGCCACCTTCAGTCCCTGTCTCTTCTCGATCACCTCCACGAAAGTAGATGCCTCAGACAACGAGTCGTGAGTCCCGGTATCCAACCAAGCGAATCCACGTCCCAATAGCTGCACTTTCAACTCCCCATCCTTCAAGAACCACTGGTTCACGGTAGTGATCTCCAGCTCTCCACGGGCGGAAGGCTTGATATTCTTGGCCACGTCCACCACCTTGTTCGGATAGAAATACAATCCTACCACGGCGTAATTCGATTTCGGTTCCTTCGGTTTCTCCTCGATACTGAGGACGTTCCCATCCGCATCGAACTCGGCCACGCCATAGCGTTCCGGATCGTTTACGTAGTAACCGAACACGGTCGCTTTTTGTTCGTTCTCCGCCTTGTCAACGGCCTCTTTTAACATACGGGTAAAGCTCTGTCCGTAAAAGATATTATCACCAAGCACCAAGCAAACGGAGTCATCGCCAATAAAGCGCTCTCCAATGATGAAAGCTTGCGCCAATCCGTCCGGCGAAGGCTGCTCGGCATATTCAAAACGAACGCCATAATCGGAGCCATCGCCCAGTAAACGACGAAAGCCCGGCAAATCCTGCGGGGTCGATATAATAAGAATCTCCCGTATCCCCGCCAGCATGAGCACGGATACCGGATAAAAAATCATCGGCTTATCATAAATAGGTAGAAGTTGCTTGGAAACTCCTTTAGTGATCGGATACAAGCGGGTACCCGATCCACCGGCTAAAACTATACCTTTCATATTCTTTCCATTTTGTTCGACAATACTCGCTTAGGATCGATTCCACACCGTCCCTAAAACTATACAAAGTTAAACAAATAATAATAGATTAGCGCATGGTTTTCAAAAAATCGTCCATATTCTGATACAATGGGACGCCATAGCGCGCACAAGTTAAGCGCACATTATCATACCGGTAAAAGCCGGGCTCGCAAATCACCCGCAACTTTCCGGAGCGCATAAACAGCCCCATCTCCAATAAAGTTATCGGGGATTTGCTGCTCGCCAGAATGTTCATGATAATCAGATCGGCTTTCTCCAGATGCTCCAGTTCCCAATTCACCTGATGCTCAAAATCGGACATCTCCCCGCTCAACCCTTTATCCCTACGAGGATTGAACAAGAGATACCGTCCCTCCGGAAGCGCTCGGAACCAGTCGCAGGTAGCCTTCTGCCAATCCACACTTTTCCCCATATCGATCGTGCCGGCCAAAAAGATTTTTTGGTATACTGCTTCATCCAAATCCTTATTTTCAGTATCGGGATACAAGACAACGACCTCAGATTGGGCAAACCCTCCCATCGGCACCAAAAACAAATATAATATACACAGTACAATATTTCTCGTATTCATGTCTCAAAGCTTACTTTTCAAGCAACAAACTTCGCAAAAAAACATGAATCCAACAAATACATTCACTTTAAATGTGGGCAACAGTCTTGTATATACTAATAGGATATCACGAGAAGTAGTACTTACTTGGACGGTGAAGTATATCTCCTAGGGTACTTGCAGTATATCTTCTCCAAGGAGAGGAGTATATGTACGTGTTTTTTCGAAAACACGTACATGTTTTTTGGAAGGACTCGGCATGTAGCAAAATCATGGGTTCAGCCCATAAATCGTAGCCTGTACGGCATGCGATAAGATATAGGCCGCAGGCGTGTCGTTTGAGGGGGAATAGCCTTTGGAGAGCCTCTGGATTACGGGTTCCTTGTTCGTGCCCAGTATCGGGACCAATAAGGGGGCGCCGTTCAAGATAAGCGGTCCCGTCATGGTGATCCGGTATTGGCCGGTAGAAGGTTGCTGGGATACCGCATAGTTACGGCTATCCGACAATAGCTCCATGGTGGTAGGGAAAATGGATGCCGTATGGGAATCCTCACCTACGCCGAGGATGATGCAATCGAACGTAGGCATTTGATTGAACAACGGCAAGAATTCCTTTACGACCCATGAATAACGCATCGCCTCGGTACCCGGCTCGTTCTCGCCCTTGATCCGGTGGATATGATCCGCCGGGATACACAAAGGCTTAAAAAGCAAATGATTCGCATGACCGTAATTACTATCCGGACTCGTTGGTGGAACGCAACGCTCGTCCACCCAGAAGAAACGGATGTTATTCCAGTCAATCTTATCCTTATACTCATCTACCCAGAGGGAAAACATATGCTTCGCCGTCTCCCCTCCCGAGAGCGCTAAGTTAAACGGAGCGAAGTCTTTGCGGCGAATCATCGCCATCATGTCCTCCGTCATCGACCGAAGCGCCTCTTTCATCTCATTATATCTCTTTATTTCCATAAAATTATCTTCTTTGGCAGGCGCAGACTTTCTTTTCCGCACCTAAAATAACAGTTTCCTCCGGTCCGTCCTCGCCCGGCTCATAGAAGAATAAGTTCTTCGAACCCTCCTCTTTCCAATGGAGCAAGATCGGATCGATAAATTTCCAGCTAGCCTCCAAAGCGTCGCTACGAGCATACAGGGTGGAATCGCCCAGCATGGCATCCAGCAACAGACGCTCGTAAGCGTCAGGAAGATAGCTCTTCGAGAGGGAATCGTAGCGGAAGTCCATGCTGACTTGCTTCACCTCGAAACCGGCTCCCGGCATTTTCAGCCCGAACTTCAAGGATATACTCTCGTTCGGTTGGATACGGATGGTCAATTTATTGCAGGAACCTCCCGAACATTGACCGACAAACAGTTGATGGGGCGTAGACTTGAAGTGGATCACTACCTCCGATGACTTCTCCGGCAACTTCTTTCCCGTATAGAAATAGAAGGGCACACCGCTCCAGCGCCAGTTATCGATAAAGAATTTCATCGCCACATACGTCTCGGTATTCGAGTCGGGAGCTACGTTCTTCTCTTCCCGATAACCGATATATTGTCCACGGACAACCATCTTATCCATATCCAACACCGTATACGGGCGTATGGAGCGGAATACTTTCACGATCTCGTCACGAATCGGTTCCGGCTCGAATATAGAGGGAGATTCCATGGCGATAAACGACATCAATTGCATTAAGTGATTCTGGATCATATCCCGCATCGCCCCGGCTCCATCATAATATTTCCCTCGATTCTCCACCCCCAAGGTCTCAGTAGCGCTAATCTCGATGGAATCGATATAATTATGATTCCACAATGGCTCGAAAATACCGTTCGAGAAACGCAATACCAAGATATTCTGCACGGTCTCTTTCCCCAGATAATGGTCAATACGATAAATCTCCTCCTCATGGAAGATATGTCGTAAATGATCATTCAACTGGCGGGCAGACTCCAAGCTGGTGCCAAACGGCTTCTCCACGATGATCCGCCGGAAACCATCCGGAGACTCGGTCTTGTTCAAACCACTCTCCAGCAAACATTGCGGGACGATCTCGTACATCACCGGCGGGGTAGCCAAGTAATAGATGATCTTATCCGGCAAGTCATGTTTCTCTTGCAAGAACTCGATGCGCTCACGCAATTTGTAGTATTCATCGGCGTTGGTGGAATCGAAGGCGAGGTAATAAACATTCTCCAAGAAGTCATCGATCAAGCCCTCGTCGTAGGTCTTTCCCTTCTGTGCCTCCAAGATATGCGTATGTTGCTCCGCACGGAACTCCTCATCGCCATAAGCGGTACGGGCGGCTCCCAAGATGCAGAAGCGGTCGGGTAGCAAGCCACGAACATATAACTCGAACAAAGAGGGAAGCAACTTGCGACTGGTAAGATCGCCCGACGCCCCGAATATAACTAATAATTGATTATCTGCTTTCTTCATGCCTTTATACGTTATAAGTTCCAGAAACCGTCTTTCCTCCCTCACCCGTCCAGTTGGTATGGAAAAACTTACCACGCTCCCAATCGACCCGCTCATAAGTATGAGCCCCGAAATAATCCCGCTGGGCCTGAATCAAATTAGCGGCGGAATGCGGGGTAGACAGTCCATCGAAATAGCTCAACCCCGAGCTCATCGCCGGCAAAGCCACTCCATGCAAGGCACCCTCGGCTACCACTTGCCGCCAAGCCAACAAGGAAGACTCGATCTTTTGAATAAAGAACTCATCGAATAAGAGGTTCTCCAGATTCCGGTTCTTCTCATAAGCCTGCGTAATTTTCTCCAAAAAGACAGAGCGTATGATACATCCCTTCCGCCAGATCTTGGCGATCGTACCGTAATCCAACTGCCAATCATATCGATTAGTGGCTTGGTACAACAAAGAGAATCCCTGCGCATAGGAAACCAACTTAGCGGCATACAAAGCCTGCTTGATCTCTTTCTCCGAGATCAAGGTCTGCCCCAGCACGCCACTCTTCGGATAAAGCGAGGACGCTTTTTTCCGTTCTTCCTGCATGGAAGAAAGCATACGGGCATAAACAGCCTCGGTAATCAATGTCAGCGGATCATTCTCGTCCATAGCGGCGATAGCGCTCCATTTACCGGTACCCTTCTGGCCGGCGGCATCCAATATCTTATCTAGCAGGTAGCCCTCCCCCGCCTCGTCCTTGAAGCGGAGAATATCGGCCGTAATACCGATCAGGTAGCTATCCAGCTCTCCCGTGTTCCAATCCTCAAAGATACGAGCCAAGGTCTCATTGTCCAGATCCAGACGATTCTTCAATAAAGAATACGCCTCGGAAATCAACTGCATATCTCCATACTCGATACCATTGTGTACCATTTTCACGAAATGGCCGGCTCCACCCGGACCAATCCATTGGCAACAAGGCGTCCCGTCGTCCAGCTTGGCGGCGATGCTTTGCAAGACATCCTTCACCAAAGGCCAAGCGGCAGGCGAACCACCCGGCATCACGGAAGGCCCGTACAAGGCTCCGATCTCGCCTCCGGAGATTCCGGTACCTACGAAGTACATCCCATGCGCCTCCATCTCCTTCACCCGGCGTTCCGTATCATGGAAATCCGAGTTACCACCATCAATAATCACGTCGCCGGGTGATAAGTAAGGAATCAATTGAGCCATCAGCTCATCCACCGGGGCACCCGCTTTTACCATCAGCATAATCTTGCGAGGACGCTCGATAGACTCAACAAATTCCTGTATCGTATGGGTTCCTATAAAATTCTTTCCTTTTCCACGACCGCTCATGAAGCGGTCTACCACGCCTTCCTCTCCCGGCGCTGTACGATTATAAACGGATACGGCGAACCCCTTACTTTCCATATTCAACGCAAGGTTCTCGCCCATCACAGCCAAGCCGATTAATCCAATATTTGATGTTTTCATATTTATGTTTTTATTTTATTAATCCAAATAAATCATTTAAAGCCTCACTCATCGACGGATGGGTGAATATCGAATCCCGAAGGAATGTGTAATCTTGCCCGAGACGCATCGCCAAGCTAACCGTATTTATGACTTCGCTGGACTCGGCGCAGAATAAGGTACATCCTAGGATCTTCCCGGTATCCGCATCTACCACGGCTTTCAGTAAGCCATCCGTCTGCTCGATGGTACGGGTACGAGGCATAGCGGCGGCAGGCAGGCTGGCCACCTTTATATTTTTCTCCATCTTACGGGCTTGCGTCTCGTTCAACCCGACATGGGCCAACGGAGGATCGATGAATACGGAATAAGCCACTGCTTCCCGATCGTCCAAGCTCCGGAAACCATTACCAAACAGCTCTTCCCGGATAATACGGTAATCATCCAAAGACAGATAGGTGAATTGTAATCCGCCATGTACATCCCCGATCGCCCAGATATTAGGGATATTGGTACGCAACTTACTATCCACCTCGATAGCGCCACGATTAGTCGTCTGTATTCCGGCGGCCTGCAGATTTAGGCTTTCCGTATTCGGTTTACGGCCGGTAGCCAAAAGCACCGCCTCAGCATCCAGCCGCAAGGTATCTCCCGAGATAGCGTTACGGCAGATCACCGCAGCCCGCTCAACATCCTGCTCAATCGTCTGCACAACCGTGTTCAAATGAATGGTGATCCCTTTTTTCTCTAGCGTGGACTTCACCGAATCGGCGATGTCCCGGTCCTCACGAGGGATGAACACCTCCCCTGCCTCCAAGATCGTTACCTTCGACCCAAAACCGGCGAACATGGAAGCGAATTCCAGCCCGATATATCCGCCTCCGACAATAACCAGATGCCGTGGCAGTTTCTCCAGTTCCATAATGGAAGTACTTGTATATACGTAAGGATTATCCTCGATACCGCTTATCGTAGGAATAATCGTCGTGGCTCCGGTATTGATGAATATCTTCTCGCCTTCCAGCAAGAAAGAGTCCGTATCCGTTTTCACGACAATCTCATAAGGGGAACGAAAAGAAGCCTCTCCGGTATAGACCGTTACGGTCTCCCGATCATCCAGATTCTTGAAATTCTTCTCACGAAGCAAAGAGGTCAGTTTCTCCTTGGCGAGGATCGCCTGCTTAAACTCCTCCGCATATTGCTCGAAGGTAGAAGGTCTGCGATACCCTGTCACTTGAGCGTAATGTACAAGCGCTTTCGTCGGTATACAGCCGATATTGATACAAGTACCTCCGTACATACCCGTCGAACGCTCCACCACAGCTACATTCCATCCATGGTTGGCCAAATCCGCCGCCAAGGTTTTTCCACCTTTCCCAAAACCAATAATAATCGCATCGTACTTTTTCATCTCTGATTTATCTTCTTTTCGTTAGACATTAAAATAACATTCGTTTTAACCTAATTGTTGCGAATTTCATATTGCAAAAATAGCTCCAGCCCCTATTTTACAAAATGGCTGTTCAACCTATAAGTTTAGCCATTTTTCCCGAAACAACAAAATAACGGACAATATGCTTCGCCTCATCCTTCTCTACGCCACCTAACGCACTCGTTAAGTCCACCGGAAAATATACATTTATGGACTATGTAAAGGTAGGGTTACCTTTACAAATCGTGATGGGAATCGTGATGGTATTTATATCACCTTTATTATTCCCATTCTAAACATTCGCACATGCATTTTAGTTTTATATTTGCAGTTGTAAAACAGTACAAGAAAATTTATGGATATACCGTTTAAACCGATTAGGTTAGAAGACAAAGAGATCATAACCTCATTTACATTTCCCAGCGATTATCGCAATTGTGATTTCTCATTCGCGAACATGTGCAGTTGGCGTTTCTTATATGACAGCGAATTCGCTATCGTGGATGGCTATTTATTAATCCGTTTCATGATCGAGGACAAGAGCCGTTTCGCCTATATGATGCCTGTCGGGGATGGAGATTTAGCGGGTGCCGTTCGTTTGCTAGAAGAGGATTCCTTAAAATATGGACATCCGCTCTGTATGCTGGGTATCACCCCCGACGCCAAGGAGCAACTGGAAGGCGCACTTCCCGGAAGCTTTTTCTATATCCCGGAGCGGGATTATTTCGACTATATTTATTTACGGGAGGATTTAGCTACCTTACGGGGTAAGAAATATCAATCCAAGCGTAATCATATCAATAATTTCAAGAAACGTTATTCGTACGAGTATGTCCCTATCACGCCGGATATCGTACCGCAATGCCTGAAACTGGAATGTAAATGGTATAAGGCAAATAATGGAGATAATGACGAGGAAGAGCTTAATGACGAACGTCGCTCCCTTACCTATGCCTTGCATCATTTTGACAGCCTAGGCCTGATCGGTGGCGCTCTCCGGGTGGATAACGAGATTATCGCTTTCTCTTTCGGGGCCCCTATCAACCATAATACATTCGGGGTTCACGTGGAGAAAGCGGATGTGAATTTCGACGGTGCCTATACGGTGATTAACCAAGAGTTCGCTTCTCACCTTCCGGAACAGTATACTTACGTGAACCGGGAGGAGGATCTCGGCATACCGGGGTTGCGCCAAGCGAAGCTTTCTTATCAGCCTACCATACTATTAGAGAAGAGTGCCGCAATAAAAAAGCAACTTACGCAAACTAAATAAATTATGGACAAGAAACAACAAATCGTAAACTTATGGCGTACCTGCTTCGGGGATTCCGAGGCATTTATCAGCCTTTATTTTGATCGTGTTTACAAGGACGAGAACGCAATGACCATCGAGAAGGACGGTAAAATAGTATCTGCCTTGCAGATAGTTCCTTATACGATGACTTATTTGGGTACCGAGATCTCGGTGGCCTATATCTCCGGGGTGTGCACGGCTCCGGAAGAAAGGGGTCAGGGGCTTATGCGGCAACTCTTGCAAGAGACATTCGAGGAAATGGAACGGCGTGAGGTCGCTATCTCCGCCTTGATCCCTGCCGATCCTTGGCTATTCGACTATTACCGGGAACAGGGTTATACCGAGGCATTCGATTATTCCGTGGAGACGTATATCCGCCCGAATACGCCGGTTCAACTCCCGAAGATAACGGTTATCCAACCGGAGGTACCGACAACCGACGAATTGTTCGCTTATTTCAACCGCAAATTACGTGAACGCCCTTCCTGTATCTTGCACTCGCAGGATGATTTCATCACAATACTCCGGGATCTGCAATTAGATAACGGAGGAATGTACACAGCCTTGGACGAGAACGAGAAGGTGGTTGGCATGGCTTTCGCACTGCCTCTTGAGGCGGGTACAGCGCCGTCCGACAAAAAGCTTTTTATCAAGGAACTTCTTTACGACTCGGAAGAGATCAAGGAATTACTATTGCAAGAGCTTACCCTGCAAAATAACATATCGCAAGCGACGGTCAATACCCCTCCCACCCCTCCGGGTACCTTACCTATGGGTATGGCCCGCATCATCGACACGAAACGCATGATCCACCTCTGGCTATCCAAACAACACGAAAGCCCCGTCTCCAAAAAAGACTTGGAACAAATGGATAACCAAACGCTAACACGACAGTTGATGGGGTACCAAGGGAGGACGGCTTATATGAGTTTGATGCTGGACTGACAAAGAAAATCCCCTAGCTAAGACGATTTTTGGCTAGGGGATTTTATATATAAATATATAACTACTATTATTTCTTTACCGGCTTATGATAAACATATTTCTCTTCCGGATTCATATACCAATTTTTCTGGCTTGTGCCTGATGAAGCAGACCATTCCTTAAATGCCGGGTATGCTTGATCAATAGAAACGACTTCTGACGCATATTTAAAATCACTCATCGGGATAATAAATCCCCACATTGTCTTATCTGAATTGTCAGGGTCATTAGCAACATAATTATTTGTCTCAGCTTTAACCCGATCAGTCGGTTTATAACCAGCCAAATGGACTTCTGAACGATTCTGGGCATTACCACCATTTACTATAAAGAAATTCAAATAGAACATATCCAGATCATCTGATGAAACAGGACTGTTGAATTCGACCTCATATTGCAAAGTTCTTATGCCATAATCGTTAGCATTATTAAATGTATTCACGGGCACTCGCTTATCCACATTACCCATAATCCTATGCGCATCATCAAACAAAGGTAGCACCGCAGCAGAAGGATTCGACTCTATTTCATTTGCCGATTCAAAATATCCATTATAGGCAAACACGCCATTCGGCACAGAAGCTTTCGTTATCTTGGCGGTCGTTAATCTATCAAACTGGATACCTGCTCCCAATGTCTTTGTAGCTCCTACCGCAATCAAGTTGACAGTTAAGATCATACTTTCTACATTGTTTGCGCCGTCCATAACCAATTGACTCTGTATGCCCAACACCAAATCATTCATATCATAATCACCAAAAGCAGGCCAATTATCTTCCATGGCGAATGTATAGTAGGGACCATTGGGAACTTCTATCGGATAATTAGGATTAGAAGGAGGATTTGTCGAACCTTGATTACCATCACCCGTGCAATCGCCCGCAGGAATTGCAATTGAAGCGTTTTTATCAACCTGCTTACTTCCACCAGACAACGTTAGATTTTTCGAAAGTTCATTCCCTTTCCATAAGTCTCCCAACAATTCCAAATTCCCATCCAACGAAAGCGTTCCTCCCGATAAATTAATTTGCGTGAAATCCAATAAGGCATAATCTGAATCCTTACACTCTATCTTGTTCCAACTTTTAAAAGATGCCAAATTCTGCCCTGACACATCATCTGTATCCGTAATTCTGAAAATCGAGTATTTTTCCATTTCACACTCAATCTCTTTCGCATCCATATATCTTGCTTCAAGCAGAGTAGAAGCACCCAAGAACATACCAACATTGTAAAGCGAAAGTCCGGCTTCAACATTAATCTTACAATGATTCTCTATCCGTCCACCATTGCCACTATTTTCTGCTGTCATATTAATATTAGTAGCCTTAATCGTACCATAATTTATTAGCTCAACAGCATGATTTTTCGATCTATATCCCGAAAGAATTACTTCTCCATAGTTCTCAAGATCATAATCAACTAATTTGTAAGCGGGTTTAAAACTATCATCCGGCTCTCCAAACTTCGCTCCACTTTTCACAACCAGCCTAGCGCCGTTACCTTGTGATTGTCCATCAGCTTCAAGGATTTTCAAACTACCCTTCTGGTCCAAAACAATAGTAGCCCCACTGCTTCCTATAAGAGTTGAGACAGACAATGCCCCTTCTACATATAATGTCACACTTCCGACCAGAGTAAGGGCCTTTGCCTCATAACCTTCTCCGACAAGCTTATACTCCCCTTCATACAAAGTAATAGAACCTTTATCCTTAGAAGCCATATTAAAAAACTCCTGGGCAGAAATCAATCTAGCTTTTCCTGAATTATAATTATCTTCTCCACTTCTCAATAAAGATTTAGTTGTTGTACCAACGGCAGAAGCTGGCTTAAAATCGCAAGCCAGATCCTTCATTGAGGGATCTACTAATACGGTCTTCACCGATTTTCCTTTTCGGGGATCAATCTGCATAATGTAAATTGTTTCTAAAGCTTGGGGCAATGTCATCGTGCGAACATACGGCTTATTCCCGTTGGCCACACCACCATATAATGGTTTAGCATCATCGGCATAGAAAGGATTCACGTCATATACCCATACTTGGTAATCATACTGGCCATTGAACTCATCATTCACCTCTACGGTTAAAGTCATTTGACGAATAGTAGCTGTCGATTGATTGAAATCATTAGGCAAAGACGGATCCGGCTTCTCCGGAGTAGGCGGAACCGGATCCGGCTTAGGTTCGTACACATCGGTAGTACACGCCGCCAATAGAACGCAAAGCGCGATAGCGACACATTTCATTGTTGATTGAATCATTCTTCTCATATTATTAAAGTTGTATTGTTCCCTAATCCTGTAAACATTTAAGTATTACCCTATAACACCGTTTAAAAAAGAAGTTGTATATTTTAATCAACTTATTGAGTATTATCAACAGCAAAGGTAGATTTTATTATAATGCGAAGTTCTTAAACGCACAAATATTATCACATCAATTAACTATAATTAATAATGCCCCAAAGAAAACACCTTTGATAAATAGACAATATTTATTTCATGCCATGTTAAAAAAGAACAATAAAAGACTATTCACCCTACTCCAACCATTCAATCAGCTTATCAGCCAAAGTTACTGTTCCCGGCAAAGGTGGTTGGTGCCGATGTGGAGAAGGCCCCTAGCGATTTTCTCTTGGCAATAACATGCCATCTGGCAATTTGACAAAATGAAAACCAAAGTCTCGGAGAATCGATTTTTTCGGGCAAAGGTACGGATTGCTCCCAAATACGAGAAGAAAAAACAGCATTCGTCTCGTTGATAGACGAATACTGAAAAATGGCCTTTCGCTCCAGAGAAATTAATTCATCATATCTCATATTTTGAGGCAAGAAAAGGGTAAAAGCAGTGTTACGATAGGGTTATAGCACGGTAAGAATGCCCATTCATGAGTACTCATAACCCTATGCACGACCGCTCATAATGCCTAACGCGAGTATCGGCATTGGGCAATACGACCTATCGCAACAGGTTTCGCCACCTATCGTGTACAAAATCGGCCCCTTTTTCAAGAAAAAGCGTGTTTATTGCCACGCCTATCTCATTATCTTGTCACTTTCGCACGAAGGGTATGTCAACATATTCGTATAATATGAAGCAAATAGTCAGAATAAGCTTCTATTTCGCAACAGACCCATCATACAAGCCAGAGGCTCCCAATACGCCTTAAGCACTCACATAAAACACGGAATTTTCAATCCAACTGATAAATCTTCAGCTTATTGTAAAGCGTCTTCCGGTCGATGCCCAATAACTGGGCCGCACGGGTCTTATTATTGCCGCACTCTTGGAGGGCCTTACGGATAAGGTCACGTTCATGCTCCACGTTCTTAAGCTGGATGTTGGTGTGCGAAGAGAGGTTCTCCGTCAGTTCCTCCGGGAGTTCCTTGCGGGTGATGTATCGACCGGTCGCCAATAAGGTAGCGTACTTGATAACGTTCTTCATCTGCCGCAGGTTACCCGGCCAAGAATAAGATTGGAACAATTGCATGGTATCGTTGTCGAAACCGATGATATCTTTCTGGAGCTCGCTATTCGCCAGATCGAGAAAATGATTGGCGAACAAGAGCAAATCCTCTTTTCGCTCTTTCAAGTCCGGGATACGGATCGTGAACTCATTGATACGATGGTACAGGTCCTCACGGAAATCTCCTTTCTCGATCGCCTGCCGCAAGTTCTCGTTCGTCGCGGATATCAAGCGCACGTTGATAGCGATCTCCTGATTGCTCCCGATCGGCTTTACCTTGCGCTCCTGTAGGGCACGCAATAGCTGAACCTGTACCTCATACGTCAGGTTCCCGATCTCATCCAAAAATATCGTACCGCCTTGAGCCGCCACAAACGCCCCAGTCTTGTTCTCGATCGCTCCCGTAAAAGAGCCTTTCACGTGGCCGAAGAACTCGGAAGCCGACAATTCCTTGGGGATAGCGCCGCAATCCACGGCGACAAACGGAGCCTTGCTACGATTACTTTGCTCGTGGATCCGACGGGCGATATACTCCTTACCGGTACCGCTAGCGCCGGTCACCAATACCGACATATCCGTCGGAGCCACCAAACGCACATGCTCATAAAGCTGGCGGGCCGCTTGGCTCTGCCCCTCGATATAAAGATCCGGGGCCGAAGAAACCGGGACTCTCGTCGGAGCCTTCTCCTCCACGTGCACAAGTTCCTTGATCTTTCCCAGCAACTCATCCGGGTTCAACGGCTTAGCGATATAATCCGCCGCTCCCAGCTTCATCGCCTGAACCGCCGTTTGTATCTCCGCATAACTGGTCATCATGATAAGGGGTAAGGAAGGATGGGTATTCTTCAGCCATTTCAATAAGTCGATCCCGTCACTATCCGGCAGGCGTAAATCCGATATAACCAAATCGAACGCTTCCTCCCCCAGCCTCCGTTTAGCATCGGAAACAGAGGACGAGGATCTTACGACAAACCCTTTCTTACCCAGCCATGTGGTAAGCATCAAGGAAAAAGTTATATCATCTTCAACGATTAGAATCGACAACATACCCACTCAGATTATTTATAGTAACCACAAAGGTAAATAAATAAAACGAATCAAGAAAACATCCACGTAGCTTTACGCCATACTCCCTCGAAAGGACCTTGTTTATGATGGGCTAACCACCAGTGGCAAAAACCTAGCTGGAGAATGAAAAGAAGGATTCCTACGGCGAAGCTGGCGGTCGTCCCCAGATCGTCATACAGGGATAAACCGTATCCGAAATAGATGAAAGAGCCTACCATCGATTGCGTGAGGTAATTCGTCAAGCTCATTTTCCCGTAAGGCACAAGCCCGTGAAGCACCTTATGCGGCGCTTTCCACTGCCACAAGAAGATAAAGGAGGATACCAATACGCACATGAACGAGAAATTACGCAAGGAAGACACGATCGTGCTCATCGGGCGAAGCTCTTCGGTACGCTCCAGCAAACCGGGTAGGGAAAGGGACAGATAATAGAGGGGAATGAAACAAACTACCCCGATAACAAAGGTCCTTGTCCAAAACGTCCGGTGCTTCTCCAGATCGACAAACAATCCCTTGCGTCCCAACAACATGCCCAGCATAAAGAGAGCCGATGTCTGGAAGAAACGTCCATAGCTCCAAGCCCAGAGAAGGCTATACAGCTGCCCGTCCCACAGATTGGACTTGACCATTTCCCAAAAGCTGGTACCTTCCATATACGGATAGATCCGCATACAGTGCACCAGCCATTGTTCCTTGGATGCCACATATTCCGGATGCATCAGGGCATACATGAATTTACCCCACTCCATAGGCTGTAGCATCAAGACCACGGCGATCGCCAAGACCACCTTATTACTCAACTTGCAAACCGGTATCAACACAATACCCAAGATCGAATAAAGCACCAAGATCTCCCCCGGGAAGAACGATGCGTTGAAGCAACCGATAAAGAATAGGAGCACCAACCGCCAGAAAAAACGAAGCCGGAAGTCCTTCCCTTTCCTCGCTTGGTTATCAAACTGGATAAAGAAGCTAAAACCGAACAGCAGGGCGAAAATAGCGTACGCCTTCCCGGAAAAGAGGAAGAACAAGGTATCCCATACCCCTTTATCCAAGGCTTTCATAAAATCGGTAGTAGCCTCCGGAAAATTATACAAGTTAAAATGCTCGATATTATGCAATAGGATAATAGCCATAACGGCAAATCCTCGTAATGCGTCGACCACCTCGATACGAGGTCGGGATTGTAGTGCGTGTTCCATGATATGATTCAGTAGATTTTATTATTTCGTGGCAAAAGTAACGAAACTAAATAGAAAAAGCATCCTCGAAAGGATGCCTTTTTCTTTTGCAGACTTAAATTGAATACTCAGGACTTAATCTTTCGCCATGAATAAATTCATGACTTTTGTTTTTAACGGTTTAAATGTAGAAACGCCCACTTGCGATTTCATTAAATAGATAGCGAATATCGTGCCAAAGCCAGCGAAACGCACGATAATGAATATCTAACTACTTATCCTTTAACAAGTAATAGATAAATTTTGTTTCTATAAAGTGGAATTTTATTTCAAAAGCATGGGGAAAGGCATTCCACGGATGGGTATTTATTCCACACCGGATTCCACAAGATTACCCGATGGCGGACTCCGCATCCTTCACGATAGCAAGCGCTTGCTCGATTACCTCGCCCAGCAGGTGGTACCAGCCGGAATCGGTCAGTTCCTCATCATTCTTCTCCAAGATCCGCAGGTGTTGTACCAATGAATTGGCCCCCAGCATCGTGAACAGGGGAATCAACTTATGAGATATCCGGGAGGCTTCCTCCCGGTCTTTTCCCTCTAACGCATCCCGAAGTAAGTCGATGCTCTTGCGGGTTTCCTCCGAGAAGGTTTTCAGTATAGAGGCTGAGGCCTCCGGATCCTCTCCGGCAAAAGCGGTCAACGAAGAGAAATTCAACTCGCTCCTTGCCTCCAGATGGAGTGTCAGCAACTCATTCAGCAAGGAGATTAATTGGGCGGCGGTAAACGGCTTGTTCAAGAAACCCGTGAAACCAGCCTCCAGATAATGCTCGTGCTCCTTGGCGATACTGGCGGATAGGGCGATCACCGGGATCTCATCCGTTCCGGGGATACCGGACGTACGTATCCGCTCCAGTAAATGATAGCCATCCAGCGTCGGCATCTGTATATCGGTGATAATGGCGTTGAATACGGTGTTCCGCAATAGCTCGAGGACGTTATGCGGATTCGTACAACCTACCACCTGCACGTGACTCTGCTTCAAGAGTTCCTCCGTCAAGGCCAGTTGTAGAGGATCGTCATCTACCAGAAGACAATAGACATCTTGCCCCTCAAACAAGGGTAAAGCCTCGGCCTCACCAGCATCCGGAGCCTCCGCCGTTACGTCCGGCAAAGATTGATTATCGGCCAAGGGAAGAGGTAGCAAGATCGTGAAATCACTGCCTTTCCCCGGGGTACTATCCAAAGCAAGCGTACCGTTCATCAAGGACAGAAGCTTACGGGTGATGGAGAGGCCCAGACCGAAACCTTCCGCCTCTTCCGTATCGGCAAGGCGGGTAAACTCCCCGAATATCCGCTCTTGTTCCTCTTTCGGGATGCCCGGACCGGAATCGCTGACGGTAATAGATAATTGATAATTGATAATTGAAAGTTTTTGGAGGGAGACAAGCAAAACGACTCGTCCCGCTTCCGTGAACTTGATAGCGTTGGATAAGAGGTTTCCTACGACCTGCCGGATACGGATCGGGTCGCCCATATAGACTTGCCCAGTCTCCTCCGGTTTCAGGTTCAAGACAAACCGTAAGCCTTTCGCCTCCGCTATCGGCTGGAAGCTGGTATAGATCTCATCGAACAAGACTGGGACACGGAAGGGAACGCTATGCACCTCCATCTCGCCGGACTCCAACCGCTGGAAATCCAACAGGTCGTTCACCAAGGAAAGGATATGATCCGAGGAACCTTTCATGTTCTCCAGATAATATTGCTGACGCTCGTCTGGATGGCGGCGTAGCAAAAGCTCGATATATCCGATGATGGAAGAGAGCGGAGCCCGTATATCGTGGCTGATCGTCAACATCAGCTTCTCACGGCTTCGCAATAAGCTCTCGGCGACCTGTTTCGCCTTTTCCAGTTGCATACGGTAATATTTACTTCGTGAGATATCCCGTGAGATAAAGAAGAGGAACAGAAAGGCGATTACCACGGAGACGATCGCGATTCCGGCGATCAAATGGGAGGTCTCCCTTAATAGTACCTGCTTCTTATAGACCCTTTCCAGCGACGCCTCCATCTCCTCCTCCTCGATATTACGGAGCATCTGGTTGATCTCCCGGGTAATCACGCTATTGTTATACCGTAAGTTAGAGGCCCTTTCCAACAACTGATCCATCAGTTGTTGCCGTTGCCAAGCCACACTGTCTTGGATGCTTTTCAGCACGCTGACAATCGTATCGGTCGGATTATAAGCGTTCACCAACGTATCAGTAACGATCTCCCGGGTCGTGTTCACCACGATGCTGGTATCTTCCTTGCCGGGAGAGAACACGTCAGCCAAACGCTTGAAGAATCCCCGCTTCTTACGGGGAACTACCACCGTATCTTGCTTGACCTCTACCCGCTCTTGTACCTGCACCTCGTTTACGATTGTATCCCGGACGGCAATTATTTTCTCGATATTCTCCGTATAAAGACGCTCCGTATTCGCTTCCTGCCAAGTCTCAAGCAAACGACGGGTATTCCATCGCTTACGCTCCAGCAGTATGTCGATCGTATCTATTTTCAGGAGTTGCATGGAGTCCGTCACCAAGGTCCTCAACGAATCCATGTTATTATGGGCCCTATTCAACGTACGATTGAAGTGGCGGAACTCGTTCTGGGGCATGCCTACCAACTGCCCCAATGCCTCGCTCTCATAGAGCAGGGAGAGGGTATTGGTGACCAAATACACCTTCCGGCGTGCCTGATGATCCGGCTCATCCTCCTCGGCCACTTTCTCTACGATATTATAAATGTAAGCGACCGAGCAGACTGCAATGGTAATCAGCAAAATATAGCCTAATATCACCTTGCTAGTAATATGTCCGCTTTGCTCTTTCATACGGTTGAGATCAGTCTAATTTCTATCGTAAGCGATATCCCATTTATCCATCATCTCAAAATCCTGCTTTTTCAAGCCGACTTTCCAGAATGGAATCGGGTCGTCATGGTCTCCCAGATACATACGGTCACGTACCTTGAAGGCACGATTCGTTAAGGCAAACGTGGAATCGGCCACCGGAGTCCGCACACCGGCTATATCAAGCATCGTATGGAATACGCTGTTCGTGCTAACCGGATAAGTCTCGTGTGCCTGCGCTTCCAGATATTTCTGGGGATATGACTCCCGGTAAGCCTTCGAGAACCAGATCACATACGGGATATGCAACTGGTAATAGGTCGGTATCGGAGACGCATGCAGATAACGGGCTCTGGAATCATCGAAGATATCCTCTCCATGATCGCTTAAGTAAAGCATGGATGCCGGAGCATTTGTCTTCGCCAACATATCCACGATTTCCCCCAGCACGTAATCTGTATAGTGGATGGAATTATCATAAGCGTTCCGTAACTCCTTTTTATACGAGGCACGAATTCCCTCCGCCTTATCCGGCCTATAGAAACGGAACTCCTTCGGATAACGTTCATGGTAATTAAAATGCGAGCCATAAGTATGCAGTACTACGAAAAGATTACCGTCCTCTTTATCCAGTTCCTTCTTTAGATAAGGCAGGATCGCCGCATCGTGCAAGGAGGTTAGCGTAGAACCCGTATTAAATGCACTCATATCGATAAAGGTATCTGCCTCCCGGTAAAAAGCGCCGATCATCGAGGTCGTTAGTTTCTGGTTGGCGATCACGAGCGTACGGAAACCAGCCTCTTTGAAAGCGGTCACGATACTTTTCTCGTCGTAAAGGACTCCATAATTCTCGGCGCTGGCAGCGGACAGGATAATGGGGACACTTTTATGCGTATTATTCGATTGCGTCACCACATCCGTGAAATGCACCAATCCGTCTAAAGCCTCCATACGGGGAGTCGTCTTGCGCTCGTATCCGTAAAGGCTCCATTCCATAGCACGGGAGGTCTCTCCCACTACCAAGACGTAGATCTCCCGTTTTCCCTCCGCTTGCTCCGGCTTAGTGGCGTCGAACTTAAAGTCGGCGGAAGTAATATGATACTTGCTGTTCCTCTCCGCCTTATTTATGGCGAAATATAAATTGTATAGGGCGTTAGCCGGATATACATCGTCCTTCCATGAGAACCGGTGATCTTGCGAAGGAGACAGGAAGCAAAGGAGCAAACCCACGACAAACATGCCTAGGCTGATCTTGGCCCATTTCTTCCGGAAAGGATTTCGCAGTTTCTCTTTCTGCCGTATCGAACGACAAGCGAGCACCAGCGTAGGTAATGTATAGAAAAAGAATACGCAACCGATCACCAAAATGATATTCCCCAATAATTCGCTAGCCTCGGAAGCGTTCGAGCTGGTAAGGTTCAAATACATATCAACCGCTATCACGGACTGCCCGAAAAGATACAGAAGCACCAACTGCCCTCCATCTAATATAACCTTCGGCAACAGGCACCAAACCACGATCCCCGGTTTACGGGCCACTAATAAAACACACATCCAAAAGGCCAAAGGTATCAGCAACGAGGCGATACCGACCGTGACGGGAAGCGGTTCCGTAAAAAAGAACACACAGTTTGGGATGATAAATAACAGGGCAAATAAGAAATATAAATGCTCCTGTGAAGATATCCAGCGTATTAACCTTGTAAAATACTTCATTCAATCAAAACTTTGCCAACTCTCAATCATTACTCTTCTCAACTAATACCCAGAACCTGAAATTCCGGCAATTGGCAAAGATAGGCGTTATTAAACACATACAAAGCGTATTATACACAAAAAATGTTATTGACATTCATAACTTCTCTTTCATCCGTCGCCAATACTCATTGACAGAGCTTTTCACTTCCTTATGTAACAGCAAGATACCAATCAAGTTCGGGAGCGTCATCAAAGCCACGGTGATACCGGATAATGTCCAAACAATAGTAGTATCCGTGAACGAGGCCAAGAAAAATCCGACAATATAGATTACGTGGTAAATACGGACATATTTCGTTCCCCAAAGATAGGTCACCGCCCGATCACCGTAGTAAGACCATGCTATCGTTGTAGAAAACGCAAACAACAACAGGGAAAACGGAATAATAAACTGCCCCCAATCCCCTAAAAAACCTTTCTTAAACGCCTCCGTAGACAAGGGGGCGGAATGAAGCAGCGACTTACCGGTTAAATACACCGCACGCTCTTTATTCATAGGCAACTCGATACGTCCGTCACGTACTGGGAGCGTACCGCTAAACAACGACTTCCCTTCCTTGACCCGCACGCTATCCGCAAAGGAGCGTGCGTGTAGTAACGTTATATCCGTATTTAGGATCTGTCCGTTCCGGACCTCCAAGGAACCTGTATAAAAAGGCAGGGGCTTATTCCCTAGTACATGCTCCGACACTGCGGATTTACCGTCCGGGTCCGATTCATGATAAGCACCGGACAAGACTACCGTATCCGCCTGCTGAAACTTATTCTCAAACTTTTTCAGCCAAGTACCGGATGACAATAGAACCAAGCCGGTTATCGAACAAATCACGATCGTATCGATGAACGGCTCCAATAAAGCGACCATACCCTCGGATACCGGCTCTTCCGTCTTGGCTGCCGCATGAGCGATCGGAGCGGAACCTTGCCCCGCCTCATTCGAGAATAATCCACGGTTCACACCTCGGTTAAAAGCCCAGACAACCGTCGCTCCTAAGAAACCACCCGTAGCCGCCGTACCGGAAAAGATATTCGAGAAAACAGAGATAAACGAAGGTAGGATATGCTGGTAATTATAGGCCAATATGCTGAAGGCACCGAGCAGATAGACGACCGCCATAAAAGGTACCAACTTCTCGGTAACCTGCGCTATACGCTTGATTCCCCCGATCACGATCAATCCCAGCAAGACCGATAAAACCGCCCCGGTAATATATTGCTGAATACCGAACGCCGAAAACATGGCGTTCGAGATGCTATTTACCTGTGGCAGACTACCCGTACCGAAAGAGGAGAAAATAGTAGCGACCGCAAAAAGTCCTGCCAACCAACGCATATGCAAACGATGCTTCATATAATACATCGGACCGCCGGAAATCGTACCATCTTCCGTCTGCTCACGATACTTATGGGAAAGGGTGACCTCTACCATCTTGGTAGTCATACCCAAGAACGCCGTCATCAACATCCAAAACAAGGCAGAAGGACCACCTAGATGTATGGCCAGAGCGACACCGGCTATATTACCGGTCCCCACCGTGCCCGAAAGAGCAGTTGCCAACGCTTGGAAATGGGAGGTATCTCCTATGTCTTGCTTATTGTCGTACTTCCCCCGCACGACCTTGATCGCATGCCCGAAAAAGCGCAATTGCGGAAACCGAAGATAGACCGTAAAGAACAATCCGGTTCCCAGTAATAGAAAAACAAACCATTGTGATCCTCCAAAATGAGCGTCAATAAGGGATAGTAAGTTATTCAACTCTTGCATCATCTGCCTACATTTTTAAATAATGATGCCGCAAGTTAAGAATAATAAAACAAAAAGCAACCTTACAAGCTTTTGTTTTTCATTTTAGACTTACAAGATTGCTTTTTCACAATCAAAAAGATACTATCACACAATAAAATTATATTTATCTCCTATATTTTCTGGAGGATAGCGATAAACTCATCATTCGTAATGTCTAGCTCCGGCTCTTTGTAATTGACATAATCCTCAAAATAGTCGCTGGCGATATCGGCTACGATCTCCCCTCCGTCCAAGCCATACGAGGAAACTAGTTTCTCCACCCGGTTACGTATCTGGCGAATCACCTGTAAACGATCCTCATAACGATCTGGCTTCTCCTGATCAGTGACGTGCTCATTCCGGGCGATCAAGTAAACTACCGTATAAAATTTCTCCATGCTCCCGAAAACAGGGACAAACAAGGATTTCTTCTCCTCGGGCAGATCTGCCAAAAACTGTTGTATCTTTGTCATAACTCTTACTCTTTTACCTAATAAAAAAAACAATATACTTTTTGTTCTAAAACAATATACTTTCGTGTGTAAAAGTATATTGTTTCGACAACAAAAGTATATTGTTCTTCTCGAGTCTGTTAAATGATAGAATTCTTCTTCGTAAAGTCCAAAATCTCATCAATATAGCCAAAAGCCAATCCTGTTACCGTATCCGCGCAGCCGTAATAGATAGCGATACGTTTCGTCTCCGGATCATGCAAGGCGGCACAGGGAAAGACTACGTTCGGAACGTCTCCCATGCACTCGTAATCCTTTTGCGGGGATAACAAATAAGGTCCGGAGCGGAATTTCACTTTCCAAGGTTGCTCCAAATCCAAGATAGCGGAACCGAAGCTATACACATACCCGTTGCAAGAACGAAGCACGCCGTGGTAAATCAATAACCAGCCCTCGGAAGTCTCGATAGGGATAGGGCCCGCACCGATCTTCGTACACTGCCAAGCGCTATCCTCGAACGCAGCCGGAGACATCACGTGGCGATGTTTACCCCAGAAACACATATCCGGAGACTCGCTATAGAATATATCGCCGAACGGAGTATGACCGTTGTCGCTCGGACGGCTTAACATGGCGAAGTTTCCGTTAATCTTACGAGGGAACATCACGCCATTACGGTTGAAAGGCAGATAAGCGTTCTCCAGCTGATGGAAGGTCTCGAAATCGAACGTGTAAGCCACGCCAATCGTCGGGCCATGATAACCGTTACACCAAGTCACATAATAACGATCCTCGATAAAACATACACGGGGGTCGTAGGCGTAAACAAACTCGCCGATCTCCTTGTCGTCGCACTCAAACTCGAGTTTTGTCTCGGAGATACTCCAATGAATGGCATCTGCGCTAAAACCTACGTGCAAACGCATCCGGCGATTCGTATCGTCGCAACGGAACACACCGGCATAACCACCTTTGAAAGGGACAACAGCACTGTTGAACACGCTGTTCGATGTCGGAAGGATATCACGAGGAATCACCGGGTTCTTCGAATATCTCCACAATACTTCTTTGCTACCCTCGGGACGATCTTCCCAAGGCATATCAGGCAGCGGAGCGCCTACGATTTTCAAATTATCCATAACTAATCCTATTAAAATATTACTGTACTAACTTATTACCTTTATCGTCATACGTGAACGGTACGAAATAGGCTACCAAGAATGAAGGGATCATCGCCAGCAAGGTCACGATAAAGAAATACTTATAACCTAGCCAGTCGCTCACGAAACCGCTCATCATTCCCGGAAGCATTACGCCAAGGTTCATGATACCTGAAGCGAACGCATAATGCGCCATCTGATGCTTGCCCGGAGCTACCTGTTGCATCATAAACAGCATTAAGCCCACGAAACCGAATCCATAGCCAAAATACTCGAATACGATGGCGGAAGCGATAATGAGACCATTATCAGGCTGGAAACACGCCAAGAACGTGTATACCAAAAACGGTATATTGAAACAACAACAAAGCGTAAACAATACCTTTCGCAACCCCTTGGCCGAGATATAATATCCACCGAGCAAAGAACCCAGCACGAACGCCGCCGCCCCAAACGTACCATAATACAAACCAATTTCTTGCTCCGTTAGTCCTAATCCTTGATCAGCTATCGGAGCTTTCAAGAACAAAGGTACGATCTTTATCACGAAACCCTCGGCAAAACGATACAATATGATGAAACAGATATACCACACGATATACTTCTTCGTGAAGAACTCCTTGAAGACCAGCCATAACTCAGCCATACTTTCCTTCAACGAATGTTCTCTGGTAGCGGCTTTCCCACCCGAAGGCAACATCTTCATATGATAAAAACCAAGCAGGATCATGATCGTACCGCAAAGCAGCATAACGATCATCCAAGCGTATATCACGGCCTCTTTCTCCAATCCTATCCCGGTAAAATATTGCATCATATAACCCGCCAGATAAACCAGACCACCCGTGGCTACGATCTTCGCCAAATTGTAAAACGCACCTTGCCAACCGATATATTTGGCTTGATCCTCCGGCGAGAGCTCTTTCATATAAACGCCATCCGTTGCCACGTCATGCGTAGCCCCGCTAAGCGCTATAATACCTAATAATGCGATAGATAGAGCAAAGAAACTCGGCAAGTTTAACGCCAAGGCCACTAAACCGAATAAGCAACCGGATAACAACTGAGTCAATACGACAAAGAATTTCTTAGTACGATACATTTCCAAAAACGGGCTCCATAAAGGCTTTAAGGTCCAAGGTAACATGATAACCGAGGTCCATAACGCAATCTGGGCATCCGATATATCCAATCCCTTAAACATGAGTACGGTAACCATGTTCAGCACTACAAAAGGCAATCCCATAGCAAAATAGACACTAGGGACCCAAGTTACAGGGTTTCGACGTTTAGTAGCATTCGTGTTTTTCTCTTCCATGCTTTATTTAGAATTTAGGTGTACAAATATAATTAATAATCCGGATATATCTTTAATCGATCGGACAAATAGAGGAGATCATCCCGAAGGTAGCGTTATCATTCAAATCCCAGACCATCTTTCCGGCTCCGTTTATCTCGATCAACTGCGGGTAATGTCCTTTCGCAGCCTCTCCGTCATGGCCTTGCCAGTTACAGATATACAAACCACCGTCCCGTTTAGGGAGCAACTGGGCAACAAAGAAAAGCTGGGCTCCCTCGATATCGTTCGCATTCATCTTGCGAACGATATCTCCTGTCTCGAAATTCAGCTCTATGAAGCAATGGGCATCACCGCAAGCGACCAGATAATTACCGTTATCCAACGCAGCCACGCTAAACGGGTTACCGTCTACTTTCACGCTTTTCAGCAATTGACCGGACGGGGATATTTCCCGGATCTCGGAGGTAGCGAACAAGGGCACTAGATAATTGCCCCGCTTATTCTTGTTTACTTGACGGAATTGTGCATGGGGTTGCTCAATTCGGGTATCGAAATCTGTTTTCGACAGGATCTCTCCTTTTGCGTTCACTTCCATGATCGTAGCCGGGTTTCCACACCACGCCAATAAATAATTACCGTTGGAAAGTACACGGGCTGTCTGCATCTCACACCCTTCCGGAGCGGAGATATTCCAGACCTCCTCATGATCCCGGGTGATTAGCTTCGCCCCTTTCGAATAGGAAAAAAGGATATTCCGATCGGGAGTAACAGCTACGGAATTACATTCCCATCCTTTTTCCAAGGGATGCTCCCATTCAATTTCTTTCGTGTTCTTGTTTACGATGGCGATCTTATCCCAGCCGGAACCGCCTAATAAAAGATGATGCGACGCCTCATGACATGCGGAACATACGAGTAGCAGGCATGCGGATAATATAAAAGTATAGATTTTCATGGTATATAATAATGTACTAATTAGATAATATGCCAATTATAGCAGGATGGACACATGGGATCCACCCTGCAAAAAAAGATCATGTGTGTTGTATTCGCATTGGCATATTGACACATTTAGCGAAACGACACATTGGTTCATTCTTCTTTATTTCGCTAAGTCACGGAACAACTCATATCCCTGATCAGGCGTGATACCTTGATGCACGACCGCATGAACCGCCTGGATCATGGCGACAGGAGAAGTACTCTGGAATACATTACGTCCCATATCCACGCCGGCCGCACCGTCGTTAATCGCATTATAACATAATTCCAACGCCTCCTTCTCCGGTAATTTCTTACCACCGGCGATTACCACGGGAACCGGGCAAGCGGCGGCTACCTTCTCGAAGCCCTCACAATAGTAGGTCTTCACGATATTAGCGCCATTCTCCGCACAGATACGGGAAGCCAGACCGAAATAACGAGCGTCTCGAGCCATTTGCTTACCAACAGCGGTAACACCCATTACCGGGATATTGTAACGGCTAGCCTTATCGACCGCCTTATATAAGTTAGCCACAGTCTTAGCCTCATGCGCCTCGTCGCCGATAGCCAACATAACCGCCATGGCGGAGACGTTCATACGGATAGCGTCCTCTATATCGATCAATACATTATCGTTCAAATCCGTAAGGATAGACGTTCCAGCGTCCGAACGAAGACAAATCGGTTTCGTCGTATTCGCCGGAATCGTAGATTGCAAGATACCACGGGTACACATCAAGCAATCCGCATATTCAATCAAAGGAACGATATTTAAGTCGATACGCTCCAGACCGGAAGTCGGCCCCATGATGAAACCATGGTCAAAAGCAAGCATAACCGCCTTGCCTGTCTTCGGGTTGAAGATACGGGATAAACGGTCTTTCATACCCCAAGGTAAGTTCTCGGCTCCCTTCACATGGAAACTCTGGTTCTCACAATTGATGCCTAAACCGAAGTCCGCACCTTCTCTTAAATCATCTAAATCTGCCATATTTATTATTCGTTTATTATTATATTTTATAGAGACGGGGCATGCCCCGCCTCACGCTGTGTATTATTTTATAGCGCCTCAGCAAAAGAAGCGAACATACAGCTCCAAGAAGTAGCCCCGCTATCAGCGAAACCAATCGAACGCTCACCATAATTACGGGCACGGCCAAAATTAGCTTTCATCGGTACCGTAGCCTCCGCTCCCTCAAGCGCCGCTTTAGCGCCAGCATTCAAGACTTCCTTGATATCATCCGACGTACAAGCCTGCATAGCCTCCACCGCCGGGATCAAGGCATCCATCATCGTCTTGTCGCCTCGTTTCGCTTGGGTTTGTTGTTGCACATTCGCCAAGCCACCGGCGAACATAGCTTTCACGCCTGCAGCATCCAACTCGGTTCCCTCTGCATGATCGCTCATACCCAAGAAGAAAGCGCCGAGCAAGGTACTTGTCGATCCGCTCACTTCCATCATCACGTCCATACCCATATCACCAAGCATTTGCTTGAACTCCGTTCCAGACTGAGCGCTTTTATTCACGGCAGTCATAGCGGCAACGATAGCGGTACCATGATCTCCATCCCCGATTACGGCATCCAATTTAGAGAATTCCTCCTCACGTGCCTTGATCTGTTTCAGCGCATTGTCTAACATGGCCTTGAAGGCCTCGATAGTAAGTTGTTTCATATATATTATTTATTTACCTAGGGTTGTCCAATAAGGTGCGTCCGCACGTTTGTTATTCAAATAATCGATATGGTCCTCATCCAAGATCGCCATGATCATCTGGAATCCAGCTTGCTCCTGTACGGTCAAGATCTCTTGGATACGGCTTACCACCACCTGCAAGCCACGAGCCTCTAATTCCTTATAAGCCTTGCGGAAGATGATATTCAATTCCATATGGGTAGTAGCGCCTACGCCGTTAATGATCAACAACATCTTATCACCGGCTTTTGGCTGTAACTGCTGGCAAAGTAGGTCTACCATCTCCGCTGCCGTATCATCGGCGGATACCAACGGTTTCTGTCCACCACCGCCTTCGCCATGCTGGCCCATACCGATCTCCATGATTCCATCGGGAAGATTCGTGATCGTACCTCCGTTCTGGGGATGCGTACAAGAACGCATAGCGACAGCCAAGGTAGCCACGTTCTTATTATAGCGTTCACCTATCTCAATCAACTCGTCTAAAGACTTCCCTTCCTCGGCGGCGGCACCTAATATCTTATACAAAGGAACACAACCGGCCAAGCCACGACGATCGTCTATATTCGCCCCGATACCTGCGCTGATATCATCATGCGTAAGTAATTTCTTCACCTTGATACCCTTACGAGCGGCCAACTGGCAAGCCATATTAGCGCTCATCACGTCGCCGGAATGGTTCAATACGACCAGCAAGATCCCGGCCTCACGATCCATCAATTGCAGTGCCTGAAACAAACGTTGGGCACCCGGAGCGGCGAATACGTCACCCACGACGGAGCAATCCAACATGCCCTCTCCTACGAAACCGCTCAAGGCAGGCTCATGACCGGAACCGCCTAAGGTAACGATCGCTACCTTATCATTGCCTTTCGGGTTAGCACGTACGACGATATTCTCAGCCGCCAACTTTACTTGATTCGGATACGCTAACGCATAACCTTCCAATAACTCAGCCGTAATATTCTCAGGATCATTTATGAATTTTGTCTTGATGTCTGACATGGTATTATCCTCCTTTAGATTTATGAATTTTGATTTACGAATTATTTTAGTTCCATGATCTCGATAGCGATACCTTCTTCCTCGATGAAAGCGATCGTCAAGTGCTCGTCGCAAACAGCCGGGCCGAAGATTACCTTCTTACCTTCCAACTCTTTTTCCAAACAAGGAACCGTATAAGCGATATGGCCATTGGTCTGTACCAACTCCGGTAGGCAGCTGCCTTTCTCGAATTTCAAGAACTCGATCCGGTTCGGACTCTTGCTGTAATCCGTCAACCATACACTCAGGCCTTCGTTATAAACCGCCCCTTCTTTACTTTCCGTAGTGACAATTCCTACGTGATTAAATGTTCTCATGATCTATTCAATTTATAGTTAGACAATTATATTATTAAAATTCGTTCTCTTCCGATAGGATATAAAGCCAGCCCCCAATACTAGGATGATCGACAGATAAAGATAAATAAATATCCCGTTCACGTTGTCATTCTGGCCATAAGAGTGCATGCCACTCAAGAAATAATTCACGCCGAAGAAGGTCATCAACACCGAATAGAAGGCCAAGATAGACGTAAAATTAAACAACCACAGGTTATTGCATTTCGGTATCAAGCGGAGATGCGTCACGATCGCATATATCACCATCGTAATCAACGCCCACGTCTCCTTCGGGTCCCAGCCCCAATAACGTCCCCACGACTCATTCGCCCAGACCGCTCCCAAGAAAGTACCGATCGTCATCAGGGCCAATCCGATCCAAAGTGACATCTCGTTCACGATACTCAATTCTCGTACCCGTTCTTTGAGCATCACGCTGTTCTTCTCCCCGCTTACGCTCATCATCACCAGATTCGTCAAGCCGATCAGACAGCTAATACCGAAGAAACCGTAAGCTCCCACGATAACCGCCACATGGAACATCAACCATGGGGATTTCAAGACCGGAACCAACGGATTGATCTGCGGGTCCATCCAACTCAAGCCGGACACGAACAAGATGATCCCCCCGAATAAAGTAGCCAACGCAAACGTAAGCGTACTCTTGCGTACGAACAACAACCCGGCGAACACCGTAGCCCAAGCCACATAAACCATCGTCTCGTACGAATTGCTCCAAGGGGCGTAACCTGCGATATACCACCGCATTCCCATCCCATACATATGGAAAACGAATACGGCCAAAATGCCCAGACTCAATACCCAAGTCGTATAGGTAACCCATTTTTCCTTCTTGAATAAGGCCACGAAAGCGAAGACCAGCAACAAGCCTCCCAAAATCAAGTACCCTTTCTTACATTGCCGGAATACATCCATTTGATTATATTTAATCTCGGCCTGTATTTTCTCAGGGCGAATGTCTACCGTCTTATTCTTGGCTTGCTGATACGTATGGATCATTCCGATTACCTCGTCCGCTTTCTCCCAATCACCACTCTTCAATCCTTCCTGTATCTCCGATAAATACCAGCCCATAATGTGGGTAACGAACATGGAGTCCTTTCCGGAAAACGCCGATAAATCATCGCCCGGCGCATACCATTTGTGATCCGGGTCGTCCTCTTTCGGGAAAAGGTTTAACATCTGGTAATTGATCAATTGATGGAAGATATTTACCTGCTCATCCAGCTTGATCAAGTCTTTATCGAAGCGGGTACGCTCCGCTGGCATTTTATTGTAGGCCTCTTCCAGCTTCTCTTGCAATTTATAGCGTCCGTTACTATCGAATACCTCTATATAGGCGCAATCCTTATCCGTAAGGTCGTAATAATTAGCCAGCTCACTATTAGACAAGGCGATAAACGGCACCCGGACCCACATATCCGGCATAGCCAAGACACTCAACAAGAACTGATCAGAGTTCAAGGAACCGAACTGATCCGATTTATGCAACTTTCGCAGTACCTCGGAAGAAAATGTATTGATCGGCAACATACGTCCGCTTACCGATTGGATCGGCAACGCACCGAACTTAGCGGCATGTTCCGGACTTATCGCATATTTCTGTATGGCCTCCTTCATCTCGGGAGCGGCCGCACCTTGCGCCCGCAAGCCCCCTACGGAAAGAAGAATCGCTACTAACAGGGTCGTTTTACGAGCGCCCGATCTTAAATCTTTCAACTGTCGGCTTAATTTCATGAAACGGGAGTTTTTACCTACCAAGCAAAGTATAAAGCCGATCACTAAAATCACGTAGCCGGTATACGTAATATTCCTTCCGGCCAGATCTCGGTTCACGGAAAGTACCGTTCCTTGCTCATCCGGGTCATAGGAGGCTTGGAAGAAGCGATATCCTTTCACGTCTAATACATTATTCATATATACCCGGGCATGGCGAGTCTGTCCATCTACATGTACCAGCAACTCACTCTCATAAGCGGAGGGACTGGCAGAACCGGGATAGCGGGTTAAGGTAAATTTCACGAGTTCTACGCTAAAAGGAAGCGTATGATAGAGAGTCTGGTCCGAGGTACGGATCATGATACGATCGCTAGCCTCTCCCTCACGCAGGTGAAGGATTCCTTCCTCGCCGAAAAGGTGGGAAATAAGGGCACCCAGAAGGATGACAATAAAGGCGGCATGGGTGACCATCAATCCCCATCTACGCCGCTTAAGTAACTGGTGCTTGATAACGATAGCCACGAAATTGGCTACCAATAAGAATTGGAGTAAGAAAAATACAGGAGAATAGTAAATCATCGCTTTAGCGGCGGCAGTACCATGATACTTCTCTATAAAAGTAGCGATAGCCAAGCCAAAGGCGTAGATCAATAGAAGGACGATAGTCGTCACGGAAGAAGAGATAAATCTTTCTAGAGTTTTCATTTGCTCATTTATTAATAACACTGATGCGACAAATGTACGCAGATTAATCATTTTTGAAAGAATCGGCGATTAATTTGCCGCATCCATGTTATCTATCTATAAATAGACCTTGTCTATTAATCCTCAATAATTACCCGGAAGCCTACGTTGAACACACGTTGGTACGGATAATATCCTTTACGGGTATAAGCCGTCGAGAATTTCGGTCGTTCGATATAAGAACCGCCACGAACCACCTTATACTCGGAGACCTCTTTCGATTTCTCGTTGTAAGGATAAGGCAAGTAATCTGAACGAGTCCATTCCGCCACGTTACCGTGCATGCAATACAAACCGAACGGATTCGCTTCATATTGCTTACCACCCACCTGAACCAAATTGCCATCATCCACGCCTTCCTCTTTCGGTAAGTAAGTATAGTACTTGTACCAATAAGAAGTCTTAGGCATCGGTTGCGGGTCGATACCGCTTACGGCAAGCAGGAGCGTGGTTACGTCGGCTAGGTTATCCTTTTTACCGAAGTCCGCATTCATATCGCCATACCAGAAATCTTGATCGCTACCGGCACGACAAGCCCATTCCCATTGCGCCTCGGTCGGAAGCGTGATGTTCAAGCCTATTTTCTCACTCAGCTTCTTACAATAATCCATCGCGTCATTGTAACTTACACGGATTACCGGTTGCTCTGGCTTATTAGCGGGATATCCTTGAACCACGTGATCCTTCCATTGCTGATCCACGAAACGGCTGTCGTGATCCGGGAAAATCACGTTGAATTGCTGGTTCGTAACCTCCAACTCACCCATCCAGAAAGCTTTGTCAATCTTCACTTTCGCCGTCGGACGAGTATCGGATTGCCCACGATAGCTACCCATCACGAATTGTCCGGCCGGAACGCGAACAAATGTCATCTTGATACCCGGAGCCAACTCGATCTCCTTACGGGTTTCCTTCTCGTCGGCCAACATAGCCTTGATCCGGTCCGCATCGAATGGCCAACCTTTCACCTTCAACTCTTTTTCCTTGACAGGAGCCAATTTCTCCGGCATCTCCGGTTTGATCTCACCTTTACCCTTCAAGTAAGCGGCATAATCGGAGATCTCTTTCTTCCAATCCACGCCTGCGCCATTCGCATACTTATCCGTCAACTCTTTACGGCGCTTGATCTGGTCGAAGCCTTGATACGGGATGATATCCTTCGAAAGCACATTTGCGTTGAAATAACCCTTATCCGGAGCGTTGTAATCAATCCAGTTATAAAGGGTTTTCCACTCTTTATCCGTCAGTTGCACGTTAAAGTGCCCTTTCTTCAACATACGAACCAGTTCACTCGTGTTCGGATGATATTCATACGGTTGAAGAACCACCATATCACCCTCGCCACCTTGACGGTGTACATACGGATGCAGATTCAAGTAAGAAGTGCCATAACCTAATTTATCCTTCTTGCCCCCACGCAAGTCGAAAGCCTTACCCTCACCATTATGGCAAGCGATACAGGCACGATCCAAGATCGGTTGGATCTCCAGATCGAACGTGAACGAACGGGTCCCCCCTTCCGGCGGAGTCAACGCATGCGGGGCTTTCTGCGAAGCCATCACACGTTTCGGGATAGGAATCTGGTTCTGGTCCTCATGGCAACCGATACAAGATACCACCTCGCCCGGCTGACCGGTCAACCAGCTACGCATCCACTGGATAGCCACTCCGTCTTTGTCTAACGGCTGGATAGAGATCGGCGTATTCGCCGGGATCTTGAAGATAGCGGAGCCATCCTCTTCTACCGGAACCGTACCCAACATACGCTTGATGTCCCAACCGGACTGGATTCCATGCCAGTTATGATCGGAGGTAGTCTTCACGTAAGCATACTCATAAGCGTGCAGACGAAGAGACTTAACCGTACCCCGGGGAATGCCTCTCAAACCCTCTCCCTCGTAAATATCCTGAATAAAGACCGTAGCCTCTTTGTCATTCAATTTCACACGGTCCGGAATAGCCGGAGGAGTCTGTGTCTTACGTACGGCAACCGGACTGATATAGCCCTCACCCTCTACCTTACGCAAACAAGTCACGTTATCGAATACGTCCACCAAATAGATACCCCATAAATCCTGTGGATCTAATTTAGCGGCCACCAAGAAATATTTATCATTCAGCGGAGTCGGTTTGATAAACTGCGGCCATACGCCATTTACCAACTCATCCTTAATCTCCTCCACGATCGGCCGGTTACGATACGGGATCTCCTGTACCATACCAGCGGCGCCTTTACGGGCTTTCGCCGGATCGAACACGATCAAACGACCGGAACGGGCAATACCATGGTGACCGGAGATAATTCCCACGAAAGCGGAACCGTGGCCCGGCAACGGCTGAATATCGAACGTACTGTTCGGGAACATCGATCCGCTACCATACAGCGCTTTCTGCTCCGTACCATCCGGATTCATGTTCATCACGATACGGGAATAATAGTGCGTCAAGTCCGTGTACTCCCAACGAGTGTACATCACACGACCGTTATTCATCACTACCGGGTTCCAGTTTGCGTCTTGATCGAAAGTCAGACGGCGCAAGCTCTTCGTGTCCGGCGTATAAAGTACCATATTACCGACAGGGTCATCACCGCTTACACAAGGCACGCCTTGATAACCGATATTCGAGTTGGCGATGATACGTCCGTCCGGCAGGTAGGTTCCGTCGTAGAACTCCAGATCCGGCTCCTCATTATGAATCAATTGCTTGAAACCGGTACCATCCAATTTCACCTCGAATACGTTCCAACGCTTATCGGGCATCGTCTGGGTAAACATAGCACGATCGCCATCCCAATGCATCCGCAAGTCGGCGACAGAGGAACCGTTTTCCGGTTTATAGATCGACCGTACCTGTACATCCTCCCCGCGTAAATTACTCAACTCCACGATATCGGCGTCGAAGCCCATACGGCGGGCGGACTCTTGGTTACTCCAGTTATTACCCTGCGTACCCAAATCCGGAGCCATTGCCTTATGAGCGTTTACACCTAATTTAAAGCGGGCAGCCAAGACTTTATCACCATCCAAGAACGGGTTCGCCAGCAAGATCGTACGTTTATTCGCGATCGCTTTCTCGGCATTAACCAAAGCGGCCTCATCACCATTATAAATGCCATCGAAACCTTTCTTTACCTGCTGTTCCAACTCATCCAGAACCGGTTGATATTTAGTGGCGTCGAAGCCTTTCAACTTTTTCATATCGTTGAAAGCCAAACGAATCGCCTCCATATTCAACCAACTCAAGTCGCTCTGCAAATTACAGATACGTTGAGTTTTCTCATAAAGTTTCAAATACTCACGGATCTGAGTATCAATATCTTTTTCCGTCTCGATCTGCTTAACAGCGTTCTTTACATACGCAGCGTCTTTCAGACGAGAAGCCAAATTCAAGACAATATCACGCTCGGCGGAAGCGTCACTAGCGGTCAACCAGTTCTCCAACCCATCGATATTAGCGTTTAAGGCCCCCAATTCCTTCGGATAAGCGGCTAGCAAACGTGCGGCCTCCTCCTTCGGGAAAACATTCATGATACGGAAGAATACACTACCTACCGTCGACTGATCGGCCAAACCCACCTCAGCCTCGAAGCGTACATATTCCTTATTGATATTGTACACCATCACGCCATTGGCATGGCATAATACACTATGATCGTATTTCTTACCGCCGATCAACAAAGGATTCCCGTATAAATCCGTATTCTTGCGGATACTGCCCGAGCCAGAAACCCAATAATCAGGATCTAACTCATCCAACCAAACCGAACTACCGTCCGCCTTGATTAAACGGGCGTTCGCCCATGTACCCCAATCCCAATCCGTACCATCCGGTCCGGCAGCCGTAACAAGCACCAACTGATCCAGCCCCGTCAAATCGGCGGACATCGGGACAGCCTTCTGCTTCGCCTTGATCCAAGCCGACATGATCGGCATGTTCGCCTTCACCAAAGAGGCACGAAGCTCAGACTTTTGTTTTACTGAGGCGTCAATCCAGTTATCCACCTTCTTTTGCTTCGGACCTGCCGAAACAAGAAGAGAGGTCGACAACAAGAGTGATACCATTATATAGTATTTATTCATGTATTAAATTTAAATTTAGAAGGTTGTTTATTGAAACCCTAAGGATCACGATCGGCAACCCTTAGAATTACGAAGCATAACCCTAGAGGTTTTTATAAAGCGGCCTTCTGGTTCGTGAAACGTAAGCCAGCGTTGTCGTGATAGCATGCCCACTCATCTACGATAGCGCCTTCCGGACCTGCCATCATAAAGTGGAATGTCTCCAATTTCTTCAGACGTAATACGTCGCCGACCTTCTGAACCACGAAATTCTTGCTCTTGATCGGTCCGTGTCCAGCAGGGATAGCCGGGGCGTTCGGAGTCTCGTCACCTACCTCAGAGAAGTTGTATACCCAACCCTTCTCTACCATCCAAGACTCATGTTTAGCAGGGAAGTCAGTCTTTACGTGAGCGTGTTCCGGAATCATCTGGCCCGGCAACAAATAGATAGCGTGAGCGAAATACTTATACTCCGGATCGTTGATCCAGAAAATACCACCCATACCTACATTCTCGAAATCACCCAAACCAAAGTCTGTCACCCACATATCTTTCGCCATCAACTCCGTGAAAGGAACATCGTAGAAAGCAAACATATCTTTCATCGCTTCCATAGCGACATCTTGTTGAAACTTGCCGTCTTTATAAAAATCGGCGTTCGTGTACTTCTTTGAATAAGCCATTGTTCTATTTTTTTGATTGTTAGTATTACATGCGTTCGTGCATTCTTTGCGGCAAGTTCCTTCCGGACAATTACCCTCCCCGTTAGCGGCGCAACAAGTAGCGTCTGTTGTTGTCTTTCCCGTACATGCGACCATAGATGCCAACGCCAATCCCATAGCCGCCATTTTCATGTTCAAACCTTTTCTCATTTGTTTTTGTGTATATTTGTTAGTACTATCTGTTTCAACGTATCGCTATTCCCTCGATCTCGATCAATAACTCATCCCGGCAAACGTCGGCCCACATATAAGAGATCGGGATATTTAATCCGTAGGTATTCATCAAACGCTCAGCCTCCTCGTAGTCGGATTTATTCTTCAAGTAGACTCGTAACTTAACCAATTTAGCGTCAGCGATCAGTTCCGCTATATTTTCCATCGTGATCCGTAATTGACGTTCCAGCCCTACTCCCTTCAAGCTCTCCTCACCACGGATAGCGGCTGTACCGGAGATATAAATCAATTTACGATCCTGAAAAGACATACTCTTGGCACGCTCGAACTTAGGAGTCGTCTTCTTTTGTCGGGCAACTTCCAGTACTTGTTCCGAATACGCATGGGCAGCCACCTGCAACTTATTATCGATCGGCGTAGCGAAAGCATCCGGCGTAGTAAACACGGCGGCATCCACATCGATCAAGATACCTCCCAGATTCGCCCCGATACCCGTAGCGGCAGGATAACCATTCGTCCATTCCGTTTTACTATAAAAATCAGACCGGGCGTTATTAAACGCTTGATAATGCTGATCCTGACCGTCGAAAGCTGTTATACGCTCGATATAATTCCACTGACGGATAATGCTATTCAACGGAAAACCCTCCCGACGAAGCACATCCCCCAATAACCGGAAAGCTTCCACCGACTGAGGCTCTATACCAAAATGGAGTACATCCCCTTGAAAACCGCCGGCAAAAAGGAAACGTCCCGAGGCATTCTCCAACAAGACATAAGGAACACCTTGATAATGACGGAAAGTAATCCGATCCTGCGCATCGGGCACATAGCTATGTACCTCCATCAGCAAAGGAGCGTTCAGCGGCGGTTGGGAGACATAGCTCAAAGCCGGTTCGCAATCCCCATAATACCGACGGATTTTCTCCCGCAGCAAAACCCGGCGTGCCACGTATTCCTCATTCGTACCCGGAGTACCGAAAAAGGCCAGTCTCATGATCACCTCGTTTTGAGGTAATTGAGACAATAGATCGTCCACCATAACCGCGAACTCAGCCGGCTCAGTGTTTAATATCGTATAATGTATTTTCTCACAATAATTCATATCCTTTTATTTTACAGGGAGTTTACATATTCCGTTAATGCCTCGACATCTTTCTTGGAGACCTTTTTATCGATACCATGCTTATGGACCTCGAACACCTCTTCCATGGTAGCCGCACGCCCATCAAACAGATAAGGAGCCGTACGCCAAACCTCAATCAAAGTAGGAGTGTCCCACCCTTTCTCAAATTCGATATCCTCGCCGATACGGTGCATCTTCATATCCGTATAATAAGGACCGCTATGACACTCGCCACATTTCAGTTTCTCAAACACCTTTCTTCCCTCTTTCGCCTTATCCGATAATTCCCCATTTACTAAATACGGACTAGGCACCGGACGCAAGGATTTCATATAAGCGTCCACACATTTCGCCATTTCCTCTTCTGGCTCAAAAAACTGGATGAACTTAAAACCGGCACGTACCGCATATTCCGCACTCTCACGAACACCCGAGATCATGCTTGGGGGAGTCACATGCGAATACAACATGCTCTTACAATTCTTCGAGTTACCAACTCCATCATTCATCAAGTCCCAGTTCATCCCGTCCGTACGGGCATCCCCCGGATGGCAACCATTACAACTCTGCCAGCCTTGATAACAATGATTCGCATCGTTAAAATATTTCTCGCCCTTGTTCTCCGGCGTTTCCGTACGACCCGGATTCATGTCGGTAGCCGTTACCTCCAATGTATTTATATCGACGGTATTCAAGATATCGGCGAAATAAGTAGGGATTATCAACTTATCTCCCGAAAATATAAAATTTCGGGGACCGTTTCCTTGTAAGGGAACTCGCTCACGAAGTCCATACAAGAAATTCAAGTCGTAATCCAGACGGCTCTTATCCTTATAAGACTCAAACTTCGCCAACATCGCCGGATGATCGATCAAGCTTACCTCATGCGTACCGCTATGCGTGATAAAGATATGCTTGTCATCGCAAGCGATACTCCAGATACCGGCAGCGCCACGATCCGGCTCGTCCACCAATACCGCCCCAACGAATTCCTGCTTCGCCACATCGATCACGCTAAAAGCACTCGTGTTCATCCAACCTTGTTGAAGCTGGGAAGTAGGCACCGTGAATCGTCCCAAGTTATGAGACACGTATATATATTTCCCGTCCGGCGTGATGCACATCCCTCGTAAGGCATTGCTACCATTCGCCAATTGGATATCTTTCACTTTCGTAAACCCATCCATCTCGATTACCGATACGCAAGCGGCCACCACATCCACGTCCGCCCGTTGTGCGGGCAGGAAATTCGTAACAAACATATACTTGCCATCCTTGCTGAATACCGCCGATTTAGGCTCACGCAACACTTTCACGCTCCGGACTACCTTACGCATCACCGGATCTACCTCGACCACCGAATTATCGAACTGATTACATACATATATATGTTTCTTATCCGGCCCGAACATCGGATGGCAGGCTCCCGATCCCGTCGGTATGGCCGCTTCCACCCTACCCGATTCCAAGGAAAGAACTTGTAGGCGGCCGGTGTTCTCGAAGGTCGTCACATACACCTTATCCCCATCCGGAAGCAATCCGGTCGGGATCTCATCAAACGGAAACGAATGAAGCAAGCTCTTACCGTCCGCTGAAAAGATATCCAGATGTCTCGTTCCTTTCTGTGTCATTAATAGCTCCCCCTTTGCGTTCAATACGGCATCCGTAGTAAAGAAAGGTGGGTTGCCGGCTGAAGCGAGAGAAACGCAACAGCCGACAAGACAAGCCACCAATGAGTTTTTTATCAAGTATTTTCGTGTGTTCATGGTATATTTTGTATTCCTTATTTTCTAAATCCTAGTTCGTTCGAGATTACCCCGGCAACCTCCTTGATCGCCTTCACCGTATTTTTCACCACCTCTTTCGATAAGCGGTCTTTCGGGCCGGAGATCCAAATCGCTCCACAAGGATATCCCGTATAATTAAAGATCGGGGCGCCTACACAGATCACGCCGCTCAGCTCCTCCTCATTATCCATGGCATACCCCAGTTTGCCAACCCTTTCTAATTCCTCCAGATAGGCCTCACGAGAAGTGATCGTCCGGGAATTATACCGTGTAAACGTCATGTAGGACAGGTAACGATCTCGCACCGTCTTCGGCAAATAAGCCATAATCGCCTTTCCCGGAGCCGAACAATGCAACTCAAACGGCTTTCCCGGCGACAGGACGAAGCGGAACGTATGATGTCCTTGCGCTTGTTCGATAAAAATCCCTTTCTCATCTCCCAAGACACCAAAGCAAGCGGTCTCTTTCACTTGATCACGTAAATCACGCAAATGTGGCAAGACGGTCTCTAAAAGATTGTGTTCATTCAAGGATCTGAAACCAAGAGTCAATAATTTTCGGGAAAGTTTATAGCGTTTCGTGTCTTCACTAAAATTAAGATATTCCAGCCGCACCAATGTATTCAAAATACGGTAAGCCGTGGTCTGCGATATATCGAGCGCCGACTTAATATCTTGCAATGTTTCCCCCGCCGACCGCAAGGAAAGGTACTCAAGAACCGCAATGCCCTTCTCTAAATTAGGCACTTTATAGTTCTCATCCACTTTTTCCATATTTGGCAGCGTGTTTTCCATATTTGAAATTGCGTTTCAGATTTGAATCAAATATAGCAGTGATGAATTTAAACAAGATACGAAATATGTAAAAAGGTGTTAAGTATGTTGCAGAGCATAAATATCATAGAACAAAAAAGCCGGAATCTCTTCCGGCCTTCTTTAAACGCAATGAATCTACTATTTTTATTTCTTGCAATCGCAAGTTGAGTAGGCTACTAACATCCAAACCAACTTCTCCTGTTCTTTCAGATAATCGCTCATCAAAGCGACCGTAGCCTCATCGCCTGCCTCAGATGCCAAGGAAAGAAGTTTACGCTCCTCACCGATCAGATGACCGTATGTATCAAGAATATTCTTTAACGCCTCATCACCGCAAGATACGCCTGATACCTCTTTTACACGGGCTACTTTCAAATACTCGCTGAACTTGTTCTCCGGCTCGCCTCCCAACATCAGGATACGTTCCGCCA
>OCLY01000588.1_pt1 | contig 17642 bp, 9 predicted proteins | sample 1538971 | NCBI WGS metagenome assembly OCLY01 (sample SAMN04168657, study PRJEB22393) | human gut metagenome | biome: human gut microbiome; feature: stool | host: Homo sapiens | collected 2014-03-20
ATTCTTGTCATGGTTCACACAACAAACAACCTTTGCACATTTATTTCCATCCAAGCGTGCTTCTTCCACACCTTCGGACAAACCGCCGGCACCACAAAAAAGGTCTATTACGAACAATTCGATATCGGACAGACCTTCTAAACTCCTTAGTATTTCTTTTAATGATTTCATAATTTCTCCTTTCTAAACAGATGGTTAAACGCATTATCCAAATCCAAGTCCAGATTCAGTTTGGACGGGTTCTGAATTATTTTTTCCGTTGAATTTTCTTTGCCATCTGTCGCAACTGTCTGGCCTTATCTAGCGAACGTATGCCTCTACAATTGTCTTCAATTATTAAGGCCGCTTCTTTTAACAGTCTGAGCAATCGTACTGTATCTGTCTTACATATTTCCATTATTCGCTTGCTATAATAATTACCACCTTGTTCTTGACATCAAACCTGTAAACAGGTAATGGTACGGATGTTCGGACATATTCCTTATTTTCAGATTTCATATAATATCGGGAAAATTCCACAGAAGCCTCTTCTCTGTTCACCGCTATTATCGAGATATAGTTATCTTCGTCTATTTTAAAGCGATAATAATCCATGCCTGCTTGTTTTATAATATCATTGGCCTCCCTGTCCTGGATATGCTCAACCGGCTGAATGGAATTGAATGAAGTGATATCATCTGATCAATAGCTAACTTTGTACTGTCATACAGGTTTATCCCGTCTTCAGGTATTGTATAAATCTGCAAATTCAAGCTGTCGACCTGTTTATCCGCACCTATAAGAAGATTATTAATCCAACGACTGATATTGACGCCTTTTGCTTTCTGACTCTCTATCATCTGCGCCACATCCGGAGTCGGTCTAAAATTGATTATTTCTGCCATATATTAAATGTATTACGATTATTACATAACACAAATTAATATGACAACTGTAATACAATGGTTATCCAATTTCCAAAATATACACCAATATTGTCAGTCTTCATGCCCTTCCTCTCCTTCTTCATCGGCAGTCGGATCAGGCAAGTTTCTGTACCTTGCATTGAGCTGGGCTATCTTCTGCTCCGCTGAAAGATCTCGTTTTGCGTTTTCTTTAAAGTCTACGGACGAAAGAGACGGCATGGCATATTTGATAATTCGGGAAACAGCAAGCACTTTATCACTAGGATCATCAATAGCCTCTATTATCTCTCCCATACTCTCAATAAACGGAGCCAGTTGCTCCATAAGCTTGTTTCGATAATGACGGACAGTCCTATATCCTTTTTTAACTCCCCCCACCTTTGGATGTCCTATTGTAAATTTACCATTTTCATCATGAAGAGGCTTTGTGTTTTCCTTAGTGCAAAGATGCAATAATTCCGGACGGGCAAACATGGTAATCCCATTGTCAAGTTCCACGCATATATTATCGTCCGACTCAACTTTGACAACCGTGCCTTTCCATGAGGTTCCATCAAGAGCCACCTTGTCCCCTTCCTTATACAATATACTTCCGTCTTGCATTATATCAACATGATACAAATGTAACTGATTACTTTTGATATTAAATAATAAAGTGCAATTTACGATTTATGGGACTTTTATCCAGGGTTCTAGGCGGCAATAAAGCCTATAAGGAATCAATCAAAGATCTTCAAAAGGCGAAGGATCTTGAAATGAACTATTATCAGGAACAGGCTTACGCTGATCCTCTTCAGGACAGTGCGAATCAGGCGGCTCTGCGTCAAGCCAGAGAACTGCTGATGGCAAACAACAAACGGACAGCAGGAAGCGCCGCTGTAACAGGTGCTACAGATGAGAGCGTTGCCTTGCAGAAGCAGGGAGCCAACCAGTCACTTGAAAATATTACGGCCGGAATAGCCTCAACCGCCACTGCCAAAAAAGATCAGGCCATGAAAAATTATCTGGATGCAAACCGATCATATACGGAGGCTATCAATAATGTGAAACAACAACAGGCCAAACAGGAATCATCGGCATTAGGAGGTCTTCTCAATACAGGTATAACGGCTGCGGCCACTGTTTTCGGTGGCCCCATAGGCGGTGCTGTAGCCAGTCAAATCACTAAAAAGAAATAGCAGGTATGGCAGTTACGGACAGATATACCAATTATCAAAAAAGAAAAGAAGCTGCCGGCATTGTCAATCCGGAGGAAGAGCGGCAGATCCATGATGAGTCTGTGGCGAGACAAGCTGAGGAAAACGCACGGGAACAGTTGCCGTTACGTCCCACGGTGGCTGTTCAAAAACCTGCGACGAGTGTGTCTACAGTCAATACCGTTCAAGAACGGGAAAATGCGGACAAGCTTCCCGTCCAGCTTCCTGGTACAGAAAAGCCGTGGCAGGAAATGAGCGCACAAGAAGCCTATGCGGCTCATCCCCAGCTGTCACCGGCCGCATACCTGTCAGGAGTGGCTTCTTATCGCAAGCAAAAAGGACAAGAGGGATTATCTTACACCGAACTTGCAGAAGCCTTGAGAGGAAGGGACCCGTTACAAAGCGAGGAGGACAGGATTAACGCCGAAAGACGTTTACGTGCCGCCGAGAGCATCAATGCTGTAGGAAGTGTTCTGGCCAATCTGGTGAATGTGGTAAGGACACGAAGAGGCAATCCGTCAATGAATCTTTCAGGAGCCGGACGTGAAGGCCAAGCACGTATTGACAGAATACGCCAATACAGGGACAATCTGTCACGTCAGAATTATCAGGACTATATCGGAGCGATCGCACGTGACAGGGCCGAGCAAGCGAGAATAGATGTAGAGAAGGCCCGTCAAGACCGATGGAAGGCACAACAAGCAGCAGCAGAACGGGAATACAACTGGAACACATATAAGTTTGAAACCGAGCAGGCTGCAAAAGCGGCAGAATCCAAACGTAAGGCGGAAGAAAACGCCGCTAAACAGGCGGAAATCGAAAGACATAATAAAGCCACAGAGGGAATCAGTCTAATGAGAATAGATAATGATTCTCAAAAGCAAAATGGCAAAAAAAATAAATATCCTTCATATCGCATAAGTGGGAAAAAAGGCTTTTCCGGCAGTACAAGAGCCTATAACCTGAATAAAAATGAAGATGTCGCACTAATGTATAACGATTTGGAAAAAACATTTGGCCTTGAAGCGGATAAACGCCCCAAATCCATAAAAGGCATGAGAGATTATATTCTCTCCATTTATGGGAAACAGCAAAAAGTGGAAAGCGGAGAAGCGTTCAATCCCTCTTCAAAACCGGAAAACAAATCATGGTCATTGAAGGGGAATAATAGTTGGTCACTAAAATAACATGAATCATGCAAGATAATAATACAGCCAGAAAGAAAGTATATGACGTATTAAGGGATAAAACCGGATACTCTGACTCATATGAGGACTTTAATCAATTCATGGATGAAAATGAGGAAGCCAGAAAGAAAGTATATGACGTATTAAAGGATAAGACCGGATACTCTGACTCATATGAGGACTTTAATCAATTCATGCAACCAGTTGATTCCTCTGTACAAATACAGCAACCTAACAACACCCCTCAAACTCCAAAGTCTGATTACTTTCAAACAGGCAACGGATATGACCCTGTTTCAAGAACATATTCAGGTGGTGTCGGAACACAGGAGGAAGCGGACAGGATTTTTGATATGAGAAACTATAATCCCAGCACACGTCCCGGCTTACGTGAACAAGTGCATTCAAAAGACAACTTTCAGTTTATCCCCCCCTCCACATCGCAAATGGAGTCAGACAAGGCGGAGGTTTCAGCTAGATATCAATTTTCTCCGATAAATTTGGGAGAAAGATTGAAAGTAGATATGGACAAAGGAAAATTGGACAAACTATTTACGGTTGAAGAAGAAAGCCGCTTGGACAAGGAATATACCCCGCGTTCCATATCGTCCATGAATGATGTATATAACAACTATCGTGACAGGTTTGCCCTGACAGAAAGAGGAAGACAGCTTTCGGAAGAAATGGCCGGAATACAGAAGGAGATTCAAGACAAATATGCCAACCGGTTTCTTGCCTCAGACGAATACAGGAAGCTGTCACAACAATATAAAGGGAACGAACTTAACCAAAAAGCAAACGAAGCGTTTCAGAAGACCTACGGAGAGGTCATTAGCAAGGAATTGGAATCATATCAGGACGTATACAATAAAGAGATAACTTCACGTTACGGTACAGACATGAAGCGTGATCTTGCCGGATTTGTCAAAAAGAGCGTAGGCTCCCATCTTAGCACCCTGACCAATGAAGTAAACAAAGACCTTGATGACATAGAGGAAAAGATTACCAAACAAAAGAAAATACTAAGAAACGATTCCGGTAATGCGATGGTGAATGCCAGAATGAATACAAGGGAAGATCCTACATTAGCACAGTACCGAGGAGAAAGGACTTATCTGGAAGGGGCGAAAGACCTTATTGATGAATCGAACAATATTATAGAGGAAGCCGGGAAGAAAGGAAAAACAAACTTTTTTAGCGGTCTAGCGCGTGGTTTCGCCGATACCGCATTTGATCCCAAACAATGGACTTTAGGCATATCCGACATGATAGGCGGCATCCGTCTGAAAAATGTGGTGGAGAAAGCGGATAAAGGAGAAAAGCTCTCACCTTCTGAAGAGAAGTTGCTTGACGCCGCTGTCACCAACATGGCGGTCAACGCCTATTATTCCTCCGATTTGGGAAGAGGATACAAGGCTGGACAAACCACAGGAGCCAGTATCCCGTTCATGCTGGAATTCGCCATAAACCCGATATCGGCGGCAGGTGAGGGAATAGCCAAAAGCATTCTAAAATACGGTATGAAGAAATTCGGCGCGTCCGCCATGAAAAAAGGAATGTCAAAAATGGGGGCACGTCTTGCCGGAGACGCTTTGGCCGCAGCAGGAATGGAAGGAACAACAGGACTGGCGCATGTCACCGCAGGAGCACAAGACAGAATGATGGGGAATATTCTGTTTGATGTTGACAAGGATGGAAACTTGACTTATGGAGGACGTGAAGGAGGAATGGATATGGGTAAAGCCATCGGCAAATCAATCGCTTCCACTTTTCTTGAGAACCAATCCGAGATGATTTTCAACGCATTCAAAGGACTGGGCAAAGGAATATGGAAGAATGTGGAAGAGACCGTTCCCGGTGGCGCAAGTGAATTCATGAAATATATAACGAACAGCAGGGCCGGTAAGCTATACAGGGAGATAAAGGACAACCCTACTTTCAAAGAAGCCGCAAAAAAAGCGCAGTTCCACGGGCTACCCGAAGAATATATGGAAGAGGTGTATAATAATCTTGCAAATGTCCCGTTAGGTGAAATGACCTTGGAAGAAGCCACAGACCTTGACAACAATATAGACACATTCCTTGGACTGGCTCCCACTTCCGTCGCTTTCGGCTTATTAGGACTTGGAAGCATGGGGGCTGAAAGGGTAAGACACCGCCAGAAGATGAATGCGGCTTTCGGAAACATGACCAAAGAACAACAGGAGAAACTGTCCGAACTGGAACGTATGTCAAAAGAACGTGGCAATGACGACATAAGGATTTTCATCAAAGAAACCATGAATGACGGTAGCCTCAACAAGGAAGAGAAAAAGGCCGAGATAGAATATGCGTTTGACATTGCGAAGAACAATGCCATGGAGGACATTGCAGGAGAGCAGACCCGTGAGGAGTCCGAAAAGCGCACGGCAGCACAAGAAGAGGGAACGGATATCTATACAACTCATGATCCAGTAGCCATGCGCACGACAGTCCTCCGTGAGGAAGTTTCCCGTGAACGCCTTTCATCCGTACTGGATGATGAAGCCATAGATGCGCTTGCCGGTGCCAATGACGCCCAACGTGCGGAAATACTGGATGTCATGGACGAAGAGACCAGACGTTTGGCTACGGACTACCTACGGCAGAAAGACCGTCATGACGCAGTTGAGGACGCATTGGATGAGGCTCATGCTTCCGAATATGAACAGGCGGCTGTCAAAGTCCAGCAAATGTCTCCCCAAGGACAAGTTGTCACTATTCCGTTAGGAAGATTCGGAGATAAGGAGCACAGTTACGGAGTTGTCATAAATGGTATAGATGCCACTGGGCAACCCAGAGAAACAGGCACACTCATGGTAGTGCCATTGGAAAACGGTCCAGAAGGTCCGATATTCGCCTCATTTGATGAGAATAATGCCAAGACTGTAAGAATCAATGCAGACACAGAGATCTCAATGGTCGGACGGGATCAAGTTCTTGAACAAATGCTTGGCGCATACAACGCCGATGCCGCAATCATGGAAGCACAGCCCATATCCGCAGGACAGACATTCAGCATAGCGGATAATAATGGCACAATGACCGGCATTTCTGTTGTTGGTCAGGATACAATGGGCAATTGGTCCGTACTCATGGAAGGAAGTCGGGAGCCGGTTTCTGTCAGCGATGAACAACTCCGGGCCATGAAAGACAATGTGGACAAAGCCGGAATACGGACTGAATACGCACAAGAGGATGAAAATAGAAGACAGGAAGAGTTAATTCGGAAATTCAGTCCGGAAGTACTTGCATTACAACCCGAAAAAGGTGACAAGATATATACAGGAGGCAAAGAGATAGTACTTGATGAGGAAGTTCCCGGCGGATGGTCCGGGAAGATCATAGACAACAACGGTAATGAAACAGGTTCCGTACTCGTGACAGAAGAGCAATATTTCAAATACAAACAGTCGCTATTTGACGCACAAAGAAAAGATGATGCGGAAGCGGCTCCGGAAATCGGCGCCTCCTATATCACTCCAGAAGGAGAAAGTATGACCATTATCGGTTTTGATGAGGAAATCGGAGGTATGTTTGTCGTTCCAACCGATGAGTACAATGAGGTCAAAAGCGATGAGGTATCAATGAATATATTGGAAAATGAAGCATACCAGTTAGGTGCGGTTCCCGTCCAAGAGTACACCGATTGGGTGAAAAAATCCAAGAGTTCAACAAATGAAACCGCTCCTGAAGGAAAAGAGATGGGAAACCAACCATTGCAGGAAAGCACAGAGAGTCCGACTTACGAAAAATCCGAACTGGACAAACTTATATCCTCCTTTCCTAAAAAGAAGGACGGAAGCATTGATTATGAATTTCTGACGCCACAGCAGTCATTCCAATACACAAATCTGACAGAATCACTTGAAACCGCTCTGGATGACTTGAGAAAGGATATAGAGGCGAGTGATGCACAGATAGCTAAATTGAATGAATCCCTGTCATCCGCCACACGGGGAAAAAGAAATGAGATAAGGGACGCTATTAGAGAAGCAAAAGCGGAGAATGAAGAAATAAAGAATTTCTACAACTCTGTCATACCCATAACAGAAACTAATAATAACCAAACAAATGGAATATCAGAAAGCAGTAAGACTGGCACGAATGGAAATGACACAAATGAGCCCGTACCAGTTTCAGAAACAAGCGAACAAGGCAAAGAAAGAGGAACTGAGAAGAGACCCGAAGCTAAGGGAACAGGTGAAGAACGCATGGGACCAGAGGGAATTCCGGACACTGGCAGGAAAAATAGTATTCAGAAGCCTGCTGCGAAAATATCTGAGTCAATAACGGATACGGAGCTTCCGGAAAATCCTCTTGTTCAGGAAATTCTGTCACGTACCGAGCCGGAAACTTTGGAAGAGCTTGCATCCTTGGTACTGGGAAAATCCCTGTTCCTGCAAATGACAGGAGAAAGAAGTGTCAGAAACATGACTGGCTTAAGTCACAAAGACCTGACGCCATTTCTTTCCATCTTCAGAAAAAAAGAGAAGGGGGGTATGACCGTAGAAGAAGCCGGAGACAGACTGATAAGCATCGCCCATGAAAGTTATCCGGCAATAGTGGCGAAAGAAGGACTGGAAAATGACAATACCGGCATGGCCGGCACAAACGCGATCCTATCCGTTCTACAACAAAGCCGAACTTTTGGTGATATCAGCAATATGATAAGAAACAACAGAACCACAGAAGCGCAATGCGCCATAGATGCGGAAAAAGAATATGAGGATGAACTAAAAGAACAATTCTACCAAGAACAATACCACATGTCTCCGGATGAATATGAAGCATGGGTTAATGATGAGGCCTTTTCTGAATCAAATGTCTATTCGAATGAAGAAAAGTCTGAATTTTATAATACATTTGCCGATAAAATAATAAAGCAACAAGAATATGACAACAGAAGAGAGAATCCAACTGACGAAGGAATCGGAACGCGTAAAAGCGATGAGCAAGGAGGAATATTTGGCATACGCGAAAGAGGCGATGCGGTTCTGCAAGGAGAAAAACCTGTTCATGCCGTCGGAACTGAAGGATATCAAGGAAAATCCGGACAAATGGAAGGACAGACTGATGAAGGACTGCATCCTCAGAATGACAATGTACAAGATAACACATCCACAAACAAACTCCTAGACCATATCGCGGAAGCACGCGAAATGGTCGACACCTCTCCTACTGAAGCGCAGAAGGAAGCCGGGAACTATAAGAAAGGTCACATTAAACTTGATGGATATGATATTACCATAGAAAATCCGAAAGGATCCGTCCGTAGCGGAAAGGATGCCAACGGACAGGAATGGAGCATTACCATGAACAACGACTACGGCTATATCCGTGGCACGAAAGCCGTGGACGGTGACCATATAGACATCTTCCTGTCAGACAATCCGTCCGAAGGAAATGTGTTTGTAGTAGACCAGCTCAATGAAAAGGGTGAATTTGACGAAAGTAAGGTAATGTACGGTTTTCCGTCTATGGATGAAGCACGTTCCTCTTATCTTGCAAACTATTCTCCCGGTTGGGAGAACCGAATAAGTACCATTACAGAAGTAACGAAGGATGAGTTCTATAGATGGATTGATTCTTCTGTAAAAAAGACAAAGCCGTTCTCTGAATACAAGAGCGTGAATCCTGTGCAACTTGCACCTTCCATAGAATCCGCCAATGCGGACAGAATGAAGGACATAGAAACAAGACTGGCCGAAATAGAGGACAGGAAGATAGAACTGGAGGATATTCTGGTAGAAGCCGGAAATGACTCCGTTGAGAGAGACGCTGTTTTCTCCGAGCAACAGGAACTGAACCAGGAACAGCAGGAACTTGAAGCCGAATATTCCGGCTTACGCGCAATGAATGACGAAAGCAATGAGATACTTACTTCCGAAGGCAGTGACATCCGGTTTCGCGAGGTTGGAAATGAGGAAATAAGTTCTTTCGCCAACAAGCACAACCTTGATGAAGCCGATGTAAAAAAGTACGCACAATCCATGAAAATGAAAAATCTGGGTGGCGCAAGTTATGCTTTCAAATCAATCAGCAGAAATGTGCGTCTCCAGAACTCCAACCTGTCATTAGGGCAATTCGTAAAAGTTTTTTCTCCGATCAAAAAAGAGCTGTATGAAAAGTTCGGTGATGTGGATGCCTTGAGAGATGAATACGTGCAAGAGGAAATGAAAGCCCGTAACATGATGGAAGCCGCCCGTAAACGTGCGGAGGAAGAAGCCGAATCGGAAAAGAAGCGTCTAAAGGAATTTGAACTGATAACGGATGAAGAGATGGATGAGGCCTATTTCAAGGCTATGGAAGAAAATAATGAAGCCCGTATGCGTGACATCATACACGAATCCGCACGAAGAAACGGTTATGTTTCCGCCGATGAATTCAGAATGGCACACCGCGCCCCCTCTTATGATGAGGAAGGTATTGATAAAAACATGGTTGACATTGCCGCAAACAAAGATCAGATACGCGAATCCTTAAATGAGCAGCTTCGCATGAACAGGGATCAATACAAAAATGAAAGTGCCGCCGCAATCAATGAAGCATTGTCTGCCATTGACAAAGGAGAAAAACCGACCGTTACCATCTATCGTGCCGTTCCAAAATCATTGAAAGAAGGAAAGGTAAGAAACGGTGACTGGGTTTCCCTGTCTGAATCCTATGTAAAAGTTCATGGAGAACATGCCTTAAACGGCAATTACAGAATTATGAAGGAAGAAGTACCAGCCGAAAATCTATATTGGGACGGAAATGATATCAACGAATGGGGATATGATGACAGGAGCGATTACCGCTACAAGAATACAAAAAACAACCGAAAACTGAATGACCTGATAACCCGTGACGACAAAGGTAATATTATTCCTCCTTCCAAGCGATTCAATGCAAGAAAAGCGGATGTAAGATATCGTTTTATTGGAGAGAAAGGCGCATCCCAACTGGATAAGGCAGAGGAAGCAACTACCCGCCTTGATAACCTGAATGTGGCACGAGAGATGGAATCCGCTTTCAATACGAAGAAAGAGCGCATTGAGAAGCTGCGGAAGAGTGAGCCGATAGAGATTACGGGTAAAGAGATAGAACCGAGCGATGACTTGAAACAGTACAAAAAAAATGCGTTGGAATATGGAAAGTCATTACGTGGAGAATATATCAATAAAGATACGGGAGCTATTATCTCTGTGACAGGAGGCAATAGTCGGGGAGGTATTCGTGAAATATTGCAGCATGATTATAAGGATGTAGAACATCTGCAATCTATCGCAGCCGTACCTCAGATTATTGAAAACTCCGTCTTCATTGAAGAACTTGCCAACGAAGATTTGGAGAAATATCCCGGTGTAAAATCATTCTCTTATTATGTATGTGGATTGAAAATAGCCGGTGTTGACTATACTGTGAAAGCTGTTATCGCCAATCAAAACAATGGAGAACGGTATTATGACCACAAACTGACTAACATAGAGAAAGGCAAATTACTATCCATTGCCCCAACAATACAAAAAGCTGGAATAGATGGTAACTCGCCTTTATCTGATGTCAAAGATAAGCGTTTGCTTTCGATTCTCCAAACAAATGAAAAAGAAAATGCTAGGAAAATCAAGCAGGCTACAGGTTGGGAACGTGGGGCTGACGGAAAATGGAGATATGAAGTGGAGGATTTCGAGATTGATCCGAAAGGACTTGCGCGAAAAAACAGACTTTGGTCCAACCTGTCATGGGGCAAAGAGTATGATGCGCTAAGCGACAAACTGTTTGATGGAGTAGAGCTGACGGAAGAAGAAGCAGCCCGTTTTGATGAATTATCAGAAAAGGCAGAAGAACTTCGCGCCACATACGAAGCGAACGACGTGCATTATCTTGACGATTATGTGAAGGATGAGAATTTGTTTAAGACTTATCCGGAGTTGAAGCAGATACGCGTGGAGATATACAACGCCCCTACAAGCAATACGGGAGCGACTTATTATGGAAGCCAAAACTTGATACGTGTGAATGAGTCTGTCCTAGACAGGGCGGATTTCCGTAATATCTTAGCGCATGAGGTACAGCATACCGTACAATCAATTGAAGGATTCGCCCGTGGTGGAAACAGTATGACTTATAGAAAACACCTTGACGCATTAAAAGAAAAGCGCGATGCCTGGTCTATGATTGAAGAGTTTGCTGACAAGCGTGAGGAACTTGGAGAAGACGCTTCACAGATGGATGTTTATAATGCTTTGGTAAATGAATATCACTCAGATGGATTCGAGTTTGGGGATGGCTTTATCCCCAGCCGTAATGCTTTTGATAAGGGATTCAATCTTTGGGTACGGGGTTATGATAAAGAGGGATATGAGGATGCTTATAATGAGTATCAATCTCTTATTGAAAAATTTGGACTTGGTGGAGAAAACGACAGATACAATGAACTTTCAGGTGAAGTTGAAGCACGTAATGTACAATCCCGTATGAATATGACACCTGAGGAACGCCGCAATACTCTTGCTTCGGAAACGGAAGATGTAGCACGAGAAGACCAGATATTTATAAACGACGCTTTGGAGGCTTATGCTTCTGTGTCTGCTCCCATGAATACAGCAGTGAATGAACTTTCTGAATCTCTTCATACACCTATAGAAAAAATCACTTCCGAAGACCAGCTTCCACAAGGCGAGGCGCGCAGACGTATCGAATCGGGAGCCAACATCAAAGGATGGTACTCACCAAAGGAGAACAAGGTATATCTATATATGCCAAATACAACATCCGTGGAGGACGCACAGGCGACTATATTCCATGAGGTGGTGGCACATAAGGGATTGCGTGAGCTGTTCGGAAAGGACTTCGATACCTTCCTTGACAATGTATACAACAATGCCGCACCATCAATCAGACAGACCATCAACCGGATGGCGGAAAATGAGAACATATCCATCCGTACAGCAACAGAGGAATATATGGCAGACCTGTCCGAACGCGGACCGGCTACCTTTGCGGAGCAGTCCTTATGGACACGAATCAAAACCTTCTTTATAGACATGCTCCGTAAAGCGAAAGTGAATCTGGGATTTGAACTGACGGACAATGAGCTGAGATACATCCTTTATGAAAGCCACAACAGACTGAAACAGTCAAACTATCCTGTTGATGTGGCAAAGGAAACCGTCATGCGTTCAAAACTGGGAATTGGTGAGTTCTCAGGCAGTTCACGTACCATCCCGTCTGTTCCTCAGGGAGAGACCTTGTTCCGTATTACAGGAAAGGAAGAAAAGAAGGAGATTATTAAAAATCTGAAAGAAGAGATACGGGAATTGAAAAAGCAATTGGATCAGGCACGAAAAGGAAATAAAGAGGAATACGAGACTGCGTCAAGAGCCATGCTTTCCTTTATAGATCAAAGACTGACCAAGGAGGCGGGAGAAGAAATGGGGCCACATATGATAAAGTCACTGATTGCCCAAGTAAACAAGGCCGCATCAACAAATAAACTCAAGGAACCACTAAATCTTGTTGAAAAGTTGATAAACTATGCCCAATATGACAGTTCGGTGAAAAGGATGCAAAAAATGATAAAAACGAAGCTTTCCGGGCAGGATACAAGAGGCGTATCAAAAGGGATAGTTGTTGATGAGGCTACTAGACGTGTGTTTGACAGTATACGATCCGCTTACAAAGACCTGTTGCTAACAAGCGCTGACAGTGAACTCCGTGCCGTAAGAAGCGAAATTGTAAAACTGGGAAAACTCATAAAATCTGAGACATCCCCTGAAAGCATCACCATACTTACCGGTCAGCAGAATGAAATGAAAAGCCGAAGGGATAATCTATTAAAAGAAAGAGCCGAACTGCTGAAAACTAAAGAACTTGAATCCGTTGAAGAGATACGGAAGCGCCGGGAAGAGCTAGAGAATGCCATGGATGAAGCGGCGGAAGGAACAGGTGTGTTCACACAGACTATGGCCGATGAGTATGATTCTCTTTCCATACGCGAACTATTGGCCGAATCCAGAAAAATGAAACGAGATCTGGACAAACTGGAGGGCGATCTTGTGACCACCAGAAGAGTCGCCTACAACAACAAAGGTGAAGCACGAAAGTTTTATCTGCAGGAGGCTGAGAAAATAGCTGCACAAATACCCGTAGCGCAGGAAGAGTTAATAAGGATGACCGATAATGTGTACAATGAACTGAAAGCACTTGTTGATACCGGGAAAAGCCGCCTTGCCATGCTGAACAAGGAAAAAGCCGCGCACCGGGGAAGAATTGTCAGCATGGGAATAAATGCCGTAAAAGATAAAAGAATAAAAGGCATAAACGAGAAAGAAACAAATATGGAAAAAACTGTGTCCATATTGCAAAGCATCGGTGACTTTATCGCCTATCCCATGTATAGTTTCGATTATCTGCTGAAAGCCATAGACAGGAACCACGCCATAGGAAAAGGTCCCTTATACGATTATTTCATGAAAAGCAGTCATGGAGTGGTGGAAGCCAATGATAGGATATATTTGGGGGTAAAGGCTTACAACAAAGAACTGGAAGAAAAAATAAAGGAGCTGTTCGGAAAATCAATGGAAAATGTATTCAGGGATTCTCAAAAATCAGAAAAAAGGATTCACAAACAATATATGTACGACAGCAATTACCATAAGGAGGGCGACCTGTATGAGGCAAACCTAAACAAAGGGCAAGCGTTCTATGTATGGCTCACATGGAGACAGCCGGACGGAAAGATGAAGCTAGAGGCGGACGGATGGACGGAAGACAGCATGACCGAGATAGAGTTCTTTATAGGCGATAAATACATGAAACTCGGAGAATGGATCACGGACGACTTCTTTCCAAGGCTACGAGAAGAAAGGTACAATCCGGTCCATGTAAGAATGACGGGAACCAGCATGGCTTCACGGGAGAATTATTTCCCTATGGTCATAGCCAAATCCGAAATCCGTGAAAAGGGAGAGCTAGGAGAAACAATCATCGGTATGCCAAGCACAATAACCGGAAACATAATCAACCGTACGATAAATACTCTGAAGGTGGACACTAGCAGAAACGCTTTTGATCTGATGCTAAAATACGGAAGGGATATGGAAACTTGGGCGGCAACGGCTGAGCTGCGCCAGGATCTTAATTTCCTGCGGGGAAGCAAGGCTTTCAAGAACTATATGGAGGCAAACCATAAAGGAATGTTTGATATCTTCATGAGAGCGGCGGAGGTTGCCGTACGAAGTTTCAATGACAAGCAGAAACAAGATTCGCTCAATAACGGACTAAACAAGATATTAAGGTATTGGGCAGGTTCCAATATCGCATTCAGACTCAACACCGCAATGAAGCAGGTGCTCTCCTATCCGGCATTTTCCGCATACAGCGGAAATCCGGGGTATCAGGCTGATTTGTTCAAATACATATTCACCCCGGCAGGAAACATGAAATGGGCGAAGGAGTATCTTCCTTCTTTTGAAGAACGGGTTGATACGGGAAATATGGGGATCGAAGCATTAAAGGATGAAAATGCATTCAAAAACAAGCTGGAGAAACTTACCAATGCAGGCATGTATCCCAACAAGCTTATTGATGCGCTGACATGTGCGGCCGGAGCGAGAGCCGTTTACAATTTTGAATATAAACGTGCGCAAAAAAGAGGTCTGGGCAATGAGGAAGCCGCCAATTTAGCCAAATACAACGCTGAAATAGCATTCAATGAAAGCCAGCAGAGTTCCAGCCCGGAAATGATGTCCCCCATGCAGGCAAGCGGCAATGTGTTCTACAAGGCGCTGACCACTTACCAAAGCAGCAACATAGGATACCAGCGGATGGGTATTGAGGGGCTTCTTGAAATGGCACGAGCAAAAAGGATATACAATCTGAACATTGAATCCGGAATGAATAAAGACGAAGCCCAAAGAACAATGATGGGCAGCTATCTTACCGGGCTGAGGAAAGCCACCTTCGGACTATTTGTAATGGGAGGCTTGTGGGCGGCAGGAGGATATGGTATTGCAGGAATCACAGCACCACTCATATCCAATATCTACGCCATATTCGGATACGGGGACGGGGATGAGGATTTATGGTTCACTGATGAACAATTGAAAAGCATATTTTTATCTGCTGCTTTAAGTTCCTTGGGAGGAACTTCCATTGGACAGTTTGTCAACGCCATATCACAAGGGAACAAATATGATCCTCTCTCATTCATTACAGAGATGTCAAATCTGATAAGCGAGGCGGTAAAAGACGGATTCAACCTGAATGTACAAAGGGAGCTGGCCGCCAAATTAGGGAAATTTGCCGGATTAAATGTAGAGACACTGGAAAACATTTATCTGGGAGCCGAATCCGCCATAAGGGAAGGACGCCCCGACCTTGTAGATTTTATGTTCCTAATCAACCTTCCCAAATCCCAACGAAAGGAAATGGCCGAGAAACTATACAAGGATATGGGACCTTATGAATATCTGAACAAGATGTATGAGGCTGGAAAACTGTTTAATGACTACAGAAAGAAACTGCCCTATTCAGACGGAACATCTAAAAGGAAAGACTCTGAAATAAAAAAGAAATACATCATCAACAACCTCAATGAAAAAGAGAAGGAAACTTTGAAAAATGAAAAAGAGTTCCTAAAACTCAAAAGAAAACATGACGAAGCCGAAGATAAAAAAGAATGGTTGGAAGAACATCCGGAATACCCAGATATGGAAAAAAAATACAAGAAACAGACTATCACTAAAAAAGTGAAAAAAGAAGTTGAAAAGGTGTATAGACAATAAAACGATAACAGTAAAGGGTTACCAATAATGATAACCCTTTAATGTTTACTTATTTCTCCTGCTGTTCCAGCATTCTAGCAAAATTTATTGTCGGCAAGATAACAGGTTGCATTCCAGAAAGAGATGTCAATGTAGATATATATGCCCTAAAGTAGGGGAACAAAATGGCTGGCGCATTCGAATTTACAAAACTAGTTTTATTCTCTTCAGATATTTCAGAATCAAATTCAAACAAAGCTACCATGTTTGCACTGATTTTGAAATTGTTCGTTTCATCAGAAACACCAATATACATATTTATCCTATAAATATTATTTTCCTCTATATCACCTTTTCTCTCGATCTCTATTGACATTTTAGACAGAGGTTTATCAGGATCAAATTCTATACTAGCCTTATTTATCTTATATTCCTTTAAACGGAAACTTGCTACTTTTTCTGCCATAATCACGCTGCTAACAAATCTATAGTGTCAATATTTAAAAAAGAATCCATCTCACCAAAATCTAAATCTATACAATAAAGCAAATTGCCACTATCCACAATCGGAATATTGTCAAATAACACATTATGCATATCATTAGACTCGCAAGGCTCCGAAATAAGCAAATCCTCATCTGGGAACATGGCAAAGAAATCATTCCACATATCAGACTCCCACCTTATGTATTCATCATCTCTTCTTCTAATATTTTCCGGTGATATCTCAATTATATGAAATTCAGTTATACTGTCAAACGCATATTTGATAGAAATGCCCTTGAACATATTACTAAGTTTCTTTAATCGTTCAATGATAAAATCTTTTACTGCATCCATAATCAAATATATTTTGTAATTATCAAATCTCTGAATTTATCTATAGTATCTTGTATATTTACTACATCTTTATTTGTAACCAGATTTTTCGAATAATCAGCTTTTTTCCGTTCCTTTTTTAATTTACCAAGGCAAGTGTGAAACTCAACATAATCTAATGGTTTCGCTTGATGTATCTTATTTCCCAGCTCATTCCTGATATAAGCATGATTATCTTTTCCTCTTGAATTATTCTGTATATCTTCATAAAGATATCCAAATCTCACACATAATGAATATATAGATAATAAAAAAGCTGAATAATAAGCACAATGTATTGAAGAATTAAGTTTGCCATTATCCTTCAATAATACAAAAGCATCGTAATTCTCATCAGCTTTAGTCTTTAGATTAATCATAACAATAACAGAACCCTAAAAGTTCACCTTCAGTTTTAAAAATTCATCAAAAACCATTTGTTTTTCTGCAAAAATAGATATTTAATTTTTAATCTAAAAATAAGACTAACAATTAGATAGTAATTTAGATATGTTTCTAAATTATATTTCGATTCAAAATGTAAATCAAAATTCTTTCGTAATATTATGAGTAGATATCTAATTTTGCGGATTATAGATGCCCCATATACACCTATTATAAGTTTGCAAGCCATTTCTTGCTAGACTTGGTATGTAACCAAACAACCAATGCGGAGCCTATAACGCTGGTTATTAAAAAACGTTGTCAATGCATCCATAATACCATCAT